>Ga0209117_1000061_pt1 | contig 89442 bp, 66 predicted proteins | sample BlaSpr_A8_OM2_M2_FD_187978 | JGI IMG/M metagenome (GOLD analysis project Ga0209117, IMG submission 187978) | Forest soil microbial communities from Thunder Bay, Ontario, Canada - Black Spruce, Ontario site 2_A8_OM2_M2 (SPAdes) (version 2) | ecosystem: Environmental > Terrestrial > Soil > Boreal... | reverse complement strand
GTATGGCTTGCTTGATCCGTTTGCGCGCTTCATTGGGTCCTCTGGCGGCGAGTATGCGGTACTTGTTCCCCGATCGTGCGTGGTAGTTGACAAAAAATCTTTCCAACTCTTCCACAAATTGTTTTCCCAGGTCGTCGATATGCTTGGTGTGCGCCAACTCGTGGTGGTTGTGTTCAACCGCTACGACGCGATCGTTACGCTCCCATTTCTTCTTCTCGCCCTGTTCACCTTCTATAATTCCAATTGGGCGGCAGGTCACCACGCATCCTTGCAGCGCTGGTTCGTCCATCAACACAAGAACGTCCATGGGGTCACCGTCGTCGGCTTTAGTGGACGGAAGAAACCCAAATGTGTAAGGAAACGTCATTCCGGCGGGCAAAACTTTCTTTAAACTGAAAATCTTTTCATCCTCATCAAACGAATACTTATTGCGGCTCCCCCTGGGCGTTTCAATAATCACGCGAATTAGTTCATCATCTTCCTTATCGCGAGGACTCAGCTTCGAGGGGTCGACTAAATTGCTCTTTGGGCTCATGTGCCCCTCCCGCAAATACAGCAACTTCCTTAACGTTCGATGCGCACCAGGCATTAAAAGGGTTTTTCACTTGCCTACATAAACGGTGTAGCGAACCCTCCTGCTGGGTTATGTCTTTCCTCTACTCCTTTAGGCAACAACTAGTCCTCGTATCGCTCGACGTGCAAGAGCGCCTGCAAGCCTTTGTTAGAAAGCAGCGGCGGCGCGTCAGCGACGAGGAAATAAGCGAATCGCTGTGGAGCTTGCCAGGTCGGGAACACCGTCACGCTTTCTTACCGTCAAGGGGCATTCACTCGCATCAAGGAGCGCAATGCGGAGAGACTTCAGGAGTGCACTCGCAAAGGCAAGCTGAAGGTCATCTTGAATTCAATCCCGATCAAGTTCACAAAAGACTCGGTGAGTCTCGAGGTGAACGGCGCGCCGCAAAGTATTCCCAATGATTTTGTGTGGATTCTAGCGGGTGGCGAGCCTCCTACTGCCTTCCTGAAAAAAATTGGCGTAGGCTTTGGCTCAAAGGATTTGACCCTGGAAGGAAGCCGCGAAGCGAAGGCAGCGAAGCAAGGGTACGAAATTGCCGGCGTAACGACCTAGTCGGTCGACGCGACGAAACCCGTCACAGGAGCTTTACATGAAACGCGAGTGCTTCGTTCTAATTCTGCTGACTGCAGTCTTCGCGGTCTGTGGCTGCCAGAAGCAGCAGATTGCATCCGACGGCGTTCGCGAAGGGATTCGTCAACACCTCAGCTCGCTAAAAACTCTAAACCTCGACGCCATGGACATACGTTTCACCAGCGTTTCCGTAAATGGAGACACCGCACAGGCTCAGGTGGAATTCGCGCCGAAAACTGGAGGTCCGTCTGGCGCTGGAATGCGAGTGTCTTATTCATTGGAGAAGCGCGACGGGCAGTGGGTGGTCGTGAAGACAAACTCTCTAGGCGGGGAGATCGAGCATCCTGCTCCGGGAGCGAACCCACACGTACAGCCCGGCCAGGGAGCCGTCCACGGGAACTTGCCCAATTTTCGCGAGATCATTCCTTCCACCAATCAGGATGCTCCTCCTAGCCAGCCTCCTGCGAGTTCAACCGAAAATTCAAAACTCCCCTGATGTAGAATCCCTTTTGAATCGCGTACCCCGCACCAACCTTACGCCGCTAAAAGTTTTGGCAATTTCAAAAACCGCCTAGCCGAAACAAGTAGGGGAGCTTATTTCCTTGTGCTACTATTTATTTCGATTTCTTTCTTTTGGAATGGACACTTTCTAGGTGATTTTCGTCCATGGAGGCTGGCATGTCGTCTTGTCGCGCAGCGGTTAGAGGTACGTTGATTTTATTTCTGATATCAGTGTGGCCGGCGTTTGGTCAGGAAATCAAGTACAGCCAGGATCCCAATGCGGAAAAGCGGATGACGCTGCTGCTGAAAGATTTTGATCCGCAGCCGATGCTGAGAGTTCCGGCGCATGAGGTTCCACGCGCAAAATTTGCGGCGATCGATATACATAACCACGTGAATGACGCGGGAGGAATTCACGGGGAGGAAGTTCCACCTGCGGACGTGGTGAAAATCATGAACGCGACCAACGTCAAGAGAGTGGTGATCCTCACGGGAATGTGGGGACAAAAATTACAAGGTGTTCTTGACAAGATGGTGAAACCGTATCCAGACCGATTTCTGGTTTTCACGCAGATCGATTACAGCAAGATTGATGACGCAAATTTCGGTACAGAAATGGTGAAACAACTGGATGATTCGGTGGCCCGTGGAGCGCGAGGACTGAAGGTACTCAAGGATCTTGGGCTGGGCGTGCGCGACAAATCGGGGAAGCTCGTGAGTGTGGATGATCCGAGGCTCGATCCGATCTGGGAGGAATGCGGCAGGCTGGGCATACCCGTGGCGATTCATACGTCTGACCCCGTGGCATTTTTCAAGCCGACGGACAATCACAATGAACGCTATGAAGAACTGATGCTCAATCCAACGTGGAGTTTTTACGGCGCGAAATATCCGTCGAAAGAAACGCTGATCGAGCAGCGTAACCATATGTTCGCGAAACACCCTGGGACTAGTTTCATTGCTTTGCATGTGGCCAACTGGCCGGAAAATCTGGATTTGGTTTCCTCCTGGCTCGATAAATATCCGAACATGGTCGTTGAATTTGGGGCGAGGGAAGCGGAACTCGGGCGGCAGCCCAGGCGCGCGCGACAATTCTTCGAGCAATACCAGGATCGAATACTGTTCGGAACCGACAGCGATCCCGACCCGAAGATGTATGCAAACTATTTCAGGTGGCTGGAAACAGCGGACGAATATTTTCCTTACTCTGGTTATCCGGGGCAGGGGCGCTGGGAGATATACGGCCTGGCGCTGCCTGATGAAATCTTGAAGAAAGTATATGCGGAAAACGCGGAAAGAATATTTGCGCAGTACAAAGGCACGGCGGCCCCTGGAATTAAGCGATGAAGATTCATCTGGAAAGGATTATCAAGGTGGGGCGGATATTCAAACTTGCGAGTGTGTGCATGTTACTGACGTTGGCCGCCTTCGGAGCATTGCAGCTCGGTGGTTGTCAAAAGAAACCCGCCGCCAAGGTGGAACAAAATTTATCACCCAAGGTGTCCGCGATCCGAGTGAATCAAGCGCCGGATGGAATTCACCTACAGACTGGCGCAGCAGAATTCGTATTGACGAGGGACGGCTATCTGAAAGCAACGCTGGTAAAGGATGGCAAGAATTTCACGTTGGATGACGCTGCGAATGAGGCGGGCCAATCTCTTAGCGTCGCGCACAAGGAAATTGGAGACATTTCATTAGATTTGGCTGGCGCAAGAGTGAGTGAGGCCCAGGGAAAACTCGGAAAATTAGGCAAACAGATTGAAGTCGTCGGGACCAGCGCGAGCACTGGGCTGGAAGAGACTCTGCGGCTGGAGGTTTACGACGATTTTCCGGGTTTGGCTTTGCTTTCGGCGGCGTTTCGCAACGGCGGGCAAAAAGAACTTGCGATTGACGAAGTTACGCTGCAGCGGCGGCGCTTGAACGCCACGCTCGCAGATCCCGCAGCGGCGGCTCATGAAATGTGGTCCTTTCATGGTTCGAGCATCAAGTGGGGCAAAGATGAAGTGCTTCCGATTCCGGCAAAGTTCACGCAGGAAAATGTTTTTGGCGCACCGGTAAAAGTTGGGGGCGATTTGGGGAGCGCGGGCGGGGGAATACCGGTGGTGGCGTTCTGGACGAAGAATGTGGGAGAAGCGATTGGACACCTCGAAACACTTCCGCTGGTGCTTTCCATTCCCGTGAAGACACTGCAAGACGGCCGAGTAAGCGCGGGCGTGCGTTTGCCCGCGAATTTGGCGCTCAAGCCTGGAGATATCTATTCCACGCCGCGAACGTTCCTGGCGGTATATGCGGGCGACTATTACGAACCGCTAAGCCTATGGTCAAACGCCGTGGAACGCGAGGGACTGACCAAGCCTGCCAACAATGAAGAAAATTATGCGGTGAGCTGGTGCGGCTGGGGCTACGAATTTGCCGTGACCCCGAAACAGATGCTAGACACCATACCCAAACTGAAAGAGTTGGGTATTCATTGGGCGACGTTGGACGATGGCTGGTTCACGAATTACGGTGACTTGCAACCGCGGCCGGATGCGTTCCCGGTCGACGCGATGCAAAAAATGGTGAACGACTTCCATGTGCAAGGAATCAAGGTTCAGCTTTGGTGGTTGCCGCTCGCGGTGGAAGACGGGCACTACGGTTATGGCGGGCGAAAATACGTAGTTTCCGAGGTGGTAAAACAACATCCAGACTGGTTGATCCTGGATGAGCACGGCAAGCCGGCGCGAATGGCGCGGAATTTGGCGACACTGTGTCCCGCATTGCCGGAAGTTCAGTCCTATTACAAACAACTGACGGAACGATTCATTCGGGATTGGGGTTTTGACGGACACAAGTTGGATAATATTTATTCCACGCCGCCGTGCTACAACCCCGCTCATCACCATAAATCACCGAACGACTCGACGTATGCGATGGGAGAAGTGTACAAAACCATTTTCCAAACTACGCGCGCGCTAAAGCCGGACAGCGTCACGCAGAGCTGTCCTTGCGGAACGCCGCCCAGCCTGGCGTGGCTGCGCTATATGGATCAGGCGGTAACCGCCGATCCAGTTGGTTCGGTGCAGGTACGAAGAAGAATCAAAATGTATAAGGCGATCCTCGGACCCAGGTCAGCAATTTATGGAGATCACGTGGAATTGACAAAGCAGACCGGAACGTACACCAGCAAAGAGCAGGATATCGGAGATGATTTCGCTTCAACGCTGGGTACTGGCGGAGTGCTGGGAACGAAGTTCACGTGGCCGGATTACGGTCCGAAATTCAAGTCAGTGTACCTGGACAGCAAGAAAGAAGCTCATTGGAAAAAGTGGATCGCGCTGTACAACGAAAAGATGCTATCGAAGGGAAATTTCCTGGACCTTTATGTTTATGGATACGATTCGCCTGAGGGCTACGCGATCGAAAAAGACGGAAACGTGTTTTATGCGTTTTTCGTGCCGGAAAAGGCGAAGCACAGCGAGCAAAAGGTATCTAAGGAAATGTGGAAGGGTGAAGTGGAATTACGTGGACTGACGCCGGGGAAGAGGTACCGGGTAGCAGATTACGTAAATAACAAAGACTACGGCGTAGCGATTGGACCGACGGCCAAGCTAAATCTGGAATTCGCGGAGAATGTTTTATTGCAAGCTACGCCTGAAGCGAATGACGCGAGAAGGTAGGCAATGCCGCTGCGTCACGAATCCGAACGAAATACAGCGCTATTGTTTGACATTGTGCAAAGCCCTTGAAGGGTGCCACCGTTCCCGCAGAAAATTTTCACGGTGCCGCGAATCGCGGAAGGCTTCTGTGCCGCCGGTGCGGGTCGCAGACAGCGCTCCGGCGATGTTTGCGAATTTGAGGCAATCCTCGGTTTTCGCGCCGCGTATGAACTGATGTATGAAGCCAGCGTCGAAACTGTCTCCCGCCCCGACGGGATCAACAGCGTCGATCACCGGAGGGAATTCCGCAAATTTTTCAGTTCCTTTACGTGCGACAGCTCCCTGGGACCCGCGTTTAATGACCACTAACGGCACTTTGCGGGACAGAACTTCCGTAGCGAGCATCACGTCGCTAACCTTGGCGAGCTTGCAAGCTTCGTGTTCGTTTGGCAAAAGGACGTCGACGTATTTCAGCACCAGCTGAATATCATCAGACCAAAGGTTTTCGGGATCGTCGTTGGTGTCCAAGGAAGTGGTTAAGCCGGCTTCCTTAGCTTTGCGGAAAAGTTCGACCAAGCCAGGACGCATGCCTTTTTGCAAATAATAGGATGAGAGGTGCAGATGCTTCGCGCCAAAGACATAATTTAGGTCTAGATCTTCCGCGCTCATCTCATACATGGTCCCCGGATAGGTGAGGATGTAGCGGCCCTTAGGTTGCGGAAGAATAACCGACAGTCCGGTTGTCTTACCGGGTAAACGCCGGACTCTCGTAAGGTCGACGCCACTCTCACCCAGGCGTTGTAGACAAATCTCGCCAAGCGGATCGCTGCCGATGGAGGAGCTGAAGCCAACCTTATTGCCCAGCAGGGCAAGATTGTGGGCAAAGATGGCCGATGAACTGCCCAGCGTGATGCTCAGATCTTTTGCGAGGTGCTCGCGTTCCAGCTCAAGCTGGTTCGACAATCCGTAGAAGATAAGGTCCAGATTCAGCTCGCCGACAACGCTGACATCTATCATTGCCACGGATCGTTCTCCTGGAATGCAATCAACTGAGAATCACCACGCGAGATAGATTTTTGGGCTCGTCTGGATTGAGATTTTTTCCAAGTGCGGTAAAGAAGCCCAGAAGCTGCAACGGGACGATGCACGGAAGCAAAGTGGCAAGCTCGACGCCGTTGAACCCAAGCTCAAAAACAAAATCGCTGGAGCGGCGAACCGCGTCGGTAGCGCGGTTGCAGATTGCAATGATAGAGCCGCCGAGTTCTTTCATCTCGGCAAGAAGTTCCGATTCCGCGTCCATTGCTGTTTCGCTCAAGAAAAACGTTAAGCAGGTTCGCGAGCTGACCACGGCCTTGGGCCCATGACGAAATTCCAAAGTGTGAAAGACCTGGCTATAGGAGCACGACATTTCCATCACTTTTAACGCTGCTTCACGCGCGATAGCATGGAACGGACCCTGGCCAAGAAAGATAAAATCTTCGAACGCACGGTTTTCCACGAAAGCTTCGACTCGTTGGCAGAGCGATGAGATTTGTGGCGCAAAATGCGTGGTAACAGCCAGTTGCGATTCGAGAAAGTCTTCCTGCTTCGCTGCCCGGGCGGCCAAATGCTGGAGAGCCATTAGCATCGTGGTGAAGGATCGGGTCATCACGATGCTTTTTTCGTCAGCGGCGGAAATACGGATGGTTTGATCGCACGCTCGTTCGAGTGCGGAATCCGCGGCGCAGGTGATTGCAATGGTGGGGACACGCAATTCCTGCGAGAGGAGCCTGGCGGCGCGAACGGCTTCAGAAGTGGTGCCGGACCGGGAAATAATTACCGATTGAAGGCCGTCAGGTTTCAGATACGAGGATTCGCGAAAAAGCAGAACTTCGGAAGCCGGTAAAGCCCGGGCACGCTGGCCGGTAACCATCGTCCAAGTGCACGCCGCAGCTTCCGCAAGATAATAGCTGGTGCCGCAACCTATAAAGAGCCATTCGGTGCGAGAACTTGTTTGCTGAAGAATCGTTTCGATCAAGGCGCTTTGCTTGAGTTCAGCGAACTGGGCCTGCCAAACCGCCGGCTGAGAAAGGATCTCCGTAAGTGTGACGGAGCGTTGCGAATCGAAATCTGTCCGGTGCATTGGCGCTTATCCTCGAACTCTGGTGCCCAACAGTCTGAAAAGACACTTCAATTTATTAAACGCTTACACAACTGTGACGTCGACTTTGGCTTCGCGCAGCGCCCTTAAATCCTTTTTAGGAACCTTACGGTCGGTAATGGTTTCATGCACCGATGATGTGGGCATGATCAACGAAAGACTTCTACGACCGAACTTGCTGAAATCGCAGACGACAACGGTTCTCCGAGCGGCCTCCGACATCGCCCGGTTCACGCGCGCTTCGAGAAGGTTGGGGGTCGTCAAACCATAAGCGACGTCGAAGCCGTCAACGGCAAGAAAGAGTAAGTCGGCATTCAGCCGCCGCAGAGACTCTTCAGCGAGTGGACCGACAAGCGAAAAAGAATTCTTGCGCACAATCCCGCCCGTGAGGATGACTTCGACGGAAGTGTCTGCGAGCTCGGCTGCGATATTCGTTCCGTTGGTAATGACGGTAAGGCTTTTAAAGTGCCTGCATGCGCGCGCAATCGCGGTTGTGGTGGTTCCGGAATCGAGAATGACAACCTGGCCTTGGCGTATCATTCGCACGGCAGCCGCAGCGATCCGAATTTTTTCCTGGCGATGCAGCCGTTCTTTTTCCTGAAGGCTGCGGTCATTCTGCGCGCCGTTGAGAATGGGGAGCGCCCCGCCGTGTGTGCGCTGAAGCTGTGCCTGATGATGAAGGTGTTCGAGGTCTTTTCGGATGGTGATGAGGGAAGTGCGAAAGCGCTTGGAAAGGTCGGTGACCAGAACTCGGCCTTCGGTCTGGAGCAACTCAAGAATTTCGCGGCGGCGTTCTTCACTAAGCACGGAAATTTCCACCAAAAAACCATGGCATTACGTTTTATTTCGAAAAGATGTCTTTTCTTACGTTTTAACTTTGCCACATTTTGCAGCCACTGACAAGAGGCGCCAGCGGCATTTATTACATACCGCAATCAGGTGACCGGTCAAGCCGAACGCATTCCGCAGGCGAACGCATAATTGTTTAGCACTTCAAGAATTTTATCGCGAATCAGCGACTCGGGATGGTTCTGAAGAGTTCCCGCACGAATGGCAGCGGCCTGGCCTGGCAAGAATTGACTAATTAGTGAAACGGGCGCGGGATGGGCCGTTAAGTTCTCAATCAGCAGGCGAAGCGCCGCGGCGACAGCTGGTACCGGCCAGTAATAGCGCGACCGGTCGCTGTAGCTGAACTCGCGCGCGAAGCGGAGAGCAGCGGCGTCACCCCGGTAGTAGCTTTGCCAATGACTTGGGTTCTCAAGCATGGCGAATTCAAGAGTTTCGCGGACTCGCGACAGAACTATTTCCTTTTTTGCCGTAACCCATTCTTCTTCGATGCACGCCAACGCAAATATCGACTCGCGAAAAGCGAAGGTGAGCCACGGTCCAACCTTAAGGATGGCGAAGTGATCTGCCACCATTTGTTTGAGCGCTGCCGGAGTCTGGTAGTCGGTGGAATGTGCTTCATAGACGCGGTTCCCATGTTGAACAGCGTATTGAGAAAGTTGCCGCGCTTCTTTCGGGTCATACGCGAATACAGAAGAGTCGCCAAATTCCACTCCTGGCTGCACCACAATAGCAATCACCCGCTCCCACGCGGCGTGCAGACCGCGCGCAAGGAATGCCTGTTTGGCTACGTGCAGCGTTCCAGCCAGGTCTTCGGTTTTGGTGGTGGCTGGGGGCAGGGTTCCGAGTTGCTCGCCGCCCGGAATCGGCACTTCAGTCCCAATGATGTATAGCGGAGCGGCCGACCGCGCATCGAGTTGCTGGTGAGCTTGCTCCGCCGCTTCGCAGAGTTCCGCGGCACGCGCTGAGACGATCTCATCGGGCAACGGAGAATCCTGGGCGCCTGGATCGTCCGCGCAGTGCATGCTGGCATCGAGATGAATCTTGGTGTAGCCCGCGAGCACGCAACCCCGCACGAGTTCGCAGCCCTTGGCCATGGCCGTTCCAGCGGATTCGTGACGCCAGACCAGGGGTCCGAGATGATCTCCGCCAAGGAGGATTTGATCGGGAGGAAAGCCAGCGGCGGTAGCGACTTCGCGAACAAACGCCGCAAAATCGGCAGGCGTCTGACCGGTATAACCACCAAATTGATTCACTTGATTCGCGGTAGATTCAATGCACAACAGACTGTGGTCGCGGCGGGCTTGCAACATTCCTGCTTCAAGCACGTAGCGATTTGCAGAACATATAGAATAAATTCCGACGGGCCTGCCCTCGCAATTGTCACGCACGATTCGAACGAGCCGAGCCGCAGGAGTGACGGAATGTTCGTTGTCTATGGGAAGAGTTGATGACATGCGCACCACTATTCGGCCGCTTCGATCGAGATGACTGCGCCTCGTTCGATAGGGGGCAACACGAAGACAAGCCGTTCACCTGAAATTTTGCCACGAATGGTCTGGACTTCTCCAAGAAAAGGCAGAAAGCGGAGAGAGGATTTGCGATTTGCGGGAATGCTCAGTCGCACCGTTGTTTCGGTTGTGGGCACGCCAACATGGCCGGGAACCAAGCCGCCGAAGTTGGCAAGAAAGACGTGAGGCGTTCCGTCAACAGAAGCCATGTTTGTCGCCATCGTTGAGGGAGCTTCAACGACCAAGTCGGGGTGAAGTTCGATCGCGGAAAGCAGCTCGTCAGGAAGTTTCGTGGAGCCGGCAACAAAGTCTTCCTCCAGAGCTTGCAGATATTTTTTTGCGGGGCAATTCGCGAACCGAGTTATACCGGGTAAATTCTCAAGTCCCGTAGCGTCACTACCCGTAATTACGAGACGTGTACCTTTGGCAAGAACCGCGCGCAGAGCTACTTTTTCTGAGTCGTCAAGTCCGGAAACGTTGGGAAGGGCAAGAACTTTTCCGCTGAAATGCGCCAAGGTTCGCGGAGTAACCACCTGAAATTCACGGTGAGTTTGCAAAAGCAGTAGCAGCAACCCTCTGTAAGACGGCAGAAACTCTCGGGGCTGATAATCGCGGCTTTTTGGAGAAAAGTAAACGCCAACTGGATTAACCGGCGAACGTTCACCGTAAAAAGTACTCTCGTGGCGCCCGATCCATTGGAAAAGTTGCGCGCGAGTTGGCTGATCGTTGGAGCCGGCCATGGAATGACCTGGCGCGTCCCAGAAATTTGCTCCCACCATGATTTGCGACATGGCGAGGTTTTTCATGGCGTCACGGGCGCCGACAATTTTATCGCCGTCCCAGGAATAGTTAAGAATCCACGTGGCTTTGCCTTGCGCGAAGGCCCGGAACGTAAGCATGCCGGCTTGGTACAGGAACCAGTCCAGTTGCGTGCGGGAAGTAGCCATGTGCTCGCCCGCGCCAAATTCGTATTCGTGCGCAATCGCGTCGGCGGCATCATACATTTCATAAACATCCGCGCCGACGCGTGTGGCTTCTTCCTCAATTCCGGGGTAAATTTCCGGAATGATCATGATCGAAGAATTTACGGAGCGTGCATTTTTACGAATTTCCCGAATGAAATCCGTGAGAGTCGAGATGCGGAAGTCGATCCAAGTGCGGAAGCGAGGGTCGCTAAAATCCCCGAGTTTCAAATCATGGCGAGCGTCAATGCCGCTACTTTTTTTGAACGCTGCCACAGTGTAGTCGTCGAAGCTCGCCCAGGTGTTTTCCCATCCATCGAAATGGGTCATCCAGTAGGGGATATCGACGTAAATACCATCGATACCCGTGGCCGCGATTTCCCTAACGCGCTGCATGTACTTATTTCTCCACTCGACGGCGAAAGGACTGATCCAAACATCCTCGTCCCCGGGGCTGATCCAGAAGGCTGCACCGGAAGTAAACACCGCTGGCTCGCCATTAACTTTGCGCTGCAGCCAGTCTGGGTGGTCCTTCAAGACGGAATGTTTGGATTTATCGGCGTTCGCGGTAATGCATTCGGTGCCGGCAATGTAAACAAAAGCCTTGTTGCCCACTTTGTGTGCCTGCTCGGCAACTTCGTGAATCGCTTTCAGCTTACTTGAAGGGTCGAGATAGCTTTCGTAACGGCCAGTAATGTCATTGTCGACTTCAATGCCGAACACGTGGCTTTTTTCGGCATCACGGACGATCTTTTCGGCGTCACCGCCCTGCAGGCCATATGCTCCAATGCGTACGTAATGCGTCCAATCCTTTTGGCGCGGCGCATCGCATCGCGCAGCGAATCCCAGCAGAAGAATTCCCGCGCAAACTATAGTGGGTGCTTTCAATATCATTGCGTGGCCCTAGAATTCAAAGCGCACGCCAAATTGCGTATGCCGAGGCGAACCGAGCGTTCTCGTGACAACACCAAACTGACCGCCGCCAAACGCTGTGCCCGGAATCGCGAATCGAGGAGTATTCGTAAAGTTGAAGAACTCGCCGCGGATCTGCAGTTTCATCGCCTCACGAATCGTAAACTGCTTGCTCAAGGAAACGTCTGCATTATGCACGCCGTCGCTTCGCAAATTTGAAAAATAACGGGGCGCATTTCCGGCGATCTGGTCACCCGGATCGGAAAAGCAATTTACGTTGAAGATCGAGGCGCCAGTGGCCGCCGACGCGTGATAGCTAATCCCGGAAGAAACCCGGGGACAGATCAGGTTAGGACGCTGGTTACCATCCGCAATTTTCCCCTGAGACATTACGATGCTGATCGGTGTACCGGTCTGAAAGGTTAGGATGGTGGAAGCGGACCATCCTCCGATCACAGCGTCAAGAATGCGGTTCATATCGCGGCCAATCCACCGGTTACGGCCGATCGGAAGATCTAGGATTGTCGCCAGGACCATGCGATGCGTGGCGTCGTTGGCGCTAATGGACCGCTCGGCTTTGAGGTTGTCATATTCCTGGGGAATGCCGGAGCTCAAGCTCGAGGTGATGAACGAATTCGCACCCGCTGAGGAATCATCGATCGCCTTCGAAAACGTGTAGTTTCCTTCAAAACTGAGGTAATGGCTGGGACGCTTTTGAAAGCGGATTTGAAGCGAATGATAAATGGCGCTGGCGCCCAGTAAAGTTAAGCCGCTGAATTGACCATTAAACTGCGGATACGGCCGCAATAGATTGATCTCCGGGATCTGGCTATTGTTATAAATCGAACTTGGCTCGTTGAAGATGGGCGGCGGCATCCCTGGCATTTGTGTAAAAAGAGGCTGAAAGGGATTGTTCACCAAGTTATTGAGCGTGTTCGTGGGCGTTGACGGCGCGGTGCAGGCGGAGGGGTTACCGGGATTTGCTGCTACGCAAGCATTATAATTTGCAAGATCTACGCTGTACTGCGCGACGATCTGTTTGCGAATCGCAGAGGGCAGAAAGTTGCGATTGGATGTTCCTGAGAAGGAACTGTAGGGCAAATGCGTGCTGCGGCTGGCGGAATAATCGATACCGATGACAATCTGCCCGGGGAACAATCGCTGCACTCCCAAATTCCATTGGTATATTTCCGCGTTGCGTGCCGGGCTGGTGTCTAAACTATTGCCGTTTCCAAATCCCCACAGCGCCAGCGGCCCATACTTTTGCCCTTGCGGTTGGGCAAATCCAGTAGGAAATGGGTTCGCCAGCGTGGCAAGCTGCGTTTGAAAATTGTCATTCGTAAAAAGGATAGGGTTGGTATTTCCAAACGCTGTTCCGACAAATTGGAAATTGGTGGCGACGTTCAAACCGTAATAGATGCCAGCCCCGCCACGAATTACCGTTTTCTGGTTCATCGCGTAGGCAAAGCCCACGCGCGGAGCCCAATTGTTTCGATCTACAGGTATATTTCGGTGTCCGGGGCCCGCATAGTTTGTAGTACCGAGCAGAATGCCAGTGCGATTCACCAGACCTGGAACGCTGATTGGTACGGCGATGCCGCTGTCGCCGGTAAAATTGCTGAACTGAATATTGTTGTGGCGTTCGCTGTACGGAGTGCTCCATTCGTAGCGCAAACCCAGATTCACGGTTAATTTTGAGTTGACCTTCCAATCGTCCTGAAAATAGAACGCGGTTTCCTTGGACTTATTAGCGACCGAAGGGGCCACGGTAAGGTGCGAGGTGCTGGGATCCCCATAACCCAGAAGCAGCCCCGCGAAAGAATCACCCTGAAACGGATTTCCAGTTCCCACCACTTGCTCGGTGACTCCCTGAGAAAAGTGAAACAGACCCGTAGGGTTCTGCGGCTGTGAAAAATTATTATAGAAGTAGCGTTGCTCGCCGCCGAATTTCCAGATTTGCCGTCCTCTAACCCAAGAAAGCGAAGAGCCGTAGCTTACCAATGTGTGTGCAAAGCCCGTATCCGTGCAGCACTGGTTGAACAGGGAGGTAGCGTTGTTGTCCATTTGAATTGTCGGAAAGCGGGTTTGACCGTTCGCCTGCGTTAGGATTTGATCACCGGGCTGATCGAAGACCGTAGATACCTTAGGATAATTTTCGTTGACCGGCGCCACCGCGCGATCTACTGCGAGGCGATTGATCCACACGATTGTCGAGGTAGGGTTCCAGTTCTCTTCAATGACTCCGTTGTGCACATCGGTGGTTGATGCTAGCCCGTCGTTAAAATCACCGTCTCCAAAAATCGTCGGCGTGAAACCGGTGGCGTGAAGCTTGCTGTAGCGCGCTGAAAGACGGTTGTTCTCAGAAAAATGGTGATCGACCTTGATGTCGTACTGCCAGTACGGGCTCTGGGCGATGACGACCTTGTGGAAATTTTGTACGCCAGGACCAGCATTTAGGTCTGTCGGTTGCGGGTAAAGATTTATTATCTTCTGTCCAATGGGATCGATGAGATTCGAATCGATGACATTGGGAGTTGAGAACTGTTGCCGGACACGATTGCCATTCGGATCCACCTTGGGATTGAAAGGGTTGAGAACTTTCAGTGGGATCGCTGTGTTTACGATTGCGGGTGGGCAATAAGGCGATCCGTTTGGGTTAGCTGGAGTGATAGTTAGAGGGTCGATGAAAGTGGGGTCACTGCAAATTACAAGCGTCTTGCTGAAATCTCCTTTGCGTTCAAGAGCCGTGGGCACGAACGCGTCAATGTGTACCGGATCGTTCTGCCTCACCTTTTCGAAGTCCGCAAAGAAAAATGTCTTTTGCTTTTTGATGGGGCCGCCAAGCGAGAAACCGTATTGATCACGTAGATGGTCCGGTTTCGGAAGTCCTTGCGCATTGGCGAAGAATTCGTTGGCGTCCAGTGCCGAGCGCTGCCCAAACCACCACCCGCTGCCGTGAAACTTATTGCCGCCTTCTTTCAAAACGATGTTAATAACCGTGCCGCCATTATTGCCGAATTCCGCGGAGAAACTATTATTTTCGACCTTGAATTCCTGGATAATTTCCACCGAAGGCTGATAGTACACGTTAGTCGTCGCGCCTTCGCCTTGTTCCGGTGCGCTAGTCAACGCCCCGTCGATCCGCACCTCCGCAGTGGCGTTGCGCTGGCCGTTGGAGACAAAGTTGGTTCCCGAAGGGTAGGAGTCGGCCGTCCCCTGTCCAGCCGTTTCCGTAACTCCACCGGCGAGAAATACCAGGCTGAAAAAACTGCGATTGGGCAGCGGGATGTCGCGAACATATTCGTTGGTTACATCGGTACCCAGGGACGCGTTGCCGGTGTCGAGCAAGGGAGCTTGTTCCGTCACTATGATGGAGGTTGTAATCGTGCCTGGAACTAGAGAGAAATCTAAAGTGGCCTGCTGACTGACCGCCAGGACCACTCCTCTTCGTTCCTGCGACGTGAAGTTCGGCGCTTCGACGCGGATCGAATAACTCACTGGCCGCAAATTCGTGAGCACGTAGACGCCATTGGCATTGGTCACTGTGGTTATGGGGATGTTGGTCGCTTCGTCAGTTAAAACGACGCTCGCTCCTGCCACCGCAGCTCCAGACGAATCTGTAACCACGCCAGTAAGTTGCGAAGTATAGGTTGATTGTCCATGAAGCAACGGGGGAGCCGCCGCGCCAACACAAACAAGCATCGCTAGGAGTGTAAATGGCGTCGCACGAATAGAAAACATACCCCACCCCCGTCGACCGCCGCCGTGAACACGGACGGCCTCCAATTTGTAGCTGGTTTCGCTTTATTTCTTTTACTTACTATTCGCTTCTTTGTCAAGCAGCGATGCAAATCAACGCAGTGTGGGCGCTTAGGCCAGTTCCGACAGCTTTGGCCAGAGTTGACAGAACCCTGCAAGGCCGTCGTTCAAGTTATCGTGCTTACGGGTTTGCGAATCGGAGAGATTCTTGCCCTAAGGTGGAACCGCATTGACCTAACCTTTCGGATTCGCGGCAAAGGCTGTGTGCCGCGGGTGGTCTTGTTTTCATATTGCCGCACATGCGGTTCATTCGCTTCGTAACGCCACAGCTACTTCTGGCCGTAATACGCGGTGTCCCCATGTTTTCGGAGGAAATGTTTATCGTGCAGGTGCCGCGGGATGGGACGCGCGTTGTGATTTAGCGCGACAGTCTGTAAGGCTATTACCGCAATTTCTTCAAGCACGACCGCAATGTGCGCTGCTTCCGCAGGGGTCGTACCCCAGCAGAACGGGGCATGGCTGGAAACCAGCACAGCCGGAACACGGAGCGGATCGAGTCTTGCAAAGCGCCGGACGATCGCATGGCCGGTGTTGGTTTCGTAATCGGAACTAATTTGCGAAAGAGGCAGAGGTTTGGTAACAGGTACGGAACCGTGAAAATAGTCAGCGTGGGTAGTTCCGAAACACGGGATTTCCCGCTGAGCTTGCGCCCAGGACGTCGCGGCGCGAGAGTGTGTGTGGGCAACGCCGCCAATTCGCGCAAATGCTCGATAAAGGATAAGGTGCGTTGGAAGATCGGAAGAGGGGCGCAGCGAACCCTCTACAATTTTGCCCTGGAGGTCGACCACCACAAGATCTTCGGCCTTCATGGTTTCATAAGGAACGCCACTCGGCTTAATGACGACTAATCCCTGTGCGCGATCAATCCCGCTGGCATTGCCGAACGTGTAAAGCACTAATCCGCGCTTTACCAGTTCGAGGTTCGCTTCCAACACTTCTTCGCGCAGACGCCGCAGTTTCATATCGCGCCTCTGGCCACGGCTGCAATTCTGCGCAAGGCCGGCAGCACTTTTCCTACGGACGTAGGCTTCGAATCCAGGTTGCCGAAAGCAAAATATAATTCGCGATAGATTTGATAGAGTTCTTCATACGTGCGCGCAGCAGCGGCGTCAGGTTCAACGACGCGATACTTGGGGCATATCGCGTCCTGCGCTTCTTCGATTGAACGAAATGTGCCGGCGGCGAGGAACGCGAAGATGGACGAGCCGAAGCTGGTGACATCCTGTTGCGGAACTAATACCGATTTATTTAACACATTTGCATACACCTTATTTAGAACCGGGTTCTTCCGCGGAATTCCTCCCGCGTTGATCACTCGTTGTATTGGGACACCATATTCAGCCATGCGTTCAAGAATAACGCGCGTGTGAAAAGCGGTACCTTCAATGGCGGCAAAGAGTTCATCTTGCGCAGTATGCGTCATATTCCAACCAAAAGTGATTCCGCCAAGATTTGGGTTCACCAGAATTGTTCGGTCGCCATTGTCCCATGCAAGACGAAGCAGGCCGGTCTGACCGGGGCGATATTCTTCCAGGCCGATCGCAAGCTCCTTAACTGGCTTTCCGGCGCGGCGTGCAATGGCCCCGAATAGATCGCCGGTGGCAGACAGTCCAGCCTCAACGCCTGTTTTTTTGGGATCGATAGAACCAGGGACAACGCCGCAAACGCCGGGAATCCGAACCGTGTTCTCGCTGATGGCCATTATGCAAGTCGCGGTGCCCACGACGTTTGAGACATCACCAGGACGCGCGCCGGCCCCAATAGCGTCCCAGTGAGCATCAAACGCGCCCACCGGAATCGGAATACCAGCACTCAAACCAAGCTTTTTTGCCCAATTCGGGGAGAGACCGCCAGCGATCACTTCGCTGGTCGAATATTTACCGTTCAACTTTTGACGTATCCCTTTAAGAAGTGGGTCAACAGCTCCTAAAAAATCCTCCGAAGGCAGTCCGCCAAGGGAATCGTTCCACATCCACTTGTGGCCCATGGCGCAGATCGAACGAGGAGCGTTCGCGGGATCTTTGAAATCACAAAGAACGGCCGTGAGCATGTCGCAGTGTTCAAACGCGGTAACGAATCGGTTTCGTTTTTCCGGGTTATGCCGGAGCCAGTGCAACAGTTTCGAGAAGCCCCATTCTGAGGAATAAACGTTGCCGCACCACTGGATGGCTTCTAGCTTCTGTTTGCGGGCTATCTCCGTGATAAGCGCAGCCTCCCGCCATGCGCGATGGTCACACCAAAGGTAGTATTCATCGAGGGGTTCCAACCCCTCCTCCACTGGCACGACGCTAGATCCGGTAGTATCCAGGGCAATGGAAGCAATCTGATTTCCGGATACGTTTGCTGCTTGCAAAGCATTCTGCATGGCTTCGACCAACGCACGCATGTGGTCAGCATGGCTCTGTGTGGCCAGATCCGGATCCTGCTTCAGACGGCGCAGAGGATATTCCGCGACGGCCGAACCCAAGCGTCCTCTTTCGCTATCGACAATCGCGACACGGACACTGAGGGTGCCAAAATCTACGCCAGCGACAATAGCCATTAGGTGCTTTCGAATAGTCCTTATAAGCCTAAACGTTACTGCGCATGCCAGTACGTTTCCCATCCGAGATATCGAATGGCAGCTTCATGGAGCATGCCGGCAACCGTCGAGAAATTCGCGGCCACGTGGTGCTCGAATCCATTTTCGCAGATGTAATGCAGAAGTCGTTGCATGTGTGGAATTTCTACTACTCCCGCGCCCCCAAACGTTTCTAACGGATCGTCTGTGAACGCGCCTGTGCCAACGTATCCACGAATTCTTCCCGTCCGGTCATCCGTGGAAAAGCGCGCATAACTCATCGCCCCGGACTTAACGCGCCCCACGCAGGTTCCGAAGGTATTGTCCTTGCCGACGGTGCCTGCGATGATCTCCTGATAGTCCATCTTCACATCGCGGAAGAAATGCTTGGGCAAGTTGCTGCAGTGGAAGCACACCGCCTTATCCGGATTACTGCCATAGTTATTGTTCCAGTCGAGCAAGGCGCTGGGTGTTTCGGAAGCGAGCCGCAGGGCATGCATGCTCAGCACGCCACACACATCCACTTCGCAGGCGCTAGAGAGCAGCTCGTCACTCATCATGCTCATGACGGTACAAGGCACAACACCAAGATTTTCCTCTATCGAGGTCCAGCACTGCACTGCACTTATCTGTACCCCGGCGGACTTCATCCAATCTTCTACGACCGCGCCAAGCTTGGCCATTTTCAGCAAAGCCAGCTGTGGCACCCCGCTCGTGGACACGTATTTTTGGATGGCTTGTAGTTTCCCCAGGGCGTGCTGGTCGTCGTCTTTCATCCTACCGATGCGCCCAAGGACCTCCGATAGATCCAGGGTTTCAATGGAAATGCCAGAGGCCTCGAGTAATTTTTCGCTGTAGCGAACGGTATTGAAGGCTGCCGGCCGAGCACCAATCGCCCCGATGCGCAAATTTCGAAGCCCGTTTACCACTCGGCAAATCCCTGCAAACCACGCCAGATCCTTCTTGAACTCCTCAGATTCCGGGGTCACGGTGTGGAGTGTAGTCAACGAATACGGAATCCCATACTGCTTTAGGTTGTTGCACGCGGACATCTTGCCGCAAAAGCTATCGCGACGGTGAGAGATGGACATCTTCGCGGGTGTGTCCGGCGTAGCTTGGACCAGTACGGGCACATTGAGCCGCGCCAGCCGCAGCGTGTCGGCGATGGCGCGCTCGTCCCCAAAGTTGGGCAACGAGACAATCACTCCAGATATCCGCTTGCTGTTCGCCTGAAACAACGCGGCGCAGCGCTTCGCTTCTTCGTATGTCTCTACGGCTCCATGCTTGCTTTCTTCGGGGCCGAGGACAACCACATCCATCCCAGCACTTTGTAGCGCCCTGATCATCTCTTCCCGGCCAGATTTGGCGAGATGGTCTGGAAAAAACCCTCTATTGCCAACAATCAGCCCCATGGTCATTTTTTCGGTGCGCATAATCTCTTTGTTCTCCTGGAGCAACCGACTACCTCGGAAAAGACGAAATCTGTTTTTGCGCGGCTACCGCCGCTCTCTGCGCGGCGCAAAGCGAAAACAGTACAGCGCCCCAACCAAAAATAGAAAACCGCCCCACCAAATGCTGGCGTGCACATGAAACAGCACCACAGGATTCGGCGGCGGGTATGCCCATTCATAGAGTCCCGCGGCAAAGATGAGTAACCCATTCACCAGCAACGAGACGCCAATGAAAAACCAAATCGAAATTGGTTCGCTGGAGCGCATGGTCCTCACCAAAAATAATAATTCAGTGCTAAAAAGACGGCAGCAACCACCACGGCCCAAAACGAAGGCCGATGAACGAGCGGAATTTGCTGCTCGGACGGTATTTTGGTCGCACCGTAAACTAGGCCTTCCAATTCCGTCTCGGGTTTTGCCTTTGTAAGAAAACTGACCGCCACCGTCACAACAACGCATACGATCCACGACCAAAGTGCGCGGTACATATTCTGGGCCATGTCGCTCGCATTCCTTGAGAGCGCAACATAGGCAATAGCTTCCGGGCTCACCTTCACCCAGGCCCACATGCCGATAGAGGATGCTGTTCCGGCCAGCAAGCCCCAAAAACCACCAGCTGGCGTGGCGCGCTTCCAGAGCATACCGAGGATAACGGTGCCAAACAAAGGCGCGATGAAAAAGCTAAACAAAGCCTGCACATAATCCATGATGCTGAGAAAATGCATCACGAAATAAGCGGTAATAATGCTGATGAATACGCCGCCGAGCGTGCTCCAACGGCCCATGCGAACGTACTGCGCATCGTTGGCCTTCTTATTCAGTAACGCGCCGTAAATGTCGTAGGTCCAAACCGTAGAGAATGCGCTCACATTGCCGGCCATTCCGGACATAAAACCGGCCATTAGCGCTGTGATACCCAAACCCAAAAGTCCCGGGCCGCAATATCGCGCCAGCATCAGCGGAAGCACTTCATTGTAGCTGTGCCCGCCAGCGGCTATCGCAGCGCTCTCTCCGGAAAGCTTCACCGGCAAAACCGCGATCGCAAGCAATCCCGGTAGAATCACAATGAAAGGTACGAACATCTTGAACGCGGCCCCAATGATTGGCGCCATTTTCGCGGCACGTAGATCCTTTGCCGAAAGCACGCGCTGCACCACGAGAAAATCCGTTGTCCAGTAGCCGAATGAAATCACCATTCCAAGCCCGAAGACAATACCGGTCCAATGAATCCCCATGGGGTTATCGCGGAACGAACCCAGCGTGCTCCACAAGTGCGTGTATTCCCCCGAAGCATTGGTTGCTATCTTCGCCTTCAGGTTGCTCCAACCGCCTGCCTCGATGAGTCCCAGCACGGGGATGAGCAGCGCTCCTGCCCATATCAGGATGAATTGAAGCACTTCATTGAAAATTGCGGAACGCAGGCCGCCGAGAGTGACGTAGATCGCCACGGTGATCGACGAAATTAGGATGCTGTAGTTAATGTCCCATCCCAAAACAACCTTCATCACCAGCGCCATCGAGTACATATTGATGCCGCTCATGAGAACGGTCATCAGAGCAAAAGAAACTGCTGAGAGCGTGCGACTGGATTCGCCAAAGCGCAACTTCAAATACCCCGGAACCGAGTGAGTTTTGGAAATGTAATAAAACGGCATCATCACCATACCGAGGAAAAGCATGGCGGGAATTGCACCGATCCAGTACCAGTGCGCGGCCAGTATCCCGTATTGGTAGGAGGCGCCGGCCCAGCCCATGAGTTCCAGCGAGCCGAGATTTGCTGAAAGAAAACTTAGGCCTGCGATCCACGCGGTCATCTCGCGTCCAGCCATGAAATAATCTTCACTGGTATTGGCGCGCCGCTTAAGATAGAAGCCAATCGCCAAAACGAGCACAAAATAGAAAACAATAATGGCCAGATCGACCGGCGCGAGATGAACGAGTCTCTGGACGCTCACCGAAGCGATCTGAGTGTTCATCGCGCGTGTTAGTAATTCTGTTTTCATTGCTTGAGCGCAAACTCCCCTTCAAGCTCGATCTTTTCTGACGACCCCCCCACCAGTATGGAAAACTTTCCGGGCTCCGCCTTCCAGTCGCCTCGTTTAACGTCATAAAAGGAAAACGCACGCCGATCCAGGTCTACCGAGACTCTTTTGATTTCACCTGGTTGCAGCTGCACCTTGGCGAAGCCTTTCAATTCCTTGACCGGGCGCGGAACACTTGCGTGCGAGTCGCCGACATATACTTCGGCAACCTCCGCACCTTCGCGCGAACCCGTGTTTTTCACGTTGAACGACACGGTGACCGGCGCGCTAAAATCCGCAGAAGTCGGAATAACCTTCAAATCACTGTATTGAAATGTCGTATACGAAAGTCCATAACCGAAAGGAAACAGCGGTTTGACCCGTGCCCGGTCAAAGTGTCGGTATCCTACAAAAATGCCCTCTCTATAAAAAATTTGTTTGCTTCCATCTTTTGGGTAATAGCTCCCAAACGCCGCATTGTCTTCCCAACGGCGTTCGAATGAAGCCGGCAACTTCCCAGAAGGGTTGACGTCGCCAAAAAGAATATGGGCTAGGGCCGTGCCTCCCTCTTGCCCCGGATACCAGGCATGTAGCAACGCAGGAACTTCGTGGATCCAGCGCGTCATATCGACGTTCCCGCCAGCAGTCAGAATCACAATTACATTTTTGTTTACGGCCGCAATTTGTTGAATGAAAGCATCCTGTCCGCCAGGTAAACGGAAGGTTCGATCTCCTCCCTCACTTTCCGTGGACGGATCGAACCCCATGCAAAGGACCACTGCGTCGGCCTTGGAGGCCAACGCCTTGATCTCAGGCCCCACCGTCTGCGTGGCGGCAGCAACACCGAATCGCACCGTGGCCGTTCCCACGTTCTCGAAGTATTCGAGCCGGATTTTGTACGTCTTGCTCGGATCCAGGTGGGTTGAATAAGTATCCAGAGTCTCTCCATGTCGCTGCCAATCATCGATGACTCGCTCGTCGTTGATATAAAGGCGAACACCATCATCCGCCGAGACATAGAACTTATAGTCGTCGTCCGTCTTGGGAACGAAGTAGCCGGACCAACGAACGGAAAAATGGTCGACGGGCCCTTTCTCCGCATAGCTTCCCTCTCCCCAGTGAAAATTGACTTTTTCGTCGGTGCGAACCAGTGCCGGCTCGCCCTGCAATTCGTCGCTGTTAAAATATTCTGCCTTTAATCCCCTGCTTCCGCCGGGCGTAGTTACAAATTCCGTCTGATCGGCTATGGCATCAAGAGGTGTGCTATCAACGGAATAAAGCACACGCCCACTTTTGCCAAGATAATTGCTGATGCCTTCCAAGTAGCTGACCGAGTTGAATGGCTTGGTCAACGAACTGCCGCCGCCGCCGATGACCGCGGGATAGGCATCAGGACCGAGAACGGCAATCGTTTTGATTTTCGTTCTGTCCAGCGGCAAAAGACCCTTTTCGTTCTTCAGCAAAACCATTCCGCTCTGAACTTCTTCCAGAGCGACTTCACGCCCTTCCTGGCTGTAGACCGGGATACTCGGGTCCTCTTGTTCGTGATCGTAGAATCCGAACTGTATCGCCTTGCGCAGGATGTGACGGACCTTGTCATCGATGGTGGCCACACTGACTTCGCCGCGCTGGATGGCCGGCAAAAGCGTTTGTTTGTTCATAAACGCCGCCGACGGCATTTCAAGATCGAGTCCGCCGTTCGCGCTCGCCACCCCGTTATGCGTCGCGCCCCAATCGGACATCATTATTCCGTCGAATCCCCATTCCTTCCGTGCAACCGTGGTGTTCAAATACCCGTTCTGGGTCATGTAGGCGCCATTCACCAGGTTATAGGCGTCCATGATCGCTCCAACTTTTGCTTCCTTCACCGAAGCTTCAAACGCCGGCAAGTAAATTTCCCGTAACGTCCGCTCATCGACCTCGGAGCTATGGTCCATGCGGCCGTATTCCTGGTTGTTGGCGGCAAAATGCTTGGCAGTTGCAATCACGCCCTGCGCCTGAATTCCTTGGATCAGCGACACGGCCATGCGCGAAGCAAGATAGGGATCTTCCCCGAGATATTCGAAATTTCGGCCATTCATCGGCGCGCGATAGATATTCATTCCAGGTGCGAGAATAAAATGGACGCCGCGAGCCCGGGCATCCTTGCCCATCATGGTTCCCACACGCCGGGCCAGAGCTGTATCCCAGGAAGCGGCAAGTGCAATTGCCGCCGGATACGCGGTCGTCATGCCGTAATCGTGTACACCCAGGGGACCATCAGACATTCGAAGCGTACGTAGGCCGAGCCGCTCGATCGGCCGGATATAAAAATCGTCAACACCTCCAAGCAGCGTGATTTTTTCATCCAGCGTCATCTTCGCCAGAAGCGTATCCACGCGCTTCTCCGTTCCAGCTGTCGAGGGATACGTTGTCTGGCCGAGGACGCAGTGGGCCAACGCCAAAACCAGAACAGCAGTGATGGCTGTTCGAACGGACAAGTGCATCTGTCTTGGCTGGAGCACGCCCATCCCTATTTTTCCTCCAGAATCGCGGCATCCCACGGCTTCAGCGTAACCCCCTGGCCCGGCGCAATAGCACTCTGTGTGAGTAAATCCACAGACGCGCCATATGTGTAATTGAAGGTTTGCGCATCGTTCGAGTAATTTAAGAAATAGTGAAGCTTCTTGCCTTTGCGGTTTTGACCATGCTTGACGCGGATCGTGGGAGGCAAAGTCTGGTCGGCTCCAGTCAGTCCGGCTTGTTGTAGAACACCGAGAAGAACCTGTTCCTGCAACTTCGCACTCAATACTGTCCCCTCGTAAGTGAGCGTTCCTTTTCCATATACATTGCGCGTGATGGCGGGATAGCGGCCGAAAAAAGGATGATCGTAATAAGCCAGCGGCTTCGCGGTATCGAGAATCAGCATTTCCGCCCATTCGGACACTTTGTTCTCGTTTCCTGCATGAAACGGGTCGGCCGTCAAAACGAGAGGCTTTTGTAAACTTGAAAATTCCTGGTAGTGAAATCCGGCTGCGTCGCGCAAAGGACCTGGCGCCATATCCCAACGAACCGCTGAATATTCATTGCAAAATCCGCTTTTGAACGACATCACCACATTTCCGCCGCCACGAACGTAGTCTGCCAACCGCTTCAGCACTGCGTTACTCGCCACGTAGAGAGGCGGGACTACAATCACCTTGTAGTCAGCAAGGTCCGTGCTGTCCGGAAAAACGAAGTCGACACCGATATTTGCCACGTACAGCGTGTGGTACATCTGTTGGAGGATCGAACGGTAGTTCTCACGGTCACTGAACTTCATGAATTCGAGACCGTAGCTGGAATCATCGCTGTATAAAATTGCGACCTGATTCTTGCGTTGAAAATCCGTGATTTCCGGCCCGATGCCTTTCAGTTCGTGCGCCGTGCGGCTAACTTCCTCATACGCCCGGCCCGGTTGCAAATCGTGTCCCAGCACTCCTTTCCAATACGTCTCTTGTCCGTAATGGATCGAGTGCCAATGCCAGTACTCCACCATGTTCGCGCCAGAGGATACATGCGTGTACACATCCAACCGCAACTGACCGTCATAGGGTGGGAACTGCTCCTTTGAATCCCAGCCAATTGCTTCCGCGTTGGTTTCGGTGATGAGGTAATTCGTCTTTTTCAACGAACGCACGTAATCGCCGACGTAGGAAGAAGCTTCTCCGTCGAAATGATCTTGCGTGCCGTGATAAGGATTGGCAGCAGCAATGTCCAAGGTACGAACAACCTCAGATTCGTTTACTTCAGGCCGTGGCGGACCCGCAAAATCATGCGTCACAAATTGTTCTGGCCGCTTGTATTCGTTTACGATTTTCGCCTGCCACGCAAGGAAATCGGTGGTAAGCCATTGGGAGTAACGTTCCCATTCCAGTTTCCATCCGGGATTGATGATTCCATCACGCGGCGGAAATTCGCTCCAGTCGTTCAGCCGCTGGCCCCAATAATTCAGGCCCCATATAGTGTTCAGTTGATTCACATCTTTAAATTTTATTTTCAGATAATCGACGAATCCCGCCTGTACATCCACATTCGCTGCCCCACCTGAAGAAGTTTCGTTGTCGATCTGGTATCCGATGATATCCGGATTGTTTTTGTAATGTTCCAGGATTTTCCGAATGACTCGCTCGCAATAAAAACGGTAAGTAGGATTCAAAAGATCGGTGTTCTGGCGCAAACCGTAATAGAGATACTGGCCAGCCAGCCTGGTGATCACGATCTCCGGATGTTCCTTGTAGAGCCATGCCGGTATGGAATAAGTCGGGGTGCCCAGTATGATGCGAATTCCTGCAGCGTGTAGCCGTTCGACTACTCGATCCATCCATGCAAATTCAAATTTGCCGTCTTGCGGTTCCCACAGGCCCCAACTTGACTCTCCGATGCGCACCACGCTGATGCCTGCCTTCTGCATCAGTTGTACATCCTGCTCTAGCCGGTCCTCGGGCATGTATTCCGGATAATACGCAACACCATAGAGCACAGTATCCATACGGTCGGCGCGAAATGCTTCGCGAGCCTGAGCTTTTCCGGGGAGCGCGGTACACAGCAACGCGATGATAAGCAGTCCTGCCCGCACAGCCCACGAAAACGGTGATCGACTCTGTTGATTAAAAGTCACGAACGACCCCTCCCCGGATTCATCGCCGTTGAATCGCGCAATACGAAACTTGTCTTAAGCACGTATTCAGTTCCATTGGGATTCGGAGTCTCCAGTTGTACGTCTTGCAACAGCGCTTGAAACGCGAGTCGCCCAAGTTCGGCCTGCGACATCTCCACGGTGGTGAGCGGCGGTAGGATGTATTGCGACAAGTGGATATTATCGAAACCGATCACGGAAAGATCCCGTGGAACCACGATCTTCTCGCTGTAGCACTTGCGCATCACTCCGATCGCAGTCATGTCGTTCGAACAGAGAATTGCCGTAGGATGCGAGCGGCGTTTGAGTAGTTTCTCGAATGCCTCTTCTCCGCCTTCGAGTTTGTGATTTCCTTCGATGATGAACTCTGGATCAACTGCCATTCCGATCTCGTTCATCGATTGGATAAACGCGTCCTTTCGGGCCACCGCGGATTTCAAGCTCAATGGACCGGTAATGAACGCAACCTTTTCATGCCGCAGGGCAGCGAGGTGTTGCACCGCCTGACGAATGCCATGCAGATAATCGATTCGAATATTACTGACCCGTGGGCGCGCAGGTCCCACGTCTACCAACACCAAGGGGACGTTACGAAGTTTGAGATCCTCGAGGAGGGATTCTTCCATGCCGAACGTCATTACTGCTACGCCTTCAACTCGGTGTTCAAGCATGCGCCGAACGGATATTTTCATGCGCTCGGGATCATGAACGGTTGAACTCACCAAGATTTCGTAGTTGTGCTCCAAGGCGATTTGTTCGAAAACGTGGACAATTTCCGGAAAAAACGGATTGGTGATTTCCGAAACAATCAATCCAAAAATTCGGCTGCGGCCGGAAACGAGGGCTCGGGCTTGGGTGCTCGGAAAATATCCCAGCTCTTCGACGATCCTCCAAACGCGCTTGGCCAGTTGCGGCTGTACGCTGGGATGACGGTTGATGGTACGCGACACTGTGGCGGTCGAAACTCGTGCGCGTTTGGCGATCTCGCGGATATTCATATTCTCGCCCTAGGATTCTACTAATGCCCGGGCCCGCTCCTCGCTCTATTGCATTCGTCCGACTGAAAAGCTCCCTGATCGGTCGCGCCGCAGGACGGCACTGCATTGCCCCAAAAATCGTACCCGCCACTTTTTTCGACAGATATCGCCCTTTTCCGAGAAGGGGACGTCTGCTGTAAACGATATCCGGTCAAAGAAAGCAAGCCCTCACTTCCCTGGCCTGGAGCGACCAGTTTTGGGTCAGCCCTCAGTGCGTGCGAATCATTATCGGGGCCTTCTACACCATAGTAGACATTTGCATCAAATACATTGTCTTTGCTTGCCCCAAAGCCATGTGCCGTGACGTACGCACCGTCGGCGCCCCGCGAAATGGCATAGGAAAATCGCGCAGTTCCTGCCACATAAAATATGTTGTTGTAGAAGTGGCTGCTTTCAGACCAGCCGTGCCAATCCGAAAAAAGTACAAGATCCACGGTTCGCTCAGTCCCGACGTAAATTGTATTGTTGTAAATCAGGCTATCGGTTACCGGCCCGGCAATGTTGATGCCGCGAGTGCGATCATTTTGACTGATGTTATAGCGCACTACGGTTCCGGAATTCCCCACGCTCTCCTCGCCACTGTGACCGCCTTCGTTGCAGATCAAAAGAAAGCCACCGTCGTTATCGTGACTGTAGTTGTACTGGATCACGGTATTCCTGCTGTTCCAGTCCGAATCGTAGCCTTCGCCGTCGCGTTGTCCTTTTGTTCCGTAAGCCTCGTTGTGCTGAATCACTGTATTGTCCGCGCTCCAAGCCCAGATGGCCACGTTGTATCCTTCGGAGCGCTGATTGGCGTGACCCACTACGTTGTATTCGACCACCGCTCCGTCCGTTGCCACAACCACAATCCCATCTCCACCTATGTCGTGGAGCCGGTTTCCGCGAACGATAACGCCCAGGCTCGGAAACCATTTCGAGCGCACCCACGAATCCGACCAACCAAAAATCCCACTGCGGTCTACATGATAGATTTCGTTGTCTTCGATGCGCAGATCTATAAACCGGCTGGGCTTCTTGTCGCCCACGGAAGTGTAGTGAATTCCTCCGTTCGGCTTGACGCTGTCCACTCCGTTCACGTCGTGAATGGTCATCGACCGAATATAGATGTGGTGCGCCTCGCCGTAATTTTCCAGAGCAATGTGCACGCCGCGTCGCACCGCTGGTGTCGTTCCGGTGTTTGTGACTTCCAGGTTTTCAATCTCCCAATATTCCTGGTTGTTCAGCAGCACCGCGTCCTCGAATAATCCACCACCGTTGATGACCGGCTTCACGCCGCCACCATACATCCCTACCGTGATCGGTTTGCCTTCTACTCCAGATCCTTTCGGCCACAGCTGGCCGCTCCACACCGAACTTGACTTCAGCAGGATCCGGTCCCCAGGTTGAAACGTCGTCGCATTCACCTTCCCCAACGTTTTCCACGACGCCTCAGAACTGCTGCCTGCGTTGGCGTCATCCCCGTCCCGTGAATCGACATAGAAGATCATGGATGTTCTCGCGGCTACTAGACGCGGTCCATCGCCTCCGCGAGCGTCAAAGCAAACGAAACTGGTCAACACCACGAAGATCCGTAGAGCCTGCTGGTGAAATGAACTCAATTGTCGAACCTCCCCAGGATAGATCGGCTGTGGGAGAGTCCGGGCATTCTATCGTGTTCGTCCTCGACCTTCGCGAGATCACAATGCGGCTGCCTCGTAGAAACCCGGGCAGCTCGCTGCACCGCAAGCTGCCCTTGCTCGTCTCGCTATCCGCTCGTTAGAACGTGAAGCGCACCGCCAACTGGCCGGTCCGTGGATTGTCTTGAACTCCCGTCACCGCCGCAAAATTCTTATCTCCGAGTTTTGTCTGTTTGCCACCGCAGCCTAGGATGCCGTAGTAATGCCGGTTGAAGAGGTTATAGAGTTCCACGCGCATCGACAGCTGGTATCGCCCGTCCGAACCCATGGAGAAGTACTTCATTAGGCTAGCGTTTTCGTTGGCCTGACCAGGGCACCGCAAAGCGCCGTCGTATGCTCCTCCGGATCCAAAGCCAACAACCGTCCCGTCCGTGCTAACCGGCGCCGTAGCGACTGACTGTGGGAAGTAGGGGTAATAGTAGGTGGAACCCGGTGCCGCAGCCTGCACCCCGGAGAAACCGCTCGGATTAGCATGCGCAGGCGGACTGGGGTTGAAATTTGGGTAGAAGTTGCCCCAAACTGGGTAAAACGGCTGGTTCAGACCGACCCGGAGCGGTTGACCGCTGTTATATCCCACCAACGCGCTGAACTGCCACCCACCCACCAGTGCATTTACCAGACTTCCCTTGTCGGAAGCCCACCTCTGTCCCTTTCCAAACGGCAATTGGTAGGTCACATAACCCTTGACGATGTGCGTGAGGTCGTAACCAGTCAGGGAGTTGGCCGATGCGGACAAGTGTGCAAAGTCTTGCACGCCGGTATAAGCCCCGTTGCCTTCTTGCTGCGCCGAATAGGTGTCTCCTCGCTGGCGGGCATAGGTATAGTTCACATCCATGGTCAAGCCGCGCCCCGTGCGCTTAACCACATCAACCACCATCGAGTTGTAGGAGGTCTGGCCAATCGGCAGCCCGACATAATTCAGCCAGTAGTAGAAATTCTGGATCGACCAGGTGGCTAGCTGCGGCATCGGCGCGATCGCCGCGAGTGCAGGACCTTGGAAGCCGGTGTAAGGGCATGTTAGACCGACATAGGTCCCCGGACCGGAACCATAGTTGTTTAGTATGGGTCCTCCCTTTGTACAGCCGCTTCCAGAAAAATTCCAACTGCTGTAATCGCCATAAGGCTGGAGCCCTGGATTCTGCTTCTCGACATTCAAGAAGGCGGATGCCGAAGGCTCATTCCATGCCAGTGCCGTGTCTGGGAGATGGTGGCCTCGATTGCCAACATAGGCCACCTCCAACCTCATATTCCGTGTCAGTTCGTACTCCACACCAAGGTTGAAAGTAGTGCTAAATCCTGGCATCAGCGCGTGCGGATCTACAAACGACAAAACGCCGACATTTTGAGGTAGCACGTTTGTGCTACCGGGGACAAATTTGCCCGGATAACCTAGATCCCAGTTAAACGCTTTGGTGACATTATTTGTCCCCTTGAACCCGGGTGCAAATCCGTTAGGCACTCCGTTGAAGTACGGACTGTTCGGTGGCAGGAGAGCGAGGCTGAACGATCCACGGACCACCCATTTGTTAATCGGGGCATAGGCGAACCCGATTTGTGGTCCGAATCCGTCCCAATACTCCTTCTTTTCAAAGCTGTCTCCTCCTCCTTTTGCAAACACCAGTTTCCCCGGGTAGCCATAAGCCGGGTCGATCTGCGTCAAATCAAAATTCGCCCAGTGCCCATACTTTTCGTGGTAGCGCCCGGAATATTGCCAGCGCAATCCTGCAATTAGCGTCAACTTCGGTGTGATTTTGTAACTGTCCTGCGCGAAGAGGGACATCGCCTTGCGCCGCCCGTACAGGTTAAACCCCGTTGTCTCGGCCGCATTAACAACATCCCCGAGCAAATAACTCGCAAAGCCGAACCCCGTGAATCCTGAAAATCCCCCGTCCGTCGTGTTAGGTACGAAGCTGAAATTCAATGCGCCTTGGCCGCTGTGATTGTTGACTTGATATGCCCGGACTTCGCCACCGAAGGAGAAAACATGACGGCCCTTGGTCCAGGTCACCGTATCTCCCGTGATGATCGTAGCTCCCGAGAACGCTCCCTGGAACGTGTTGCCGATGGGCGTCACGCTGAATCCGTTGATAGCATTTCCAAAGTTGATACTAGGGAAATTGCTCGCCCCAGTACTTCCGAAGCCTAACTGGGAGTTCCAATTCCCGGCCGCCGAAGGCATGTCTCCCTGCTTGAACCAGTTGTAGGTCACGTTAAACACGTTCAGCAGATTCGGCCTAAACGTATGCGACTCGCTGAGACGATATTGTTGCGAATATATCGCCTGTGTGCGAACTGCGGACAAGGGGCCGCCATCCGTTGATCCCGCCTCCCAGACTCCTCCCGAATCGGCTAGAATTCGCGGGTGATTGATGTAAATCCACGACCCGGAAAAGCGGTCGCGGGTGCTGGCGTCATAGTCCAGTTTCACGACCGGCTGGGGATTGGTCTCACTGGGAGCACCGCTGATAGGAAACCGATTGTTGCTGGTTAGGCCGCTCTGCTCGGGCTTGTAGTGCGCCAGGAATATAGCATTGATCTTTTGCGCCACGCTGCTGATCGGGGTGTCGATGGCATTGCCCGTAAACTGTTTGCAATTCGTGCCCATAGCGTTGCAAGTAGTGGGATCGAAAATCATGCCAGCCTGCAAGGGAACCGTTTGTCCGGCTTTATTCTGAACGTTGATTGGGGCGGAAAAAGTTTTGCCGGGGCCGTCCGGCTGTCCGCACACACCCATATTATTGCCATTCGCAGGATCCGTGCAGAGATTGGATCCGAGCAAGGCGCTGAAATCGCCGCCCAGCATTGCTGTCGTCGGCACAAACCCGCTGTATCCGCCCAACCGGAAATCCGTCTTGATAAACCGCTCGAATGTCCCAAAGAAAAATAGCTTTTGCTTGAGGATGGGCCCACCAAGGCTTGCGCCGTAATCAAAGGCGCGCCTTCTGCCGCGGGGCGTTCCATTGAGATCGTTTGTCCAAGTATTGGCATCGAGAAATTCGTTGGCCAGAAAGCCGAACGCCGAGCCGTGGAACTTGTCCGTGCCGGACTTCAGCGTGAAGCTCATAACCCCGCCACTCGTGATGGCGCTTGCCGAGTCCAGGCCACTCGTCTGCGCTTGCAACTCTTCCACTGCTTCCATGGCTGGGCCCGTCAGTATTGAATCGCCTCGAATCGATGCCGTACCCGACGTACCATCAATCGTATAGTCCTTGCTGAACCACTGCGAACCATTGACCACCGCTCCGTAGGGGCTGCTGTACGGCGAGTAGCCCGGCGTGAGAGCTACCGCGAAGTCTTCTATGAATCGCCCGCCGCCATAGATGCTCAGTGGCAGATCGTTGACAGCCTTGCTACTTATGTTGGTGCCGACCGCGACAGATTCACTGTCCAGCAGTGGCGCTTCCGCGTTGACAGTAATATTCTCCGTCGCCGCGCCGACCTGCATGGTCACGTCAATCCCGGCTACTTGAGTGGAGATCAAGGTCACCGATGGCTGTAGGACTTTCTTGAAGCCGGATCTCTGAAAGCTCAAGGCATAGGTTCCCGGAGGTAAGTTGGGGATGAAGTAGCTACCAGCTTCAGTGGAGACTGCTGTCGTGGGGACATTAGTCTCGGTATTGGTCGCAGACACTTCTACGCCCGCCATAGGCGCTCCACTGGTATCCGTTATCGTGCCGGTGATCGAAGCGCGATTGGTTTGCGCCCGCAGCATTCCGACAAAAATGAGTTGAAACAAAAATAAATGTGCTAGCGCTTTACGCATTCTGCATCTCCCCAGCCTGCGGGCAGGCCTTAATAAGAATTTTTATTTTGGGCCGTGTTCTCGTCGATTGAATCGCTTATGTCAGGGATTCTACCCAGAACCCTAAAGTAAACGATTACTCAGATGCGCGAAAAATTACTCCTTTCAAGTGCCCAATGTCAAGCATCTTATGAAAAAAAACTCCCCGCGGTGGTTCAATACCCGGACATCAAAGCGTTCCCCTTCTAAAATGCAGGAAATTGCTAAGGATTTGGTACTTGTAAGGTATCTATCGGCAGCGCGCCAGCAGCTTCATGATACGTTTCTCGGGCGAGACTCAGCGGCACTTCGTGAGTAATCGTTTGCTCCAATCCAGCCGATTTGAAGGCGACTCCCATCGCGGTCCCCTAGTATTCGACCTCGTAGAGTTTGCCTTCCAATCGCACGGGGTCCTTTTCGGAGGACGAGCAGCGAATGGTGATCGGTTGGCCGCTGGAGAAACTTTCGCGCTTGATCTCCCCCGCACCCCAGGAAAGTCCACTCCAGATTTGCTTGTCGTAATTGATCTGCAGCGGCACCGCTTTGCCATTCTGCTCCGCGTAAATCTTAAGAACCTTTTCAACGGAGGTCCCGCTCGGCGGACCGCCAGGCCAACTGCGCATTACGCCTCCATCCTTGCCGTACTGCCGGAAAATAATCCGTAAGTCGCCCTTCCGTGGCGCGGCCACCGTTGCGGTGATGGCGTTCGCTTCGTTCTCTTTCGCGGAAAAGGTTGCGGCCATGGGTGTAATGGATCGTGGGATCACAACGTCTTCCTGGACGCCGAGCTGATACTCCGGCGTGGCGTACGCGCCAAACCCGACGGCCGCCATCTGTCCGGGTCCTAAGGTGATTCGCCTTCCCTGCAGAACTGGCACAAACCCCGAATCGCGAAAAATGATGCGACCACCCCGAAGTGGCTCCTGCACCCGGGAAAGCGCAGGCAATTCGATTTCTTTAATCGCCTGTGCTGGATTCACGACGGTGTACACCGCACCTCTCGCATCCATCGAGCCGAAGCCATATGGTTGCACTTCGCCGGGCACGCCGCCAAAAGTTTTCGTTCTCCCGCTGGCCTGCAATTTCTCATACATCGTTTGAACCCGGGCGAACCAACGTGCCTTTTCCTCGTCCAGATATTCCAGATTCCCGTGAATGGTATTCACCCACCCGCCTCGCGCAACCATCAGCAGCAACATTCCCTTCCAGGCATTCGTCTTCCGGTAGTAGATCGTCCCCGTATTTCCGATCATGAAGCCGGTTGAATCAATGCGCTCCAACGGAAGAAAACTCTGCTCGTAACGGCGCACCATGTGATCGCTGTAAATGTCCATGGATCGCCAAAAATTTACTTCCGGCACATCGGAGGGCCGAGGATCGCCCGAATAGAGGGAGTCAAACACTTCCAGCCAGCGCAAATCCACGGGATTGTGAAATGGAAAAGGTCCAGCCGTTGATTCCAGATCACCGCCAAAACCGTTGAACGCCACCAGCACGACGTCCGGATTTTTCTGGCGGAAAGCTTTCAAGGCATCCCGGAAAGCAGTCACGTTGCGCGAATGTATTTCTTGTGGCGTCTGTGTTTTTTCTGTCGCAGGCGTCGCCGCGCCAAAATCGACAAAATCAAACTTGAACATGCGGATTCCGTGATCGTACCAATACTGTAAAGTTTTCATGAAGTCCGGCAGAAAGCCGCCCTCGGAAAACGACATTGATCCGCCTTTGGCGGACAACGAGTCTCGCCATTGGGGCGCTGCTTCGATTTTTACGAGTCCGTTCGTGCCGAACCACAATCCCGGCTGAATCCCATTGGCTTTGCACTCGGCGATCCAGCGATCTGGACCCGACGGCCAGTTGGGCTTGCGCCACGTGCGATAGCCTCCGTCCGGAGCAAACCAGAACGCGTCCATCATGTAGTAGTCGAAGTGCACGCCTAGCTTCCTTAGGCGAACGATCTGTTCGAGTTCATTCATCGCAAGTGCTTCGGTGAGGGGAATGTTGTCCGACAGTTCGTCATATGCGGACCAATCGTTGTAAACCCAGACGGGATCGTGGAGTAGTGGCTCGCCCAAACTCGTCGGGTCCCACGGTGTTGCACTCGCGGCGTGGGTCAGCTCTTGCGGCGCTGCCGGATCGGCATGCAGGCAAAGCGATAGGATAAAAACGGAACAGAGCGCTACTCTCATCGTTACCTCCCGGGTAAAGTGAATCTTTCTTGAATTGCCTTATCTGACTCCAGAGGACGCGACCGGCCAGTCATCCGTTCGAAACGGAGATGCCGGCAAACCATCTTTGTTGTAGAGATTGCATTCCGGACTCCCTGCCCACGCGTATCGCGCGGCCACCGGGTGAGGCACATCAGGGCTCCATACCACGATACCGTCTCCATCGACGCGCGCGTTAGCCCAGTGGAATTTTCGATCGCTACCCGTAATCGAGAATCCCTTCAGCGACCCGCCTCGGGCCTCAAGACCCAACCCAGTGTGCAAGAAATGGAGCTTGATCGTGCCATCGATGACTTGCATATGGTCGTACATTGGTCCCGAATACATAATCTTCCGGCCGTAGGTTGTTCCCAACGCCCAGGTCGCCAGGCGCTGTCCAATCTCTTCTTTGCGCGGCGGGTGCAAATTTTGTCGGTCTCCCACATCAATAGTCACTGCGAGTCCCGTATTTGGCACTGTCTTTGCCGTGAGTAGCTGAGCCTCGCGCAACTCTGCCCAGATCGAATCTCCCAGTTCCGGACTATCGCCATGAGCCGGCAGTTGCACAATCAAAAAGAGAAAGTCTCCTTCTTTCCATCCATCGCGCCACCCCGTGATCAGCGCTCGCAGCAGCGTCCGGTACTGAAGTGCCCGCCAAGTGTTCCCTTCACCTTGATACCAAATAGCGCCTCGAATCCTGTACGGCTGAAGTGGCACGATCATGCCGTCGTACAACCCAGAGGGGGGCCGTGGCGGGTCGCCAACCGTCGTCATGTTGGTGATTGCCAAACCTGTAAGCGCATTGAGAGTCATTGGCGCGGCAACTCCCCACCCTGCTTGCTTCAAATCTTTGAACCAGATGGTGATCTCTTTCCAATCGGGCGTCGCCTGAATCATCCCTGTCGAATATTCATCGGAGTCTTGAATCGTCGGTTGAAGCGTATGGAACACAAAGACCCCGTTCCCGCGTACCCAAAAACGTATACCTGCAAACGAACTTAGGTCGACTGCCGAGCCATCTCGCCTAAAACCAGCTTCCATCAGTGAGGAGCTTGCACCGTCGAGCGTCCCCTTTACTCGCGCCGCGAAACCCCGACCACCGCGTCCGGGTGCGATTAGCTCAAACTGACTGTTGGGAGCGTCTTGCCAGTCGTAAGTCCAACTTCCGCCCATTGATAATCGCGACGAGCCGTCATCGAAGTTGCTTAGACTCAGCGGTCTTTCTGAGTCTTTACTCGCACGTACTAGTTCGAAATCGTCGAAGTCAATTGAGAATTCCGCAGGATGGGCCGCGTAGGACTTCACGTCTGCGCTTGACGCATCCCAGCGCTCGATAATCGGCTGAAGCTCCGGGTTGCGACGCAGCGATTCCTCGTCGGTCCATTCCTCGCCGGCAGTACCGGGCCAGGAGCTCAGGATGATTCCGACGGAAACGCCGAGCGCTTTGTGCAAATCCCGCGCAAAAAAATAGCTTACAGCCGAAAAATTCTTTGCTGTCTCTGGCGAGCATATCTCCCAGGCCGCCGCAGCCGTATCCGCTTGCGGAGTAATAGAAATTCTTTTACGAACGGTGAAGAAGCGGATTCCCGGGTAGATTGCGTTAGGTATTTCCTTTTCAGATCCTGCGGCGCCGCTCAAGGCATAGGACATGTTTGACTGACCCGATGCAACCCAGACCTCTCCGAGCATCACATCGCGGAATAGAATCGTTTTCTTACCTTGTACTGTCAGAGTGAAAGGACCGCCCGCCGGCATTGCAGGCAGTGTTACTCTCCACCGGCCATCTGAGTCCGCAGTGGCTTGTCCACCGGTGGTCCCGAGGCTTACAGAAATCACTTCCCCCGAGTCCGCCCATCCCCAGACCCGGATTTCTGCCTCGCGTTGTATGACCATATGATCGCTGAACAAGTGCGGCAGCACCGGCTCAGCACGAAGCGGTGAGAAAAAAACCAAGAAAAACAATAACGAAGAACCCAGTATTCTGTTACGTTGCAATGCTTCCTCTTCAGTGCTTTTCCAATTTGCCAACACCTTTGGCACAACTGTTTTGACATATATACACCGTGAGCAAGGTGCTGCGCTACAAGGACGCGCGTACTATGGGACAAACACTTGACGCAAGCGATGGAGAAGATGGTTGGGACGAGCTTAGTGTTACAGCAGTGCACAAACTGTTGGCGCCGCGGAAGCTCCAGCCATTAAGACGATGTAGTTGGTGGGCCCGCCAGGATTTGAACCTGGGACCAACGGATTATGAGTCCGCTGCTCTAACCGCTGAGCTACGGGCCCCACCGGTACTAACGCCTCGATTTTATAATGATCTGGGAGAATTGGGTGGAACATTCGGTGGGACTCGAAACGCTGATTATAGAAAAACGTAGTACTTTCAACGCTCAAATTGAACTTTTCATTTCAAAAACACCTCTCAAGTCGAGCAGGTAAAAAACCCAGCTCAGAGAATTCTGTACCAACAAGATTGCACAGCTTCGATTCGCCGGAGATTAATTTTCCCAGTTCAGACCGGGTCTTTGCGCAAAAAATTAAAGTCGCATCCAAACTCCGGACCAAGAACGGAATCCGAGAACAATTTAGCGTAACCTCTCGTCGGCTTCGGAGTACTTCGGAACTCTCGCCGGCGGCTCTCCAAAACTGTCTCAGAAACTTTCATGTCGATGCGCCGCTCTTTTACGCTCAATCTAATCTCATCCCCGGTGCGAACCAGACCTAAAGGGCCTCCTATGGCCGCTTCGGGCGAGACGTGTAGCACAATGGTTCCAAACGCTGTGCCGCTCATTCGCGCGTCAGAGATGCGTACCATGTCCTTGACACCGGCACGCGCGAGTTTTCCTGGAATTGGCAAATAGCCGGCCTCCGGCATACCGGCTCCGACTGCTCCGGCGTTCTGAAGGATGAGCACGCTATCGGGCGTCACATCCAATTGAGGATCGTCGATCCGTGCCGCAAGATCCTCTAGACTTTTGAAAACTACCGCTGGGCCGGCGTGTTCAAACAAACTTTGGTCCGCGGCCGCGCACTTTAACACTGCTCCCTTAGGCGCAAGGTTTCCAAAAAGCGCCAATAACCCGCCGCTTCTGAGAATTGGGTCTTCCATCGAATGAATCACCTTGCGATCCACAAAACTTAACGGTCGAGCCAGTTGCTCCCGCAAAGTTTCGCCCGAAACCGTAAGGCAGTCCAAGTTCAACAACGGTTCTAGCTCGCGAAGCAGCGCAGGCATTCCCCCGGCTGCGTGAAAGTCTTCCATGTAGTATTCGCCAACCGGTTTTAAGTTCACCAAAACGGGCGTGGATTCGCTTGCAGCGTTCAAATCATGCAAACTCAAATTAATTCCCAGCCTTCCGGCTATTGCCGTTAGGTGAATCAGCCCGTTTGTCGATCCTCCAATAGCCAGCAGCACGCGCAAGGCATTTTGCACGGATGCTTTTGTAACGATTTGGCTCGGCTTGATTTCAGAATTGGCCAGCTGCACAGCTTGGATTCCCGTTGCCTCGCCTTGTCGCAGTCTGTCCGCGTGGACCGCCGGAGCCGATGCACCACCAGGTAAACTCAGCCCAAGCGCCTCGGTGAGGCACGCCATGGTGCTCGCCGTTCCCATGACCGCGCACGTACCTGCGGTGACCGCCAAATTGTTTTCAATCTCGGCGATTTCCGGTTCGCTGATTTCTCCCGATCGATACTTGGCCCAATATTTTCGGCAATCGGTACAAGCGCCAAGACGCTCTCCGTGGTAACGGCCGGTCATCATGGGCCCGGCGACCAATTGAATTGCGGGAACTCCGGCGGAGACTGCTCCCATAATTTGTGCCGGGACAGTTTTGTCACAGCCGCCTATCAAAACCACCGCGCTCATTGGTTGCGCGCGAATCATTTCCTCCACATCCATGGACATCAAATTTCGAAACATCATGCTCGTCGGATGCAAGAAAACTTCGCCAAGAGAGATGGTGGGAAATTCCATCGGCAGTCCACCTGCCGCAATGACGCCGCGTTTTACTGCTTCCAGGAGTTGTGGCGTCAATCGGTGGCAATTGTTGAATCCACTGGCGGAGGTAGCAATGCCGATGATGGGGCGGTCGAGCATCGCACCCGAATAGCCCATTGATTTCGCGAAAGAACGGCGCAAATAACTCGAAAATCCCAAATCGCCGTACCCCGTCAAACCTTTATCAAGATCTTTCTTGCTGGTCATTAGGCCTCAAAAGATTCGTCGCGATTGCAATATTGGGAATGGTCCTCAAGTATCGGCAAGTAGCGTAACGCGAAAACGGTTTGGTTACACAGATAGGACGCGCACATTGATAGCGATGCAAGGCGAGTTGTGTCAAGGCTGCAGCCCTTAAGATTTTGTAAGCTAAAGTTCAGGCCGATGTCTTTCCTCCTCATTTCAACATCGGTGTTACAGAGGTAGTATTGTCGCAACACAATTGCACACTCCAAATTTTAGCGAGGGCAACTTCTTCCTATCATGAACCGCACTGTTCTAGCGACCGCCACGTTTTTCGATGAAGCCGCGATTGCCTTTCTGCAAGCTCACAATTGTGAAGTCGTCCTTTCTGGAATGTCTCCAGGGACTCCTGACACGTCTCTCAGCCGCGAACGTATCTTCGAATTGCTTCGCAACGCCAATGCCTGGATTGTCGCGACCGCGCCGGTTTCAAGAGAAATGCTCGAAACTTTCCCGAATCTCCGGGTAATCGCAAAGCGCGGCGTTGGCTATGACCAGATTGACGTGGCAGCCGCAAAGGAATTGGGACGAGTGGTCACCTATGCCCCCGGAGGAAACGGTCCTTCTGTCGCCGATCACACCATTGCGCTGATGTTGGCTGTGGCAAAGCGGCTGTGCGAATTTCGCGAACTTATGCGCGCGGGCGATTGGTCGGTGCAACCGGTCACCGAGTTATATCGCAAAACAGTCGGATTGATTGGCCTCGGAAGAATTGGCCGGGACGTAGCCCAAAGACTAAAAGGTTTCGAGACAACGATTTTGGCGTTCGATGAAAAACCTGACCGGCAATTTGCCAGCGCCAATGGTATCCGTCTTGTGGACCTGCCCACCCTGTTCCGCGAAGGTGATTACATCAGCCTGCATCTACCTCTGATGCCCTCGTCGAGGAACTTGATCGATGAGGCTGCCCTGGCCCACATGAAGTCCACGGCAATAATCATCAATACCGCGCGCGGCGGCCTGATCGATGAAAAAGCTCTGCTTCGCGCCTTGCAAGGAAATAGAATCGGCGGCGCGGGTCTTGATGTCTTTTTGGGCGAGCAAGAACCCGCTTCCCGCTCTGTATCGGAAGAGTTGATTGCTCTTCCGAATGTGGTGTCTACACCGCACGTGGCCGGCGCCAGCCGTGAAGGACTGATGCGCGGTAACCTGCTCGCCGCCCAAGGCATCGTCGCGGTGCTGGATGGTGGCACCCCTGCGGCTGAATGCCTGGTTGTGGACGGCCGAACGAGCGCTCAGTAATTTACCAGCTAAGCTTCAACGCCACCTGAAGTTGCCTGGAAGTGGTTTGCGTTTGCGTAAGAATTCCCGCAGGCGACACCCGCAAAGTCTTCGGGTCCTTGACGGGCGTGGAATCGAATAGGATATTGAAGTCAACGGGCGGTGCAAAGTTAGGATGGTTAAGAATATTGAACGTTTCTGCTCGAAACTGTATGTTGAAGTTCTCCGAAATCTTTTTAACTTTAATATTTTTGAAGAGAGACATATCGAGATTGGTGACGCCGGGCCCAGTCAGGTTGTTGCGCCCGGAGTTGCCCAATCGATTCAAGCATGTGCCCGGAATGGGCACATGCGTTATACCATCATCGGCGAGGTAAGCATACGGCTGACATACTGCTGCGATAGAAGGCAGCGCGGCTGGCAGTGCAAAGCATTCGAGTTTAACGTATTGAATGTGTCCGGGGTTTACCGGGTTGCTGCAACCCGGTAAACCTAAACGATCAGGCCGGCCGAATGGGTCGGTATTGCCCAGCGCCAGCGGATCGCCGGTGATGATCACGCTGAATGGAAGCCCGCTGCTGGCCTCGAATATCCCCCCCAATTGCCACCCGCCCAGCGCCCACTGCGCAGGTGCGAAGCTTGTTTTCGGACTCGGAATCTCCCACTCAAAATTAAGGACCAAGTTTCTGGTGATGTTGAAATCCGATGGTCCCCGGTTCAACCGTGTATCAAAAAAGGGCAAGCTTGAAATGGAATTGTGAAAGCCATCGCCGATGGAACCGGCGGAACTGGTATCAATGCTTCTGCCCCAAGTGAAGGACGCTTGCGCCTGTAAACCGTGACTCATGTTCTTTTTCACTTGCATTTCCATTGCGTGATAAATGGAACTAGCATTCCACAACAAACCCTCGACCTGACCGAAGTTAGGGGCTACGAATTGCCCTTGAACGGCCTGAGTCCACACGTATCCTACCGGAGTGTTTGGCATAGCAATGTCTGGGCGAGGGATATTCATGTCCTCAATGCGAAACGGTTGATGGACTCCGCGAGAACCGGTGTAGCCCAGCATCACTGCGAGACTTGATGTGAGTTGGCGCTGGACAGTGAGGTTCCACTCCATAACGTAGTTGCGATGAGGGTGAGGCTGGATGTAGTTCACGCGCAGCGACGACGCGCCGAGGCCGCTGAAGCCATTTGGAAAACTTCCTTGCGCGGGGCTGCCGCTGGTGCCAAGCAGATAGAAGGGAGCCGCAAACAGCGTCAAGTTTTGAGTTTGGTAAGGAAGCGGTAAGACATCAAACACGCCAAATCCGCCACGAATCGCCGTCGTGCCAGTCTTAAACGGATCCCAGGAAAAGCCGAATCGCGGCTCAAAGTTTCGCAGCGTCGGATTCGCGAAATAGGGATCGCCCGTATGCAGAGTTGCGTCACTCAAATTGATAAGCGTTGCTATTTTCCCGTGTTTCTCGCTTGGCACTGTTGCCATTTCATAGCGCAATCCAAGATTGAGGGTGAGGTTGGGATATAAGCGAAGGTCATCGGCGAGATACACCCCGAAAACGGTCTGCCGCATGTAACGAGGCTTGCCGGTTTCACCAAGATTGGCGGCGTAAGATTTTGGTTGGTTTTGCAAGAAAGCGGGGAGGGAAGAGAAAATATAGACCCCATTCGGAGAATCCGCCGCGCTCATATTCTCCTGGATTCTTTCAACCGCGACACCAAATTTTATGGAATGCTTTCCTTTATTAACAAATGCGTCGTCATAGAATTGATAGGAGTTCCAATGAAAGTTGTAGTTGGAAATGGCGCCCAATCCGCCCGTGAAATTGGTTAATCCACCGATGTCGATTTCTCCCACGGGACGTCCAGGCGCCGCAAATCCGTATGATGGATCGGTGGCCACCGGGCTTAGACCCTTCAACGTTTGCCCAACCAAACCTACCACTCGACTATAGCCGACGCGCACGGCGTTGATCACTTGGGGCGTAAAAATGTGATTTTCCTCAATCGTCACCAATTGGCGTCCCGTTGTGAAGCCTGTGACCTTAACGCCCAGCTCGTCGGGTTGCGAGATGGTCGCAGAGTCACGCATATAAGTCCCGTACAGCGAGTCGCTGGCGGAAATCCTATGATCAACCCGGGTGGTAAAGTAGTTCTCCGGCGTGACTTGCTGCCGCGAGTAAATGAACTTCCCAGTATTCGCATCAATCAAGCCGGCATTGGGTAGCGGCCAAATTGCGAGGTATTTGGCCAAAACTGGGTCTGATGTCTGTTTCGCACTAGCTGTCGGAACGATGGCTGGTTCTGATAATCCAAGCGACTGGCGCAGGCCTTCGTAATTGCCAAAAATGAAAGTGTGGTCTTTCCAAATCGGCCCGCCAGCGGTAGCGCCAAATTGGTTGCGTTTGAATGCGGGAATGGGTCTATCTGGCAGGTCAAAATAGTTCTTCGCGTCCAAAGCGCTGTTTCGCAAAAATTCGTACACGCTACCGTGAAAGCCATTGGTGCCGGACCGCGTAATCGCGTTAATCACGCCGCCTGACGAGCGACCGTATTCCGCTGGATAGTTGCTGCTCAATACGGAAAATTCAGCCACGGCGTCAGAACCAAGGTCTGCTCCTAGAACGCTGCCCGGGGCGGAGTTTGAGTAATCGTTCACGCTGATGCCATCCAGCCGGTAGTTATTTTGTGCAGGGCGGCCCCCGTTGACGGTCATTTGCGTTCCGAAGCCTCTTTGCCCGCGGTCCCCCTGCCCAACGCCGGGCTGCGTCCTAATCTTGGAAATTCCTGGCTCCAACGTCGCCAGCTGCGTCCAATCCCTGCCATTCAACGGCAATTCTCGAATGGTCGTGGCGTTCACAACGTTGCTGATTTCGGAAGACGCCAGTTCCACGTCCGGCGCCTCCGTGGTCACCTTTATGGTCTCGGCCACTGTTCCTATATGCATAGCCAGATTCACGACGCGTTGCGCGCCTACCGTTAGCGTTACCTCCGCTTCGATCTTGGAAAAGCCAGTCCGGGTCGCGGTGATCTTGTATTCTCCCGGTAATAAATTGGGCGCGGAATAAAAGCCATCAGCATTGGATTTTAGTGAGGTAACGATCTGCGTGGCTGTATTGACGATTTCGACTTGGGCGTCAGGTATGGCATTCCCGTTGGGGTCAGTCACCGTGCCTTGAATCGTGCCACCTACAACTTGCGCCCCCGCGTTCGCAGTGAAAAATAAACCGAGGACGAAAACGAGAACTACGCGAGCGGCAATGCAAACGCAAATCGAATGTTTCAGCCTGACCATTGTTACCCCCAAACTTCATCAGTCAATGAGCTATAAAGTCCCCCGGGCATGGAGTTTTGTCGGCCAGACGTGCTGGCCCATGGCAAAACCTGTTGCTTAACTTGTTCGGAATTTGCTTTGCGCAACGCTATGACTTGAATTCATTGCCGTCAAGGCGTTTAACCTTAAGACTTTTTAAGCAAAAATTCAGTCGTTCGGATTTCTATCGCGAGTACCATGTGCGGCGCAACGAAATTGTAAGAATGCTGGCGCAATTCTGCCATGCTTGTTTCATCCCTCGATTATTTCCGCATTCCGAGTGCTTAGTTCGAATGTACCCGTGGAGGGCGCCTGAGCCGCATCGCTTCTGTATCGGTTTGTAATGTTCTTGTTCCACTCGACCGGGCAACGTCGTTCGCTACCCGCACCGTAAAGGTCCGCCACTATTGCCTGGTCAAAATCCGGTCTTCGGACGGCGCCGAAGGCCTTGGTTACTGTTATTGCGGCACTGCCGCCGGGAATCTCGTCCGCATCGCGATAGAAGAACTGTTCGCGCCAAAATTAATTGGTAATGATTCCACGCGCGTCGAAGGCTTGTGGGAAGAAATGTACAATGAAGCTTTGCTACAGGGGCGCACGGGCAGCGTCATGCGCGCACTGAGTGCACTCGACATCGCTTTGTGGGACCTGAATGCCCGTTCCGCCAATATTCCCTTGCACCGCTACCTCGGTTGCTGGACGCTCGAAAGTGTCCCTGCCTACGCAAGTGGTGGCTATTATCTCGACGGCAAAACGGCGCAACATCTCGCTGATGAATTTAGCTCCTATGTGCAGCAGGGTTTTACCGCGGTCAAGATGAAAGTTGGCCGATTAACTCCTTCAGAAGAGGAAGCTCGCATTCGCGCCGTGCGTGAAGCCATCGGACCGGAAGTTCATCTGATGCTGGATGCCAACAACGCTTGGTCGGATCTTCCCACCGCCTTGCTGTATTGCAAACGCTACGAAAATTATTCTCCCTATTGGATCGAGGAACCGTTCAGCCCGGATGACCTGGAAAATCATTCGAGACTGTCTGCGAGCTGTTCGATTAATGTCGCCACTGGCGAAATCGAGGCCGGCCGCTGGCGCTTTAAAGAGATTCTCGACAAGCGCGCCGCGGTAATCCTACAAGCCGACGCGGCCGTTTGCGGAGGAATTTCTGAATGGCGCCGCATTGCGCAGACCGCCGCGAGTTATGGCGTGACCATGTGCCCGCACTGGCTGCACGAGTTGCATGCTCATCTGGTCGCCTCCGCTCCCAACGCCCGCTATGTCGAATACTTTCCCGATGACCAGGTCCTGAATTTTCGCAAGCTCGTGAATCGCCAAATGGAAACCAAACGCGGTCAGATTATGCTTCCGCAAACTCCGGGCCTCGGCTTTGAATTTGACGAAGCTGCGATTCAGAAATATGCGCAAAATAGTTCCCAGCCGTGGGCTATCATTCAATGAACGCAAGCTCCAACAAAGAGGATTTGATGTCGCCTGACAAAAATTCCCAAGGCGTTTACGTTATCGCTCCCACTCCCTTCCATGACGATGGACGCGTGGATGAATCTTCGCGGGATCGCATGACGGATTTTTTTGTGGAATGCGGCGTAATCGGAATCACCGTTTTAGGTCAAATGGGCGAGGCCCCTAAACTGGAGCATCAGGAAGCCCTGGCATTGGCTTCCAGCGTTATTCGTCGTGCGAAAATTCCTGTAATTGTCGGCGTCTCAGCGGTAGGTTTTGCTTCAATGCGCTCGCTGTCACGGGCCGTCATGGATGCTGGCGCAATGGCCGTGATGATTGCTCCACCTCCAACGCTTAGGACTGACGATCAGATCGTCACTTACTACAACCAGGCCGCCAGCGCGATTGGCACAGACGTTCCGTTTGTCATCCAGGATTTTCCTTTGACTTTTTCCGTGGTAATGACCCCCGCGGTAATTTCCCGCATCGTCGCACAAAATGCCTCTTGCATCATGCTGAAACACGAAGATTGGCCAGGCCTGGATAAAATTTCAGCATTGCGCGCCCTGGAACGCGACGGCTCCATGCGTCACATCTCGATTTTTTGTGGCAATGGCGGCCTGTTTTTGGATTTCGAAGTGGAACGCGGCGCGGACGGAGCCATGACCGGTTACTGCTTTCCGGATATGTTGGTGGATCTCGTAAAGTTCGCCGTGGAAGGAAAGCGCGACGCCGCTCACGATCTTTTCGACGCGCACTTGCCACTCATTCGCTATGAACAGCAGCCTGGCATCGGCTTGGCCGTACGTAAATACGTGCTGAAACGTCGCGGCATTATTGCTTCGGACAAGCAACGTACGCCTGCCGCTGTTCTCTCCAAATTTGCCATGGAAGAGATCGAATATCTTTTGCGCCGGCTGGCTCGTGTTGACAAACGGGCGGTATTGATTTAGCCGCAAAACACTCTCAGAAGTTATTGGAAGGGGGAACACGTGGACCTGGGAATTCGTGGTCGTACCGCGCTGGTCCTCGGCGGAGGCGGCGGTTTAGGTGGCGCAATTGCTCGCGGCCTAGCGGCTGAAGGCATGAATGTTGCTGTCGCCGACATCGAGCAGGAAGCATTAAAGCGTACTGTGAGCTCCATCGAGGCTTTTAACGTTAAAGCGATGAGTTTGACCTGGGATTTGTCTGATCTCTCGCTTATCGAAAAAAATATCGGCGCCGTTGAGAATGAACTCGGCGCAGTCGATGTGCTCGTCAACATCACCGGGGGGCCGCCGCCAACGCCCGCTGCCGGTCAGGACATCGCGCTTTGGAACAAATATTTTGCTGCCATGGTGGCGCCCGTAATCGCCATCACCGACCGCGTGCTACCCAAAATGAAGTCCCGCGCGTGGGGCAGGATTATCACCAGCACTTCATCGGGCGTAGTATCGCCAATTCCAAATCTTGGTCTCTCGAATTCCCTTCGCCTTTCGCTGGTGGGATGGTCCAAAACCTTGGCTCGCGAGGTTGCGCGTGACGGAATTACCGCCAACATTATCTTACCCGGACGGATTGCAACGGACAGAATTCACTTTCTAGACGAAGCGAAAGCAAAACGTGAGGGTCGTCCTGTTAGCGAAGTTACAGCAGAAAGCACCGCTTCGATTCCTGCTGGTCGCTACGGAAAGCCGGAAGAATACGCGGATGCTGTCGCATTTTTGGCCAGTAACCGGGCTTCTTATATTACCGGCTCGGTCGTACGAGTCGATGGAGGCTTGATCCCTAGCATCTGAGCATCGCGAGGAGGAACCCATGGGGCTTGACCAGGAAATCGTCAACACTTTGTCGTCCGTATCCACTGCAACCATAACCACTATTTTGCTGAAAAAAGGTTTGCGGAATGTCTGGCTGCGCGGATGCTGCCCGCTACGTCCCGGTTCTTCTCGCATCGTTGGACCGGCATTTACGCTGCGGTTTATTCCAATGCGCGAAGATCTCGCCACGCCGGAGTCGTGGTCATCGCCTCGTTCCACTCGCGCGGCAATTGAAGCCATGCCTGCGGGCTCTGTCGCCGTGGTCGATGCCATGGGCATCACCGATGCTGGTATTTACGGAGACATTCTCTGCGCGCGGATGCACAAACGCAATGTCGCCGCGCTGGTTACCGATGGATGCGTTCGCGACGCAGCCGGCGTGATTGCCACTGGTTTGCCCGTCTGGTGTCATGGCGCAGCGGCCCCACCTTCTGTATCTGCCCTTACATTTGCCAATTGGCAGGAACCCATTGGCTGCGGCGGCGTCGCAGTATTTCCGAATGACATAATCGTGCTTGATGACGACGGCGCAACCTTAATTCCCGCGGCTCTAGTGGAAGCAGTTTTAACCGCGGCGCCAGAACAGGAACGTTTTGAAACCTGGATTATGCAAGAAGTGGAAAGTGGTGTTGCTCTGCCCGGTCTTTATCCGCCCAATGCGGAAACCAAGGCGCGCTACGAAGGCTCTAAACAATAACTGAACACTGCTTAGACGTTTTGTTTGTTTCGTGGCAACTTGATGCGAAACACGGATCCGGCTTCCTCACCACACTCCAGCTCGATTTCTCCGCCGTGAGCTCTGACCCCCCAATCCGCAATCGATAATCCGAGCCCCGAGCCTCCTTCATCGCGCGTGCGCGCCCTGTCCACGCGGTAAAACCGCTCAAACACCCTGGCGCGATGTTCTGCGGGAATGCCAGGCCCGCTATCCTGGACCTCCACCAGAGCGTATCCGTTTTGGCTCGCGACTTTTACCTGGATACGTCCATGGACGGGCGAGTACTTTACGGCATTGTGGATTATCGCGACAACCGCTTGCCGCAGGATCATTCGATCCCCGAAAACGCTTAACGACCGGTCTCCTTCCACGTCGACGGCCTGCTGTTTTTCCTCCGCCAGTACTTCGAGTAATAAAGCGGATTCAGTGGCCAGTTCCAGCAAACCTATCTCACGGCGTTGCAGTGGCAAATGTCCAGAGTCCGCTCTCGCCAGTATCAAAAGGCTGTCCACAAGGTGCGTGAGGCGATTCACCTCTTCCAGCATGCTTCCGATCACGTCGTGGTGATATCGTGTGTCCCCGCCATTTTGCAGCGCCACTTCGCCCACGCTCCGCATTGCCGTAAGCGGTGTGCGCAGCTCGTGCGAAGCATCCGCGGTAAATTGTTTGAGTTGTGCAAAGGAATGTTCAAGCCTTGCCAGAGTTTCATTAAAGGCCGTGCCTAAATGGCCGAGTTCGTCATCGGGATTCTCCACCACCAGACGCTCATCCAGGTGCTCGGCGCTAATCTGCTTGGCTCGTCGCGCCATGGAGTCCAAAGGACGTAACGCGCCGAGCGCCACGAAGTATCCCGTCACACCTACCAATAGCAACGCGATTGGCAATCCTAACGCCAGCGCGCCTACCATTCGGCCGAATTCAGCGCGAAGTGCATTTTCACTAACGCCTAGCCGCACTTTTACCGTTTCGTTCCCCAATTTATGAGGTCGGGTCATGACTCTGATCCGCGTTCTGTCGGCGAGGGTAATGGAGTAGTTCGCGGGATGACTCGGATCGTCTTTTTTTGCCGGCGGGCCCAGAGTCTGGCCCTTCAAATTTGCGCTTTGATAAAGCAGATTGCCGTCCGCAGACCATACCTCCAGCAATAACACATCTTCTTGATCCCCAGTGTTTACCTGTATGCGTCCTTCGGGCGTAACCGCGATCAAGTTTTCAACGGTTTCCAGATCACGGTCCAAACTCAAATCGAGTTCGCGCAACAAACCTTGCCAGAGAAATACGGAAGTGGTTACTGCGTACAACACTAGAACGACACATAACAAAGACACATATAAAAAGGTCAGCCGCGTGCGTAACGTGGTTCGCAGGCGCGTTTTCACCGCTCGTCCTCGGAAAGCATAAAACCCACGCCGCGCACGGTTCGAACCAGCTTTGGCTCAAATTCGTCATCCACCTTGCGTCTCAGGCGCGCAATATGTACGTCAATCACATTGTCCAACGGCGTGGCGCGATTGCTTTCCTTCCAAACATCCCGCGCAAGCATCTCGCGTGACACCACCCGGCCTTTATTTCGCAACAGAAATTCAAGCAACTCGAATTCACGCACTGTCAATTCGATATGTTTCGCATCACGCGTCACCAAACGCGTGGTCAAATCCATTTCCAGCGTGCCCAGTTTGAAAGACACAATCGTTTCTGTTTTGCCTCGCCTCAGAAGCGCGCGCAACCGCGCTCGAAGTTCTGGGAATGCGAATGGCTTAACCAGGTAGTCGTCCGCACCCGCGTCCAGACCCAGCACGCGATCCTCAACCGAATCTTTCGCGGTCAGAAGCAAAACCGGAACTTGCATCCCCTGTTTGCGAAGCGTTTTTAATACTTCAATCCCGTTTCGTCCGGGTAGCATCACGTCCAGGACAATGACGTCAAACTGCTGCGAATTTGCCAGGAAAAATCCATCCTCTCCGGTTTGCGCCAGGGTCACTTCGTACCCGTTCGCCTTCAATCCTTCGGCAAGTGCCTTGCCCACTTTAGGCTCGTCTTCTACGATGAGTACTCTCATGAAACCTCGGTCTTTTCTGTACTTATATGCGCCGAGCGTCTATTGTCAACCGATTAGGCTGCCGGAGCACGCTTGTAGGGGTAACGTAAGACAGTTTTCAGGAATTGTTCAGATGTTGCCCCTGAACGTCCAGCCTACACTTCCTGGACAGCTTTCTCGGTGATTCCTGATGCATCATAGACCTTTCAATTTTTGCCGGACTTTATTTCTATGTTTGAACACATGTCTATCCGTTAAGAGAGTCATGCAAATTCTCCAAACCTCTGATTTATGCTAGCCGACACTGCCGCCGCACCCGACGTATCGGCGAGAGCCCGCCGCCGTATTGCCTGGCGCTTGATGCCTTTCCTGTTCGTACTTTACGTTATCAACTTTCTGGATCGCATGAACGTTGGCGCGGCCGCCCTTCAGATGCCTAAAGACTTGGGCTTTAACGATCGCACCGTCGGCCTCGGGGCAGGAATTTTCTTTCTAGGCTATTTTCTCTTGGAAATACCCGGCGCGTTAATTGCCGAGCGCTGGAGCGCGCGCCGATGGATCGCTCGCATTATGGTTTCGTGGGGAATCGCTACCGTACTTATGGGGTTTATCCACACCTCGCGCGGATTTTACACCGTGCGTTTCTTTGTCGGAGCCGCCGAAGCAGGCTTTTTCCCCGCTGTGCTGGTGTACCTGACACATTGGTTCCGCTACGAGGATCGCGCCAAAGTCATCGCCTTTTTTTATGCCGCGTACCCTATTTCATTCGTCCTGGGGTCGCCCTTAGCTGGGTGGATGTTAGGTATTAGTTGGCTCGGTGTGCGCGGTTGGAGGTGGTTGTTCATCCTCGAAGGCATACCAGCCATTCTGTTCGGAATCGTCGCTCTCTTCTATCTGACCGACTGGCCGCGTCAGGCAAAATGGCTTTCGCCGGATGAGCGGGAGTGGATCACTGAAGAGTTACTCAACGAAAAGCGCGCCAAGCAGAAACTTCACTCATTCAAAATCTGGGAGGCATTTCGTAACCGCGACGTCGTGCTGCTGACCTTGTGCTATTTCTTCGCGCTTACTGGTGGTTACGGAGTTTCTTTCTGGCTGCCCACGATTCTAAAGCGCCTGTCTGGTCTTACCGATATGCAGGTTACGCTTTTAGCGGCTCTACCCTACTTAGCGGGTTTTTTAAGCCAACAGATCAATGGTTGGCATTCCGATCGCACGCGCGAGCGCCGTTGGCATGCCGCCATTCCAATTTTTTGCTGCGGGCTGGCACTTTTGCTGGCAGTTCAATTTCGCGCAAATGTGACCCTGTGCGTAGCGATGTTCACTTTGGTCGGTGCCGGCTACTTTGCTTTTCATCCCGGTTTTTGGCCGATACCCACTCAGTTCTTAAGTGAGTCCGCCGCCGCAGCTTCCATCGGCCTGATTAATTCTGTAGGGAATCTAGGTGGTTTCGTTGGCCCCATGACCATGGGCTATTTGGTGACTCGTACCAAATCTTTTAAAGTAGGCCTTCTCTATCTGGTTGGCAGTTTATTTCTCTCTTCGATTCTAATGGTCTTCGTCAAGGCGGGTCGCAAACGCCTTCCGTCACCCGCCGATCAATAGCGCCGTGCGGCAGTAGCGCGTGCCCTGGTTCAATGCCCAAGTGGATCGCACTTGTTCGGGCTAAACCGAGGCTTTGCGGCGCGGCCTCTGTTTTTTCGAGATGGATCGAATAATCAGCTTGCCTCTGCCGCTCCCAGCCAGCGGCCTCTTAGCCTGGGCGACAGCAGCGGCGATGAGTTCCTCAACCTCTGGCCGCGTCAGGGTCGCCACGGACTCGATTCTGATAAAACGGTTTTGGCTGCCGCTTCCCAGAAGCAACTTATGCGGATCGGGAAGCGTGGCGCCGTAGTAGAACGACAACCCAACTCCGTTCGCGCCTGCGGCAATGGAGACGATGCAATCAGATGGCCGCTCGGTCGAGCAGTATCCAATCACGAAAAAATTGTAGTTGTCGTAAACCAGTTCATTGGCAGTGGGCAAGCGCTTGCGCAATACTTTGCGCGCGGAACGGATCAAAGCTTCGTTTTTTGCGTCAAATTTTTTGATGAAGTCAGCGAGTTGCTGCTCACCAGAAGCGGCGGCTTGCGAAGTAGTTCGCTCAATGTTCTTGTTGGACGACATCCGCGTTCCTACGCCAAATGGACCACGAGTATAGCGCGAACGCGTTTTTCGTTGCGCGAAACTCACCTGCATCAACCGGGTATAGGGAAATTCGAAATTCCTGATAAACGCATTAGCCTAGTCCGGCGCCAGTTTCTTCTTTTCTCCCGATTGCCTTGCTCGTCACAAATGGTCCACAATGGCCCCATCGGAGGCCCATTTATGAAATTCGCTCGCACCCAACCCATCGCACTCGCGCTTGCAATGTGCAGCCTCGCAGCGTCTGCTCAAATGGGCGGCATGATGCGCCAACCCGCAATTCAAGGCGTCTTCAATCCCGTTGTCGGCACTGGCGCCCTCTACGATGTCACCGACAAAGACCAAACGAAGACCACCATGGAAATCGCTGTCGTCGGTAAGGAAAACATGAATGGCAAGGACGCGTACTGGATGGAAACCGGCGTCCAGGATCCCAAATCCCACGAAACCATGTGGGTAAAAATGCTCGTCGCCAAAGATCAGAACAATATTGTCACCGAACGCATAATCACCAAAATTCCCGGCCAGCCTCAGCCTGTCGAAATTTCCATGAGCATGGTCGCGAACATGGGTGGTCAAAGCAAGATCCAGGCTTCCGATTTTCGCGACAAAGCCGAATCAGTCGGCACCGAATCCGTCACCGTTCCCGCCGGTACGTTCAGCTGCGAGCATTTCCGCATGAAGGACGGCAGTGGCGACGCCTGGGTCAACTCCAAAGTGGCGCCCTGGGGCCTGGTCAAATTCAGCGGCAAAGACGCGAACATCGTCTTACTCAAACAAATTGCCGGCGCCACTACTCACATCACCGGCACACCCGTCAAACTCGAAGACATGATGCGCCAGCCCAACTAAATCGAGGCCGCCGAAATCCCGAGGTTCCCGATGAGGCGCGTCGGCTCCGAATTCGAACCGTCAAACACCTAGAGGAATCCCCGACAGCCTTGCGGAATTCGCGTGGATCAATGCACGTGGGCGATGTCGTCGTTCATGGAGAAAACATTCTTGAAGTCGGACTCGTACGGAAAAATGTGGATCATCCAAGTGAACATATACGGGTGGAAGTCTCCGCGTTCGGCGGTGCACGCCTCTTGGGTATTTATGGAGCCGAACATGCCGAACTTGGGATGGGCGGTATGGTAATCCTTGACGCGGTCTTCCGGGGCCCAGCACACGTTGATGTGCCTATGCCAGCGCGCGATGCTTAACGGGATGTGCTCATTTAGCTCATCTTCGGTGGCGTCGGGGGCGGTTGTGTACATCACGCCTTCCAGCTTGTATTCCTGGATCGGAGTGCGGCGGTAAAGCAGAGCGGTTGGCTTGTTCGGGTCGAAATGGAGGTTCGCCTCCCGGGTATTGACGTCGTTTACGAAGTGATACTGGGACTGCTTAACCGTCGGGTTCGCAATGAGGTATCCATCGGCCAAAGCCTTGCGGTAGTCCTTGTAGCGCTCAATAGTTGCCTTTACGTTGGCTACAACGGCCTTTATTTTCTCCTCGTCGCCGGGCTGCTTTGGCCGCGGCGGGGTCATGTACATGTGCCCGTTGCCGGCCATCGCAGACATGCTCGGGCCCGAGTTGCTCATGTCGCCGTTGCCGCGCATATCCATTCCGGGCATGCTACCGAACTGCTGGTCTTGCGGCGATGTGTGCCCAACCGGCGCGGTCAGCAACGCTCCAATGATGAGCGTCACCACCACGGCGCCCTTGAACGTGATCTGAAAGCACGGATTCTGTTTTTCATTCACTGGCGGGAACCTCGGTATCTTCGCTGTTGCTCCAAACTTCCTAAATAATACTGTCACCTATTCCACCTTCAAAAGGAAATGTGTTCGAAAGTAACTCTACATCCGTGCGAAACACGGCCCCCGGGTACGTGCAAACCCATCGCTCGCTAATCGACATTCAGTCGTTTATTTGGGTCCAGGGTTTCGACGAGTATCTGTGACGCTCTGGCTGCTCAGAGCGAACCTGTAGTACCATTCCAGTTCAACTTTCGACCCAGGTGTCACCATGCCCTCCTCAAAAATACTTTCACTATATAAAGTAGTTCTGTTTTTCGCACTGAGCGTGTCCCTGCTCCTGCTGCCTATCTGCGCCCAAGAGCATTCAGAAGATCGAAACGCTCACGAGCGAAGCCGATCCGCTTGGCTGAACTACGCGCATGACCCGCAACACACCGGCGTTTCCGCCAACGCATCGCAACCGTTGCGGAAAATACATTGGTCCATGCCCGTGGACCTGAATCCGCAAATGCCATCAGGAGAATTGCTTAGCCACTACGGCTCCCCATTGATTACCGCCGAAAACACCGTCATCGTGCCGGTAAAAACTGGCGCGTTTGATGGATTTCGCGTCGAAGCGCGGAACGGCCGCGATGGCTCAATAAAATGGATGTTGGATTCGGATTACACCGTCCCGTTCGCAGGATTTACTCCGCCGTTTGGCGTCGTAATCTCCAGAAACCACCTGGTAATGCCTGCCGCGGGTGGAACGGTTTTGGAACGCAATAGTGTGAACTACTCCCACGGTAGAGTGACGCGCCTCGCTTTTTACGGCATCGAGCATTTCAATGCCGCCCCAGCAACCTTTACGAATGATGTCCGGATAACCACTCCAATCACTGCCGACAGCGACGGCAACTTGTTTTTTGGTTTCAGCGTAATCGGTACTCCGTTGCCGGGTTTGGAAAGCGGCATCGCCAGAGTTGATCGTGATGGGAAAGGCTCATGGGTCTCCGCGGTAGCCGCCAGCGGTAATCCAAATATTTCAAAGGTAGCTACCAGCTGCGCGCCGGCCTTGTCCAAAGACCAGCGATATTTATACGTGGTTGTGAGTTCCGATTTTGCACCCGGCGGATACTTGTTGAAACTAGACACCGAAACCCTGAAAACCGTGAATTTGGTGACCCTAAAGGATCCTCAGTCCGGTTTCGATGCCTTCGTGCCAGACAGCAGTAGCGCGACGCCAACCGTGGGCCCTGATGGCGACGTTTATTTTGGTGTTTTGGAGAATCCTTTTCCCGGGCACCACGACCGAGGCTGGCTGCTCCACTTCAGTGCCGACCTGCAGCAAACCAAACTCGCCGGTGGTTTTGGTTGGGACGATACCGCGTCGGTGGTCGATGCCTCTTTGGTTCGCTCCTATCACGGCAAATCGAAATACCTTCTGATGACCAAGTACAACGATTACGCCGGTATTGGTGGAACGGGCGTAAATAAAATCGCTATTCTGGATCCGAACACCAGTCAGCCCGACTTTATATACGGAAATCCGGTCATGAAAGAAGTTCTGACCATCCCTGGACCAACCCGCGATCCATTATTTCCTTGGCTTCCTGGTGCGGTTCGCGAGTGGTGCATTAACACCGCGGCAATTGATCCGTCTACGAAATCCGTCCTGGTGAACAGCGAAGACGGCAAACTTTACCGCTGGGATCTGACTACCAATCATTTCACCGAATCGATGACCCTGACCGGCGGGGTTTTGGAGGCTTATACTCCTACGGTCGTCGGTTCCGATGGCACAGTTTATGCCATCAATCGCGGCGTGCTTTTTGCCATCGGCGCGTCTTGCGGTGAAGACGCAGATCAGAATTGCGAGCAAAATTAGCAAAACGAAGATCAATAGCCGACAACAGCAGAAATACAATCGGTCGTTTTGCGCGAAGATAAGCGCTGCGCTGTGAATTCTGCTCTGGTCTGTAACTGCACTTCTTAGTTACACTCTGCATATCTTCCATGTCTAAACTTTCACGCCGTCATGTGCTCAAGACCACCCTCTCTGGAGCCGCTGTCGCTTCCCTGCCAAATTCCGCGTGGCCCTCGTCAAACACTCCAGTTCAGCGCAAAGGCCGCATCCGCCAATCCGTTTCGCGCTGGTGCTACGAAAAAATTCCACTCGATAAATTGTGCGCCGCCGCCGCTGAAATGGGTCTGCAGGCCATCGACTTGCTCGAAGTAGCCGAATTCGAAGTTCCTCGCCGCTATGGACTGATTTGTAGCATGGGTTATGCCGGAGGCGGCGAAATCGAAAGCGCCATGAACCGCGTCGAAAATCACGCCAAGATCGAGGAGGCGTTTCGCAAAAATATTCCATTGGCCGGTAAGCTGGGCGTACCCAACGTGATCACTTTCTCCGGCAATCGTCACGGAATGTCTGACGATGAAGGCGCTAAAAACGCTATTAAAGGTCTCAACAGAGTAAAACAAATCGCCGAGGACCATGGCGTCACCATCTGCATGGAACTCCTCAACAGTAAAGTCGACCACCCCGATTACATGTGCGATCACTCCGCATGGGGTTTGCACGTCGTCCAGGAAGTAAATTCACCGCGCGTCAAGCTGCTCTACGACATTTATCACATGCAAATTATGGAAGGTGACCTGGTCCGCACCATTCAAAAAAATATCCAGTGGTTCGGCCACTTTCACACCGGTGGCGTTCCCGGCCGGCACGAACTTAACGGCGCTCAGGAAGTGCAGTGGGACGGCGTGATGCGCGGTATTGCCGCCACCAATTTTCGCGGTTTTGTGGCCCACGAATTTGTTCCTACCGCTGAACCACTCAATTCCCTTCGCCAAGCCGTCAACCTGTGCGATGTCTAAGAACACGCACACCGGCAATGCGGCTCTTCTCACTGTGTTGCTGTTCGGCGGGTTCGTCGTCACTGGCGTGGTCACCACCATCCTCGGTCCTCTTCTTCCCGTTTTTATTTCGCGATGGTCTTTGAATGACGCTCAAGCCGGCTTTTTCTTTACCACTCAGTTTGCCGGCTCGCTGGTTGGAGTCGTGCTCTCAAGTTTTTTAATTTCGACGCGCGGCTTCCGCGTCACTCTAATCGCCGGATATATTCTTATGGCTCTGGGAATCGGCGCCCTGGTGTCAAACAATTCCTCCGCTGTCCTGCTTGCGGCCGCCATTTACGGAATGGCATACGGTCTGGTCGTTCCCGCCACAAACCTCTGCGTTGCCGAACAAGCTGGAAAAAAACAATCAGCGGCGCTTAGTCTGCTCAACCTGGCTTGGAGCGTTGGTTCGCTGGTTTGTCCGGTAATCGTTCGCTACGGTGTGCGCACCGCAAAATTGAATTTTCTTATCTTGCTGATTGCCGGCGCTGCAGCTCTGCTTGCGTTAATGGCGCTGCTTTCGGATTCGCGTCAATTCCCGCAACAGCCTAAGCCTGCAATTGCGACGACCCCAGTCATTCGTGGTAAAGAAACCTGGTGGGCCGCAATATTCCTGGCTCTGCTTTTCTTTATTTACGTTGGCACCGAAAATGCCGTCTCTGGCTGGTCCGCCGCATTTTCCAAACGTCTTGCTGATTCAGGAACCGCCGTGGGAGAATTGGCACCCATGTATTTCTGGTCAGGCTTGCTTGCCGGACGCTTGTTAGCGCCCGCAATACTCAAGCGCGTGCAAGAAGCAAAGGTCGCTAATATCGGCCTCCTCACCGCCACATGCGGAATCGCTATTTTTCTTCGCTCATACACGCGGCCGCTTGCAATGACCGGCTTTGTAATTGCCGGTGCCGGGCTTTCGATGCTCTATCCCATTTTTATTGCATGGCTCACTTGGGCTTTCGGTGCACGATCTCGTCGCGTCGCGGGCGTTATGTTCGCCACGGGCTCCATCGGCGGCGCAACCTTACCCTGGCTTGTCGGGGCTGTATCCAGCCGTTCAGGAAGTTTGCGCGCCGGACTTGTCGTTCCCTTTGCGGGCTGCCTCTTAATGTTTTTGCTTGCTGCTGTGTTTCGTCGAACTGCACATCCAGGCGCGCCCGCTGGTTCACCCCAATAATTTAAACGCGAGCGTCCCGCTGCGCTACGATCCCTTTATTTCTTGCAAAATATTTCCGCCATCCACCACCAGCGATTGCCCGGTGATATAGCTCGCCTCTTGTGAAGAGAGAAAACACACCGCGGCAGCGACTTCGTCCGGCGTCCCACAGCGTCCCACTGGGGTATGACGCCCAGCCACAAGTTCTTCTGCCGTTGACGACGCGGTCGCGATCCATCCCGGCGCAACAGCGTTAATCGTGATGCCATCGCCGCCAATTTCAATCGCAGCTGACCGCATCATTCCATCCATGCCGCCTTTCGCAGCGCCGTACGCCGAAGATCCCGCATTTCCCACCAGTGGCCCGGTCACCGACGAAACATTCACAATTCGCCCGTACCGTTTTTCTTTCATCGCCGGCAGCACCGCGCGCGTTACCAAAAACGCCGTGTTTAACGTAATCGCCAGTTGCGCTTGCCATGCGGCATATTCCGTTTGCTGTAGTAACGCGCCAGCCATCGCCACTCCGGTTTGCGCCATCCCCGCATTGTTCACCAGGATCGTGATGTGCCCTGTACGCGACAGCAGCCCATCCACAAGATTTTTCACCTCAATTTCTGAAGTTAGGTCCGCCACAGCGGAATGGATCCGCGTTCCCGCAGCATCAATTTCTTTTTTTCGAATGTGAATTCGCTCCGTCGTCGAAGTAATCGTTACGTCCACTCCCAGCGCGTGCAACTTCCGCGCCACCGCGAATCCGATTCCCGCTTCGCTCCCCGCGCCCGTCACCAGTGCGCACTGCCCCGCCCACGGCGAATCCATGCCTGCCTCCAAAAACTTTTTTGTACTGATTGTGAAAGATGTTTCGCTACGCGTGTGACAGCGCCGCTTGTTTGCTTTCCGTCACCGAGGCAATCGCCGCTTCAAGCACGTCCAGCGCTTCCTCAAATTGTTCGTTAGTAATAACCAGCGGCACCAGAATCCGCAATATGTTGTTGTAAGTTCCCGCGCTGATCGTAATCAGCCCGTGTTCATAACAGTAATGCCCAATCTCTTTTGTTTCGGCAGCCGCTGGCTCGCGGCTTTCTCGGTTGCGCACCAATTCCAGCGCGCACATCCCACCCAGGCCACGTACGTCGCCAATCAGCGACCATTTTTTCTGCCAGCCCAGCGCGCGTTCTTCAAATCGCTTCCCGATCATCGTCGAACGCGCCAGCAAACCATCCTTTTCAATGGTCTCAATCGCCGCTAATGCGGCCACGCACGAAAGTGGATTTCCCGCGAACGTGCTGCCCAATCCTCCCACGCCCGGCGCATCCATAATTTCCGCGCGACCCGTTACCGCCGCGATCGGCATTCCTCCACCCAGCGATTTAGCGGAAATAATCAGATCAGGCTCCACTCCATAATGTTCGATCGCGAAAAATTTGCCCGTTCTTCCGATCCCCGATTGCACTTCGTCGGCAATCATCACAATTCCATACTTCGTGCAAATCTCCCGCACGATCCCGAAAAATTCTTTCGGCGGCGCAATGAATCCGCCTTCCCCCAGAACTGGCTCGACAATAATTGCCGCAACCGACTCAGCAGCCACCACCCGCTTGAACGTATCTTCCAGATGATGCGCGCAGAACGCTTTGCACGACGGATAAGTCAACCCGTACGAACAGCGGTAGCAATACGCGTACGGTATGCGGTAAATGTCGCTGGCAAACGGCGCGAATCCCGCCTTATAAGGCGCCGTCTTGCTGGTCAACGACATCGCCAGCAGCGTCCGCCCGTGAAACGCATCCTCAAAACAGATCGTCGCGGCTCTTTTGGTGTACGCGCGCGCTATTTTTATCGAATTCTCAACTGCTTCCGCGCCCGTGTTTACAATAAACGTCTTCTTCGCGTGATTCCCCGGCGCCAGCGCATTAAGTTTTTCCGCCACCGCAACGTACGGTTCATACGGCGTCACGCTGAAACACAGATGTAAATATTTATCGAGTTGCTGCCGGATCGCCGCATCCACTCTCTTCGCTCGATGCCCCATATTCAGGCAACCAATGCCGCCCGCAAAATCTATGAATCGATTGCCATCCACATCCTCGATCACCGCGCCTTCCGCTTTCGCCGCGAATAGCGGCGTCGCATGATATAGCCCCCGAGCAATCGCCGTGTCGCGCCGCGCCATCAACGCTCGCGACTTCGGTCCAGGTATTTCCGTGCGAATCTGTATGCTCTTCATCTTCTTTCCCTCAACCTGATCCTTCGATTCCTAGTACCACCCGATCGGCGTTTCATCCAGGTTCACAAACACTTGCTTCGTCTCCAGATATTCTTCAAGCCCCCATGGCCCCAACTCGCGCCCAAATCCCGATTGTTTGTATCCTCCCCACGGCGCTTCCACGTACGTCGGCTGCATGTGGTTCACCCAGATAATTCCCGCGCGCAGTGACTTCACCACGCGAAACGCCTTATAAATATCCCGCGTCCAGACCGCACCCGCCAATCCATACGGCGTATCATTTGCAATCCGAATCGCGTCGCCTTCATTATCGAAAGGAATCACCGTTGCCACCGGCCCAAAAATTTCCTCGCGTGAAATTCGTGCGCTGTTGTCCACATCGTAAAAAATCGTCGGCTGCACATAAAATCCTTTGCCAAATTGCGTTGCTTTTCCTCCGCCAGTCGCGACCTTCGCTTCTTTTTTTCCCAACTCCAGGTAAGCGCCCACCCGCTCATATTGCTCGCTGCTCACTAGCGGCCCCATTTTTGTTTCGCGTTCCAGCGGCGGTCCTAACTTAATGCGTTTCGCCTTCTCGGTCATGGCCTCCACGAATTTCGAATAAATTTTCTTTTCCACCAAAATGCGGCTTCCCGCGGAGCACACTTCCCCTTGATTGATGAACACCCCGAACAGCGCTCCATCCACCGCCGCTTCCCAATCCGCATCGGCAAAAAAAACATTCGGCGATTTTCCACCCAATTCCAACGTTACGCGCTTCAATGTATCCGCCGCGCTCTTCACAATGATCTTTCCCACCGCTCCGCTTCCCGTGAACGCAATCTTATCCACTCCCGGATGCGCCACCAGCGCCGCTCCCGTGCTCTCGCCCATTCCGTTGATCACATTCACCACGCCCGGAGGCAATCCCACTTCCTCGCACCAACCCGCGAGCATCAGCGCCGTCAGCGGCGTTTGCTCCGCCGGCTTCAGGATGCATGCGCAACCCGCCGCGATCGCTGGCGCCAGCTTCCACGCCGCCATCAACAACGGATAATTCCAGGGCACAATCTGCCCCGCAACTCCCACCGGTTCTCGCAGCGTAAAACTCAGCGCGTTTGCCGGAACCGGGTTTACATGCCCCTGCACTTTATTCGCCAGGCCTCCGTAATATTCAAAACACGTGGCCGCATCCGCGATATCAAATTCCGCTTCAACAATCGGCTTGCCGCTGTTGCGCGATTCTACTTCCGCCAGCATCGCCGCGTTTTGCCGGATTTTTTCCGCCAGCTTGAAAAGCATCCGCCCACGGTCCGCCGCGTTTGTCTGCGGCCATGCTCCGGAATCGAACGCAGCGCGAGCCGCTTTCACCGCGCGATCAACGTCCGCAACACTAGCGGAAGCGACCTGGGCGATCACTGCTTCAGTGGAAGGGTCGTAAACCGGAAACGTCTCACCAGTGGAACTGGGAACCCACTGGCCATTGATGTAATTCTGGTACGTTTTCACACTGACATTCGCCGTACTGGACATGAACGCCTCCGAATATCTTCATTTTAAACGGCTGGTGAACTCTCAGCCAATTTGCGCGCCGCCTTGCGGCTGCCGTAAACGAAAAAGAGAAATGCCGCCAAGCCAATAAAGAGTATCGTTCCCCCGCACATCCAGATTTCATACGAAACAAGCGAAGTAATCTGTTGTGCCGGGAAAAATACCAAGGCGATACCAAGGCCAGTTGTGAGCAACCCAGAGAACCCTGCGAACAGAAGTGTGGTTCGCCCGTAATGTCCCCGGACAAAATTTCGATCCAGCGCAATCTTGATGAGAGCGCAAAACATATAAAGAAACGGAATCAATTGAAGCACTACAGCCAAAGAAAGCAACTTTTGAAAAGTCTCTTGCACACCGGTATCACTTGCCAGCAATCTGGTGATCGAAATTCCGACAGCTGTAAACATATGTCCTATAGCAGGCAAGCTTATGAAGCTGTTCCAAATTCGGCTTCCTGCAAAGTTGATTACCACAAGCAAAAATGACACTAAAGCATGCACGATTAGCGCAGCATAAGGTGTCGCATATTTCGGATGTATCCGACCTAGCCATGATGGCAGATAGGAATCTAAGCCCGCAACAAATGGGATTCGTGCAGATCCTCCCAACCAAGCCGAACCGATACCCGCGATAGATAAGCTTAAGAGAAATGCGAACGGAGCGACTATCCAAGAAAAACCTACGCGGCTAGCCATATGACTTACAGCCTGCACGATTCCCTGCAAAACGCTGATGCTGTCCTTATCTACAGCAATTAATAAAGTCAAGGTCGCGCCTAGATAAAGAACTCCAGAAAGAACCCCTCCCCATGCAACTGCACTTGGCAAAGTTTTTTGCGGATTCTCAATTTCGTCTCCCATTATGGAAGCAAGTTCTAAGCCAACAAGGCCAAAACAAATCACGCCAAACGAGTTGAGGACAGATTTTGAGTCAGCAGGTATGTGGAAATCTTTCCACTGAATGGTGGATCCGAACTTGAGGCAGACAAGAACACCTAAGCCCATCAGCAGAAATGCCGCGACAAATGTACCAATGCCGCCAAGGTTGTTAATCCATTTGCCGACACCAAGACCGACTATATTCAGAATAACTAAAATGCTTAGTAATACCGCAGAAGCCGTTAGCGCGAATGCCTTGTTATCAGCAAGCCCTTCATGACCCGGCCCCAGAATAAAAACGGAAACGCCAACGAAATACAGCATTACGGTAGGCACGTACATCATGTTGTTCGTCCAGTAGCACCACCCGGAAAGAAAACCGTGAAAGTCGCCGAACACTTCCTTGGCCCATAAATAAACGCCGCCTTCTCCAGGGTAGCGATGCGCCAGTTCAATCACTGCAATGCCTTGCGGCCAGAAAAAAAGTGTTAGCGAAATGATCCACAGCCATATTGTGACCCCACCATTCGCCGCGATCGATGGAAGAACGTTGAGGTTAAATACCGCCACTACGAAAAGCAAAATGAGGTCGCGCCGTCCCAGCACTCTGCGAAGGTGTGGCTGTGGCGATGTAACCTCCTTGCTCAAAAAATATCTCCCGAAAAAATCGCGGACAATCGAAGAAACCAAACTAAATCAATCGCGCCCCGGCGGCCACGTCTGGTTCCACTAGTGTCCAGCGGCGCCTACAAACGCCGCGCCGCGCGACACTTGTGCCTTCGCCAATCCCGGTGCAACCTCTTCGAACACCGCAAGGTGCTTGTCGATGTCCGCCTCGCTATGCTGCACCGAAATCGTCCATTGCTCATCCCACCAATAGGGCTGCGCCAGCACGCCGCGATTCACCATCGCAAACCAATAGTGACGCCACAGGTCCACATCAATTTTCGTCCAGTCGCGGTAGTTGCGAATTTCCTTGGGGTAAAGCATCAGTGCTCCGTTTACTCCCGCGCTGACCACATACGCTTTCAGCCCCGTCTTTCCAACGATCTTGCGATAACCCTGGCTCAGCTTCTCGCTCAACTTCCCCACATGCGCATAATTTTCGCGCGTGAGTACTTCGCGGAAAATAGCCAGGCCTGCCGCCATTGCCACGCGGTTGGTGTTGTAGGTGCCCCCGTGAAATACCTTGTGATCGGAGATTAATCCCATCACGTTTTTGCTCGCGCCGAACGCCCCCAGCGGCAATCCCCCTCCGATCGATTTTGCCAGGCAAATCATGTCCGGCTTCACGCCGAAATATTCGCTCGCCCCGCCCCACGCAAGCTTCGCGCCCGTTTTCACTTCATCAAAAATCAACAGCGCCCCATTCTTGTCGCACAATTCACGCAACCCTTCCAGAAATCCTGGCTGCGGTATACATAGCCCGATGTTCATCGGAATTGGTTCCATAATAATCGCCGCAACCTGCCCAGGATTCTGCTTGAAGCGGTTTTCCACGCTGCCGATATTATTAAACGTCGCCACCAGAACGTTATCGATCGCCGCCTTCGGAACTCCCCCGCCGCCTGGAACCGAATTCGGAGCATTCTCATCACCCCATTGTTCCTCTTTCGGTTTCACGCTCACCAGCGCCGTGTCGTGCAATCCGTGGTACGACCCTTCAAACTTGATGATCTTGTCCCGGCCCGTGGCAGCCCGCGCGATGCGGCACGCGTGCATCGTCACTTCCGTCCCGCTCGATCCAAACCGCACCATTTCCACCGGATAGCGCTTGCAAATTTCTTCAGCAAGCTCCCACTCCTGTTCGTGCGGCATGCCGAACGTTGTGCCTTCGTGCAGCTTTTGCTCCACAGCCTTCACCACCGCCGGATGCGAGTGTCCTGCCATCAACGCTCCGAAGCACAAGTTGTGATCAATATATTCGTTGCCATCGATGTCGTGAATTTTGCTGCCCTTGCCGTCCTTCACAAAAATTGGATACGGCTCATAGTGGCGATAATTGCTTGCTACTCCGAGCGGTATCCGCTGTTCCGCCCGCTTATGCGCTTCTTTTGATTTCGGCGTGCGCTTCTCGTATGTGGCAATTTCCTTTTGCAATGCTTCGTACATGAATTTCTCCGTGAGTGCAGGTCTATTCCCTGCGGTCAGTATCGTGCCAGAAAAAACTGCGCCGCCCAGTGAGTCCGGGACGCTTAATTCCAGTCTACGCCTCTTGCCAGCTGCGCACCCCGCGTCGCGATTCGGCCCACGCCCGCGCGCGAAAGCGCGGCCCACGCGAGCCGCGCCGCATGAATCGCCAACAATGCAGTGCGCTAAAAAATAAACTTCAGCCCGAACTGAAGCAACCGCGGATCGCGAACCTTCAAGAACTGCCCAAAGGTTGAGTCAGCTACGTTGCCGTCGGTGCTATAGAATTGCGCGTGGTTAAGAACGTTATAAACCTCCGCGCGAAACTCCACATTCAACCCTTCGCCAAAGTGCGTATCTTTGAAGAAGCCCGCATCCCAATTGTTGATGGGTGGATTGCAGCAAAGCGTACGCGGAGAACTGCCGATTTGACCGGGCGTAACAGCATTGCTAAACAGCGTTGGGTCGAAGACGTATCCTGTGCCAAGCCCGGGGACGTTCTTTCGTGGATCGTGCGTCACAAACTTCCCTAGCAGATTCGGTTCCCCAGGGGTAATGAAACCGCTGGTACTGCCCTGCAACTCGTTGTCGCTGCCTGAAGTGATGCGGATCGGGAAGCCCGTCTGATAGGTGTAAATTCCCGACACTTGCCAGCCGTTGAGAAGTTTGCCTTTGAAACCCTCCATCTTCGGCACCGGCAAATCCCAAACCGCGTTGAACACGAAGCGATGCCGCGCATCAAATAGTGACGGTCCGTAGGTCGAACGGAAGTTTCGCGCATTCAAAATTTCTTCAAAGCTCGAGGCGTTGTCCAGCGACTTGCTGAACGTATACGCGGCCTGGAACTGTAGCCCGTGCGTGTACTGCTTTTCGAAAAGCGCCTGCAGCGAATTGTAATTGGAATAGGCAACCGAGTCTTCCGCGAAAATACTGGAGAAAACAGGGCTGCTGTCCACCGGGCATCCCGCGCCCGTCAACGGATTGCAATGCGGCGAAGAATAGGGCCGGATCCCAACCAGCGTGATAGGGGTACCTCCCGCTGCACCCGTTACCATGCAGGCTGCAGGCGCGGCCACAAACGGGCAGGGAATGTTCTGTCCATTCGGCCCGCCTGGAGCATAGGGCAAATGAAAAACAGAACCAGCCGGCAAAGTGAATGTATACGCTTGGTCTTCCGCGAACGGTCCGCAGGCACTAGGAAGCCCGGGCTGAGGAGGGAGAGCTGCTAGAGCGGCCAGATCGAGACAGGTCTGAGAATTTGCAGCATTCACATCGTGGATGGCCAGCAGCCGGTGTCCTTGTGAGCCGACATACCCTATCTGAAAAAGGATATTGCCGGGCAGCTGCCGCTTAATCGTCAGGTTGTACTGCGCCGAATACTGCGTGCGCAGTTTGCTCGGAAAATCGCCGAAGAGCACCGCGCCCCGGAACAGCGACCAATCTTGTGGCGTGCCTCGCGGCGGACTGAGAATGCCATTTGCAGGGTTCGGATGGAGGCTCCCTAATTGATCTACGAAAGGCGTGCTCAACAGGGGATTTGAGATGGAATTGCTGATGCCGAACGGCGGTTCAGCCACGAACTGCTCAAGCACCAGTTGCTCGATGGGGTTATAGAAAAGTCCCCAACCCATGCTGATGCTGGTTCTGCCTGGTCCGCCAGTCAGCTTCGCCAGCGCGCCATCTCTCCAATCCGGGCTCCAATTAAGACCAAGGCGCGGGGCGAAAGCCTTGTAGTCTGTGTTAAAGAGCCCCGCGGGAACTCCTTTATCACCCGGTACCACCAGCCCGGTCGGAAGAACCCCTGTGTTAATGCAGTCCGGCGTTGTGCCAGCGGGCAGGAACGGCGCAAAATGCGCCTGACTGGCTGCGGAAAGCTGACAAGGATAGATGGTCGTATCCTGACCCGGACGGAACACCTGAACTTTCTTCCCCGTGTCTACCTGAGGCGTATTCAATTCCCACCGCAAACCGTAGTTCAGGGTCAGATTCGGTCTGAGCTTCCAGCTGTCCTGCGCAAAGAGATAGAGCGCCTTGCTGCGAACCCGTTCCGTGTTTCCCGATCCCTGCGAATAGGAGTTGGGCAAACCCAGCAGGTAGTCAGGATACAAGTTGGAGGAGCCAGCCGGGTTGGAGGGGTTCGAGGTCATTGCGTTCAAATCGTTCAACCCACCTGTAGTGAAGGTAATGTCCCCGTTGACGTTGAAATACACTGACTGGTCGAACATTTGATACCGGATGTCACCGCCAAATTTGAAGCTGTGATTGCCGATAATTTTGCTGTAGTTGTCCGTAAACTGAAATGTATTCCCGGTTTGCGGCAATTGCCCTTCAAAATTATTTCCGAAGAGCACGGTGCCCGTATTGAAATTAACCTCCGGCACGCCTTCCAGCTTTGCGCCGAGGTTTGGATGAATTCCGCAGCCGAAACCCTGACACGCCGGTGTTGTCGTGGTGCTTCCATCAGCCAGCAGCAATGGAGTATCCGAGGTGCCAGTAAAGCAGAACGCTGAAGCTACCCCACTGCCGCACGAAGCCGTAACCAGGTTGGTGCGAGTCGGCGTGTAGAATTTGGGTTCAGCTTCCCGAAAAAAATTAAACCGGAACTCATTGACGGCGGTTGAGCCGATCGTCGAACTGTGGCTTATATTTAGCTGCTGCGCACGAAGCACAATTTCCCCGGGGAAGTTGCCCAGGAGGCCGCCCGCCGCCTGAAAATGAGCGAATGGGTCGAGAGTGGTGGAATTATCGTAGTAATAATAAACCGAAGTCTTTTGATTGTTAGAGAAGTTGTGGTCCAGGCGGAACTGCGCTTGATTCCCAAACTCCGTCTGCTTGGAAACATTCTGCGTCTGGCCCGACGTGCTATTCTGCGCCCCCGGAATATATTGCAACAGGCTGAGCGCCACAGGGTCGAAACATTGCGTGGGTATCGTACTCACTGGTGGGCCGCCGCCTGCCGTGGTCGCCGGAAAAATCGCATTCCAAGCTTTGCTAGCACCCGCAGCGGCTTGATCCAACGCGGCTTGTCCCGCAGGGGTCAGCTTACTCCCTCCCAGGCTCGCGCTTCCGCAACGGTTCTGCAGTATGGTTGCGACCGTGGCGCTGCTAAGACTGCCCTGGAATACCGACGTAGCGCCCGGCGCTCCAGTAAACCTGCCCGCCAACTCGGCGATCGTCGGCACCGGCACTTGCTGCGACACAATTCCCTGCACAATGCGCCTTCCTTCGTAAGCGCCAAAGAAGAATGTTTTGTCTCTCTTGAGGGGTCCGCCGAACGTTCCGCCAAACTGGTTTTGCTTGAAAGGCGCTTTTGGCGTTGGATTCAATGTGAAACCGTGCGCGTTCAGCACGTCGTTCCGAAAAAACTCGTACACACTGCCGTGGAATTTGTTGGTTCCGGACTTCGTCACCACGTTGATGACCGAGCCTGAGTTGCGTCCATATTCGGCGTCAAAGTTGTTGCTCAGCACGCGGAACTCCTCAATGCTGTCCGGTGAAGGCTGTACCGCGGGAAGATTCGCAAATTGGTCGTTGCTGTCCCCTCCGTTCACGGAGTAGTTGTTCGAGCGTCCGCGGCCTCCGTTTACGGTAACTACACCAGCTTTGTCGGATCCAAAAAATAAATCGTTGCCGATCTGCGACTGCACGCCGGGCTGCAATTGCAGCAACTGAAAAGGATCGCGTTTGTTCAGCGGCAACTGCGTCGTAGAGCGCTCATTCACAACCGCGCCCAATTGCGTCGATGTCGTGTCCACCACCGGCGGCGCTCCCGTCACTTCCACCGTCTCCGTCGCTCCGCCAATCTGTAAAGTGAGGTCAACGCTTATGACCTCGTTCAGATTAAGGACGATCCCCTTGCGCGTGGATTTCTTAAAGCCCTGGCTGACGGTATCAATCTCATAAGTTCCCACCGGCACTTCCAAAAAGACATACTCCCCGTTTGCGCCACTCTGGACGTCGCGCGTGGCGTGCGTCGCCTCGTTGATCAGCGTGATATTCGCCCCCGCTACCGCTCCGCCGCTCTCATCCGTCACCGTGCCGCGAATCCGCCCGCCGGTGCTCTGCGCTCCGGCAAACGGCGCCGCCAGCAAACCGACCAACACCATCACCGCACCAACAATATTTTGGCGGGAATTTCCAAAAAACTCCCGGCCCAATAGCCGTGCCTTCATCAACTCACCCCTTGCTCCGGAAATTTTATTTCCGGCGATCCAATCTTCGTGGTTGCCACTTTCCCCACAACCTTACTATAATCCTGTAAACTTAGAGAAAGCCGGCACCGGTGTCAAGCAGAAAGAATCAATTCAAACTATCAACTCGTCCGCATCCCGCTCGCATGTTGCGCATCAGCGAAGTGGCGCGCCGTCTCAGTATTTCTTCGTCCGCGTTGCGCGCCTGGGAAGCTCTCGGACTCATGGCCCCCCAACGCACCAGCAGTCGCTACCGCCAGTACACCGAAGCCGACGTGCGTTTGCTTCAGCGCGCTATTTTTTTGCGCCGCGCAAGAGGTCTCAATCCCGCGGCCATCGTTCACGTCCTAAAAAAACAAGGTGTTGTTTCCGCGCCCACGAACGCACCCGCTCTCCCCGGTCAGCGTTTCCGCCGTTTGCGATTGCATCGCGGCCTTTCCCTCGCGCAAGTTGCGCGCGCCACCAATGTCTCTGTCGGATTTCTCAGCGCCCTCGAACGCGGCCAGATGCGTTCTTCCATCGCCACTCTTCGCCGCATCGCGCGTTTTTATAAAACCAATATTCTTTCTCTCTTCGACGCCGCCGCCGAAAATTCTCGCCTGGTTCGCCCGGCAAATCGCAAAATCCTGGAAACCACTCCCGGCGTGCGCATGGAATTATTAGCTTGGGGCAATACCGCAATGGAGCCGCATCTCTTTCGCATCAAGCCCGGCGGCGGAAGCGGTGAACCCTACACCCACGAAGGCGAGGAATTTCTCCATATCCTTCGCGGGCAATTTGAAATCTGGCTGAACGACAAGGAACATTACGTACTCAAACCTGGCGACAGTTTATATTTCGAGAGTTCCATGCCGCACCGCTGGAAAAATCCAGGAAAGGTCGAAGCCTGGCTGCTTTGGGTCAATACGCCGCCCACATTCTAAAAATTCCATGCAAACTTTATGCGCAACCGCGGCAAATATTTTCGGAGCACACGTGAAATTTAGCTCAACCTTTCGCGCCGCCACTCTAATCTTGCTTACATTCGCCGCGTTTTCCGCCAGCGCAAGTCCCCGTTCGTCCGCAAAAATCGAGCCTGCCGATCTGCTCATCATTCACGCCAAGGTTTATACCGTCAACGCTAAACAACCATGGGCGCAAGCCGTCGCCGTTCGCCATGGAAGAATCGTTGCCGTCGGCTCCGATGACGATCTCGCTCGCTACCGCGCACCGGGAACAAAAATAATTGACGCTGCTGGCCGCCTGGTTCTTCCAGGTTTCACCGATTCGCACATTCATTTTCTCGACGGCTCCCTCAGTCTCGGTCGCGTCAACCTCGAAGGGGCCAAAGATTCCGTCGACATTCAAGCGCGACTCCGCGAATACGCCGCAAAACATTCCGGCACAAATTGGATTCTCGGTCGCGGCTGGAATTACGCCATGTTCGGCCCCGAAACCTTGCCGCACAAAAAATATCTCGACGAAATTTTTCCTGATCGCCCCGTTTTCCTCGAAGGCTTCGACGGCCATACCTATTGGGTAAATTCCAAAGCCCTGGCGCTCGCCAGTATCACCAACGACACGCCGGATCCCGCCAACGGAATGATCGTGCGCGATGCGAAAACCGCCGAAGCCACCGGCGCCCTCAAGGAATCAGCTGAAGAGTTGGTATCCCGGATAATTCCCAAACCCTCTCGAGCGGAAAAACTCGCTGCCTTGCGTGCTGGGATGCAGTGGGCCAATCAAAACGGCCTCACGCGCGTGCATAGCGCGGGTCAGGATTTTCCGGAGCTCGATCTCTTTGATGAGCTCCATCGTCACGGCGACATGACCGTGCGTTTCTACATTTCCTATTTCCTCGATCCGCCCGAACTTCGAACCATCGACTTGGACGCCATCGAAGCCGCCCGCGCGAAATATCACGATGATTGGATCGATACCAATGTCGTGAAAATGATGATCGATGGCGTGGTCGAGTCGCATACTGCCGCCATGCTCGCGCGCTACAGCGACGACCCCTCCGTAAAAGGCCAGCTCTTTTGGAATCCAGAAAAATATACAGCTGCCGTCTTGGAACTCGATAAACGCGGTCTCCAACTTTTTACTCACGCCGTCGGCGACGCCGCCGTGCGCACCGTGCTCGATGCTTACGAAAATTCCGAAAAAATAAATCGCACCGTGGATCGCAGGCCGCGCATCGAGCACATTGAAACCATCGATTCGGCTGACATCGCCCGCTTTGCCAAACTCGGAGTAATCGCCAGCATGCAACCCTTGCATTCCTATCCCGATACCGACACTCTCGACGTGTGGGCCAGAAACATTGGACCAGAGCGCGCCTCACGTGCTTGGGTCTGGAAAAGTATCTACGACGCAGGAGGTCGCCTCGCCTTTGGCAGCGACTGGCCCGTGGTTACGTTAAATCCCTGGCAAGGCCTGCAGGCCGCGGTCACGCGTCAGACCGAAGAAGGAAAACCTGACGGAGGATTCGTTCCCGCGCAGCGATTGTCCGTCGCCCAGGCCGTCGACGCGTACACTCTCGGCGCCGCGTTCGCTGGCCGGCGCGAAAAAACCGAAGGCTCCCTGGAATCAGGAAAGGTTGCCGATCTGATTATGCTGTCGCAAAATATTTTTGAGATCGATCCACACAAAATTTCCCAGACCAAAGTCTTGTTGACTATCGTCGGAGGCCGCGTAGTTTATCAAGCAGAGATTAAGTGACATTGTTAAGTAAGATTTGCTGGGTAACATTTTTCTCGAGAGGTGCTCGCCATGAAAATCCGCGTTCCGCTTCTGAGTTTCTGTATGCTGCTGCTTTTTCTCACCGGCTGCGGGAAAAAACAGGAAACCCTCACGCTCCTCGTTTGGGAAGGCTACGCCGACGAATCCTTCATTCACGCCTTCGAGCAAGCTCACCACTGCAAAGTTTCCGCATCCTACATGGGTTCTAGCGACGATCTGGTAGCCAAACTTCGCGGCGGCAGCGCTTCCAACTACGATGTGATTTCTCCCTCCAGCGATGTGGCCGCTTCCATCGCCCATTCTGGCCTCGCTGCTCCTCTCGATCTGACGAAATTGCCATCGTACTCCGAACTTTCTCTTAAACTTCGCGAAATGCCGCTGGTGCACTCAGGTGTGCAGATCTACGGCGTCCCATTCATGTGGGGTCCTAATCCTCTTTTGTACGACACTACCGTTTTTCCCCAGCCGCCGTATTCCTGGGGCGTTTTTTGGAATCCCAAATACAAAGGAAAATTGTCCGTCTGGGATGACCTCTCCACCGTTTATATGGCCGCGCAAATTCTCGGGTACGATCGCCCTGATCCCAGCCAGCTCTACAATTTAACGGACACGCAGCTCGAACACGTAAAGCAGAAATTGATTGAGCTAAAACCCAATATCCGCAAAATGTGGTCCACCGGCGGTGAACTCACCAACCTTTTCCAGAACCACGAAATTGTCGCCGCCATGGGCTGGCCTCTGATGACCAGTCAGTTGCGCAAATCTCATTTCCCGATCGGCGAAACAATTCCCAAGGAAAACACCACCGGCTGGATCGATCATCTGATGATCACTTCCGCCAGCTCTCACAAGGAATTGGCTTACGCCTTTCTCGAATACATGATTTCCGCGCAAACTCAGAAACAAGTCGCCGACGTGACCCAGTACACGCCCGCAAACCCTTTTTCTGCGCGCTTTCTTTCTGAAGATCAAAAAAAGGTTCTGCACCTTGACGATCCCGACACCTACATGCGCCGCATTTATTTTTGGCAGGATGTTCCCCGCCGCGCAAAATACAACGAAATCTGGAATGAAGTGAAAGCCGCGCAGTGAACTTGCCCGCCGCTTCCGTCATGGAAACGCCAGCCGCAAATGCGGCTTTGCTCGAAGTTCGCAGTATCGAAAAAAGATTTGGGCGTCGCGAAGTTCTAAAACGTCTTTCGTTGAATATCGGCGCCGGTGAATTTCTCACCATGCTCGGAGAAAGTGGCTCGGGCAAAACCACGCTGCTTCGCCTCATTGCCGGATTCGAGCAACCCACCAGCGGCGAAATTTGGATGGCTGGCGAACGCTTGGATACCCTTCCGCCTTACAAGCGCCGCGTCAACACCGTCTTCCAGAATTACGCGCTATTTCCACACCTCAGCGTCCAGGAAAATGTTGCCTACGGCCTGCGCGTCGGAAAAATTTCCAAAACTGAACTGGCCGAACGCGTCACTGCCGCTTTGCAAATGGTCAAAATGCTTGAATACGCCGCGGCGCGTCCCGCTAAACTCAGCGGCGGTCAGCAGCAACGCGTCGCATTGGCGCGCGCCTTGATCAATCGTCCAAAACTTTTGCTTCTCGATGAACCGCTCTCCGCGCTCGACGCCAATCTGCGCAAGCAGATGCAAGGCGAACTAAAATCCCTCCAGCGTCAACTGGGCATCACCTTTTTATTTGTTACTCACGATCAGGAAGAAGCCATGGCGCTTTCCGACCGCATCGCCTTATTAAAAGCTGGCGTGTTGGAACAGATTGCTTCGCCACGCGAGATTTATTCTCGGCCCGTAACCGCCTATACCGCCGAATTTATCGGTCAGACCAATCTTCTTCACGCCGAACTTCGCGATGGCGTGGCCGTTTGCGGCGCTCTCCGTTGGCGTCCCAACCTATCCACTCCAATAGCCCCTCTAAAAAATGGACCGGTTCTATTTTCCTTGCGGCCCGAAGCAATTATGTTTGCCTCATCCACTTTGCCTGCGGACTCCGCCCGTTTTCGCGCCAAGATCCATCAGCAACTTTACGGCGGCGCAACCGAAATGCTGGAACTCGATTGCGGCGCGGGCCAGTTGCTTCGCGCGCGAATTCCCGCGCGTGCCGCATTGACCGGAGAATACGACTTTGCTTTTTTGCCCTCGGACGCCATTCCCGTTCGCGAAGGCGCCTGAGCGAATTTCTTATGTACTCACGCTTGTACAAATCGCTGGTCTCCATTCCCCCGCTTCTGTGGGTCAGCGTATTTCTCCTGCTTCCTTACGCGCTCATGCTCGTTCACAGCTTTTGGCTGGTTCGCGACGGCATCCTGGTTCACGACTGGAATCTGCAAAATTATCTCAAGGTGGTGCAAAATCCTGTCTACGCATCCGTTCTGTTTCGCACCGTGCGCATCGCCGCTTCCGTAACTTTGCTTTCTCTCCTGCTCGGCTACCCGCTTGCCTATTACCTCTCCTTCCACGCCGGACCGCGCAAGGAACTTCTCTATCAATTAGTAATTGTTCCTCTTTGGGTGAGTTACCTCGTTCGCGGCTACGCCTGGAAAACAATTCTTGGCAGCGATGGCGTCCTCAATGGTTTCCTGCACTATGCGCACATCACCAACGAACCTGTCGCGTTTTTCCTCTATAGTCCTTTCGCCGTTGTCCTGATGCTCACTCACATTTACACGCCTTTCGTCTTTCTTCCCATCTACGCGTCGCTCGAACATATTCCTCGGCCACTGCTTGAAGCTTCGCAGGATCTCGGCGCCACTCCTCGCGCGACTTTTTTTCGCGTCATCCTTCCTCTTTCCATGCCGGGGTTGCTCGCTGGCGCAACCTTCGCCTTCGTTCTTTCTCTCGGCGATTTTCTCGCTCCGCTTCTGGTTGGCGGCCCTTCCAGCACCATGATTGCCAATATCGTCCAAAGTTTATTTGGTTCCGCATATGACTGGCCGCTCGGCGCTGCCATCTCCGTCTGCATTCTGGTGCTCACTATTTCGTTGCTGGTTTTTTCCGAGCGGCTGGAAAAGCGGTGGGCGTTTAAATGAGCGGCTCCGCGCAAACTCGTCGCGCGCCGCTGCTTGGTGCCTACTGTTTTCTGGTATTTGCTTTCATTTATCTGCCGGTCGTAATTCTGATTATTTATTCCTTCAATCACGATGGCGTTGGCGGATTTCCTCCGCGTCATCTCACACTGGATTGGTATCGCCAGCTCTTTGCGGATTCCGCAATCTGGGACACCGTTCTGAACAGTCTGATTGTCGCTGTTTCCGCCGTGGCGCTTTCCTTGACCCTTGGCTTGCTTGCCGCCCTGGCTCTCGATCGCGCTTCATTTCCGGGCAAAGCGCTTTTTCGTCGGTTGGTCCTGCTCCCGCTCATTCTTCCCGGGATTATTACCGGTCTCTCGCTGCTCATGTTTGCCGTCGTTTCAGGAATGCATCTCAGTCTTTTTACCGTTTTCCTTGGTCATGGCACCGCGCTCATTTCCGTGGCCACTACCGAGCTCTTCGCCGGGCTGCAAAAACTCGATCGCGCCCAGGAAGAAGCTTCATTGGACCTTGGCGCCACTCCTTGGCGGACTTTTTGGCGCATCACGTTGCCCAACTTGAAACTTTCCTTGGTCGCCGCCGGTTTGCTGATTTTTACTTTGTCCATGGACGAAATTGCGGTTTCCTTTTTCCTGATTGGCCGGGAAAATACTTTGCCGCTGGAAATTTGGGGCCGCCTCCGACGTGGAATTACCCCGGAAATAAACGCCATCTCCACGCTGATCTTTCTTGTTTCCGTGATCTTGATCGTAATTTGGTATCGCATTCGCTCGCGTAGTTTACGCGCGGATGCGCGCGAACTTCACTGATTTTCATTGGGGGAACATATGTCGTCATCACGGCGTGATTTCATAAAATTTGTTGTCGCCGGCTCCGTTGCTTCGGGCTGCCCGGTCGATCCCGCGATTTTTGCCGCGGACACAAAGACAAATTCCCCGCGCGTGGAGGGTGAACATTTTGAAATTTGTCACCAGGTTCGCGACGGCCACCGTTTCGAGATCCCGGGGGTAACCCGAAAAGCGGACATCGCAATTGTCGGCGGCGGAATTTCCGGACTTTCCGCGGCATATTTTTTGCGCGGAAAAGATTGGCTGCTTTTGGAAAAAGAAGACTTTTTTGGCGGCAACGCTTTCCAGGAAGATTTTGCCGGCGACGCTTTCGGAACCGGTTCCGCGTATGCGGCTCGCGGAGATTTTGGTGACCAACTCTCGAAAGAAATTGGATTGACGCTTCTTGCCGTCGATATGCCCGATCCAACAATCATAAATAAAACTTTTGTTCCGGATACCTGGAAAACCGGTCTCGATCATCTTCCTTTTCCCAAGGAAGTTGTCGCCAGTTTCAAAACATTCCGCGAAGACATGATGAAATTGAATTTGCTCGAGCACGTCGCGGAATTCGACGCCGAAGTTTTCACGAAATACACCCAACCTTATGCTCCACAAATTCAGCAGTGGTGGGACGGTTACGGACTTTCCAACTGGGGCGCTGCGTGCGAGGACAGTTCCGCGTTTACCGCTCTCGCCAATTTTCAAGACATGGTGAAGGGAGAGAAAGATTCGCGCGTTATCCTTCCGGGAGGGTTGGGAAGCATTTCTCATAAAGTGGTGGAAGTTTTGCAGCCGCATTATCGGGAAAGAATGCTTTCGGGGTCGACGGTTGTTGCGGTGATTCCGGATAGGGAAGAAGTGCGCGTCACTTATATTCACGGAGGACAACTCACCACCGTTTCCGCGAAGGTGGCGTTGATGTGCGCGCCGAAACATATTACTTCGCGGGTGGTGACGGGAATTCCCATCGCGCAGAAAAACGCGATGCGCAAAATACGCTATGCGCCTTACCCGGTGGTGAATATTATTTTCGACAAGCCCGTTTACAATCGCGGCTTCGATACCTGGTGCCCGGGAAATACTTTCACCGATTTCATCGTAGCCGACTGGACCATTCGTAGTACCGCGGGTTACAAACAAAAACATAATATTCTTTCGTTCTACACGCCGCTGCGGGAAAGCCAGCGCGGAACTTTGCTGGAAGAAGACGACTGCAAAGCGCTGGCGGCGAATGTGCTCACGGACTTCCAGAAACTTTTGCCGGAGTTCAACGCAACCCCCCTCGAAGTTAGGATTTTCCGGCGCGGCCATCCGATGTTTATGGCGGTGCCGTCGCAATACACGAAAAACCGTCTGGACGCCGCGCATCCGATGGAACGAATATTTTTTGGCAATGCGGATTCCGGCGGTCCGGAGTCGCTGACCAGCGAAGCAATACGCTTGTCGAAAGCGGGAGCGGAATGGGCTGAAATGGTTCTCGCGGGAAAACCCGGAGCAAAAGATTTGGCGGAGAAAGCGTTGCGAGAATTTCCATTTTGATTTGCGCTAGTTTTGATAATGGCGGCAGTGATGACGGAATCGCAATTTTTCGTTCATAATAGCTGGCATTGTTGCATGCGCCGGGGAGCTGGGAAGCAGAGATGAGCAAGGTAGTGCGAGCAAATAATTCAAATACTGCCGTTGCGCGAGCGCGCACGATTTCCGTGGGAATTTTGTTTGCCGCAATTTTGCTGGTGCCGCGTTTTTTGAATTTGCGGCGCAACGAAAAAACCTGGACGGCGTTCCGCATTGTGATGGGGATGCTAGGCGCGGCGCTGGTTATTTTGCCGTTGAGTTTGTGGAATGGATTGGTCATGGCGGTTTTTGGGCTGGGACTTTTTATCGCGTCCATTCTGATTCCTTCGGCGCCGCCGAGCACGTTGCGGGACGATAAAGCGCGTCAACTGGGCACGCTGGTGGTGGTGAATGGCGGAAAGTATCAACCGGGGAATCTGCCGGTTGCCGGCGTGCAACTATTCGTGGGAAATGAAAATGTGTGGGCGCTTGACGATCATTTGCAGCCTTTACTGGTGATTCCCACGGGGGAAATTTCTTCGGCCCGCGCGGAAAACAGGAATGGGCGGTGGATTTTGAAGATTCGCTGGAGCGATCACTCCGCAGAATTTTTGTATGACGGTTTTTTCGCGGAGCATCTGGCGCGCGTGGCGGAAAGCACCATAAACTCAACAATTCCAACGGCTTTGCCGATTCTGCCGCAACGCCGCGCGGCAAGCGCGTGATTACTTTTGGGCGAACATTTATCCATAGTTGCAGACGCGAACTTCGGGATATGACACAATTTGAACATGGCTCGGGGATGGGAAAGCAAAGACGTCGAATCCCAGGTAGAAGACAAGAGCAAAGCACCGGAGCAGAAGTCCGGGCGGGGCGCAAAAAGCCCGGAGCAATTAATGCGCGAACAAACGATTCAAGATTTGGAATTATCGCGGACGCGCATTGTAAATGATCTGTCTGGCGCGACAAACCCGAATCACCGCAAATCGCTGGAAGCGGCGTTAGCGCACCTGGATAAAAAAATCGCCGAGCTGAAATAACTTTTCTTTTCCCCACCCAGATGTTCCCTGGCGATACCTCCCTCGCAAAGCGTATTTCTTCGTAAAATAATTCATGCTCACCGAATAAATTCTCCAGCCAAAGCCCAAAAATCGTTCACGTAGTAGTGCGACAAGACATTTCCGAAGAGATAGCAGACGCCCTGGCAGGGCGGAATGTCTCCGTAGGTTTTTTTGCCGCGCGCAAAGATTTTGCGCAAGGAACCATCGCGCAGAAGATTTCCGGCGATGGTGTGCAGCGGCTCGCAGGGATAGAAAACATCGCCGTTGGGATAAACGCGCGGAAACATGGTGGGATAACACTCAAACGTTTTGAAGCGCAGCAGGGTTTCGATGGTGTGCGGGGTGCCGTTGATGGGTTGCTGATTGGCGCGGCGGCGTTCGATGATTTTGTCGACCAAAGCGTGGTATTGCGGATTGCGGAGCAATTGAAGATTCGGCATTTTTTCGAGTTGCGCGGATTGCGCGGCGAAGACGTAGCCTCTTTCGCCGCACCAGTCGAGCAGGCGTTCGACTTCAGAAATATTCCATTCTTCGATGACGGTGCTGATGGTGATGCGGCGGGGACCGAGCACGCCAGCAGCGAATTGTAAATTTTCGAGAACTTTCGGGAGCGCGGCGGGCTTGGAAAGTGGATTGGTGGGATCGGCGGAGAGGGCGTCGAGGCTGACGATAAGTCCGGTGACGTGTTGCAGGATGCGCGGCTTGCGATCGAGCAGTGTGCCGTTGGTGATGAGCAGGAGAGAGCGAAATTTAATTTCCTGGCGCGCGGCAGCGACGAGATCTTCGATGTCGGGACGAAGGGTTGGTTCGCCACCGGTGATCACGATGGAGTCCGTTTCCTTGCGAATTTTTTTGAGGATGCGAATGGTGGCGGCGGTGGGAAGTTCTTCGCTGAAGACGTCGGGCTCTTTTTGGGTGCAGTAGGAGCAAGCGAGGTTGCATTTGTGGGTGACGTAGAAGGTGACGGCGTAAGGGGCAACAACTTTGGTTCCGCGGACGTGGCGGCGCCAGGCATTTTGAAAGTAGAGGCGGAAATTTTTTGCGACGAAGGGAGAGTTGCGGACGAGCTGGCGAATGAGATTGGTGGGCGTGGGTGCGGAGCGAGGAGTCGGAATGGGCGCGCGTTCGCGGTCGGCTGCGGGGCGCTGGTCGAGGGAGGCGGCGGGGACGAAGTTGGATTTTTGCGGGACCGTGGCCATAGGGGACCAGTATGACTTGAGTGAAGGCATACCGGAAAGCGGCGATTCGGTGCGCGCCTAAGCGAAGGAAAATTCCTGCCTGCGGCAGGCAGGCCTGACTCGCGGCAGGCAGGCAAAGACCCCGCCCTCACAAACCGAGGACGGACACCCTCGATGAAATGGCGGACGGAGTTTTTCATGATGGGTTGGTTGGATCGGTGGGCTGGTGGATTTGCGAGTTGTGGGATTCGGCTGCAGCTTTTATTTTGGCGGAATAGTCGGGGCGGGGGACATCGATTGTGATTTGGGGATTTTCTCGTGCCTCTTTTTCAGCGGCCTCGAATTCCTTTTCGAGTACGCAACTCGTTCGCAGAGCTTGGCTGGTGATATACGCCAGAACCGCTGCGCGGCGTGAGGAGATGCGGTTAGCGGAAAGCAAGTAGGTGAGTTTGCAGAGGAAATAGTAGATTTCCTCGTTGCCTTTGAAATCGCGGGAGGTGATGCCGAGTTCCTCGGCGAGGTCGACTTCGGCGGGTGGATGATCGGGGACGATAGTGGGTAAGAATGCGGGGACACGGTGAGCGGCGCAGAGTTCGGAGTTGGGGGCCGCCAGGGAGCGGCATTGGGATCCGTTGGATTTACGAAAGAGACAGCGGTCTGGGGTGACTTTACGATTTGCGTGCGGAGCGGGTTTAGTCATGGCGTCAGTCCTTTATATAGCGAGTTCGGAATTCGAGATCGCGAGGGGGGTACCCCCGGGTGGTGCATAGATGTATCAAAAGAAAGAGGTTGTTTTTGGAGATTTTGGAGATGTATCAAAGCAAAGGAGTTGTGGGCGGAGATGTGCGTAGATGTATCAAAGGAAAGGAGATGGGCTTTTAGAGATTGGGCTGCGGGAGAGTTAAGGGGAGGAAATGCGAGTATCACAAGACATGGTAGCACGGCGTAGTTACGATGTCAATAGCATAATTGTTTAGTTATCATTCGAACAGGATTACTTACGCCAGCGCCAGAGGACCTTCCAGGTGGTGACTAGTTCCTGGATGATGCGGGGCGTGGGGAGGTCGAGGAAGCGGCAGCGGTCGACGATGAGTTTATATTTTTCCTTGACGGCGTAGGGGCTGAGAAGGCGGAGGCTGCGCTCCAGCTCTTTGAGTTGATCGCGGGTTAGGGCGTCGTTGGGAAGGCGGTTAGGCCGGCGAGCCATAGAGGAAGGATGATAGCATATTGTTTTCGCTTTTTCTTCGCCTAGCGTTTGAAAATCGATTTTGCGTTGTTTGCGGCGGTTGAGGAATCGGGTCAAGCGTGTGCCGCACTTACGGCGCTCGGAATCTCTTGTGGGTTTTGCTCCCCCAGCCCTTACGGGCTGGGCTATTGGTGTGCCGCGCCTACGGCGCTTGAGAAGAGCAAAGTGAAGGGGTTTTGTGGCTGTTTCATGGATTGGAGAGCGGGTGAATATTGCCAAGATCCCTCCGCTTCGCCTGCCTGCGCAGGCAGGGTCGGGATGACAGAAACGCAGGCTGGGGGCGCGATTCTACCGATGAGGATCAGTTCAAGAGACCGCGAACGCGGGTGCCGATTAGCTCCTGGGCTTTTTCGGCGGGGACGAAGCTTTGGAAGATTCCGAGGTCAACGTCGATGATGACGTCGGTGTCGGTCACCTCGATGGTGCCTTTTACGGGGGAGCTGAGGAAACCCATTTTAGCGGCGACGTTGAATGTGAGCGTGGAACCTTGCCAGGTTCTTTGCTGAACGACGAGTTTAACGGGTAATGATTGTTGCAGGAGTTCATCCAGGGATTGGTCGATGGTCTGGATGACTTCGGCGCGGGTGCGATGATGCGGGACGATGATTCGCATATTTTAATTATACGATAAGGCGTAGAAAAGACGAGGAAAGGGAGAGCCTTCTCGGAGGTCTATGGCAAGGAAGAAAAATCAACATCATGACCCTGAATGGTACTTGCAAGATCCACGTACACGGCAGCGGATGGCGCAGTGCGTCGCCGGCAAACGATGGGGATACAGGCAAGACACCCCGCCGAAATTCTTCGGCGAGAGTCAATTAACAAAGCACTTCGAGCAAATGCAGCTCGATGAAGAAGGAGTGTGCGACCAATGCCGGAGAGCGCGTTAGACTCTTCCCGACGAGCTTGTATAGACGTGCGCAATCGGAAGCTACAAGTTATTCGCGGATCAATTTGGAGCCGGTGAGGATGCCGATGCCGAGAAGGACGAGGGTAGCGACGGCGATCCAACGCGGGGCGATGTGAAGAAGATGTGCGCCGTAAACGAATCCGACGATGACGATGATGAAGCCGATTACATAGGCGCCGAAGGCCATGGCGATTCCCTTTCCGGTGCGTGGTGGTTACGAGTAGCAAAATAGCATAGTTAGGGCGCTTGGTGGGGATAGAGGCTAGGAAAGAGAAGACAGCGGGCTTCGAAGCCAAAGCAAAGCCAGTGGTGGCAAATTCCTCGCTCGGCGTGGCGATCGAAGAGAGATTTTTCACTGCGCGGGACGACCTTTCGCAGGAGCGAAAGGGAGGAAGAAATCGTCCCGCTCCGTTCAAAATGACGGGTAGGAGTCGGGGATTTAGGCGAGGGCGGCTTTGCCGTTGAAGCGGGCTCCGGAGCCTAGTTCTTCTTCGATGCGGAGGAGCTGATTGTATTTGGCGATGCGGTCGGTGCGGCTGGCGGAGCCGGTCTTGATTTGGCCGGCGGCGGTGGCTACGGCGAGGTCGGCGATGAAGGAGTCTTCGGTTTCGCCGGAGCGATGAGAAATGATGGAGTGATAGCCGGCTTTGCGGGCTAGCTCGATGGCGTCAATGGTTTCGGTGACGCTGCCAATCTGATTGAGCTTGATGAGGATGGCGTTGGCGATACCCTCGTTGATGCCGCGGGAGAGGCGCTCGGTATTGGTGACGAAAAGATCGTCGCCAACGAGCTGGATTTTTTTTCTGGAGGTTGCGGCGCCGACGCTTTGCGTAAGAGCTTTCCACCCGGCCCAGTCGTCTTCGGCCATGCCGTCTTCAATGCTGATGATGGGATATTTTTCGACCCAGGAGGTCCAGTAAGCGGCCATTTTTTCTGAAGAGTGCGCGGACTTGTCGGACTTTTTGAAAACGTAATTGCCAGAGGCTTTGTCGTAGAACTCGCTGGAAGCGGGATCGAGCGCGATGGAGACTTGTTCACCGGGTTTGTAGCCGGCGGCGGAAATGGCTTCGATGACAATTTGAATGGCTTCTTCGTTGGACTTGCAACTGGGCGCGAAGCCGCCTTCGTCACCGACAGCGGTGGAATAGCCGTGTTTTTTCAGGGCGGTTTTGAGGGAATGGAAAATTTCGACGCCCCAGCGGAGGGCTTCGGAAAAATTCGGCGCGCCGATGGGCATAACCATAAATTCCTGAAAATCGACGGAGCTATCGGCGTGCGCGCCACCATTGAGGATATTCATCATGGGGACGGGGAGAAGATTGGCGGTGGTGTCAGTGGAATAGCGCGAAAGATATTTGTAGAGCGGCTGCTTGAGAGCGAGGGACGCGGCGCGGGCGGCAGCCATGGAAACGGCGAGGATGGCGTTGGCGCCGAGACGGGATTTTGTGGGAGTGCCATCGAGGGTGATCATTTTGTGATCGAGGGCGCGCTGGTCGGCGGCGTCGCTGCCCCCGATGGCGCGAGCGATTTCACCGTTAACGTTGGCGACGGCTTTGAGGACGCCTTTGCCGAGATATTTGGATTTGTCGCCGTCGCGAAGCTCGAGGGCTTCGTGTTCGCCGGTGGACGCGCCGGAAGGAACGGCGGCGCGGCCGAGCGCGCCGGAGTCGAGGAGGACGTCGGCTTCAACGGTGGGATTGCCGCGGGAGTCGATAACCTGGCGGGCGTGGACTTTGGTGATGCGAGTGGACATGTAGTTCTCCTAGGGTAGATGCGAATTGGTTATTTTACAGAAATTTGGCGCGAAGGCACAGCGTCAGTGAGTGGCGGGCGAAACGGCGGGGGCAGTGGTGGGCGAAAGGGCTTCGAGACAAAATTCGGGGCGGTGGAAAAATTTGGGAAGCGCGGCGAGGCGCTGGCGAAGGGCGTCGAAATCAGCGGCGCGAATGGTGAGGTGGCCGAGTTTGCGGCCGGGGCGCGATTCTTTGCCGTAGAGATGGAGGTGGGCGTCGGGCAGGGCGAGGGCTTCGCGAGGATCGGGAACATCGCCGATGAGATTGAGCATGGCGCAAGGGGAGGGAGCGGCGGTTGAGCCGAGCGGGAGGTCGAGGATGGCGCGAAGGTGATTTTCGAACTGGCTGGTGACGGCGCCTTCGATGGTCCAATGGCCGGAATTGTGGACGCGAGGCGCCATTTCGTTGGCTAGGAGACGGCCCTGCACTTCGAAGAATTCGATGCAGAGGACGCCGACGTAATTGAGAGTTTCGAGGATGGAGCGCGCGGCGACTTCGGCGGCTTGCTGAAGAGCGGGAGAAAGGCGCGGAGCTGGAGCGATGGAGAGGCGAAGGATGCCGCAGCGATGATGATTTTCGATGAGCGGGTAGAAAGCGGTTTCGCCACTACGGGAGCGCACGGCAATTATGGAGAGTTCACGGGAGAAGGGGACGAAGCGTTCGAGGATTAGGGCGGCTTCGTTTTTTGCGGAATCGAGATGTTCCGAAGATAAGTCGGATTTGGCGCGGGCGACGTCCTCGGGAGTTCGGAGGATCCACTGGCCTTTGCCGTCGTAACCCATGCGGCAGGTTTTGAGGATGGCGGGCAAGGGGATTTTTTTTAGCGCGGCGTCGAGATCATCCGGGGTGGGGACGGGCGCGAAGCCGGTGGTGGCGATGGCAAGTTTCTGGAAAAGATTTTTTTCGCGTACGCGGTGCTGGGCTTCTTCGAGGGCGGCGGAAGGAGGAAATACCGGGACGCGCTGGGAGAGGAAACGCGTGGTGTCGACAGGAACATTTTCAAATTCGTAGGTGACGGCTTCGAGGCCGGCGGCGAAACGATCGAGCGCGGAGTGATCATCGAAGGCGGCGGTGATGCGTTGAGCGATGCGGCCTACGGGAGCTTCGGGGGAGGGATCGAGAAAACGAAAACGCAAACCGAGCGGGTAACCGGCGAGGGCGAGCATGTATCCGAGTTGACCGCCGCCGAGAATGCCGATGGTCATGCGCGCGGGCTCTTGGATTTGCGGGGCATGGAAGTCTTGAGGGCGGGATACGGAGTGGTGAGGACGCGATAGGTTTGCGAGGCGCGAAATTCGCGGAGGGATTCGCGGATGTGCGGATATTTGGCGCCGAGGATTGCGGCGGCGAGTAGAGCGGCGTTGATGGCGCCAGCTTTGCCAATAGCGAGAGTGCCGACGGGAATTCCGGCGGGCATTTGGGCGATGGAGAGAAGCGAGTCGAGGCCCAGAAGGGTTTTGGATTCGACGGGAACGCCGAGGACGGGGAGAACGGTTTTCGAGGCGGTCATGCCGGGAAGGTGAGCGGCGCCGCCGGCGCCAGCGATGATGACTTCGATGCCGCGACGTTCGGCGGAGGAAGCGTATTCGAAAAGCAGATCGGGAGTGCGGTGGGCGGAGACGATGCGGGCTTCGTGGGGGACGTTGAGTGCGTGGAGAGTTTTGACGGTGTGCTCGAGAGTGTCCCAGTCGGAGGTGGAGCCCATGATGACGCCGACGAGTGGACGGCCGGGGGTTTTGTAATTGGCGTGATTGGCGAGGCGTGCGGCGTGTGGGTGAGGTGTGGTGCGTTTTTTTTGCGCCATGTGCTGTCCGCCTGAAATTCTTTGGGTGATGCGGTGCCGCGAAACCGGAGACGATATTCTAAGGCTTTTTTCAGGGGACGGCGAGTTTGCGGCGCTGATTCCAGTATTGGCGCAACTGGCCGACGAGATAGAGCGAGCCGGTGATGAAGATGGCGTCGTCCGGCGCGGCTTTGGCGAGGGCCGCGTCGAGAGCGGCTTCGGCGGAGGGGATGACGGAAAATTTGGCGGCGTGATGGCCGATGATTTCGGCGAGCTGGTTCGCGGAAATGGCGCGCGGGGTGAAGGCTTCGGTGAAGATGACTTCGGCGGCGTGGGGAAAGAGGAGGTCGGCGACTTCGTCAATGGATTTATCGCGGAGTGCGCCGAAGAGCATGAGGATTTTACGATCGGCAAAATTTTCCGCGAGGAATTGGGAGAGCTCGCGAGCGGCGCCGGGATTGTGCGCGCCATCGAGATAGATGTCGGGTTGGATGTGAATTTTTTCGATGCGGCCAGGCCACCGGGCGAGGGCGATGCCGGAGGGGATGGCGTCATCGGGGATGGCGTAGCCGGAATTTTGGAGGAGGCGAGCAGTGGCAACGGCGTTGAGGGCGTTTTGCAATTGGAAGCGGCCGGGAAGGCGTGGAGCGAGGGAGACAGTCCAACCAGTGGAGATTTCGGTGGCGCGCGCGAGGAAGCAGCCTTGGTAAGTGGAGAGAATTTCGAGTTGATAGGCGGAGGAAGCGTCGATGATGGGCGCGACGATTTCCTGGGCGCGCGTAAGCAGGACTCTTTGAGCCTCCGGGTGCTGGGCGGTGATGATTGCGGGGACACCGGGTTTGAGGATGCCGGCTTTTTCGGCGGCGATTTCGGTTAAGGAATGGCCGAGAAAGTTTTCGTGATCGAAATCGATGCGGGTGATGATGGTGGCGACGGGAGAAATTATGTTGGTGGCATCGAGGCGGCCGCCGAGGCCGGTTTCAAAAATGGCGAACTGGACTTTAGATTGGGAGAAGGCTTCGAAAGCTACCGCGGTGACGCATTCGAAATAGGTGGGGTGAGCGCGAAGTTTTGATTCAGCGAGAAGCTTTTCTATGAGGTTGCGGATGCGCGTGAGGATTTCGGCGAAGAGTTCATCGCTGATGTTTTCGCCATCGATGCAGATGCGTTCGTTGATGCGTTCAAGATGCGGCGAAGTGTTGAGGCCAGTACGTAAACCGGCGCAGCGCAGAATCGATTCGAGAAACGCGGCGGTGGAACCTTTGCCGTTGGTGCCGGCGATGTGAATGGAGGGATAGGCGCGATCGGGGCGGCCGAGGGATTCGGCGAGGATGGTGATATTTTCAAGATTGAATTTGGCGGCGGCGGCTTGCGTGGGGGCGGCGAGCTCCCGGCCAAGCGAAAGCAGATAGCTGACTGCGGACTCGTAATTCATTTCACGTAATTCATTTCAGGTCGTTCATTTTAGGGCATTTTAGGAAAGCAGGAGATCGAGGGAGTTGGCGATGAAGGCTTTTAATTCCTTGCGATGGACGACAGCATCGAGGAAGCCGTGCTCCAGAATAAATTCGGAACGCTGAAAGCCTTCGGGGAGTTTCTGGCGAATGGTTTGTTCGATGACGCGGGGGCCTGCGAAACCGATGAGAGCGCCGGGTTCGGCGATATTGAGATCGCCGAGCATTGCAAAACTGGCGGTGACGCCGCCGGTGGTGGGATCGGTGAGGACGGAGATATAGGGAACTTTTTCGTCATCGAGGTGGGCAAGAGCGGCGGAAACTTTTGCGAGCTGCATGAGGCTGATGGTGCCCTCCATCATGCGGGCGCCACCGGAGGCGGAAACGGCGATGAGAGGCTGACGAGTTTGCATGGCCAATTCGGCGGCGCGAGTGACTTTCTCTCCTACCACGGCGCCCATCGACCCGCCGATGAAACCGAACTCCATGGAACAGCAGACTACGGGACGGCCTTGCAACTGGCCTTCGGCGGTGATGATGGCGTCGTTGAGGCCGAGTTTTTTGCGGGCGTCTTTCAGGCGGGCCGCGTAGGATTTGGTGTCGACAAATTTAAGCGGGTCGGTGGAGGTCATGCCGGCGTCGTGCTCGGTCCAATGACCGTCGAGGAGCATTTCGAGGCGCTTGCGCGCGTTCATTTTGAAATGAAACTGGCACTTGGGACAGACGAGGAGATTTTCTTCGAGGTCTTTGCGGAAGACGATGGCGCGGCAGGATTCGCACTTGACCCAGAGGCCTTCGGTGCGAACACGGCGCTCTTCGGGCGGGGTGGATTGTTCAATTGATCGTTTGTCGCGCTTAAACCAAGCCATAAGAAAGAGAGTTTACAATTTAAAGTTTGCAATACGAGCCGTTTCAATATCAATGCCGCGCTGACGGAATGCTCGGGCTCACGCAGGGCTAATAGTCGATTCCGCGCTGAGCCAGTATACCCTTGGTGTAAGGATGTTTCACTTCGCGCATCTCGGTAACGAGGTCGGCGAGCTCGGTGATGCTGGGATGGGCGTTTCTGCCGGTGCAGATGACGTGAACGCGTTCGGGACGGTCTTTTAGCGCGGCTGCTACTTCGGCAGGGTCCAACATTTTATAGCCGATGGTGTAGTTGATTTCGTCGAGGATGACCAGGTCATAGTTGCCGCTGTAGATGGCGTCGCGGCCGGCGCGCCAACATTCCTGCGCGAGCTTGATATCTTGCGGGTCGGTTTCCGCGCCACCGACTTTCACGAAGCCGCGACCCATGGGGCGGATTTCAAATTTGTCGTCGCCCAACATTTTGGCGGCGTCCAATTCGCCGTAATGCCAAGAGCCTTTGATGAATTGGACCATAAGGACTTTGAGTCCCTGGCCGACGGCGCGGAAAGCGGTGCCAAGGGCGCAGGTGGTTTTGCCCTTGCCGGGGCCGGTGTAAACAATGAGAAGTCCTTTTTCTTCAGGCATAATTTGCAGCCAGAACCTTTCTTCTTTTCGCGCGAAAGACAGTAAGATCAAGCAAATCGGAACGTCATTGAGGCCCCCTAGACACCGGTGATTCGTTATCGGGCTCTTCGGTTTTTTTAGTGTTCGATGTCAGACCCAGAGTGGGTATTCCCGGACTACCCGGCTTCAGCCCGCGAAGACTCAACAGATTAATCAAGACGACTACACCGATAGTCGCCAAGAAGGCTCCGATATAACCAAGGAAAAAAGTCCCATAGCCCCCCTCTTTTCCACCCGGAGAAAATTCCAGAAGGAGCGCTAGAAATCCAACCAGACCTGCGAACAATGAAAATTTCACCAGGGGCTCGCGCCAACTTGGCAGACCGATAACTTGTAAGCAGTCTGGGCAGGTCAAGGACTGCCGCAAATGAAGTTCGTCGAGCGCAAAACCTCGCTCGCACAGCGGGCAGTGTGCGACAACGGGCCGGGAAAAATCAGGGGGCGCCGGAACAGTACCTCGGAAAAAGATGAACATGGCAAGATCGCAGGCTAGTCTCGCGGACAGAGGAGCAACGACGCTCCCGAGCCACACGTATACGCCTCCAAAAACTAAACCTTCGAAAGCCCCGTATGCGACCCGGTAAGGACCGCGCGGCATTAATCGCAGCGCATAAATTCCCGCGGAGAGAAGTACCGCCGTTCCCAACGAGAACGAATCATTCACCAGCGAAGTAACTGTAGCAGCTCGCCATATTTCAAGAGATGCTGCTCCGAGAAAAAGCAAAATCCACCGCGTATAACCTAATGAATAAAGGGCAGGAACTTCCCACAGGAATTGAGCGTGAGGAACGAGTTTTCGCTGAAAAACGGAGATGAGGATAAGGCCGCCGAAAAAAGCGACGCCACAAATGGTGCCCAGGAGGAGGTTACGAAACCCGAAGGCGGACGTAACTCCCACCTGTGTCCACGTAAACCCATTGGACCAGAGCCACGTGCCAGTTCCAAAAAGGAGCGCCAAATAGATTAAGAGGTGGGCTCGTCCGCTGAAAAGAAAAACTGTAGTCAGCGATTCCTTGAAGATCTTAGGAGATGCCAGCCGTGCTGCTCTTCGAATCGACGGGAGAAATGCCGACCATGAGAGCCACTCTATGAGTGGAAAAAGGAGCAAAAGGCTCAGGGTCGCAATGGACATGTTTGCCTAACTCTCGACTAGCTAGCCAATGTCAATCGTTCAAGTTTAAACGTTTGGCGAATTCGGCGGCAATTTTGGCGATGCGTGATTGCGTGCCGGCGGACATCGCGCGGCCGGAAGGGGCGTGGGTGTCGCGGAGCACGATCCAGATTCCGGGGCGATAGACTTCGTCATCACCGGGGCAGATTGCGCCGGTGAGCTGAACAAGATCGAGCGGCAAAGGCGCGGAATGAGTGAAGTCGAGACTGGCGTGCTCGGGTGAATTCGCCTGATGCGGAGGATGAGCGAGGATTTCCATCAAGACGCCGCGGGCGTCGTCGATCAGGTCGCGAAAACCCTGGGAGACGAGAACGACATCGACGTCGCGCGGGGTGGGCTGCTCGAGTTGCTCAAGATCGTAATCCGGTAAAGGTCTTTCGAGCGGAATTTCGATGGAGGCGTAGGGCTGATTTTCGTCGGGAGCGATGCGAATGGACATAGCGAGTATGTTGGCATATCCGCGGGATGGATTGCGATAGAGGCGGAAAAATAGTGGTCAGTTTCCGATTATGCGGGTGCATTCAATAGGTCGATGCAACACCATCTAACTGTTGTATTGAAGGGTGGTGTGTATGATCGAACGGAAACGAACGAG
>Ga0209117_1000060_pt1 | contig 89516 bp, 74 predicted proteins | sample BlaSpr_A8_OM2_M2_FD_187978 | JGI IMG/M metagenome (GOLD analysis project Ga0209117, IMG submission 187978) | Forest soil microbial communities from Thunder Bay, Ontario, Canada - Black Spruce, Ontario site 2_A8_OM2_M2 (SPAdes) (version 2) | ecosystem: Environmental > Terrestrial > Soil > Boreal... | reverse complement strand
TTTTGGACAGGCGGCTCTTGGTTTCATGAGATTTACGGGAATTCAGTTGATGACGTTTTGGCTCTTGAAAGATTTGTTAAGAAGAGCAAGTCCACTAAGTGAAAGCCCCGTTTCTACTTACTTTTTTCTGGCCTTGGCGGGTGGCGCACCATTAAATGCAGAACAACTCCTGGGTGGTCTACCCTTTGCGGTTTTTGCAAAGGGTGGGCTCCGGTCACACGCCAAACTCTTGAGAACATTCTGTCCCTGAATCAATCTGCACAAGACCGCAGGCGGGTGGCCCGGGCCGAACGGATCGAGATGAGTTGGGTGCCCCTCGATAAGAGAGAAGGCGTTGTCACATTACTTCATCTTGATGTACCGAAGTGATATCCTCGCATCCCATGTCGCGGTCAACAACGACTAATCCTCTGAATGTAGGGAGCTTTACCGGATTTGCTCCGCTGGACTATGTGGGGTATTTGTTACGACGACCATACAACTAATGACCTTAGTACCTCTCCGTGTTATCGTCATCGCCTTGCTCGGCGGATCTTTTGCCATCTTCGCCAATATGCTTTCGTTCATCATGATCGGCAAAATAAACGAGCGTGTGCCCGAAAATAAGCGAATCTCCTACTTCTGGTGGGGTACCGAAGTTCGAAAGCGATATAAACAATTCTATCCCGCAAGCAAACTCGCCTTACTGGCGGATCTCTGTTTAGTCCTGATGGTACTCAGTTTTCTCCTCTTGATCAGGTTCTGGGTATTCGGGAGCTCTTCCCCTGGCAAGTGATGGGGAGGGCGGCCCTAGTCAGCGCAAGGGTGCCCAGTCCTCGGTGTTTGAGGGCGGGGCTTTTTCTCGCTTATCTTCGGATGTGGGCATTTGACGCTCCGGAACGACTCTGGAATTTGCTCCTCGCCGTTCGAATGGATACTATATAGTTATCTATTGACGTGTGTACCATTTCGTGATATACTCATGATATCATTGAAGATACGCAGCGCGAACCAGGGGCTGTTCAAGGGAACGCCCAAAACTGTATCAAAACAATGGACTTTATCTTCCTTTAGAATGAACACTTATAAAAAAGGGGGAGGGGGGTACCCATTCATTGGACTTACGGCTCTCTTTTCACGCGGGCGGCAGTGTCGAAAGCGGGTAACCGCGCTCACGCCAGGCTCCCAGGCCCCCGGCGAGCGGCCGGATGCGGCGAATGCCATGTTTTCTGAGGAGCAGCGCCACACGGGCGCTGGTAGCTTCGTTTGGTCAAGTGCAAAAAAGAATAATTTCGCGATCGCGCGGCAACAAAGCGCTCTGCGCTTGAATTTCTTTCGCATCCATACGCATGGCGCCAGGAATGGTCTCCGGATCGGCTTCAAAGTCCAACGAATGCCGCAAATCGACGATGGTCAAATCCTCGCCGGCGTCTATTCGACTTTTCAAATCGTCTACGGTAATGCGGGCGATGCGCAACTCCGCCAGGAAATGACGGCGAGCGATATATTTCCAAAGAATGTAGGCCACGAGCGCACCGAGCAGAATGACCAAGAGCCGGCCGCCAAGGGTGGCGGCACGTTCAGCAATAGCCTCGATTTGTCCGCTGAAGGCATAGCCCAGGGTCAGAAACGTGCCCGACCACAGCGAAGCGCCGAGACCGTCATAGAACAAAAATTTGCGTGGCTTCATTCGAAAGATGCCGGCAAGCGGCGGTGCCATCGTCCCCAGACCGGGAAGAAACTTGGCGAAAAGTAATGAACGTGCACCTTGCTGAGCGAATAAGCCTTCGGTTTTTCGGACGCACGAATCAGGCTCGAGAGAAATTTTGCACAGGAGTTGCAGAATTTTGATGCCCTTGCTTCTGCCAAGCTGATACCAGATCGAGTCGGCGAAGAGCGCTGCGAGGATGCAAATAAGCCAGACGCCGAAGAAATTCAATCGGCCGGTTCCCGCCACTGCGCCTGCCGCGAGCAACAGCGGCAAGGTAGGAACAGGGAGCCCGATCTGCTCGGCAAAAACCCAGATCAGCAGAACCGTGTAGCCATGATGAAGCAGAAACTCAAGGGTGTTGTGCATGGTGGGTCGAACGAATCGACATTTTACTTCACAAGTAATTTCAGAACGAAAGGAGCTTTATTTCCCCAGCGGCCGGACATTACGAATTCCGAGATCGGTTTGCGAACACGCGGCGCTGTTTCACGCTCTTTGTAAGGCTCAGGCAATGTAGCTGGGTCACCGTGATATCCCAGGGCCATCGCGGCAACGGGATCCCAACCCGAGGGAATCTCGAACACTTTGCGCGCCTTTTCCACGTCATAGCCGGCCATCTGGTGAACTAACAAACCTCGGGCAACGGCTTCGAGCGTAAGTTGCGCGCTGGCTGAACCTACATCGTGAAATGCGAAGCGGTTCGGGCTGTTACCTTTTGAAAATGCGAGATGGGCGACGGACAGGGCCAGGACGGGAGCATGCTTGGCCCACCCAACGTTAAATTCCACGAGAATGCTCAACATTTTCTGAAAGTTTTCCGTGTCCTCTTTTGTGGCTACCAAATAGACCCAAGGTTGTTCGTTACTACTGGATGGAGCCCAGCGAGCAGCCTCAAACAAACTTCTCAAGGTTTCCGGCGACACCGCTTTGTCTGAAAATGCCCGAGGGCTCCAGCGGTTGCGAATTAGATCCTGAATGGGATATTCATTTGACGTGGGATTATTCATAGGGAGCATCCTTTAATTTCACTCGAAACATGCTTTGGATTCTTTGGTTACGGCTCACGGTGATTGCGGATTTGTTCCAAAAGATCCAATAGCGTTTTAAGCTTCGACTCGGGCAAATGGCAGAACTGCCGCCGGTGCAATTCGTGCACAGGCTGGTCGAGCTGCTTGAGCAAGTCCAATCCCTGCTTGGTGACACGAGTTTTGACCACGCGGCGATCATCGGTTTGGCGTTCGCGGGAGATGAGGTTGCGCTTCTCCATGCGATCCAAAAGACGAGTAATGTCCGGATCATGTGAAATCATGCGGTCGCCAATGCCCCGGCACGCGAGGCCGTGCGGTTCCGCGCCGCGCAAAATGCGAAGCACGTTGTATTGCGCGGAAGTGAGGCCGCTGGATTTAATGACTTGCTCGGCTTGCAAATTCAGCGCATCGGCGGTTTGCAGCAAGGCGACAAACACGCGGTTCTCGATGGGTGTACTGGTTGGGGAGGAGCTGGCGCGGCGACTCATGTTTTTACGATATTCGTTTCAACGACAATTGTCCAGAGAGATTGTGCCTGCGAGCAGAATCTTTTAAGGCTTGCGGACCGGCCGCAGTTGTATTTCGCTTACAAAACTCTGCGGACCCTGCATGACGATCATGGTTACGGCGTGCGCTACGTCCTCTGGAAGCAAAACTTTTGTGGCATCTTTCGGCCGGCTGCCGCCAAATTCGGTGGCAACGCTGCCGGGACAAATCGTGCTGACGCGAATACCGTATTGCCTAAGATCTTCGGCCATGCACGCTGACAAGCCTTGCAATCCCCACTTGGAAGCGCAATAAATTCCACCACCAGCGAAGGCATTTTTCCCCGCGAGCGAACTGATATTGATGATGTCCCCTGCGCCTCGCGCAATCATGGAAGGCGCCACGGAACGCGAAACGAGGAAAACACTTTTCAAGTTCGTATTCAAAACGCGATCCCAATCTTCTTCGGTTTTCTCGTGAGCAGGTCCGAATAGTCCGATGCCGGCGTTATTGACCAGCACGGAAATTGGGCCCAGCGCATTCTCGGCATTTGAAACCAGTCCGGCTACGTCTCTTGCGCTTGTGACATCGGCTGTTTGAGAAAAGGATGGCACTCCCAGTTTTTCCAGCTCGGTGACAACGGAATCTAGAGCCGCTTCATCTCTTCCGCAGATCGCGACGGAAGCTCCCAGCGTCGCAAACTTGATGGCAATGGCGCGACCGATGCCGCGGCTCGCTCCGGTCACTAGCGTGGTTATGTGTTTCAAGGGTTGCGGAATCAGTGCCGGTACCTTCAGATCATTTACGGTGGCCATGTCCGTCCTTTCGTTGGTGCTGGGCCTCTTTTTTCGCGCCAGAATCATCTTATCATTGAGACCCCAGCCCATTTCTATCTCCCGGGAGGTTGCGGTCAGACGAACGGCTCCGGGTGTAGGGAAAAAACGAATCGGAAATAAATGAAATTCCGTACTTTAACGGCTTGCGCACTCTGGCCGATTTTCCCTATAATCCGAACGCTTCCTGAATTGAGACTGTTCCAGGGCAGCAGAGTGAACAGCACAATACTTTCTTAAATAATTATCATCGCAGTGCTGGCAAAATTCCGCGGAACTTATCCCCCGGATAGAATGGCGAATACTTTACGCGCAGTTCGAGCGAGGAGAAAAGGGAATGAACCGAACAGGTAAAATGGCGCGCTATTCAGCGGCCGCAATTCTGGCCTTCACACTGTGCTGCGGTGCGCATGCACAAGCCCAAGCTGCTCCGGCGCAGGAGGGCGGAGCGACCAAGCAGCCTTACACCATTGCGGAATACAATTCATACCAAGCATGCGCGGCGGAAAAAAATCCGGCGCAGTTAGTGAAATGCCTTGACGACTTCTCGTCCAAGTATCCCAACTCCGCGCTGATGATCTATGTGTACCCCCTGTATTACTCGGCGTACGGGCAACAGAAGAACTACGCCAAAGAAATCGAATACATTGACAAGCTGGAAACCCTTGGGGACAAGGTCGACCCGCTGGTGCGTTATGGAGCGCTTTATAACCGCGCGGTCGCTTATAACGCTATGAATTCCACTGATCCGGCTCAGGCCAGAATAGCGCGCGAAAAGGCGTCGGCTGCTCTGAAAATGCTTCCTGATCTTAAGAAGCCGGAGAATTTGGATGAAAAAGCGTTTGCCGATCAGAAGAAGTCGGGAACCATATTGCTGAACTTTACAGCGGCGCAAGCGGCCATGGTTATGAAAGATTATCCGGCGGCCGTGGAATCCTATAAAGCTTTGCTGGCACTGACACCCGATGATGCCGTGAGTAACTACAAGCTGGGGCAGGTGTACCTTGCTATGACGCCCCCGCGCCAAATGGACGCCTTCTGGTCCATCGCGCGAGCGGTGACCGCCAAGAGCGCCACGGAGCAGCAATCCAAGCAGGTGAAAACTTATCTGCGCAAGTTGCTCGTCAATTATCAGCAAGCTTCCTGCGAAACGTTAATCGATGCGGAATTGAATGAGCTGTTGCAGCTTGCTGCGAATTCCCCGGAACGTCCCACAGATTACAAACTTCCAAGTGCCGATGAATTGACGGCTGCCCGCAAGGACATGACCATTGCTTCGGTAATCAATGAGCTGAAGGCTGGTGGCGATAAAGCAAAGGTAACCTGGCTGGCCTCCTGCGGACTCGAATTCCCGGATGTTCCAGGGAAACTGATCGACATTGCCGGTGAAGGCGATGCCGTCAATTTAAAAGTGGCCTTTGTGACCAGCGAAGCTGAGTTTCAAGCTGCCACAACGGCAAATATGGACGTAAAAATCGCGGGCCAGCCGGAGGCAGCTAAGCTGGAAAAGGGCAACCCGGTGCGATTTACCGGCACTCTTTCCGCTTATGATCCCGATCCTGCTTTCATGCTCCATTGGGATAAAGCGAAGGTGAACGCGGAAGATCTGCCGAAGGATAAAGAAAAGAAGACGCCAACGAAGAGAGCGCCGGCGAAGCGTCCCGTCGCGAAGAAAAAACCGGCCGCACAATAGTGGAAAGTTCAGACCAGGAATAGAAAAGAGGCTTTCTGTGGTAATACAGGAAGTCTCTTTTTCTTGGATTGAATTTAATATTGCGAGATCGAAAGCATCTACCGGCGCCCGCCCCGATGATCGAGTTTATATTCGCCTATTTTGCGGCTTAGCGTGTTGCGATGCATGCCCAGAGCTGTGGCAGCCTTAGACTGATTGCCGTTGGTGCGATCCAGCATTCGCTTGATAAACCGCTTCTCGAATTCCCCAACCGCCTCATCAAACAGGATGCCCCGTTCAATCATTTGCGTAATCAGCCCTTCCAATTGATCTTTCACGTCAGCACGCTCCGATGAGTTGTGAATACTCCAGGGTTTGCTACTCTAACTCGCGACCGGCCAGGATGCGATACGCTTCCCGGTATTTCTCGCGAGTTGCGGCGACCACCTCGGGGGGGAGGGCGGGTCCAGGTGGCGTTTTAGGCCACCGGATGCGTTCAAGATAGTCGCGCACAAACTGTTTGTCGAATGAGGGCTGTGGACCGCCCGGTCGATACTCCGAAGCCGGCCAGAAGCGGGACGAGTCAGGCGTCAGGGCTTCATCGATCCATATTAACTCGTTGTTCAAAAGACCAAATTCGAATTTAGTGTCCGCCAGAATAATGCCTCGCGGCTTGGCGTAGTCTGAGGCGCGATTATATATCTCCAGAGAGATATCGCGAACTCGGTCGGCGACGTCTCGGCCTACGAGAGTTGCGGCTTCCTCGAATGAAATATTTTCATCGTGTCCGGTTGCGGCCTTGGTGGCGGGAGTAAAAACCGGCTCCGGCAATGGGTCAGACTCCTTAAGACCCTTCGGAAGGTCGATCCCGCAAATTTTTCCGCTGGCGCGATAGTCTTTCCATCCAGAGCCGGAGAGATAGCCGCGCACTACACATTCAATGGGAAGCGGTTGCGTTTTACGAACCAACATGGAGCGCCCGGATAATTCAGCGCGATAAGGATCGAAATCAGCAGGGAAATCAGTCGCGCTCAGTACATGGTTTGGAATGACGTCCTGGAGAAGCTGAAACCAGAAAAGCGAAAGTTGCGTAAGAACGCGGCCCTTGTCCGGGATCGGCGTCGGAAGAACCACGTCGAAAGCGGAAAGCCGATCCGTGGCGATAATCAGCAGCTTGTCGCCAAGTTCGTAGATATCCCGGACTTTGCCACGGGCAGAAGGCGAAAGACCGGCGAAATTTGTTTCGCTAAGGACGCGAGATGACGGAGCTGCCTGCACCAGAAAGTCCCCTAAGAAAGTGAGGAGCATTCTAGCGCAGTGCGAAGTGAAGTGAAAGCGACCGAGAAGGCGCGGCAGGCTTCAAAGACAAAATAGAAAAACAGTTAAAGAAAAAAATTCGAGATACTAAGCAGCCGATGCAGCGCTGGCTTGCTGATTGTCCGCGGTTGCAGAGTCTTCCCAGCGAACGCTGACCAATTTTGAGACGCCGGGCTCTTGCATGGTAACGCCGTAGAGCACGCTGCCCATTTCCATGGTCCGGCGATTGTGCGTGACGATGATGAATTGCGTCTGGGTGCTCATTTCGCCGATCAGACGCGTGAAGCGGCCCACATTGGCTTCGTCCAGCGGAGCATCCACTTCGTCCAAAATACAGAATGGACTTGGCTGATAGCGGAAGATGGCAATGAGCAACGCCAGCGCGGTCATGGCTTTTTCGCCGCCGGAAAGCAAAAGAATATTTTGCAGACGTTTGCCCGGCGGTGAAGCTACCACGTCAATGCCTGCGTCGCCCGAGCTATCCGGCTCGGTCAGCCGCATCTCCGCCATGCCGCCACCAAAGATTGTATGGAAGGCCGTCGAGAAGCTGGCGTTAATTGCGTGGAAAGCTTGCTCGAATCTTTCTTTCGTTGCTAGATCCAATTCGGCTATGGCTTGTTGCGTGTCGCTGATGGATTGCAAAAGGTCGTCGCGCTCGCGTGTGAGGAAAGTGAATCGCTGTTCGCATTCGTTGAATTCTTCCAGCGCCATCATATTCACCGCGCCCATCGCTTCGATGCGCTGCTTCATTTCCGCGTAGTTGGCTTCCGCAACCGCCAATTCCTCGCCGCTCATGAACGCCGCTTCCGAGGCGATCAAATCTTCGGGTTGCGCATTGACTTCGGTCATGCACGTTTCGCGAAGATGCTGGCGGTTGGAGTCGTTCCGCGCGTGATCCACTTCCAGATGCCCGCGAGTTTCGCGAATTTCCTGCAGTGACTGCCTCTCCATGCGCAAATGATCTTCCATCTGCGTGACGCGAGTACGCGCGGCGTCCCATTCCTGTTCCCACTCCAACTGCAATTTTTCCAAGCGAACTTTCTCGGCGCGTAATGCCGCAAGCTGATGCGTCAGTTCGCCGCTTTGCCGTTCTAGCGCGGCGGCTTCGTCCGCAATGGCCGTTTCCTGAAGAGCGAATCCCGCTTGACGGCGCGCAAAATCCGCTCGCTCCTCCTCTAAGCGCAATGAAAGCGCTTCGGCGGAAGAAAGCCGTTCGCTCATCGCCGCAAATTCGGATCTTGCCGCGGAAAGTGCGTCCTGCTCCGACTGAATCGAATCGCGAAGCTCGATCAAAGCATCCGTGAGTCGAGCGCTTTCCGCTTCCGCTTGGGCGCGGCTCATGGCGGCCACGGAGTGTTGAGATTGCGCCCGAGTGGCGCGTTGCTGCGCTGCTTCCACGTCTCTACGAATGCGAGCCACTTCGTTGTGGCACATCGTAAGGTCCAGCCCGAAGCGTGCCAGCTGATTCTGCATCTGCTCGTGCGCAAGCTTGGCGGAAAAAACGCTGCGTTCGGCATCACGCTGAAGCGCTACTACTTCGCGCTGCGCCGTTTCGGTACTCTCGAGTTCTGCTGCAACTTCATTCACGATTTGCTGAATTTCAAAGGCCTTCTGCTCCAGCTGCAGTATTTCCGTATCCAAAGCGCGCAACTCGCGTTTCATTCCCAATGGTCCAGCATCGTCCGGACGGCCGCCGCTGACCATGCGCCCCTGGTAACAGGTGCCATCGGGAGTCACGAAAGCAAATTGCGAATTTTCGCGCGCGAGCTTTTCAGCCGCGGCCGCGTCTTGCGTTAAATAAGCCATGCGCAACCGGGGAAGAAATTGTTTTGCAGCAGGACCGAGGGGGTCGCGAAATCCTACGAGCTTGTCCAGCCGAGAAATCACCCCGTCTTCATCTCGGAAATGAACAATGGGCTGATATTCCTCGATGCGTAGGTCTTTCAAAGAGTCCACAAAGAAGGTCGCGCGCCCGCCAACTTCATTCTGCAGCAACGAAACTCCCGCGCGCGCGTGGTCGTAGGTCTGCACCACCACGTACTCCAGTTCCTCGCGCAAATACTGCTCAATCGCAGCTTCATGCTTTTCTTCTACCTCTGCATAATCGGCCAGCACGCCCACTGCGTGAAAGTCGTGGCCCGCGCCGCCTTCGTTCACCGCAAATAGTTTTTGCACGGCATTCGCGGTATAGGAGTGATCGTCGAGAATTTCCGTTAATGTGGAATGGCGAGCGCGAACGCTCGCCAGGGAGTCGCGCAGGGAATTCGATTCTGCCGTAGCGGCTTCACGTTTTTCTCGCAGTCCGGCGATGCTCGTTTCCATTTCGCTGGCTTTTTGATTGAGTGCCGCGAGCTGGCCCATCGCTGCCTGCCACTCCTTGGCGGCACGCTCGGCGTCTTCGCGCAACTGCACGGAAGATTCCATCAGCGAAGCCTCGTTGATTTCCAGCTTTCGCAACGCCTCGCCCTGATGAATCAGCGCTTCTTCAGCCTGCTTTTGCTCGCCATGAAGTTGCAGCAAGCTTTCGCCTGCCAACGCGGCGGCACGCCGTAACTCTTCGATCTTTTTCTCTGACTCGAAGATTTCCGCTGCACGGGATGCCGCCCGCGCGGCAAGTTCTTCTACGCGCGTGTGAAGCGTGGCAGCCTCGCCCCTGGCTGCTGCCAGGGAGCGCTCCTGCTCTGAAACTCGCGCGGAACAGTCTGCAGCCTGCGCGACGACTTGCGCCAGTTCCGAAGTGATCTGTTCGCGACGCCCACTCAATTCCGCACAGCGAGTCTGATTGAAAGCGATACGGTTTTCGCTTCGGTCCACTTCCAGCGCGGTCTGGTTGAGTACATTCTGGTTTTGCCGCAACTCCGCATCCAAGGAATAAATCCGCTGGTTGAGACGATCTTGCTCGCCTTCTTTTTGCGCGATACCTTGAGCATGCTGGTTTTCCGAAGCAGTAATTTCTGTAAGGCTCGCTGAAATTCGTTCAGCCTCGGCATCCAACTCACGAGCTTTCCCCGCCAGCATCTGGCGCACTATGCCGCGCATCTGCTCGCGCACTTCGGAGTAACGCCGTGCCTTGGCTGCCTGCCGCTTCAGGGAGCCCAATTGTTTTTCCACTTCCACCACAATGTCGTTCACGCGCGAAAGATTTACCTTCGACGATTCAAGCTTCGCTTCCGCGAGGCGCTTTTTCGTTTTGAATTTTGTGACGCCTGCCGCCTCTTCGATAATCGCTCGCCGCTCCATCGGTTTCGTCGAGAGAATCATCCCGATGCGTCCCTGCTCAATGATGGCGTAGGAATCCGGGCCCAGGCCGACACCCATAAACATTTCTTGAATGTCGCGCAAACGCGCGGGGCGGCCGTTGATCAGATATTCGCTTTGCCCGGAGCGATACAGCCGGCGGCTGACTACCACCTCGCCAGGCTTGGTCGCCAGGATAGGTCGGTCACCGGATTTTCTCCGGCGTTTTTTGGCTTCAGGCTCAATAGCTTCCACAACGGGTGCTTCCAGCGCATTTCCCGGCGCCGGCGCGTCAAGCGAAAGCATTTCCGGGGCGTCCGAGTAAGGCTCCGGGGTTTCGCGCAAAGGAATCTCGATGGTATTCGGTTCCGCGTCGGCATTTTCCAGCACGAATCGAGCTGCTTCGGCCAGCTCCGGATCTTCCATGGTGATTGTCACTTCGGCTAGCCCGAGGGGAGGGCGTTTCACCGTGCCATTGAAAATGCAGTCAGCCATGCGTTCCGCGCGGAGCGATTTGTGGCTCTGTTCGCCGAGCACCCAGGAAATTGCATCTACGACGTTGGACTTGCCACATCCGTTTGGCCCAACGATGCAGGTCGTGCCGGAACCGCTGAACGTGACGACGGTACGTTCGCAAAAGGACTTAAATCCAAGAATTTCAACTTTTCGGAGCTTTAACAAGTTGTCCCCTTCGCCTGCTGGAAGTTCGTTTCACAGATTGCGTAGCGTGTCAGACGCATACCCTGCGGCGTGCCGGCAAATCAAACAGGCCACAGGCAGATAGAAACTGGAGATGCGAGTTCTTGTTCCGCAAAGGGAAAGCATTTCCGGCAGCGAACCAACCGGTACAGAGTCGGCCGCGCACACGTTTGGCAGGTTCTTTTTCAGAGGCCCAGCCGCCTGGCGCTAGCAAGATGGCGGTACGGAAAAGAACGATAACATCATGCTCCGGCGCTGTAAAGTCTTACCCCACCGATTGTGGTTCTTTAGGTAAGACCACAAGCGCAGCTCGAAATGACGGGCACCTAAATCCCGCTCGCCCCGGTTTCCACCTATAATCAAAAAACGGACGCTCTTACAGTGGAACAGGGCCCTAAGGGACGTGGAATGAATTCGAAACTGTCGAAATTGGTTCGAATCTCCCTGATTTGCTGTGCGCTCGCGGCCATCGCGGGATGTGGCGCCACTAGCAACCAATCCTCGAATCCCCGTCAAAACCCGCCCAGCGAAGCGTGGAGCACCGCCCGAACCAGCCTCAGTGGGGAGCGCTACGATCTTTCGCTCGACGAACAGCGCGGCGGCCACACCTTGAACAAGCACGTCGGCCGAACCGACGACGAGCTTCGCCAGCGCCTGGAGCGTGAGCCAAACATTGCAGCGGCTTCCTCCTGGACCGATCGCGACACCGCAGAGCAAACAGTCGGCGAAGCCTTGAGGTTCAACCGCGAGAAAATTCAAAGCTGGCAAGCGCGCGGCTATCCTCGATCGAATCTTGGGCTTCACTTCGATGCCGGAAAAGTCATCGGGCGAAGTATCAGGCAGGGCGACTCGCGAACAACCCCATGTACGGAAGCCGTAATTGTTCTGAAGGCTGATAGTCCCACCAGTTTTTATGTGCTGACCACTTATCCGGAGGCGCGTTGATGAAGCGCAATAGCGAAAAAAAGGAATTTGCGTTTTCCGCGGCAGACTATCCACGGTTGACCGAATTTTTCGACGGCTACCTGCATCAGGAGTTCCGCGATGAGTATGGCTCGCCCGGAGCGGCGGCACAGGCTTATTGTAACGACGCGAGCCACCAGCAAGTTGTGGAAGCGGAGAGTGAATGGGCGAAGCTGCGCAAGAATCTTGAGGGACAAGCAATTTCCAAATGGCAAGAGGTGGTGGATAAATTAGGCGGTTCGTGGCGGCCGCAAACCGAAGAAGATTTGTTAAGTCTGGAGAAGGTGTTTCGCGCAAGCGTTTGAAATTACGCGTGCAAGTTCATTACGCGCAGCAGTTTCTCCTGCAGCGCCAGTAGTTCCCGTTCCCGCTCATGTTCCTTATGCGTGCGGTCCGTAAGCGCTTCGCGCAAGAGAATGAGGTTGCGGCGAAATTCCATTTGCGCCAAAACCAGGCGCCCAAGAGTTTTCAGCGCTTCCTTCTGCTCGTGACTGAATTCGTGAGGCACCAGATCCAGGACGCAGAGGGTGCCCAGGGCAAAGCCATCTTCGGTAATCAAAGGCGCGCCAGCGTAAAAACGTATGTGGGGTTCGGAAACCACGAACGGATTATTCTGAAAACGTTCGTCCTTTCGCGCATCCGGAACCACAAAAACATCCGATTGCTGAATCGCCGTCGAGCAGATTGCGACTTCACGTGGAGTCTCCGTGGCGTCGATGCCTATCTTGGACTTGAACCATTGGCGCTCGCCATCGATCAGCGACACCAGAGCGATTGGAGTTTTACAAATGAAGGTAGCAAGTTTGGCAAGATCGTCGAAAGCCTGCTCGGGCTCGCTGTCGAGGATTGCGTATTTTTCCAAGGCCGCGACACGTGCCGCATCGTTGGCCGGAGCCGGAGTCGCCATAGCTTACCTCCTGCGAAACCACTGCCTATGTCGGAAATTTGCTGGACCCATGGTACTCCCGTGGGGCTGCATAGGAATAGTGAGTTTTCTTATTCCTATGAAAGCGAGCAAAACCAAGGTCCTGGCGCCGTCATTGCGAGCCGCGCATTGCCCACTTTCGGAAAGCTCGGCTACAATCAATAGCTTATCCTGAAGCAAAAAACCGAAACCGAAAGCAGCATGCGCGAAACCAGCCCGTACAACACAATCAGTCTGCACAACACCATGACGGGCAAGGTCGAGAGCTTCGTCCCACAGACGCCCGGCGAAGTGAAAATGTATACCTGCGGACCGACGGTCTATGACTTCGCGCATATCGGAAATTTCCGCACGTTTGTATTTCAAGATTTGCTGCGGCGATTCCTGAAACTCCGTGGATTCAAAATGAATCACGTCATGAACCTGACCGACGTGGACGACCGCATCATCGCCAACGCCGCGAACGCGGGCGTAAGCATCCGTGAATATACGGAGAAATTCGCGAAGGCGTTTTTCGAGGATTGCGTCGCGCTGGGGATTGAGAAACCAGAACATTGGATTCGCGCTACCGATCATATCGACGATATGGTAAAGCTGATTCAGCGATTGCAGCAAAAAGAGTACACATATCCAAGCGATGGCTCGATCTATTACCGGATAACGAAATTTCCGGAGTACGGCAAACTTTCGAAAATCGATCTTACCGGCATCCAGGCGGGCGCGCGCGTGGATGTCGATCGTTACGAAAAAGAAAGTGCGCGGGATTTCGCGCTATGGAAGTCACCCAAACAAGGAGAACACTTTTGGGAGACGGCGGTTGGACCAGGGCGTCCCGGCTGGCACATTGAATGTTCGGCCATGGCGATGAAGTATTTGGGTGAGACACTGGATATTCATACCGGAGGAATCGACCTCGCGTTTCCACATCACGAAAATGAAATCGCACAGAGCGAAGCCGCAACCGGCAAACCATTTGCCCGCTATTGGATGCATGCGGAGCATTTGCTGGTGGAAGGCGAGAAGATGTCCAAATCATTGGGCAACTTTTATACCCTCCGGGATCTTTTCGCCAAAGGTTACAAGCCTTCTTCTTTGCGGTTTTTGCTTGCCAGTGTTCCTTATCGTAAGCAATTGAATTTTACATTCGATGGATTGCAGCAGGCGGCAAGCTCGGTCGAGCGCCTCAGAAATTTTGCCGCACGTCTGAAGCAGCAAAAATTCCGTGCGGGTAGCAGCACCACTATGGTGGAGCGAGTCGCGCGAGCCGCAAACGAATTTGATGCCGGCCTCTCCGATGATTTAAACGCCGCGGAAGCGCTGGCCGCCGCGTTCGATTTGGTGCGCGAAGCGAATATCGCCATGGACAGGGATGAGTTCCGCCAGGACGACGTCACCGCTGTGCAAGAATTTCTTGCGGCATTTGATAGTGTTTTCGCGGTGTTGGAGGATAACGACGCCGAACGGCTGAAGGCTGTCGGCTACGGAAGCGCCGACAACGATTTTAGCGACGAAGAAGTTGAAAAACTGGTCCAGGAACGCCAGGCGGCCCGGCTGCGAAGGGACTTTGCCGCCTCGGATCGCCTCCGCCAGGAACTCGCCGACCGTGGTATACTTCTTGAAGATGTTCGCGACGGCGGCGTACGCTGGAAACGCAAATGAACTTACTCCTCCCAATCCGTGTTCCATTCCCGCCGGGCAACAACCCGCCGGCCGCCCGCCGGCCAAAACTTTATAGCGTCGACTAACTACTTTCCTATCTCTGCAAATCCACTCGAGTGTAGATTTCTGCCTCGCGGAAACAGCATCGCTCGAACGCCACATTAACCTCTAACCAATCTTCACATGGAGGAAGACATGATCGCCGCGACAGAGACGAAATTGCCCCGTTTATTAATGGAATTGCCTGGCCCAGAAGCCCAGAAAATGGTTGCGTACGATGCGAAATACATGTCGCCATCGTTGACGCGTGACTATCCGCTGGTAGCGAAAAAAGGTCGAGGAGCCACGATTGAGGATGTGGATGGCAATATATTTTTGGATTTTGCGGCGGGAATAGCAGTTTGCTCCACCGGTCACTGCCACCCGAAGGTTGTGGAAGCCATCCAGAAGCAAGCCGCGGAATTAATTCACATTTCAGGGACGGATTTTTATCACCACCACATGCCGCAACTTGCCGAGCGGCTCATCGCGACGATGCCCGGGAAAGAACATAAAAAAGTATTTTTTGGCAACTCCGGCACAGAGGCGGTAGAAGGCGCTATCAAGCTGGCGCGTTACGCCACAAAACGCGACAAATTAATTGCCTTCTACGGTTGCTTCCACGGGCGAACACTTGGCTCGCTATCGTTGACGGCATCAAAAAATACGCAGCGCAAAAACTTCGGAACATTGCTGGGCGGGGTTGAACACATTCCATTTCCCTACGCCTATCGTTGTGCTCACGGACATACCACCGAAACGTGTGGCACGGAAATTCTGGAATTGCTCGAACAGCAGATGTTCAAACGCCTCTTTGCGCCGGAAGAAATCGCCGCGATCATCATCGAACCGATCCAAGGGGAAGGAGGATTCGTGCCCGCGCCGGCATTTTTCCTCCAAGAACTGCAGCAAATCTGCAACAGGCACGGCATCATGCTGATCATTGACGAAGTGCAATCAGGCATGGGCCGCACCGGCAAGTGGTGGGCATATGAACATGCCGGCGTCGAACCGGATATTTTGTGCACCGCAAAGGGCATCGCCAGCGGGATGCCGCTGAGCGCCTTTATTGCCAAGGAAAGTGTAATGAAGTGGAAGCCAGGTTCGCACGGTTCCACGTACGGTGGAAATCCCGTTGCGATTGCTTCTGCGATGGCGACGATCGATCTGATCGAGGGCGGCCTTATGGGCAACGCGCAGCAGATGGGCGACTACATCTTCGCGAAGATTGCAGGTTGGACCAAACAATTCAAAATCGTTGGAGATGTGCGCGGCAAAGGCCTGATGGTGGGAATCGAAATCGTGCGTGATCAGCGAACGAAAGAAAAAGCCGCGGATTTGCGCGATGCCGTGATTACCAAAGCCTTCCATAAAGGATTGCTGCTCCTGGGATCCGGTGAAAACTCAATTCGCATGTCTCCGCCGCTGCTGATCGATCGTGAACAGGCGGATTGCGCGATCAGGATACTGGAAGAATCTTTCCGCGAAGTGGAGAAGAGCCTGTAACCAGAACCGAATTGCCGATGTCGCAAAATCCCGCAATCGAGCAAGAAAACCCTCTCGCTGCGGGATTTTTGTCTATACTGCTTGTGTTCATAAGTATTACTCAAAGGCAACTATGCCGATTATCGCCCATATCGTTTTTCGGGCAATGCACTGGGCCGCGCGGCGCGGTCTACGGCAAGAAGAATGCCCAGACCAAGACGAGAAACGACACGTGGCCAGGCGAACCGGCATTCGCGGCGAAACTTATGGGTACTGGTATTTGCGCAATTTGGGGTACGTATTTGTGGCGAAGAACTATATTCCTCGCGGTGCCAAGGGCGAGATTGATTTGATCGCCTATGACGGCAAGACGTTGGCCTTTGTAGAAGTGCGAACTCGCACGCCGATAACAGGACAGGTCGCGTTGCCCGAATTAAGCGTAACCAAAGAAAAACAACGCGTGGTCATCCGTTCCGCCCAGCAATTTTTGCGGGAACGTCGCGTGGATGAAGATGCTTGCCGTTTCGATGTGCTGGCCATTGACAATCATCCCGGGAGTTCGCCTGTCGTCCGGTTGCATAGAGATGCATTTCGCTCCCGCCAATGACGAAGTAATATTTGCGCGGTTGTGGCTCCGCTCTGGCCCGCGAACAGGGTACAATTTCACAAACAGTTGGGCAGTCTGGAACTGAATTTCAGGAGGCATTCTTGCCGGAGTTGCGAAAAGACCCAATCACTGGGCGCTGGGTGATTATCTCCACGGATCGCGGAAAGCGCCCGTCCGATTTTTTGCGCGAGAGCGTCGTTTTGAAAAGCCAGAGTCTTTGTCCGTTTTGTCCCGGGCAAGAATCAAAAACTCCGCCAGAAATCCTTGTCTACGGACGGAATGGCGGTGGGCCAAATACTCCTGGTTGGGGCATTCGCGTGGTTCCGAACCGTTATCCCGCGCTGGGGATCGAAGGCAACCTGGACCGTGAAGGCGAGGGCCTGTTCGACAAAATGAACGGCGTTGGCGCGCATGAAGTAATCATTGAAACGCCGGATCACGCAGCGACACTTGCCACGCTGCCGGAGAGAGGCGTGGAAGATGTTTTTTGGGCGTATCGCGATCGCATGCTGGATCTTAAGAATGACAAAAGATTCCGGTACGTCTTGATTTTCAAAAATCATGGAGAGGCGGCAGGAGCTTCTGTCGATCATCCGCATTCGCAGTTGATAGCGCTGCCAATCGTGCCGCGACGCGTGCGTGAAGAGGTGGATAGTTGCTGGCACTACTACGATGAAAAGGAGCGCTGCATTTTTTGCGACATTATCCGCCAGGAACGCGACACCGGCGAACGAGTGGTCAGCGAAAATGAGCACTTCATCACGCTTGCGCCGTACGCGCCACGATTCCCATTTGAAATGTGGCTTTTGCCCAAGCTGCACAGTTCGTCTTACGAAAACAATCAAAGCTCCATGTATGCAAGCCTGGCGCGGATGATGAAGGATTCGTTGATGCGCATGGATGCCGCCCTGGATCGTCCCGCTTATAATTTTATGATTCACACTTCGCCGATCGGGGAAGAAATTAATGATCACTATCACTGGCATATAGAGATTATTCCCAAATTAACAAAAGTGGCCGGATTTGAGTGGGGCACGGGTTTTTATATTAATCCCACGCCGCCGGAAGAGTCCGCGCGGTTTCTTCGCGAAGCTAAAATTAATTCCGTGGAAACCACCAAGCGAAAGTAGCGAGTGCTATCAACCGCAATTCATGCATCCCGACACGTTCGGAGAATTTTAGCTATAATTAAAAGTTCGGCGCGGTACCCAAGTGGCCCAAGGGAGAGGTCTGCAAAACCTCCATTCGTGGGTTCGAATCCCACCCGCGCCTCCACCTCTCGAGTGAGACGCCCTTCTCCAGCAACCCGAGCGCAAACGCGTCACGGAACTAGCGCTTTCTGCCTCGCTCTGCTCCTTGCTGTTTCGTTCGCGGCCTATCCGCAACTTACGCCCGGGCAAGCACGTCCTGCAGCGGGAAAACAACCAGCGGCGCAAAATAAACCTTCGGCGCAAAAGGTTCCTGTCGCGCACTTTGCTGACATCGCGCAAAAGGCGGGCCTCACCGCTCCAACGACCTTCGGCGGCGAACGCACCAAAAAATTCATCATCGAAACCACTGGCACTGGCGTCGCCATCTTTGACTACGATAACGACGGCTGGCCCGACATTTTTATCGTCAATGGAACTACCTTGGAAAATTTGCCCGCCGGCAACGCGCCAACCAATCACCTCTATCACAATAATCACGACGGCACGTTCACTGACGTCACCGCGAAAGCCGGTTTAACTCACACTGGTTGGGGGCAGGGCGTGTGTGTTGGGGACTATGACAACGATGGCTTTGACGATCTATTCGTCACGTACTATGGCAAAAATGTTCTGTACCACAATAACGGCGATGGCACGTTCACCGATGTCAGCGAGAAAGCTCACGTCGCCGGCAGCGGCAAGGCCTGGGGCACCGGCTGCGCTTTCGTGGACTACGACCGCGACGGCCAACTCGACCTTATGGTCGCAAATTATGTTGATTTTGATTTAGCCGCCACTCCCGCGCCCGGCGAAAATTCCGCTTGCATCTGGAAAGGTGTTCCGGTGATGTGCGGCCCGCGCGGCTTGCCTTGGGCAAAAAATATTCTGTACCACAATCTCGGCAACGGCGTCTTCGAGGACGTTTCCTCCAAATCAAACATCGACAAAACCGGCGGGCACTACGGATTCAGCGTTTCCACGTTCGATTATGACGACGACGGCTGGCCCGACATCTATGTCGCCTGCGACAGTACCGCCAGCATTCTCTACCACAATAATCATGACGGAACATTTACCGACGTTGCGGTGCTTTCCGGAGCCGCCTACAACGAAGACGGTCGCGAACAAGCCGGCATGGGCTCCACCGTTGCCGATTACGATGGCGACGGTCGCCTCGATCTTTTCAAAACAAATTTTTCTGACGATACTTCGACGCTGTATCATAATCACGGCGATGGCACTTTCGACGATAAAACCTTTCCCGCGGGTTTTGGTTTAAATACGCAATATCTGGGCTGGGGAGTTATGTTCCTCGACATCGATAACGACGGTTGGCCCGATCTGCTACTCGCCAACGGCCACGTTTATCCCGAAGTCGACAGCCAGCATCTCGGAAGTGATTACAAGGAACCAAAAATTCTCTATCGCAACAATGGCAACGGAACGTTCACGGATATTTCCGCCATCTCCGGCCCTGGCATCACCACCGTCAATTCTTCACGCGGCCTCGCCGTCGGCGATCTTTGGAATGATGGCCGGATTTCGGCGGTAATCAGCAACATGGGAGCGCCACCGTCGCTCCTCGTCAACGATCTCCGCAATTCCAACCACTGGATCGTCTTTCATCTGATCGGCGCCGCTGCTCCCCATCGCACTGCCCCTGTTTCCTCTGCCGCATCTTCGCCCAGCACTCGCTTTGTGTCCAGTCGATCCGCCATCGGCGCTCGGATCACCGTCAAAGCCGGCCGACGCATTTTCGTTGACGAAGTTCGCAGCGGCTCGAGTTACATATCCAACAGCGACATGCGCATTCATTTCGGCCTTGGCGCGGCTACAAAAATCGATGCCGTTGAAGTCCGCTGGCCGAGCGGCCTTGTAGAACGTTTTGCCAACCTCGCGGTCGACTCCATCCACACGCTGAAAGAAGGCTTGGGTTCGTCGCTCGCACCCAGTGGTCATTAGGGTCTTTGGAGATCGAATCAAGAAATAGCGAGTTTGTGCAACGAGTGCCGGGGGTGGCACCCCCCGGGGGTGCGTAGATGTATCAAACGAAAGAGTTTGTTTTTGGCCATTTTGGAGATGTATCAAAGCAAAGGGGTTATGGAGGGAGGAGTGTGTAGATGTATCAAAGGAAAGGAGATGGCTGGAGGGAGAGTGGGTTACGGGAGAGTAGAGAGGAAGGGATGCGAGTGTCACAAGGTACGGTAGCATGGGATAGTGGCGATGTCAATAGATAATTGTTCAGTAATCATTCGAATGGGGTAAGGTAATATTCACAAGGAGGCGATAAATATGCACAAACTATTGCTTGCCGTTGGGTTATTTATTTGCTGTTTGGTCCCTGGCGCAACGAGCGCTCAACAAAAAGAAAGCGTCGATGCGGAAGGCCATCCATGGTGGCAGCATGCGGTTTTTTATGAAGTGTATCCGCGTAGCTTCGCCGACTCTAACAATGACGGTGTCGGTGACCTGAACGGCATCGCCTCCAAGCTCGACTACCTAAAGGAACTTGGCGTTGACGCCATCTGGATTACCCCTTTTTTCCCGTCGCCCCAGGTCGATTTCGGTTATGACGTTTCCGATTATGAAAACATCGATCCCATGTATGGGACGCTGAAAGACTTCGACCATTTAATCAGCGAATCGAAAAAGCGGAACATCAGGATCATTTTGGACTTTGTCGTAAACCATACTTCTGACAAGCACAAGTGGTTCGTGGATTCGAAATCTTCGCGGACGTCCGCGCACCGCGATTGGTATATCTGGCGCGACGGGAGAGCACCCGGCCAACCGCCCAACAACTGGCTTTCCACGTTCGGCACTCCGGGATGGACCTTCGATCCAAAAGCAAATCAGTATTATTACCATTACTTTTATCCCGAGCAGCCGGACCTGAATTGGCGCAATCCCGCGGTGGAAAAAGCGATGCTCGATGAAAACCGCTTCTGGTACAAGCGAGGTGTTGCAGGCTTTCGGCTCGATGCGGTGGATACATTGTTTGAAGATCCCGCGCTCAAGGACAATCCGATTATTCCCGGCACGGATAATTTCGGCCGGCCGAGAATGGACGAAATCTATAACAAAAAGCTGCCGGAGGTGCATGACGTAATGCGCAAGCTCCGGTCCACCGCCAATGAGTACGGCGCGGTGCTGATCGGTGAAACGTGGACGAGCAATGTGGCCGAGCTAAAGGAGTATTACGGCGCGAAAAACGACGAGCTGCAATTGCCCATGGACCTGGTGATGACAGGTTTCCGGGGTCTCTCGGCCGATGAATACCGCAAGCACATCGCCGCCGTGAATGCGGCCGGAAACTGGCCGGTCTACGTGATAAGCAATCACGACATCATTCGTTCCTACACGCGATATGCCGACGGTGCGCACAACGACGATATCGCCAAGCTGATGGCGGCGCTTTATCTGACGCTTCGTGGGACGGCTATCATGTATTACGGCGAAGAAATCGGCATGGAAAATAACACTCCAACAAATAGAGAGGACGTGCAGGACCCCATCGGAAAGATCGGCTGGCCTTTGGAAAAAGGGCGCGACGGCGAGCGCACGCCCATGCAGTGGAACGATAAGCCCAACGCGGGTTTCAGCACCGCGAAGCCCTGGCTACCTGTTCCGCCCAGCTACAAAACTCATAACGTCGCTACCGAAAAGAAAGACCCCAACTCTGTTCTCAGCTTTTATCGACAACTCCTCGCCCTGCGCCACCAAGAGCCTGCTTTGCTCGAGGGGAATTACGTCGCGCTAAATGAAGACGATCCCAACGTGCTGACTTTCGTGCGCCAGTATAAAAACGAAGCGATTCTGGTGGCGCTTAATATGTCCGCCGGACAACAGAAACTGCGCCTGGATCTTTCTAACCTGGGCTTCGCTGCGCCGAAGCTTTCTATCCTGCTTACCAGCTTCCACAAGGCCTTGCCGGGCGCGGCCAGCGATTTGGCCATGGAGCCGTACTCCGTGCTTATCGCCAAAATAACGAAGTAGCCGGCACGGCGTTCCCTAGCCCGGCCTTGGAAATTTTGGCAGGCGCTTCAGCGACACCGATGTATTTATCCGCGGCGCCATAGTAGAAAAAAAATCGATTATTTTGTCTTACCATTCCTTCCACGAATACTACGTTGGGAACCTGCCCAACTTTTTCCCACTGCTTTTCTGGGCTAAAGATTGGTTCCTCCGAGCGGTACAACAAATGGCGCGGGTTGTGTGCGTCGAACACGGCGACGCCGGTGCGGTACACCAATTGGTCGTTGGCCCCGTTATAGATCAACACAATACCATTCGGTGTGATGATGGGTGGCGGGCCGGGCTCCACCACGCGAGAATCAAATTTTCCCGGACGTTTCGGCAGCACTGGAGTTTGCGTCGCCTCGGTCCAATGGATTAAATCGGTCGAAAACGACAGCCCCATTTGGTCGGTTTTATCTGCGCTGGTTCCCAGCCAGTACATCCAATATTTCCCGGCAATTTTTTCCGGCACGATCGCCCCGGATTTCGTCCAAGCAACGTTCCAATTTCCCTGGTATGCCGGCAGAATTACGCCTTTGCGCTCCCAGTGCTGCAAGTCGCGCGAGGTTGCCAAACAAAGCTGCGCATCTTTTTTGTTGTAGCCGGTATAGGTTAGATAGAAGGTGTCGCCAATTTTCTGGAGACGAGGATCCTCAACGCCGCCATCTTTTTCATAGCTGGCTTCCGGCGAAAGCACGGGTTGGTCGCGGCGCTCGAAATGAATTCCGTCGACACTTTCAGCGTAGCCCAGGCGCGAAGTTCCGCTAGAGTCCTGCGCCCGGTAGAGCATGACGAATTTGTGAAACGCAGAGACGACGGCTGGATTGAAGACACCAGCCGATTCCCAGCTAGTGCCTCGCGGGGACAGAACTGCTTGGTCGGCTGCACGGCTCCAGTCCCCAAAGGGCAGGTTCACCACCGGCGCAGCAAAAGTTACCGAGGCAGCGAGGAGCGAGATCGCTATTAAGCGTCTGGAGTTTGGCATACGCATATTGAGTGACGCCTACCTTGCGGAAGCATTGGACCGAGGCGCGGTAAATTGCATTGTCCGTATAATCCCTGCTCCCTCCTTAACAACAATCAATTGATTTGGTTTTATATCTTTCAAAGTTTCCACCAGGCCGCTGGGCCAGCGGATTTCGAGCGCATCGATTTTTTCGGCCTTTTCAACGCCAAAGTGCACGCGCAAATCATTCTGCGAGAAATACCCGCCACCGCTGCGTACTTCATCGATCTGCTGATGCGGCTTTTTTTCTCCCGGAGGATGCGTGACGCACTTCAGCCGCGCGCCAATGCCGCTGCGATTTGATTTTGTGCCTATGGTTTTAATTTTGATCCAATTGTTTCCGGTGCGCGAATCACAACGCAGCAGTTGGGGATAATCGTTCACAGTATTTGTGACCACGTCGACGTCACCGTCGTTGTCAAAATCGCCAAAAGCACAACCGCGCGTAGCCGACGGTCCTGAGATACCCGGCCCGACATCGTAGGAAATATCCTCAAAGCGGCCATCGCGAAGGTTACGATACAGAAGCTTCCGCTGCGCGTAGCCGGCCTCGGTTTTAAGCTGCTCGACTTCGGGATAGACATGCCCGTTGCAAATAAGGATGTCGGGCCAGCCATCATTATCCATATCGAAAAAACCGCAGCCCCAGCCCAGATATTGCGTATGCTTTCCCAACCCGCCCTGATACGTGGCGTCCTCGAATGTGCCGCCACCCAAATTGCGGTAAAGAGACGGCGTGTCGCCGGCAAAGTTGGTCTTAACCAAATCTAGATTCCCATCGAGATCGTAATCGGCGGCTGATATGCCCATTCCCGCTTGCGGCTTGCCATCCGCACTCAGAGCGCACCCGGCTTCCAACGCGATATCCACGAACGTGCCATTTTTCTTATTCTGATACAGCGCACTGGCGGTGGAATCATTCGCGACATAGATGTCCGGCCAGCCGTCGTTGTCGAGATCGGCGGTTAATACACCGAGTCCGAATGTTCCGTTGGCTTTCAGAATGCCGGTTTTTTCCGATACGTCCGTGAATGTTCCATCGCCGTTATTGTGGTACAAAATATTTTTTCCGCCGACCAGGCCCGGAGGTCCGCAAGCGACCATGATCCCTTTGTAAAGACACGGGCCAGATTCGGGAACGGGAGCAGTCTTCAAATCCAGATCGATATAGTTGGCGACAAAAAGGTCGAGGTGACCATCTCGATCGTAATCAACAAAGGCGCAACCCGTATTCCAGCGCTTGCCAGTTCCGGCGACGCCGGCTTTTTCGCCCACGTCGGTGAATGTTCCGTCGCCGTTATTGTGGAAAAGTACATTCTTGCCGAAATAAGTTACGAATAGATCATCGAAGCCATCGTTATCGTAGTCACCGATGCACACTCCCTGTCCCCAACCGGAATGAGCGAGCCCGGCTTTCAAGGTGACATCGGTAAACGTGCCGTCCCGATTATTTTTGAAAAGATGCGAAACTGGTTCCTGGCCGGAAGGGAAACCTTCCAGACGCCAACCGTTTACAAGAAAAATATCCAGCCAGCCGTCGTTGTCGTAATCGTAGAACGCTACGCCGCACCCAGTGGTCTCCAGAAGGTATTTGTTTTTGTGTTCACCGCCAAATATGGTTTTGGCATTTAGACCCGATTCGCGCGCAACATTGACGAAGTTCACGCGTAAGTCGCTGGCTGTTGTTGAAGGGGAAGAACGCAACCACCTTGCTGGAGCAGCAAGCGCGAACAAGTGCTCAAGCGAAAGTACCAGCGCGGAACGGCTAAGTGAATCGAGGAAACCGCGGCGTGTCAGAGACAAAGGCTGCGATACCTTTCTTGCGAAGGCCGTGCTAGACTCCGTCGCCTACCTTTATATTAGGGCTAAAATGGCATTGCAAGCACGCGAGACAACGTTATCCTCCAGCATGCAAAGACTGCGACTCAATTCCATTCCTTCTCTAAAAAGCATCCGATCATCAATTTTGGCCTATTGCGCCGCAGCCGCATTAGCCATGGGACTTGTGAGTCCGATGACCCGCGGCCAGCAATTGCAAGCCGAACCTCCGCCCCTTACGCTCAGTCGTCCCGTGCATCCCTGGGAATTCTTGCCCATCACCGGAAGGCGCGCCGCGCTCCTTGGAAGTGAAACCGGTCGAATGGAAGCGTGGGTTTATCCGCTAAAACTTTTTCGTGAGTTTCATTTGAAATTTTACACTGAAGATCGCGTCCTTCGGGCGGAAGCACTAGCGAGGACGGTGACGGTCCGGCCCGAGTCGAGCACGATTCTCTATGCCGGAGACACGTTCACGGTGAGGGAAACATTTTTTGTCCCGGTGCGCGAACAAGGCGCCGTGATTCTCCTGGATGTCGAGACGGAACAGCCTTTGGAGATTGAAGCGGACTTTCATCGCGACTTTCAGCTTGAATGGCCTGCGGCGCTGGGAGCGACGTACCTGGATTGGGACGCGCAGCAACATGCGTTTTATTTTGGCGAGGAGCAAAAGAAATTTTCGGCGCTGGTGGGATCGCCGACCGCGGCGGAACACAGCGCCGAGTACCAGACCAATTATTCGGAATCAACAGAAAGTTCGTTTCGCCTGGGAGTAACGGCAAAAGGCCGGGAAACAAAGGTGATTGTGACCGCAGCGTCCATGGAAGGAAGGGCAGGCGCGGAAAAGGTTTACCAACACCTGACAGCAGACTATGCCGGATTATTACAAGATTCTGCAAAATATTATCGGGACTATCTTCAGCGTACCGTGAGCGTCGAGCTTCCTGACGCACAAATACAGCAAGCTTACGATTGGTCGCGCGTGAGCATGGTCCAAGGTATGGTCAACAATCCGTTTCTCGGAACCGGCCTGGTCGCGGGATACCGCACCTCCGGAGAAAGCCAACGCCCCGGTTTTGCCTGGTTTTTCGGGCGCGATTCCTTTTGGACTTCACTTGCATTGAACGCCGCGGGTGATTATTCCAACGCGCGTGTTGCCCTTGAATTCATCGCGAAGTATCAGCGAGAAGATGGCAAAATCCCCCACGAAATTTCGCAAGGCGCAAACTTTGTGCAATGGTTCAAAGATTATCCTTACCCGTACGCTTCCGCGGATGCCACCCCTCTCTACATCATCGCCATGAATGATTACGCGACACAAAGCGGCGACACGGCGTTTGTAAAAGAGCAGTGGGGAAGACTGTGGAAGGCTTACAGTTTTTTGCAGTCCACCTACGACGAAAATAACTTCGCTCAAAATTTTGGTTTCGGGCACGGATGGGTCGAAGGAGGACCGCTTCTCCCCATCAAGACGGAGCTGTATCAAGCGGGTCTCGGGGTCGAGGCTTTGCGGGCGCTCTCCAACCTGGCTCGGCAGACAGGAAGAAACGATGTGGTCGCGGAGCTTTCACTAAAATTCGGGCAGCAGAAGCCGCGCTTGAATCAGGCCTTTTGGATTCCCGGTAAAAAGCGCTTCGCGTTTGCTCTGGACAAGGTCAATCGCACCGTTGACGAGCCCACCGTGCTGGCCACCGTGCCAATGTGGTTTGGCTTGCTCGACGACGTGAAAGCCGACGCCATGATTTCAGCACTGGCAATCGACGAGCATCAGACTGATTGGGGCATGCGAATTATTTCGAATCGTTCGAAACATTTCAGCGGGGGCGGTTACCACTACGGTTCCGTGTGGCCGCTGTTCACCGGTTGGGCTTCGGTGGGTGAGTATCGCTACCACCGAGAGTTTCCGGCGTACACAAACCTGCGCGCCAATGCGCTTCTTGCTCTTGATGGGTCACTCGGACACGTCACGGAAGTTCTTTCGGGCTCGTATTACCAATCGCTTTCCACCAGCTCGCCGCATCAGATTTGGTCGGCGGCGATGGTAGTTAGCCCTTTATTGCGCGGCATGTTTGGACTGGAAACTGACGCGACTAAAAGCAGTCTTACATTCGCGCCGCATGCTCCGGCCGATTGGGCTTCGTTCGCGATTCGAAACGTGCCGGTCGGCTCGGCAAAATTGGATCTGCGTTATTCGAAAGACTCGGAAGGAATTACGCTGCTGGTAAAGGTTAGTGGCGCAGGTTCGATTACCTTAGATTTTAATCCCGCCGTAAGCTTGCGATCGAGAATTGTTGGCGCAGAGTTCAACGGCAAGCCCGTCCCGTTTCAGGTGCAAGCCAATAGTATTGATCAGCATGTCAGAGTCAGAATTACTCCCAGTGGCGACGCAAATACACTTAGAATTCGCACCAGGAATGACTTTGGGCTGGCTTATAACGCGACTTTGCCGGAACTGGGCGCTTCTTCGCGTGGGTTGCGGATTCTTTCCGAAACGTGGACGCCAACACACGACCGTCTTACGATTCGAGCGTCAGGAGTTCCAGGCAACCAGTACGAACTTTCTGTTTGGAATCCGGGGCAAGTGGAGTCCGTAAGCGGCGCCAAGCTTACGAAGGATGCTGGCGGTAAAGCGAAACTGATCCTGGATTTCCCGAAAAATTCCGATACGTCCATTACCGAAATATCGTTTTCCATTCGGTTTTCAAGCGCAGCTGGCCCGCCACACTCCACGCATTAACGAATGGAACCAATAAAGACTCCGAATGCTGGAATTATAAATCGATTTAGCGCAAGGGAATCTCCTGCAATCTGCGGTGCGGCGAGTAATGACTTTGCGGACTTTCCTCGAATGCCCTCGGGCCCAAGATTCAGATTGATGGTCCTGGTTTCTCCGCTCATGTTCAACACCACCAGGACGGCCTCTCCTTGGCCGGCATTTTTACGCAGAAATGCGAGCACAAACGGGTTTTCCCGATCCACGGGAACATAGCTGCCATTCCGCAAGGCAGGATTGTCGCGACGAAGCGCAAGCAGGCGTTTATAGAACGATAAAATTGAATCGGGAGTTCGCGATTCAACTTCTACGTTGTATTCCGCGGCGCTGGGAGGTATTGGAAGCCAGGGGCGATCCGCCTTAGTGAAACCCGCGTTTTTTGACGTGTCCCATTGCATTGGCGTGCGTTCGCCGTCGCGGCCCTTCTCTTCGGGCCAACCAATCTTGCCAATCGGATCCTGCACATCCTCCACCCGGGATGGAGTGGTCGTGCGCATGCCGATTTCTTCGCCGTAGTACATCAGCGGCGTCGCGCGGGTGGTCAGCAGCAGCGCCGCCATGAGCTTCGCGATCTGATCGTTGTGTGCGCCATCTCCATAGCGATCCCACTGACGCGGCTGATCGTGGTTGCTGAAAAAATAATTTGGTTGTCCGCCGGCTGAGTTGCGGTCGACTTCTTCCAACAATTTGCGAAACTCGGGCGCAGACAATTTGTTGACGTCGCCAATCTGAAAATCCATGGGTAGCTGGATTTCGTCGTTGTGCTTGCCATACATCTTGGTCAGCTCAGCGATGTTCGGCTCGTCCGCTTCGCTGATCAACACCGGATTTCCAGGATACTTGTCCACAATGCTCCGCATTTCACGCAGCACTTCGTGAACTTCCGGCAAGTTGTCCGTATATTTGTGCTGGATGTTCGGATCCCCGTAGGCATTTTTCCCCGGCAATATGGGATCATCGTGCAGATTTGGGTCTTCAAATAATCGCGAAACCGCGTCAATCCGGAAACCCGCAACTCCGCGGTCCAACCAGAAACGCATGGCGTCATACATCGCCTTGCGCACCTCGGGGTTGCGCCAATTTAAGTCCGGCTGCTCGGTGTAAAAATGATGGTAGTAATACTGGTTGGTGGCCGGATCCAGTTTCCACGCGGAGTGCCCAAACCACGATTGCCAATTATTTGGTGGTTCGCCGTTGGGCTTCCCGTCGCGCCAGATATACCAGTCGCGCTTCGGATTCGTTTTTGAAGAGCGTGACTCCTTGAACCAGGGATGTTGCTCCGAGGTGTGATTGGGCACCAGATCCATGATCACCCGGATATGGCGTTTTTTTCCTTCGCTTACCAACCGGTCGAAATCCGCCATTTTCCCGTAAAGGGGATCGATGGCGGTGTAATCGGCAACGTCGTAACCGAAATCGATGAGTGGCGACGGATACATGGGGCTGATCCAGATGGCATCGATGCCCAGGTCGCGAATATAATCCAGCCGAGAAGTTATCCCGTTGATATCACCGACGCCATCGCCGTTGGAGTCTTGGAAGCTGCGCGGATAAATCTCATAGATCACCGCGTGTTTCCACCACGGATCCTGCGATTTATGAGCGACGTGCCGGATTTTTTCGGCAGGAGCTGCAGCCTGTTGTGCGGCGGCGGAAGAGGCTGCGAGGCACAGGCTCATCGTCCCAACAGAAATAAGAAATTTGGCGCGGTTGAACATGTGTTTTTCTCCTCGGGACATGAGCTATTGACTACTTCACTGGACTTAGATGCACCTGCAATTGTTCCGCGAGCTTTAGTTCCCGTTCGGCATCATCGCTTCGGCCCAGTTCGCGGTAGGCCTGTCCCAGCAGATGATGAGGAATGGGATTATTGGGGTCCATGGCCAGCGCGCGCTGCAGAGCGCGCACCGCCAGCGCCGTTTCACCCTTTTTTTCGAGCACCTTGCCTAACAGAATATAGGGTCCAGTAACCGTGGCATCGAGCCAGATAGAGCGTTGCAGTAATTTTTCGGCCTCTTCATACTTCTGGACACGTGTGTAGCCATCCGCCAGCTTGTAATAGACCATTGCGTCTCCAGGATTAAGGCGCAGTTCTTCCTGAAATTGTTCAATGGCCTCGGGCACTCGCGATTTATACAGATAGAGCTCACCGAGCAGCGAATGCGCCAAAGGAAGTTTGGGGTCCAGTTCCACCGCCTTTTTTGCGTATTGTTCAGCTATAGGACCGAAATCCTGCCGCAACAGCATGCGTGCCGTGAACAAATAACTCGCAGCTGAGTCCCCCGGCACGCCAAACATTTTGGCAAACGCTTTTCGCGCTTCGGGATAGTTCTTGGTCTGGATGTAGCAGATGCCGAGGATATAGGACGCATCGACGTTCGCGCTCGGGAACCAGGTCTGCACTTTCTCGAGTGGCGCAATCGCGTCCGCGGGATGGCCGCCGAGGTAATAGGAGAGGCCCATCAATTGAACGGCTTCATTGTCCGCGGCATTCTCCTCGATCGCTCTTTTCAGCGCCGACACTGCTTTCAGATAATCGCCTTTTTTGTAATACGCGACTCCGAGTTCGTGAGCGAGGCCTTTCGGCGGCGGTTGTTTCGCATTTAATTCCTCGAGTTTCGCGATGGCTTCATCGAATTTTCCCTGCTCGGAAAGCTGCCGCGCTTGAGCATACGCAGGGTCGGCCGTGGGGGATTGTTCGGTTATAGATTTTCCGGAGCTCTGGGATGGCTCTTGCGCGTGCGCCAACGGCTTTAAAACGGTACCCGCCAAGAGCAACGCCAAGATTGCGCACAATTTGTCCCTAATTTTCATTACCTCTCAACCTGATTGCGAATATCAAAAAAAAACGGGGAGCCGTTAGGGCTCCCCGGGGTAGTAAGCCAGGTTCGGTTAGAACGAGAAGCGCAGGCCAAATGTGAGCAGGCGCATCGAGCTATTGCGGTCGATGTCGGTGATTCGTCCTGCATCGGTTGGACTCGCGCCGGCTGCAACCGAGCAATCGATGCATAGATTGCCCTGAGCGTAGCTGAAGCCCAAGACTGGGTGGTTGAAGACGTTTCTGGCATCCACACGGAATTCCGCGTTGAATCGCTCGGTGAAGCGGAAGTTCTTGGCAAGCGACATATCCGAGGTAAACAGGCGCGGTCCGCGGAACGAGTCCAACCCGATGTTGCCGAGTGTACCTGCAGCGGGCCTGGCAAAACTGCCTCCCGTCGCCCCGTTGGTAGTCAGCTCGGGAACCGGTACGAACCAATTCAAGAATACCTGCCCTGTAATTGGATCGGTCACGTTCTGAGGCCCAAGTTTAAACGAGCCGGAAGCCCGGTTGGGGCGGCATACGCCCACATCCTGGTCGTTACCGCAGTTTTTGTAGCCTGGAGTCCATGGCAGACCTCCGCTCCAGTTGGTAATGCTGGTCACCCTCCATCCGCCAATCGCATAGTCAATCCATTTGTTGGCATCGGTCATGAAGCGTTTGCCTCTGCCGACCGGAATTTCATAAACGACATTGGTTATCCAAACGTGATTGCGGTTCACATTCATCGGGCCATAAGCGATCTTGGGATCGATGGCGAAGTAGTTGCCATCGTAGAATCTCGCGCGCGACCAGGTGTAATGCGAGACGAATTGCAGTCCATGCGAGAATCGCTTTTCCGCCTTAAGTTGCAAGGCATGATAGTTGCTGCTTGCATCCATGCCAAAGTAATTGCCCAGATCGGATGAGCAGCACATTAAGGCAACGGGTTTGCCGGTGACCGGATCCGTCGTTAGATAGCTGAAATGGTTGAAGAACGGGCGCCGTGTATCTGGATTTAGGCCGGCGACACCGTAACCAACCATGCTTCTCGGATTGGCATTATACGCAGGTCCATTGCCCGCGAATCCGTGCGTGCCCTTATTCCCGATGTAAGCTACTTCCACGGTAATCGTTGATGTCAACTGATGCTGCACCGTCGCATTCCACATATCCAGCGAAGCGGGACGCTGCACCGAGGGACGAATCCGCGGGTCGACGCTGTTGTCCCAACCGCGCAATGGAATGGTGCCACTAGCAGAAATGGCCGGGAAACTGGCTGGCGGCGGACCCGTTGCCGAATCCATCTGATATACGGGTACGTTATCGTTGATGGCCGCGGGATTGAGATCATGAGCCTGTATCGATTGATGAACCAGAACGGGCAGGTTCTGCGTCACGGCATGTCCAAAGTTCGAGCCAAAGACTCCGATATCGTAGCTGCGACCGTATCCGAGTCGCACCACGGTTTTTGTCCGCACTTGGTAGGCGATGCCGACTCGTGGCCCAAAGGCACCAAGATAGTTTCGAATGCTCCCGTTTAGTCCGTATGGGCCATAACCGCCCACGCGAATGAATCCATCTCGATCAATATTGGCAAATCCACCGTTGCCCTTGGCATTTACCGATTCAGGAAGGTAGTCCTCCCAACGGATGCCGTAGTTAACCGTAAGTTTAGGTGTTATGCGGAATTTGTCCTGAGCATACAGGAAAAAGCGCTTCTGACTTTCCGAAGCCGTCTGGCTGACGCTCGCGAAACGCTCGAATTTAGATACCTGGCCTAACAAAAACGAGGCCAAGTCCAATCCGCCGGTATTGCTCCCGGCAACCGGGTCATAAAGCGAGGTCTGTTTGTGGCTGAAGACCAGTTGGCCCGTCCGGTTTGCATCGCTCGGGAATCGCAGGTTGTGTGCGAAACGCAGGTCGGCGCCAAACTTCATCTCGTGATTGCCACTGATCTTGGTCCAATTGTTCACGAATTGATACTGATGCTCATTCTCGACCAGCGGACAGTTACAACGTGACGGATCCAAGCCGTCTCCGAAATTGGTCAACGTGCGAGCATCATTGTCAAATTGAAACGCTGGTAAACCTCCTGTGGAAGTATCAGCGGTGTTCAGGCCATGCAGACCCAAAGCTTCCGCAGCCGCCGTGGTAGCATCCGGCTTGATCGAATGAGGATTGTATTTGAACCAGCCGAACCGGAAGTCGGTAAGCAGTGTGGTGCTTATCGCCTTGTCGAATCCAGCCGCCAGGCTGTGATTGTGAATGATGGAGCTGCCACTCAATCCTCCAATTCCTGTACCTTGGCCGCCCAACCCTATTCCCAGAACAGGTTGCCCATTGAGACCATAGTAGGCACGCGTGTACCGGCCAAAGATGTGCAAACCGCCGGAGGCTTGGTAGTCCCCTCGCACGTCAAAAGAATTCCCGTGGAAAGGGCCCGAACCCGATCCGAAGAAATTAGGAGCTGTTGTGTTGCCATTTACCGGCTGCGGAAAGAGTTTCAATAATTTTACAGCCACCGGGGAGAGCCGCCCCACAGGGATTAGAAGGTTTGGGAATGCCGTGCGTCCCGCGCCGGTATTGGGGTAGCCTGTCGCTGGGTCATAGATCTGGCCCCCGCTAATATTCTTCGCGTACTCGCTTAGGTCGCAGTTTCCCGTTGCTGCAGTGCAGGTGCTCAGCACTTTTGAGGTCGGAATCGTTATCTGGTCAGTGACGCCATTGGCCTGTCTGGTCCCTTGATAATCAGCAAAGAAGAACAACTTATTCTTTATGACCGGCCCGCCCACAAAACCGCCAAATTGATTCCACTTCGCCGAAGGGAGTCTCGGCGCCTGGGCCGGCGATTGAGTGAAGGGGTTGCGAGCTTGTGTGGCGTCTGAATTCCGGAACCAAAACGCGCTGCCGTGAAAATCATTGGTGCCGGACTTGGTTGACGCCACCACCAATCCCGCGACCGATTTGCCGAACTCAGCGTCGTAGTTCAGCAGCGAAATCTTTGCTTCTTCCACGGAGTCCAGGTTGGGATTGATAATGATGATGCCGAGGATCGGATCCTGATTGTCCGTTCCGTCTAATTCGTAACCTGTGCCGCTAAAGTGCTGGCCCATGACGAAAGTTTGCTGCGAACCTTGGGGGTTCTCCGTAGCAGCGTGGCCCCAGCCGATTTGTTGCGTTCCGGGAGCGGCCAGCAGCAAGGATTGGAAGTTGCGATTTACCAGTGGCAGTTTTTCGACGTATTCGGAATTGAAGTCCAGTGCAACGTCAGCGCGATCGGTTTTCAGCTGCGGAACCTCAGTGGTGACTTCAACAGTCTGCGTCACCGCGCCAACCTGTAACTGTGCGTCAACGCTGGAGGCAGCATCGACCTCCACGATAACGCTCGGAATGCTGGTCACTTTAAAGCCAGGGGCCTCGATCGCCACCTTGTAGGTATCCGGAATGAGGTGGAGCACCGAGTAGTTTCCACTTTCGTTCGTGGTGGTTTCTTCACTCGTGTTCTTTGTCAGCGACGTGACGGTGACTTTAGCTCCAGAAACCGCATTCCCCTGTGCGTCGGTGACCGTCCCAATAATGCTGCCGTACACCGCCTGAGCCCGAGACGTACTTGCACACATCCCCAACAAAGCGCATAGGACCACTACCCATCCAAGGATTGCTTGCCTCTTCATTACGCCCCTCCCGAACCGATTTTCTTTTCGAATTTCAAAAAGACTGCCTTGCATACACATATGGCTGTACCACTGCCTGGCTTCACAGGTATCCAGTTCCGTCTTTGACCAGTAACTCAAAGTCCGGTACGTTCTCGACAATGTGTGGAATGAACGACTACCCGTTAAAACCAAACTAACAACTCAGTGGACCGCCCCCAAACTCCTCGAACTTTTGCTAATTTCGCCAACACCGAGAAAATTCTTAATCGACTGGCACCTTACTCGACGAGAAATGGCCTGGATTAAGAATGGCGAATCGTTAAATTAGAATGGCTTGTATCAGTTTTTTGCATGCTCGTATAGTTTCCGAGGGTCTGATACGGTAACATCGGATAACTCACGCCTGTACAAAGACATGCGTTTGAGTTACTTCGGTGTTACAATGCCCGTCACGGTAGGTCCTTGTGACGGAAAAAGCGCAATTCCTCGGGCAAGTTGACAAGCTTACTGCCAGTCGCACACTTCACGGCTCGGAATCCCTCTGCAAACTGCTGCGCTATCTTGCAACCCATTCCTTGGAACATCCCGGTGCCTCGCCCAAGGAATATCAAATTGCTACCGAAGTTTTTGGAAGGCAACCAGACTTTGATCCGCACCTCGATTCGATGGTCAGGGTCCAGGCTGGCCGTCTGCGCTCGAAGTTGAGTGAATACTACTCAACCGAAGGAATAGAAGATCCTCTGCTGATCGAAATACCCAAGGGCAACTATGTCCTGACAGTTCATCCGCGAACGCCAAACGTCCCGCGAAATAATTCTGTCACCACTCCAGAAATTCCGCCTGCGCCGGTCGCTGCAGTTGTGCCGCCCCGCAGATGGGTCTCGTTGTTAGTCCCCCTTTTCATCCTCCTTGCCGCCGTTGCTGGTATCCTTGCGGACCGCTATCTACTAACGGCTGGAAGATCCAGCGAATCGCGCGCGGTGAATGAAATTTCTGACGCCCCCGTGTCGTTGCGAACTTTTTGGCGGGGCTTTCTGACCAGCCCGCAGGAGCCTTGGGTAGTCTTCAGTAACGCCGCCTTTGTGGGCAAGCCGGCTACCGGAATGCGTTATTACCATTCGCCAGGAGATGCGAAGGCAGGCATCCTGGATCATTACACCGGCGTTGGCGAGGTCCTGGCCGTTCACGCGTTGGACAAAGTTTTTAACCAGTTGCACCAGGATCTTCGCGTGAAGCGTGGGAGTCTTTTTTCACTCGATGATGCCAAGAATAACGACCTGATCTTCATCGGTTCGCCGTCCGAAAATCTGACCCTCCTCGAACTCCCGGGAACCAAGGAATTTACGTTTGAAAAATCTTCCGCTGAGAATTCCGAGGGCGAGGTCGAAATTCTGAACGTGCACCCTGAGGCGGGAGAACCGCATAGTTTCCGCGCTGGCCGGTCCGGTGAAAACTTGCTGGAAGATTATTCGCTGATCGCGCTAAAGCCGGGGTTAAATCCGGCGCGCTCCGTGCTGATCCTCGCGGGAACAACCACAATTGGCACGCAAGCAGCCGTTGAATTCGTTTGCCAGCAAAGTTCGCTCGATGAATTGTTGCGTCGTTTATCAGTTTCAAATCCTCGTGACCTGAAACCGTTCGAAGCGGTGATTCGCGTGAAGGTTACTCACGGTGTGCCTATAGAAATGCAACTCGTGGCGCTCCGCAAAGTACCGTAATCCGTTCCCGGTTCTGTCATTTTCAGCGGTAATATGGGCAACAAAAACTATTCCTTTGCGGCAGGAGGCGGCATTAGACGGGGGTCCAGCGAATTTGCGGTGTGCAATTCTTTTTCGGATTCGTCGGATCTGCCTTGTCGTCGCAGCGCCATTCCCAACTGATAGTGCGCCGAGGCGTCGTTTGGCGAAGAACGAATCGCCGCTCGAAATTGCGAAATGGCGCCGTCAATATCTCCCACGTTTAGCAGGCGCCGTCCCGAATTGAGCGCGAACAACGCGGCTTGCTCATTGGTTTTTGCTTTGACCAGCTCATTGCCGGCGCGGTTTTCCGCCTCGGCTCCTGCGATATCTCCCTGCTGACGCAACACCGTTGCCAGCGTTGTGTGCGCGCCTGCAAAGTCCGGCTGCAACTTCAGGGCCGCCCGCAAAGCTTTTGCAGCGTCCGCGAGCTGCCCGTTCTGTTTCAGGACCGTTCCCAAGGTGTAATACGCTTCGGCGTAATCGGGTTTCGCACGAATCGCCGCTCGCAACTCGACCGCCGCCGCATCGAAATTACCCTGCTGCCAATACGTTACGCCCAGCGTGTAATGCGGATCCGCCTGGCTGGGATCTAATTCCGTCGCCTTGCGAAACTCGGCAATCGCCTCATCCAATTTATCTTTCAGCTTCAGCGCCAGTCCCAGATCGTAGTGCAGCGTCGCATCTTCTGGCGATAACTCCAGCGCTTTGCGGAATTCAGCTGCGGCGGCATCAAAGTCCGTCAATTGCAAATATGCTGCGCCTAGGTTTCCGATGTACCCGCTGTCCTTTGGTCGCAGCCTCACCGCTGTTTGAAACGCGGCTATAGCTCCCGGCCCGTCCCCGCTCTGCAGAAATGCAAGACCGAGATTGTTGTGCGCATCGGGATTCCTGGGCTGTTGCTTCACCGCGTCGCGAAACGCGTCTATCGCTTCCTGCACCAAACCATTTCGTTGCAAAAGCAATCCCAGGCTGTTCTGTCCTTCGGGGTAATCCGGTTGCAATTTGAGGCAAGCCTGCAACTCTCGAATCGCCTCTTCGCGGTTGTCCTGGCTCTGCGCGACCTGGGCCAGATAATAATGAATGGCAGGATCTTCCGGGCTTATGCGCTCCGCGGCGCGAAGATGGGACGCCGCTTCATTCCAGGATTTTTCCTGGTAGCGCAACACACCCAAATGTATATACGCCTGCACAAAACCAGGTTGAAGACGGAGTGCTTCCAGGAACTCCGCGGCGGCTTCGCGGGACTTCTGTTGTTGCACCAGCAGCGTTCCCAAGTCGTCATGCAACTCCGCTCTCGCCGGTTCCAAACTTATAGCCCGCTGCATCTCCGTTGTCGCATCCGGCAAGTCACCTGAATAACCCAAAACCTTCGCGAGCGTGTGATGGATTTCTGAATCATTTGGCGCAAGGCGTGCCGCCTCTCGCGCTTCGCGAAGTGCACCGGACGAATCACCACTTCGCACCAGCGCGTTTGATAGATTCATGTGCGCCAGAGCAAATTGCGGGTTCAGCCGCAGCGCGGTGTGGAACTCTGCGGTGGCATCGTCAATCTCGCCCTGTGCCATCATTACCCAGCCCAGCGAGTTATGGGCTTCAGGACTGTTTGGCGCAAGCTGCAATACCTTTTCAAAGCTCGCTCTAGCCAAAACCAAATCGCCCTTCGACAACGCTGACATTCCCTGTCGATATATCGCGTTCGCTTTGGCCCCAGGCGCCGTTTGAATGCGATTTGTTTCTTGCGCGCCACGACCTGTGGCTGCGCCGAAACAACAGCACAGCGTTATTACCATGACGATGCCCCAAAAAAAAGTTTGAATTTGCAACACAAACGGTTTTATGCGCATGTCATTCACGGATGGCAAAAGTTTCACCAAAGCTGCAGTGTTGACCATTGAAAACAATGTTAGCCTGCCAAGATTTTAGCCCAGAATCATTGGCCCGGTAAAACCACGGAAATTCTCGAAATAGAAATGCGTTTCGACTCTACTCCTGCGTGGCTGCAACTTTGCGGGCGATGAATGGACACTCCCAGGTGCGATCGGCGTGACATGCAATTTTCCCTGCAGAAACGGGAGCTACCCAACTCCGAAAAAACTTATGAAATCCTTATATCTTGATGGTAACTCTCTTACGGCAGCAAAAACATACTTACAGGTGCCGGTGAAGTGAATGTCGGAACCGGGGACGGTGGAATCGGCGTAGAAAGAGTATTCTGATGACGATCTGGATTTTCATAACGCTCGCGTCGCTTGGTGCTGGATTTTTGTTGTACGTCTTGCTTCAATTTTTTCGCGAACCCAACCTGGCGAAAAGCGCCAATCGTCAGCTCTCTCGCTCGAAAATCCGGGAAGCTAAGTCCAACCGTCCAGCATCCAACCGTCCAGCAATTGTTAAACGTTTCGACCGCTCGTCCAAGGCCTCAAGCGGGATTTCCGGTAAACCGAAAGCCGGGGCACTCTTGCCATTCTCGGCGAGTTCTAAGTCTTGGCAGCAAGGAAGGTACCCATGATGGATTTAATTTTCATTGCCGCTACGGCCTTATTTGTCGTGGTGGCCATCCTCTATGTTTACACGTGTGAACGCCTGGGACAGGAATCAAAACATGAGCCTAAGTAACGTAATGTTGCTAACCATTTGTATTTTTCTGATCGCCTATTTGCTGTACGCGCTGCTGAAGGCTGAGGAGTTCTAAACATGACCGCCAACGGCTGGTTTCAAATTTTGCTTTTTATCCTGGTGGTCTTTGCCATCACCAAGCCTTTGGGTTTGTACATGACAAAGGTATTTAGCCGGGAAAAGACCTTCCTGGACGTGTTCTTGCGCCCAGTCGAGAAATTGGTCTACCGCCTTATCGGAGTGAACGAACAGCAAGAAATGCGCTGGACGGAATACACCGTCGCCATGCTCTTATTCAGCGGCGTCTCGATGGCGCTGCTCTATATCATCGAGCGCACCCAGTATTGGCTTCCCTTCAACCCGCAAAAATTAGCCAATGTACCGCCCGCCTTGGCCTTCAACACCGCCGCTTCTTTTACCACCAACACCAATTGGCAGAACTATAGCGGCGAATCCGCCATGAGTTATTTCACCCAGATGGCCGGCCTCGCTTATCACAACTTCACTTCCGCCGCGACCGGTATCGTCCTGGCGCTAGTGATCATTCGCGGCCTGGCACGCAAGGAAACCGACAAAATCGGCAATTTCTGGGTGGACATGACCCGTTGCATGCTTTGGATTTTGCTGCCGCTCTGTCTGGTTGGTTCTTTGGTGCTGGTCTCGCAAGGCGTGGTGCAAAACCTCAAGCCGTACACCACCGTCGAACTTACCGAACCGCAAACCGTGCAGGTGACAGGGGCTGATGGAAAGACCTCAACTCAGGTTGTAACTCAGCAGGTCATCGCGCAAGGCCCCGTCGCTTCCCAGGAAATCATCAAGGAATTGGGAACGAACGGTGGTGGTTTTTTCGGCGCAAACAGCGCGCATCCTTTCGAAAATCCTACCCCCTTGACGAATTTTATTGAGCTCGTTTGCATCTTCGCGATTGCCTCGGGCCTCACCTATACCTTGGGCCGTATGACGGGCTCGCCGGGCCACGGCTGGGCCGTCTGGGCCGCCATGGTGGTTCTTTTCGTGATGGGAGTAACCACCGCTTACTGGGCGGAGGCAAAAGGGAATCCGCTACTAAGCGCCGCGGACCAGCGCTCCAGCACGATGCAACCCGGCGGCAACATGGAAGGCAAAGAAGTTCGGTTCGGAATTGCGAATTCGGCGCTATTTGCCACCGTAACCTCGGACACCAGTTGCGGTGCGGTCAACAGCATGCACGATTCGTTTACACCTCTCGGCGGCATGGTTCCCTTAATTAACATCATGCTGGGCGAGGTAGTTTTCGGCGGCACCGGTTCCGGACTTTACGGCGTAGTGGTTTTCGTGGTCCTCGCGGTCTTTATCGCGGGATTAATGGTCGGGCGAACGCCCGAGTACTTAGGCAAAAAGATCGAAGCCTATGACGTGCAAATGGCGATGCTCTCGATTCTAATTATGACGTTTGTAATTCTTGGGTTCTCCGCCGTGGCTGTTGTGCAGCCATTCGGCACCTCGAGCATTTCCAATCCCGGACCTCACGGCCTTTCGCAAATCCTATACGCGTACACCTCGATGGTCGGTAACAATGGCTCGGCTTTCGGCGGCCTGAACGGTAACACGCCGTGGTACAACGTCAGCGGAGCGGTCGCCATGCTGCTTGGCCGCTTTTTCATGCACATCCCAATACTCGCCATTGCCGGGAATCTGGCGAAGAAAAAAATCGCGCCAGCATCAGCAGGTACATTTCCCGTGACCGGCGCCCTTTTCACAGCGCTGCTCGTTTCCACCATCCTGATCGTGAGCGCGCTCACATTTTTCCCGGCGCTCAGTCTGGGACCGATTCTTGAACACCTGCAAATGCTTGCCGGAAAGGTTTTCTGAAGACTTTATGACCGAACATACACAGCACGCGCCGATATCGCTTGCCGACTCCAAAATTTTGCGCCGAGCATTTCTGGATTCCTTTCGCAAATTGAATCCACGAACCATGATCAAGAATCCGGTCATGTTCGTAGTGGAAGTGGGCGCGCTGCTCACTACCATTCAACTGGTATACGACTACCTGCACCACATCGGCAGCCTCGGCTGGGAACTCCAGATAACGTTGTGGCTGTGGTTTACCGTCTTGTTTGCGAACTTCGCTGAAGCCATGGCGGAGGGACGCGGTAAAGCCCAAGCCGATACGCTTCGCAAAGCCCGAGCCGAGACCGAGGCTCGCCGTCTACGCACCGATGGCTCAATCGAGAAAATTCCAAGCTCCCAACTACGTTCCGGAGACATTGTAGTAGTCACGGCCGGAGAGTTTGTCCCGGGTGACGGCGAAGTGATCGAAGGCGTCGCTTCTGTTGATGAATCAGCGATCACTGGCGAATCTGCTCCGGTGATTCGCGAATCGGGCGGCGACCGTTCTGCAGTTACCGGTGGCACGCGAGTGCTGTCGGACGAAATCAAGGTACGCATCACGTCGAATCCCGGCGAAACGTTTCTGGATCGCATGATCCGCTTGGTCGAAGGAGCTTCACGTCAAAAAACCCCAAACGAAATAGCTTTGAATATTCTTCTCGCGGGGTTGACCATCATTTTTTTATTGGCGGTGATGTCGCTCCAGCCATACGCGATTTATTCTGGAGCTCCGCAAAACATTTTCGTCCTGGTCTCGCTGTTGGTCTGCTTGATTCCCACCACCATCGGGGGACTGCTGTCGTCCATCGGGATTGCCGGTATGGACCGCATGATTCAACGCAATGTAATCGCAATGTCCGGCCGTGCTGTGGAAGCCTCCGGTGATGTTGATGTGCTCTTGCTCGACAAGACGGGAACGATTACTTTGGGTAACCGGCAGGCTACCGCGCTCCATCCGTGCCCCAACATAACCGAAGATGAACTGGCCAGCGCCGCGCAACTCGCATCGTTCGCCGACGAAACGCCGGAAGGGCGCTCCATTGTGGTTCTCGCCAAGGAAAAGTATGGCCTTCGCGGACGTGAGCTGGCTCCGCGCAATCCCACTTTCATAATGTTTTCCGCGCAGACCCGAATGTCCGGTGTTGACCTGGATGGCTATGAAATCCGTAAGGGAGCACCGGAAGCAATTGAGAAATATGTAGCAGAGAGGGGCCAATCCGTATGTCTCGAGATCAAACAGGTTACGCGTGAAATTGCGAATGGCGGCGGTACTCCTCTCCTTGTAGCTCAGAATCACCGTGTTCTCGGCGCCATCGCTCTTACCGACGTCGTTAAAGGCGGCATGCGGGAACGTTTCGATCATCTGCGCGCAATGGGCATCCGTACCATGATGATCACCGGAGATAACCCACTGACCGCCGCCGCCATAGCTCGCGAAGCCGGCGTGGATGATTTTCTTGCTGAAGCTAGACCAGAAGACAAGATGGCGCTCATCAAGCGGGAACAAGCCAAGGGTAAGCTGGTCGCGATGACCGGCGACGGCACCAACGACGCCCCGGCGCTTGCCCAGGCCGATGTCGGTGTCGCCATGAATACCGGGACGCAAGCGGCGAAGGAAGCGGGCAATATGGTGGATCTCGACTCGAACCCCACCAAGCTCATCGAAATCGTCGAGATCGGAAAGCAATTGCTAATCACCCGCGGGGCGCTCACTACCTTTTCCGTCGCCAATGACGTCGCCAAATATTTTGCAATCATCCCGGCGATGTTTGCGGGCGCATTTCCGGTGCTGAATGCACTGAATGTGATGCACCTGCGGACGCCTCAGTCGGCCATCTTGTCTGCGGTCGTCTTCAACGGCCTGATCATTATTGCGCTGATCCCCCTGGCCCTGCGCGGCGTACATTATCGCCCGCTCGGTGCGGCTGCTTTGTTGCGCCGCAACCTGCTCATCTATGGCGTGGGCGGAGTCGTCGCACCTTTTTTCGGAATTAAGCTGATCGACATACTGCTCGCTAGCCTTGGGCTTGCCTGAAGGAATTTATGAAAAAAAATCTTGTCATCTCGCTTTGGTTCACCCTGGTGACCACCGTTATCTTCGGTCTGATTTACCCGCTTGTCATCACCGGGTTTTCACAACTTCTGTTTCCCTCTAAGGCCAAAGGACAGTTGCTTGAAAGAAACGGCAAGCTGGTTGGGTCGCGAATCATCGGGCAAGCGTTCACCGGCCCTGGCTATTTTCATTCACGGCCATCTGCGGCGGGAACGGGCAACGGCTACGATCCGACCGCCAGCAGTGGCTCGAATCTGGGGCCCACAAACAAAACTCTGTCTGACCGGGTCAATGGTGACGTGCAGAAGCTGCACGCGGAAAATCCGGGCGCACCTGTTCCCATTGATCTCATCACTACCTCAGGCTCCGGTCTCGATCCGGATATTTCCCCGGCGGCCGCGGAGTTCCAAATTTCTCGAGTCGCCCACGAGCGCCACACCAGCGATGCGAATATCCGTCCCCTTGTAGCCAAGTTTACTTCGGGGCGGCAGCTTGGGTTTTTAGGGGAGTCGCGCGTAAACGTTTTAGAGTTGAATCTGGAGCTCGACGCGCAATATCCATTATCCAAATAACAGCAAACTGGCTCATTCACCGGCCCAACGTGCGCCAAATTCATTCCTTTCGCGAGCCTGCCCTGGAAGGCTTTATAGCCGGCGTTTGAAATCGGTAACCAACCCACGGTTCCGTGAGAATGTATTTCGGATGTGTCGGATCACTCTCGATTTTCTTCCGCAGTTGGTTGATCACCACGCGTAGATTCTCGGTTTCTTCCCCATAATCCGGCCCCCAGACGGCCTGCAGCACCCTTCGATGGGGAAGCGGTTTGCCTTCGTTCGCGATCAGTAATTTCAACACATCGAACTCTTTCGGTGTCAAATGCACGTCCGCACCGTGCGCGCGAACGGTCCGGCTCTCGAAATCAACGCTCAAATCATTCGTTTTGAAGGGCTCCAAAGTTGTAGTCGCTCCGTGGCGTCGCAGCGCGGCGCGAACTCGCGCCAGCAACTCTTCGATGCCAAAGGGCTTCACCACATAATCGTCGGCGCCCGCATCCAGTGCGGCGACCTTATCGCGTTCAGCGTTGCGCACCGTCAGCACGATAATCGGCGCATTCGATCCTCTCCGGATTTCGCGGCAGGCTTCCAAACCTCCCATACCCGGCATGTTTACATCGAGCAAAATCAAGTCTGGTTTGTGCTGGCGAGCCAGCTCGATTCCTTCTTCCCCCGTTTTCCCGTCGACAATCACGTATCCGCGGCTCGAAAGCGTGGAGCGCAAAACCCGTCGAATCTGCGGCTCATCATCTACCACCAGAATGGTCTGCGCGGTCGTCACCGGCGGTCCTCGTTTCTTGCGACTGGAAGTGTGAAGGAAAACACGGAACCATGCTCCGGTTGGCTCGTCACCGAGATGGTTCCACCGTGCGCAGCCACAATCGCTTTCGCGATTGGCAACCCCATTCCCGTTCCCCGCACGAGGTAGCGCTGATCCTTACCACGATAAAATTTGTCGAAGATCGTTTCCTGCTCCATCTCGTCGAGCCCGGGACCGCGATCCGCCACGCTCACGGTAACCATCTCGCCGTTTGCCTCCGCCGAAATCGTGATGGGCTGCTCTGCCGGTGAATACAAATTGGCATTGTCGATTAGTTTCACTAGCACGTCCTCAATTCGCTCTAAATCTGCACGAACTGGAGGCAAATTGGTGGTGGAGTGCGAATCGATGACGCGGCCTCCCAGCGTTCCCCGCAACCGCGTGACTGCCGCTTGGATGATTTCTCCAATGGGTAGAGCCTCAAAGTGCAGTTCGACTTCGCCCGCCTCCAGGCGTGCCATTTCCGACGCCTCTTCCACCAAATGATTCAATCGGTCGCATTCCTCATTAATAATGGTCAGCAACTCCACGCTCTGCGCGCGCTCTGTTATTTCAGCTCCCAGCAGGCTGGTCACTGCCGCCTTCATCGACGTCAACGGCGTCCTGAAATCATGGGCAATCGAATCGAGCAACGCTGATTTCAATCGCTCGCCCTGTCGCTCCGCTTCCGTGCGTCCCAATTGTTCGATGGCCCTGGTGCGCTCGATAGCGATCGCCACGAGGCTGCTCACCGCGTCCAGCGTCTGCCGCGACAGTGCCGCTCCCGAAATTCCCAGACTGCCAATGGCGCGCGCACCGAGCCGTACCGGAACAAACGCCAGCCCGGCTGACGATTCAATCGTTGCTTCATCCCGTAGAAACGCAGTCTTCGTTTTTTCCTCGTCGACCGGTACCGCACCATAGCCGGAACGGTAGAATTTATCTTTCTGCGGAAGGAACAGTTCCGCCGCTCCCGCTTCAAAACTGTCCACGATATAATTGGGAATGGCGTTCATCAATTGAATCACGTTTCCTTCTCCCAACAGTTTCTGGCTGAACCGGTAGAGCCGTTCGATCTCATGTCGTCGATTGTTCGCTTCGTCAGCCTCTTTACGGATGCGCGCTGAAAGCTGGCTGCCGAAAATGGAGGTCACCAGAAAGGCTGCCAGAGCCACCCAGTTCTGGGGGTCAGCAATTGTGAACGTCCCCACGGGAGGGAGAAAGAAATAATTGAACGCCAGCATCGCGGCCACGGACATGGAAACCGAGACAGCCATGCCCCAGACTGCGGAAACTGCTAAAATTGCAAGGAGAAACGTAAGTGCGACAGTGGTTTGATTGGCCGCCAGGATATGTCGATAAAACACGGTAACGCCGGTGATGGCAGTGAATGCGCAAATAAGTCCAAACCATTTGCCCGCAAGCATCCTCTGCATTCTCTTAGTTTAGCGCAGGCTACGATTTCGGTGGAGTAAAGAGTACTTTGACGAAAAAGCCCGAAGAATGGCTGGAGATTGCCTCGCCGCCGCAGAAGGCCAAGGGGATTTTTAAACTATTCCTCGGTTACGCCCCCGGCGTCGGTAAAACCTACAGCATGCTCAGCGAAGCCCTTCGCCGGCAAAGCCGCGGCGAAGATGTGGTGATTGGGGTCGTCGAAACTCATGGCCGGAAGGGCATTGAAGAGTTGGCTAGTCAATTGAAAGCTATTCCAAGAAAAAAAATTGAGTACAAGGGCACGATTTTCGAAGAAATGGATACTGACGCGATTTTGGCTCGCCACCCTGATGTAGTGCTTGTCGATGAACTCGCTCACACCAACATTCCCGGAAGCAAACACCGAAAGCGCTACGAAGATGTGCAGGAGTTGCTGGCCGCTAAAATCGACGTTGTCTCGACATTAAATATTCAGCATATCGAGAGTATCGCTCCGATCGTGCGATCTATCACCGGAATAGTCGTGCGGGAAACCGTCCCGGATTGGGTTCCGCTGACCGCCGCGGAAACCGTGATGGTGGACTTGACGCCGGAAGCCCTGCAAAACCGCATGAAGCGCGGCGATGTTTACAGTTCGGAAAAGGTTGAGCGTTCATTAAAAAATTTCTTTCGCCGGGGAAATCTAATCGCCCTTCGCGAACTCGCATTGCGGCAAGTCGCCGAGCAAGTGGATCGCAGCCTCGAATCCTACATGGAGACTCAGGACATCCGGAAAAACTGGGGAGTCCGTGAACGGCTGGCGGTTTGCATATCATCAAATTCCACCGGGCAACACCTCATCGCGCGAGCCGCGCGCATGGCCAGGCGCATGGATGCGGAGCTTTACGTACTCCATGTGGATCGTGAGTTCGGCCCCAAGGAATCAAATCCAGAAGCTCTGACCGCGAATCTGCGATTTGCAGAAAGTCTCGGTGCGCAAGTCGTGCGGCTAAAAGGTAAAAGCGTAGCGGATACTGTCGCCGATTTTGTCCGCACGAAACACATCACCCAGGTGATTTTCGGGCGCGCGCCAGTTCGCGATTGGCGGAAATACCTGTATCTCTCCGCGGTGCACCGTTTTTTGCGAGAGTCTCCTGCCGTTGACGTCCATATCGTCACGCAGGAAACCGAGGAATGAAGCCATCGCCGCGCAGGCGATAGTCCCTGTCCCAAATAGGATAGACACACCCTGTCAATGAAATAACAATTACATTACGTACCTTTATGATTAGAAGGTTTTCTAAGTCGATTGAAGGACGTCCCAATTCGGGACACCATTCCGTACTTGCAACAGCCGATTAAATTTGTCTTAAAAACTCGGCAACAATATTTTTACAAGGTCATCATTTACATGGGTTTGCCAATTCGAAATTGCCCCGATTGGTCCTCAAGTTGCCGCTAAATGTCGGGCTAGACCAGGTCTGCAAAAATGGGTCGCGTTTGGTGGGGCAATTGCCGTCTATGCGAAGTTCGAAAATAGGGTTACTCCCTAGTCAGTCAATTTTGCGCAAGCGCACCCTGCGAGATAGCAGTCAGCTATGAGCATCCAAGAGCTATCGTTACGACGCTGGCTGTTGCTCCCAACCATGGTGTCCAGCGGATTGGGTCTCTTGCTCATTTGCGCAGGATTCTTTTACTCCGATGTGCATACTTTCCGAAAGAGAAAGGTAGACGACCTGCGCACCGTCGCCTCCGTGCTGGAGGCGAACGCGGGTCCCGCACTGGCATTTGGAGATGAAAACACCGCAACGAACGTGCTGACAGCCATGCTGGTCCGTCCGGACATTCGCATGGCCGCTCTTTATCAGCCTGATGGTCGGGTTTTGGCCTGGTATTTGCGACAGGATTTGACGGGGACCATTTTGCCTCCCCGGAAACCTCAACCGGGACTGAAATGGAGTAAGGAATCATTATCTTTGGCCGACCCCGTGAACGTAGGCGCGAAATCGGTGGGCGAGCTTTATATCGAGGAAGGCGTCGGCGACTTTCACGAACGAATGGTTAGTTTCGCGGGTACTGCGGCAATTTTTGGGCTGGTCTGTGCAGCCATCATTTATTTCTTATCGCAGCGTTTGGGCTCAGTTTTTGTCCAGCCCATCTACGACTTGGCGGATGTGGCCAGGCGCGTCTCCTCGGGTGAGGGATATGCCTTGCGTGTTCCTCCGCTGCTCGGCAAAGAACTCCGCCAATTGGGAGTCGACTTCAACACTATGCTCGAAGAGATCCAGCGTCGCGAAGCACAGTTGCGCGATACCCACAATATGCTCGAGGAGCGAGTCACCGAACGTACTCAGGAATTGACGGCCGAGGTGCGCGAACGGCAGCAGGCGCAACGGCAACTCGCGGAACAATCGACATATCTTCAAACCCTGATCGAGGCCTGCCCCATGGGAATCGTGACGGAAAATGCCGGCGGGCTCATCGAAATGAGCAACCACGCCTTCCAGGAAATGTTCGGATATTCCCAAGCCGAAATGGAATCTTTGTCCATTGACCGCCTGCTGGCATCGGAAGAAATGAAAGCAGAAGCAGCGGAAATGACCAAAAACGTCTTGAGCGGAAACCTGGCTCACAAGATTACCAGGAGAAAACATCGCACTGGCGAAATGATCGATGTCGAAGCGTTCGGAGTTCCTTTCGTATTGAGCGGCGTTCTCCGTGGGCAGGTTGGAATGTATCTCGATATCAGTGAGCGAGTAAAAGTGCAGAGTGCGCTTCGCGACAGTGAGCAATTACTTCGAACCGGGGCAGAAGCCCTCCGCCAAAGCGAAGAGATGTTTCGCACCTTGAGCGCTGCCGCGCCCGTTGGCATTTTTCGTGTTAACGCCCAGAAGGAATGCGTCTATGTAAATGAGCAATGGGTAGAAATGACTGGAGTAAGCAGGGAAGACGCATTGGCAGGGTTGTGGCCTCGAGCCCTGCATCCCGCGGACCGCGAAGAAACGTTGCGACTTTGGGAGGAAGCAGTTTCCAAAGCCGAAGAATTTGTCTGCAGCTTTCGATTGTCTGGCGTGAACGAAAACGTGATGTGGGTAGATCTAATCGCCCGTCCATTTTTTGGACCCGATAAGATGCCGCAAGGCTACGTGGGTATTGTGCAGGACGTAACGCAAAGAGAAAAAACGCAAGAGCGGCTCAGGGACGCTGCAAAATCTGCCGAAGCCGCCAGTCGCGCGAAGAGCGAATTCCTGGCCAATATGAGCCATGAAATTCGCACCCCGATGAATGGAATCCTCGGAATGACGGAGTTGGTTCTCGATACCAACCTTGACGCGCAACAACGCGAATGCCTGACCATGGCCAAATCGTCTGCGGACGCCTTGCTTACATTGATTAACGACATTCTCGATTATTCCAAAATCGAGGCGGGCAAGCTGGAAATCGATGTGATCGAATTTGAATTGCACGACAGCCTGGGCGAAACAATGAAAGCGTTAAGTTTGAAGGCGCATCAGAAAGGTCTGGAACTCGCCTATGACATTCAACCCGATGTTCCGGCTACGTTACTCGGAGACCCAGGGCGACTCCGTCAAATCATAGTCAATCTCGTCGGCAATGCCATCAAGTTTACGCAAAACGGCGAAGTTGTCGTGCACGTTGTTGTACAGTCCCGGACCACTGAAAGTACCGTGCTGCACTTTACCGTGGTGGACACCGGCATCGGCATTCCCGCGGACAAACAAGCCGCAATTTTTGAAGCCTTCACCCAAGCCGATGGTTCCATGACCAGGACCTACGGTGGTACCGGGTTAGGCCTGACTATTTCTTCACGGCTCGTCGCACTTATGCAAGGAAAAATCTGGGTGGAAAGTGAAATGGGCAAAGGAAGCCGGTTCCATTTCACCGCGCGTTTTGGAATACAAAAATCTCCAACAAAAACAAAAATACACCGGGATGCCACTATTTTGCGAGACATGCGCGTTCTGGTTGTGGACGACAATGACACTAACCAACAAATTCTGCTCAAAATGCTGCTCAGCTGTCACGCCGCACCGCTAGCAGTACATGGCGGGACTGCGGCAATACTTGCGCTGCGGGAAGCGCACACCCTCGGCAAAACCTTCTCTTTAATTCTTCTTGATGCGCACATGCCGGAAATGGACGGATTTGCGCTGGCAGAATCCATAAGGGCCAACCCGGACTGGAACACTGCAACGATCATGATGTTAACTTCCGGAGGCCAGTACGGAGACGCGAAACGATGCCGCGAGTTGGGTGTCGCCGCCTATCTCACTAAACCAATCGGTCAAGAAGAATTGCTCAATGCCATTCTGAACGCTCTACAGCCAGCGCCAACCGAACAAATTTCCCCACCGCTCGTCACTCGTCATTCTCTGCGGGAGTCAGGCACGCACCTTAATATTCTACTGGCAGAAGACAACGCGGTTAACCAGGCTCTAGCTGTCCGCCTATTAGAGAAACGCGGTTATTCCGTGACTGTCGCTGGCAATGGCAAGGAGGCGCTGGCTTTATTGGAAAAGGATTCCTTTGATTTAATTCTCATGGATGTCCAGATGCCGGAAATGGACGGTTTCGCCGCGACGGCGGCAATCCGCGAGAAGGAAAAAAGTTCTGGCGCTCACTTGCCAATAATAGCGATGACCGCGCACGCGATGGTCGGAGATCGTGACCGTTGCCTTGAGGCCGGAATGGACGATTACATTTCCAAGCCCATTCACCCTGAGCTACTGGCCAAATTATTGAAGCTGCACACCACTGCAGTTTCGAAAGAATTGCTATGACCATGACACCGCTCGTACTGGATGCTGCGGAGCTTCTCGCAAGAGTGGAAAACGATCGCGAATTGCTACGCGAACTGGTGGCAATTTTTAAGAAGCAGCTGCCTGGTCAAATAGACTCGCTGCGCAACAACGTCGAAAACGGAGAAATTCCGGGCATCGTGGTGGCTGGGCATACCTTCAAGGGGATGCTGTCTAATTTGGGGGCGCCTCGTGCCGCCGCCGCTGCCGCGCGCCTCGAAGAGCTCGGAAAGAAGGGCGCCACAGACAAAGTTGGCCCAGCGTTTATCGAACTGCAGAATGAAATTTCATTGCTGATGCCGGAACTGGAATCGTGTGCAGCGCAGGTGAACACTTGAAAATATTAATCGCCGATGACGATATAATCTCCCGCACTTTACTGGAAAAGGCGCTGGGAAAAGAGGGATACGAGGTCGTCTCGACTGAAAATGGCCGGCAAGCCATCGAGAAACTGACCGCGGATAGAGGCCCGCGTCTTGCTTTGCTCGATTGGGTCATGCCTGAAGTCAATGGTCCCGACGTATGCCGGGCAGTGCGCGCCCAACACGAACAGCATTATCAATACTTATTGCTGTTGTCTTCCAAGGAATCCAAGGCAGACATCGTCTCCGGCCTGGAATCGGGTGCCGACGATTACGTCACCAAACCATTTGATTTGGAGGAGCTGAAGGCAAGGCTGCGCGCCGGAGTGCGAATCCTGGAGTTGCAGGATCACCTGGTGGAAGCTCGGGAAAGCATGCGGTACCACGCCACGCACGACAATTTAACTTCGCTTCTGAATCGTGGCGTGATCGTTAACTTGTTGGGCATGGAATTGATACGTTCGCAGCGCGAAAATCGTTCGACCGCCATTCTCCTTTGCGATATTGATCACTTTAAAAAAATAAACGATACTCACGGGCATCTTGTCGGCGATCAAGTTCTCAGGGAAGTTTCCAGCAGATTTTTGTCCGCGGTCAGGTCCTACGATTTTGTCGGGCGGTACGGCGGCGAGGAATTTCTCATTGTCCTTAATAATTGCAACCCTGCTTCCTCGGCTTCGCGTGCCGAACAGGTTCTTCGCTCGCTGTCCAATCGTCCCGTTAGTACTTCGGCTGGATTGCTTTCCATCACCGGAAGCATCGGGCTGCTCTTGAGCATCGATTGGGCCGGCAGGCCCGTGGAAGAAGTGCTTCACGAAGTGGATTTGGCGCTCTATGCGGCTAAACAGGCTGGCAGGAATTGCGTTCGTTTGGCCAAATCGCAAATCCCGCAACAACACGTCGTGGTTCCGGCAATCGAATTGCCTGTTACCGTGGAGCGCCGTAAAAGTTAGCCGTCGTTCGGTTGGCCCCTTGTTCGGTTAGCCCTTGTCCGGCGCGTTAAAACTGCTCAGCAGCCTCTCTATTTAGACCGCTTCTGCTCCATCATGCCGCGCATTGCCGAAGTCGAGCCCGGCGCGCGTTTTTCCCGCCACCCTTCCAGCCGCTTGCAGGTTTCTTCAATGCCCGAAAAAAGATGCGGATTCTTAAACGCCGCTCGCCACGTCGGGACAATAACTCGCATGCGGTCCCACACCACCCAAATTTCGCCGTTGCTCTCAAAAAACAACTCATCATTAATCAAGCCGCGGTTCACAATGCTTGCAACCATTTCCCAGTAGCTGATTACCATGCGGATGTAAGTGTTCTCTTCGCCTCCCTGAGGATATTTTTCCATCATTTCCTCGGGTGTCAGCGGGTGGAAATTTTCCGTGAACCACGCGCGAGCTTGACGAAGCTTTGGTTCGCGCCTCAAGTCGTACAGTCGGAGCATCAGATTCACTTCCTCATAACTGACCTGAGACATCGGCATTCTCCTTATGCTTGCAGCGCTAGCGCGGATTATTCCACTTCTTGATGCTTCGCGGCCGGCACGTATTCCCCGTAACGCGGAGGAAAAAGCAATCCCTGGCGTTGAAACTCGACATGAATCCTGCGGCGAAGTTCGCGAGAAACTTCGTCCTGCCTTGTCGGAACAGTACGAATTTGTATCCGAACCACAGCCCCGTCGCGATCAAAATTCTGCACCCCGAGGATACGTGGCCCGTCCACCAGTGTTTGCGACCACGCCGAATCATTCCGCAGTTCCGCGGTAACCGTTTCCAGCGCCTGCAGAATTCTATCCATTGCGGTTTCCGGAGGAAAGGAAACGTCCAGAAATGTTTGGGACCAGTCCCTGCTGAGGTTGCCGGCAAAACGGATGTCTCCGTTAGCCACGGTAACCAGCGCTCCGCGTGAGTCGCGCAACATGGTGCGGCGTAGGGTCACCTGTTCGACGCGCCCGGTGGTTTCGCTAACCTGCACCAAATCGCCAACTGTGAATTGGTCTTCGAACACAATGGAAAATCCGGCTATCAGATCGCGCAAAAGATTCTGTGCGCCAAAAACAATAGCGACTAGCGTTAATCCCCCAAATATTGCCAGCGGCAGAATATTGATGCCAAATTCCGGTAAAGCTGCCACCAAAACAATGGCCCAGACGACTTTGCACCCCGCGCCGTAGAGCAAATTCGCAAGAGCGCGGGTCTGCTGCTCGCGATGTTGCGCCGCGCGAGACTGTGAACTCGCCACATGAATTAGCGAATTCGTCCACGAACGTAGAAAACGAATAAGCGGCAAAGCGACAACGAGAATGGCAATGAGGTGCAGTCCGTTGGACAGAGAAAATTCGGGCCAGTGCGTAAAGTAACTAGACATACAGTGATGGCAGGGCGAGTATAACATTGGAGTTGGCAAGTTGCGCGGTTCGCCGCCGCCTGGAAATCGCGTGTTGCGGATGTGCAAACAGGGAAGGGAACTATGTTGAAGAATAGACGAACATTCTTGTGGGCCGTCACGATTGCAGCGCCAATTTTGACCATGGGTATGTCTCAGCTGCCCAGCCAGAATCCCCAAAGTCCCATGCCGCCGTTTGGTCCGGACGAGCCGGAAAAACCGGAGAGCCCTCTTAAAAACCCAAATAAATCACGGCTGGAAGCCAATGATAAGGACATCAAAAAAAAAGTTGAGAAGCTGTTTCAGTTGGCCACCGAGCTGAAAGATCAGGTGGAAAAAACAGACTCGTCGAAGGTGCTATCCTTGGCGCTGTTAAAAAAAGCCGAGGAAATCGAGAAGTTGGCCAAAGAAATCAAAAATCGCTCGGCGGGCTAAACTTGAGCGCTCGTAATGGGCTGGTCCCTGCCGTCACGGGAGAGCCCGGTGTATAATGAACGAATCTTGGGAAAACCCTGCAGTTCTGGGTTGAAAAATTTTGGACCCGTAGCTCAGATGGATAGAGCGACAGCCTCCGAAGCTGTAGGTCGTGAGTTCGAATCTCACCGGGTTCACCACTTTATCCAAAAAACATCATTATTTTCGCAGCAGGGTGCCCTGCCCTCGCTGTTTGAGGGCGGGGCTTTTCTTTCTTGCTTAGCGAGTAAGTGCGCCGATGAACTCTACATCAGCGCAGTCGACCGCTTGGCAGCATTCTTAGTTGTTGTCGAGACACTCATGCCGATTTCCGGATGCGTTAAATCAAAATGTCAGTGTAGTATAATCTGAATAACGAAAGGTTCGAGGCAAAGGTCTTACGAAATTAGGGCGTCGCTGGATGCGCGCGCTCAGACCTGGGCAACAAAAATTGGTGCTGATAGTGTTGAATCTAAGGAGGAAGTTCACAAAATGCAGCCTGAACGGCCTCGCGCACGCCGGTATCCGTTTGCCGCCAAAATTGAGCTCACGGAAATGCAGTCCGAGACTCAAATTGTGGAACAAACCTCCAATCTGAGTCTATATGGATGCCAGGTAAACACCGCTAAGGCTTTACCCGTGGGCACCATGATTTGGCTGCGCATTACTCACCAAGGCGGGACATTTGAAGCGCATGGTAAGGTTGCAAACATTCGCCCGGCAAAAGGTCTCGGGATAGTTTTCACGCAAGTGGAGGGGAAACACCAGATCGTCTTGGAAAAATGGATCGCTGAATTACGAGAGCAGAACAAGCTGCATTAGCTTTCTCCGCCCGAAGATTTACTTACCTTTCTCGAATCCCTTTGCCACGAATTCTCGTGCCCATCAGAAGTCTTTCGTGCCGGACCATTCGGTGACGCCCTGAATGGCAGGACCGTCTTCGCGTTCGCCTCGGCACGTTTTGCCTGCAATTGTTCATTTTGTGATTGCGCTGCTTGTGCCAGCAATTTCTTTAATGAAGCGCGTGTTTCCGCCACGTATCGAGTCATACCCACGCTAAGGGATAAATGATAGTCATTCTCTGTCGCTTGCAGGTGTGTCATGTTTTTTCGCAAGCGCTGGGTGATTGAATCGGCGCTCTGGTCCGCATCCTCGACAACCAGCGCCGTGAATTCATCGCCCCCAAACCGCGATGTAAGGTCCGAGTTGCGAAACGTTTTCCGGAATATCTCTCCCGTTTTTACCAGCGCCCGATCGCCTTCTTGTATTCCAAACCGTTCATTAATTTCTTTCAAATTGTCGAGGTCCGCGAAAAAGACCAACAAATTCTTCTTTATTCCGTTGGCCATTTTCATTCGCTCGCTGCCCAGAAGCAGAAATCCCTGCCGATTGTGCAGTCCGGTCAAATCGTCTATAAGCTCGAGGTGCGCCAGTTCCGATCGCAGGCGTTTTTGACGCATACTTCCCCGCACAAATCGAGCGAGTTTCTCCGCATCCAGCTTGTTGTCCGAACCCTTTATTCCTTTCAAGGCGCCGTCTGTGGCATCGTGGTCATCCGAGTTATTCGGCACAATAAGCACAGGCACATTTGCATCTAACTCCCCTATTCGCTTCAGCCCGGCGCTTCGTTCTTTGGAGCTATCGCCCGCGCGGAGGAGAACGATCTCGGGCTCATCTTTGGATTTGGTTATGGCGTGTTCGAGCTCTTCGGGACGCACTGCCTCAATGGCAAAATATTCATCATCCAGGGAAGGACGAAAAGTCGCTTTCGCGTCCTGCACCACCAAAACCCGAATGGGCTTGGCCTTCATTGTGTCGCCCCATTTCCCCTCACTACCCCTGACAATTCCCTGAACAGCAAGTTACCCCTGAACAGCGAGATTCTCGATTGGACTCTTACCATCCAACCCATACTCGCGAAGCTTAAGCAGCAAACCCTTATAACTGATTTTCAGTTGACGGGCTGCCGCTTTACGGTTGTAGCGCGTATCTTGCAGCGCTTTCTCGATCGTCGGTTTTTCTGCCCTGCTTTTTAGCTCACGCGCCAATTGTTTCAGATCCAGGGGCGTCGCTTCCTTCGCGTGAGCTCCAGACACCACGTGCTCAGCGTCCTCTGAACGCTCGAAGCCCTGTAACTCGCGTATTGCCTGCTCTTCATCTCCTTGGATCAGCAAGCGTTGCACAAAGTTCTGCAACTCCCGAACATTTCCAGGCCACGGATAATCCATGCAGGCCAGCTGGAGCCTTGGCGAAAAGCCTGTATGTTCCCGGCCGTAGTCCGCGGCGAATCGCTTCGCGAAATAATCCAGCAAAAAAGGAATCTCATCCGCTCGCGAACGCAACGGCGGAATGCGAAGCGTGAACGCGTTCAATCGATAATAAAGGTCCTGGCGCAACCGGCCGGACTCCAGCGCCTGCGAGATATCGACGTTCGTCGCAGCTATCACTCGGCTGTTGGCCTCCAACAGTTCGTGCCCGCCTACTCGCGAATAAATCCTATCTTGCAAAACGTGCAGAAGCTTTGCCTGCAATTCCGGCGGCATCTCCCCAATTTCATCGAGCAGGATTGTCCCGGAATCGCACAATTCAAATTTTCCCGGATTGCTTCGCACCGCCCCAGTAAATGCCCCTCGTTCATATCCGAATAATTCGCTTTCTAAAAGCGAACCTGGCAACGCCGCGCAATTCACCTTCAAGAAACGTCGTTTTGCTTTTGATGATCTGCTGTGTATAAGTCGCGCCAGAACCTCTTTGCCAGTTCCGCTCTCGCCAAGAATCAGTACAGGGATATCGTAATTGGCTATCTTTTCGATCTGCTGGCGCAACGCAAGCATCGCCGGATTACTCGAAACAAAAGACCACCCATCGGTTAGGGATTCGATGCGGACGGGAGGTTTCTCAGGAGAGAAAGCGCTGTTAGGTTGATCCGATAACGCCGCTACTCCAACGTTGCATAACGACGCGGCCGCTGTTTCAGACGTAGATAGCGATGCTCTACTAAGGGACACTCTCTTCTCCTTTGAACTTGAACTAACCGGTGCGCTACGCGCGAAAAACATTGGGCGAATAGTAGAATTACCCTAGACGAAAAAAGGTTGTATAGGCATCGGGTAAAGCCCTGACCCCAAATGCATTTAATCCTGTAGATTGGATCCTGGTCTTGAACCATAACGCGGTTTTTGCAGCGCGAACGTCCTGTTTCGAACACACCATCACACTGCCAATACGTTAGACTTTAATTAGGCCCAAATTGTGGGTTCGCGGCTTCCAGCCTGGATTCGAGCCATATGCACAAAATGCTGAGGTCGCAACTGTTCTTCTTACTGGCGCTATTGACTTGCGCCTCCCTCTTATTCCAAGTCAAAGGACATTCATCGGAGCAGCCTGGAGCTTTGGCGGCTGCTGAAATCATCCGCAAAGCGGTCGCTGCCACTGAGCATAGTTGGCAGGTTCGCGGCCAATATAACTACATCAAGCGCGACGAGGATCGACGCCTCGACGCCCAAGGTCACGTCAAATCCGCAAGAGTCGACGTGTTCAAAATGATCGTAATCAACGGCGCTCGATTCGAGCAGGTTGTCGAACACAATGGCCGGCCTCCTTCGCCGGACGAAGTGAAAAAGTTGAATCAAGAACTCGAAAAGTTAAAAAGGCAATCTTCCGGAGAGCGGGCTGCGCAATTCCGGAAAGAGCAGGAGGGTAAAGAATTCCTGGCGGAGGTGCTTCAGGCTTTTGATTTCCAGCTGGTCGGCGAAGAATTAATCGACAATCGCCCGGCTTACATTCTCGCCGCAAAGCCGCATCCTGGTTATCACTCGCACAGCAAGTACGCCAATATGATCACGAAATTGGACGGCAAGCTCTGGATCGATAAACAGGATTTCGGCTGGATAAAATTTGACGGCCAGGTAACCGATTCATTTTCTGTCGGAGTGGTTATCGCCAGAGTGCAGCGCGGCGCCCGTATCTTCGTTGAACAAACACCGGTGGCCGACGCGATATGGCTCCCTAAACGTGTAGAGTTGCAGGCCGGCGCCAAGCTTTTTTTCGTGAAGAATCTTGCAGTGAACCGGATTCTAACTTACTCAGATTATCAGCGCGCGGATAGCCTATACTCGGCCAATAGATAGGGTCCCCGTCCGGAAACATCAGCGTGCCGTCTTTTTAAGAAGTCCTCTCACCGCATCAGAAAAATTTGTCGGCCCATCCTTATGACTACTCGTCGGAAAACGGCTCTCATCGTCATTTTGCTCGCGGGTGCTCTCGTGGCCGCTTTCATCGTGCTTGCGCCTGCCTTCGTCAAAATCGATCGCTACCGGCCGCAAGTGATTTCTTATCTCCAGGAAAAAACCGGCAAGCAAATTGAAATTGGTAGTCTTGGTCTAACTTTTTTCCCGATTTCCGTTCAAGTCGATAAGTTTGGCGTAAAAAATCCGCCTATCTTCCCGCCCGGTTATGTGCTGCAAGTATCGCGGATTGAAGCGCAGCTCAGTTTTGCCGCGCTTTTGCACCGCCAGATAGTCATCAACTCACTCGTCCTGGAAGACCCGGTTCTAAACTTGACCTCAGACCCTGATGGACCGTGGAATTTCGAAAATCAGCACGCTCAGGCTTCCGGCGCGGCTATCCCTCTGGGAATAATTTCTGATGTGCAAATCAAGAATGGAGGGCTCGTAGCCTCGAACCTTTTGCCCTCTGATGCGGCTGGCCCTATTTTTTTCGAAGCTCACAACATCTCCGGCGATTTGCAACAGGTGAACCTGCTTGGAATTATGAATCCAGCCTCTACTACCATGGACGGGCGCGGCAGCATTTTAATCGGCGTTATGAATTTCGGCGCCGTGGTGATTAAAAACCTGCGTGCCAACGTGCGTTTGGAAGCGCGACATTCTTTTTTCACGGATCTTAAGGCGCAGATTTATGGCGGGGACGCTGCCGGTGATTGCACCTTCGATCTCTCCGGCAAGAATGCGGCGTTTGAGACGCACATGCAGCTCGCCGGAATTAATGTCAGTCAACTATTGGCCGCTTTCCCTAATGGCGGCGGCAAGATGACCGGTAAAATGGAAGGTGACGTCAAATTAGCGGGCGACATTGCCCATACCCTTCGCCCACTCGCGGGAATTCACGGCACCGGACGGATCACGGTGCGCAACGGCAAGGTTCCTAGCCTCAAACTCAATGTTAATTTGATGAAACTTGCGCACTTCAACGATCTCGGCCCTGCAAAAAATGACCCGTCCTCCTTTAATCTGATCACCACTGATCTGGAGTTGGCCAACCAGCGCATCTCCAGCCGTGTGATCGATATCGATGGATATGGCGTGGATGTGGACGGCGCGGGAAGCGTGAGCGTTTCGGGTTCAGACGATCTCAACTATCGTGGCCTGGCCGAAATTACCACCAAGGAAGGATTTTTTACCAACACCATTGCCCGATTCTCCGGAGCTTCCTTAAAAAACGGGAAATTGCAATTTCCCTTTAGGATCACTGGAACCATCGACAACCCGATTTTTTCAAAAGGTAAGGGCGATAAGGACGTGGATGCGGTTCAGAAACGCGTCAAAAAGATGTGAAGGAATTTTTCAAAGGTTGCTGATGCGCCCCGATGTGCTTTAAGGAATAGTCACAATAGCGGGATGTAACTCCCATATGGTTTTCACTTGGGCCGACCCCCGGTTATGATCGAAGTCTTCAAACGCCAATCCCAGGACTTCTACCGGCAGTGCCGTCGGCAACTCGCCACCGTGTTGAGAATCCAGAACAAATCGGTGTTTGGCCAATTGGCTTTGTGCGCTCTGGCGAGCGCTGCAAAATTCGCTATCCACCGGCGTTTCTACGATCACCCGGTCCGCGTTCTTGTCCGCCGTTGCGGAAATCTCGAAGTGTACATCGCAGTCCGCCGCATTCACGCTGGCTTGCTGAAGAAATGCGTTAGCCACGTGATACACCAGCAGTTCGCGTCCAGCGCGTGGAGCATCAAACGCCACATATGGATCCTGAGGCCAAGCAAGCATTTTCTCCACGGTAGTCTCTTCGTCTATCCTGTTAGGGATAGGTACGTGTTTCGCAATGTGGCGGAAATCGAGAATAGCCGGCTCGATCGGTAGGCACTTACATAGATCCTCGGGACTCGGCTGAAAAATGCCGTAGTCGCTTCCACTACAACCTGCGAGTGTTAGGCCCAGTGCCCCCGAAGCAGCAATCAGCGCGAAATGTTTGATCGATGTCATATATATAGGATGCTCTTTTCATCCTTGACGGTTGATTCATGACGATTTTATCGCCTGCTTGGCGTCATATGGACGCGCCTGCGGCAAAAAGTCCCGCTTCTCCGTCTCGTATTTAAACCCAATAGATGTACAATGCACCTGCTTTGGGAGATTCTAAGCGAGCAATAGTCGAACGTCTGTATTGTTTCGCACTCAAACGCGGGCCGTGAGGCTTTAAATTGCCCCAAGCCACACTTATGTTGAAAGTCGATTTGCGCAGCGATCCGTCGCTTCTCGCCGTAGTCCGGAGCATGACGGAGCAGGTGTGCGAAGTGTTGGGATTTTCCGCCACCGAATGCCGCTCGGTTACGCGCGCAGTCGATGAAGCTCTGAGCAACATCATTCGCCACGCCTATAAAGGAGTTTCCGAACGCTCCATTCAACTCTCTCTCAGCCGTATAAAAACGCGTAGCAATGGCCGCGCGCGCGAAGGATTGGAAATTTTATTGGAGGATACCGGCCCGGCCGTCGATCCAACAAAGTTATGTCCAAGGCCTCTCGATGAAGTCAGGCCCGGTGGATTGGGTCTTCACTTCATTCGGCAGAGCATGGATAAAATTCAGTACCAGAGAAGCGGGCGTGTGAACAGGCTGAGGCTATCGAAGTATTTGCCTGCTCCAAACACCTCGCAAGATTCTTGAAGGAGCCAGACTGTGCAGATTTCTTTCCGTCGTATGGAACAAATTACCATTTTCGATCTAGTGGGAAACATCGACTTGGCTACTTCGCCGGAATTGCGCAAGGCTCTTTTACACGAGCTGCGCGAGACGCGCACCCCGCGTGTCATCCTCAATCTTTTGCAGGTTAAATATATCGATAGTTCCGGAATCGCCTCCCTGGTGGAAGGTCTCAAGGCTTCGCGGGACGTAGGCTCGCGCTTTATTTTGTACGGACTCAGTCAATCTGCGCGCGAAGTGATGCAATTGTCTAAATTAAATAAAATTTTTGAGATTTATGAGTTAGAAGAACAAGCGCTCACTTCCTGACCTCTCGCGCGTTTGTTCTTGGGACATCGGTATTGCTATGGACCTGGCTCAAGTCGGTGAAACGGTAACGAATGGCTTCGCCTATGTTGGAGCCCTGGCATCCCTCGGCGGTGAAGCTGCTTATTTCACGTTCATCGGACCCTTTCGCGGAAAACCGTTGCGCTTGCAGCGGGCGGTTTCACAAGCCCTGAACGTCGGTGTCCGGGCGCTTCCCATTCTTTCCCTGATCACTTTTTTTATTGGCTTGATTCTCGCGTTGCAAAGCGCTTATGAACTTCGCAAATTTGGCGCCATAAGTTACGTCGCCAGCGCGGTTGCGATTTCCATGTCGCGCGAACTTGGACCTCTTATTACCGCCATTCTCGTTATTGGCCGCTCCGGGTCCGCCTTTGCCGCTGAAATTGGCACCATGAAAGTCACCGAAGAGCTTGACGCCCTGCAGACCATGGCCATCAGCCCGGTCGACTTTCTCGTTAAACCAAAATTTCTCGCCATGTTAGTTATGCTGCCTTGTCTTACGATTTGGGCGAATGCTATGGGCATACTGGGAGGCGGGGTTTTTGGAGTCGCCCAAGCCGGGTTCACCTGGTCCAGATATATCCAGGCTTCCGTGCACGCTCTTTTTCTGCGCGATATAACCACCGGCTTGATTAAAAGTGTGATGTTTGGCGCCACCATCACCGCCGTCGGTTGTCACGAAGGCTTCGCCACCAGTGGCGGCGCCGAGCAGGTTGGTCGCTCCACCACCACCGCCGTGGTGATGTCCATTTTTCTTGTTATTGCTGTTGACCTGGTTTTTACCGCGTTGTTTTTCTTTTTGGGAGAAGGCTAAAGTTTACGCCGCGTATGATTGAAACATCCCCTCACGACGCCGAAATCGGAGAAATCTTAATTTCCCTGCAGGATCTCCGTGTGCAATATGGAGATCGGGAAATCCTTCATGGCATCAGCTTCGACGTGCGTCGTGGTGAAACCATGGTTATCCTCGGTGGTTCCGGGTCCGGAAAAAGCACGCTGCTCCGAACCCTCGTTGGCCTCGAAAAACCCACCTCTGGAAAAATTTTAATAAAAAATCAGAATATCGCGTCCATTTCCCAGCGTGATATGGACGAAATCCGCAAAAAAATCGGCATGTCTTTTCAGGGCGGCGCATTGTTCGGTTCCATGACTGTCGGCGAAAACGTCGCGCTGCCGCTGCTCGAACACACCAAACTCGAACCTTCCACGATAGAAATTATTCTTCGTCTGAAGCTTGATCAGGTGGGGCTGGCGGGATTCGAGGATTACATGCCTTCGCAGTTGAGCGGCGGGATGAAAAAGCGTGCGGCCGTCGCGCGTGCTCTCGCCATGGATCCTGAAATACTTTTTTTTGACGAACCTTCCGCCGGCCTGGATCCTATAATCGCCGCCGGAATAGACCAGTTGATTCTAGACCTGAAAAAGGCGTTTCATATGACCATAATTATCGTCACCCATGAACTGGCCAGCGCTTTTCTTATCGCCGACCGCATGGTGTTGATCGATAAAGGAAATCTTGTGGCCATTGGCACGGTGAATGAAATGCAGTCAAGCACTCAGCCGCGCGTTCGTCAATTTCTTGATCGCGTCGCCGAACCTGAAGTTTCGCAGGAAATGGATTATCTGCAGATGCTCACCGAACATCGGCCGGCGCGCAACGGCAAAGCTTCACAGAAAAGGGGAACGTGATGGAAGGCAAACGGGAACAGGCTGTAGTCGGTTTATTTGTGATTGTTGCTTTGGCCATTCTGGCAGCGACGGTTTTCTCCATTAGCGGAGCGTTTGGACGCAGTATGAAAACCTACCACGCCTATTTTCCTTTTGCGGGAGGACTCGAGCCCGGTTCCACCGTGCGCTATGCCGGCGGACCGAAAGTGGGCCGTGTCGAAACTCTTCGAATCGATCCGCAAAATCCTGCGCGCATGGACATCACCTTCAAAGTTCAGTCGGATCTTCCGGTTAGAACCGATAGCCACGTAAGAATCATGAGTCTTAGCCCGCTCGGAGACAATCACCTGGAAGTTCTTGCCGGCAAAAGTTCATCTCCCGCACCCGATGGCGCGCTTCTTACTGGCGATCCTTATACCGATTTCAACGCCATCACCGAGCAGATCAACAACATCGCCCCGAAAGCTCAGCAACTCCTCGTTACTTTGAATGAGCGCGCCACGGAAATGAAGGAAACGATCAACCGGGTCAACGATCTGCTGAGTTCCCAGAACCGCGCCAATTTGGCGGCGACTCTGGCGCAAACTCGCGGCATGATTACCGAAGACCGCCCGGTTCTGAATTCCTCTCTGCATCACGTAAACGATGCCAGTCAAAAACTTGGACCGCTCATCGACAACTTCAAGAAAACATCTGACCAGGCCACCCTGGCCTTGAACCACATCGACGGGATGGTCAACGAAAATCGCCCCGATGTCCATCAGGCAGTCGTCCAGTTGCGCGAGACTTTGGCCGAAGCCAAAGGCTTAATCGCTCGACTCGACCAGACTCTGGACGTCAATTCAGAAAATATCGACGAGTTGCTCGAAAACTTACGTCATGTTTCGGAAAATCTCAAGGAATTCACAAACACCATCAAAACCAGGCCGTATACCCTAATTCGCGCCAGCGTTCCGCGTGACCACATACCCGGTGCCAAGCCATGAGCCAATTGATTATGCAAAAAATTGCGGCATCCGCATTCCTCTTCTTCGCACTCATCTGCGTCGCCGGGTGCGGCGCGGCGCGGCCGGTTAAGTATTACCAATTAACGATCCCATCTCAGGGACCCGCCTCCGCTGATGCCTCCCCGTATCCAGTCATCCTCCTCTTGGGTTCACTAAAAGCTTCGCATCTTTATCGCGAAGACCGCATAGTCTACGGCTCCACAACCGAGCAGATGGGCACTTATGAAGGTCACCGCTGGGCCGAGCCTCCTACAGAAATGATTGAAGCGAGTTTGCTGCATACCCTCCGCTCTTCCGGACGCTATCAATCCGTTTTGCCGCTCACCAGTAGTGCGCGCGGAGATTTTGTGTTGCGCGGACAGTTGCATGATTTCAAGGAAGTCACGGGTAATGGATTAATCGCGCGGGTCACGTTGGATTTCGAGATGCGCGATGTAAAGTCCGGACAAACGGTGTGGACCCATTCCTACACTCACGACGAGCCGGTCAGCGGCAAAGATGTCCCGGCAATGGTCGCCGCTCTCAATCGGAACGTCCAGCGCGCTAATGCGGAGGTCTCTTCCTTGCTCAACCAGTACTTTGCCGCGCATCCGCCCAAATAATTCTGGCTGCACAGTGCTTCATAAATTTCCTGTCCTTCAAGAAAGAGAAATATGCTTCGTTTCTCCCGTCCGAATCGAATTTTCGAGCCCCTCTTCCTATTGCTCGTCGCTTTCTCGCTATTATCCGGCGCCGCCAATTCGCAAACCCCCTCGAATCCTTCGCCAACAAACGCTCCTATCATTACAAAAGTTGAGCCGCCCAACTGGTGGCTTCATCTCACTCCCCAACTGACCTTGCTTCTCTCCGGACACCATCTCGAAAGCACTGAAGTTTCCTGCAACTTGCCCACGTTGCGTGTCTCAAGAACGCAATCTTCCGCCAAAGGAAATTATCTGTTTGTGTGGCTGGAAATTTCCGCGGACACAAAATCCGGCACTGCTATCTGCCGCGTGAACACGCCGACCGGCGCAACCTCTTTCGAGCTTCCTATCGCCGCGCGCGCCCCGACGCTTCGCAGATTCCAAGGCCTTTCCGCCGAAGACGTAATCTACCTCATCATGCCCGATCGTTTTTCCAACGGCGATCCCACCAATGACGAACCTGCGCACACTCCTGGCAATCCCGTCACGCACGACCGCTCCAATCCGCGCGCCTATCATGGAGGAGATTTGCGCGGCATCCTCAATCACTTGCCCTATCTCAAAGACCTCGGCGTAACAACTCTTTGCCTCACGCCTATCGTGAAAAATGATGCCCCGCAGGATTATCACGGTTATGGCGCCGCGGACCTCTACGCCGTCGATCCCCATTTCGGCCCTCTCGCCGATTATCAAGAACTCGTCGCCGCCGCCTATCAGCAAAAAATGAAAGTACTTTTCGATATTGTTCCCAACCACGTGGGCCCGCGCCATCCGTGGGTTTCCAATCCGCCGCTGCCGGACTGGTTCCACGGCACCCTTCAGCATCACGTTGATTCTCTTTCGCCGCTCAAAGCTTCTTTTTACGCGCAACCCGATAAGCTCGGACACGACCCTTTCGAATCACTTGTTGATCCGCACATGCCCGCCAATCTGCGAAAAAATCTTACGGATGGCTGGCTCTTCGGGACCCTTCCCGACCTAAACACAGAAAATCCCTTGGTCGCACAGTATCTTTTGCAGAACGCCGTTTGGTGGGCGGAAACTTCTGGTCTCGACGGCTTTCGCATCGACACCTTCCCGTATGTGCCGCGCGAATTCTGGGCCAGTTGGCACGCCGGTTTGCGCAAAATTTATCCGAATCTCACAACTGTCGGCGAAGTTTTCCATCCCGATCCCACGGTCACTTCATTTTTTGTAGGCGGGCGAAAAAAAAATGTCGGCGCGCAACCCGCCATCGACACCGGTCTCTCCACCGTTTTTGATTTTCCAATATACTTCGCACTGCGCGATGTCTTATTGAGTGCCGCCCCTGCCGGCCGCCTCGCCAATATCCTTCGTCAGGACTCCCTCTACGTTTCACCCGACACACTCGTGCCATTTTTCTCGAATCACGATGTGCCGCGCCTGGCGGCCAGTGATCCCGCGTCGCTCAATAAACTCAAACTCGCTTTCGCGCTAACCCTTACATTGCGCGGCATTCCGCAGCTTTATTACGGCGATGAAATCGCGCTGGTCGGCGGCAACGACCCGGATAATCGCCGCGATTTTCCCGGTGGCTGGCCCGGCGATGCCAATAACGCGTTCACTCCCGAGGGCCGCACGCCACGCCAACAACAAATTTTCTCTTATGTACAAACCCTGCTTCGCTTGCGTCGTGACCATCCCGCCTTGCAATCCGGCTTTCTAACGCACGTCGCTTCCGACGATTCCAGCTACTGTTTCCTGCGCGCCTCGGAAGAGGAGCGTCTTCTAATCCTGTTCAACAATTCCACGCAAGAGCATAAAGTGAAAACTCCGCTGAACGATTTACTCGGCGGCGCCGTGGTTTCGATTTCTCCTGTCTTCGGCGACGCCACGGCCACGGTGGCGCAACGCGAACTGCAAATCACCATGCCCCCGCAAACTCTTTCGATCTTGGTTGTAAATTAAATTGCCTGCGCAAAATTAAAGCTGCTACTTCTCGACCGAGGGGTTGAATGCGGAAACCGGATCCATGTAGCTGCGTTTCAAAAATTCTTCGCGGGGCAGGGAACCGCCAGCCCGCTCCTTCACGTCTCCCAGCGTCGCCGCAATAATTCCGCCATCCGCTGAATCAAAAATAATCACCGCCCCCTCCAGCGTGGAGATTGCCTCTCCGCCATCTTTTCCAAATCTCTCAAAAATTGACTCAGCGAACGCAACTTTTTCCGCAGCCTCCGTTTTTTTACCGTCAGCCGCTGGCTGCACCGTGAAAATTTTTACCGTCTTGCCTTTCAACTTTTCCCAATTCCCTGGGAACACGCCAGTCTCTTCCCGTGTTACACGAAACAAAACTTTTTTTGCCTCGCCCGTCGGTTTGAGTCGCCGAGCCAGAATCTCCGGCAACTCCACCATATTGCGCCGCAGATACCCCCGCGAAGCGCCCGAAATTTGCACGTGAATCCATTCCTCGTCCGCGTCAATGAACTCGAACTCATCATCCGCAGCCGCCTGAAACAAAACTTTCGATCCCGCTGCCGCCCGCGCCAGTACTGGAGTCCCCGATTTTTTCACCACCACTAAATTTTGTGGATGCGCCTGATTGCGCTCCAGCTCCAGGAAGTTTTGCAACTCGGCGTTCAACTGTTGCGCATGCTTTTCTTCGGTCTCGCGCTTCAGTTTTAAGATTGCCATCTCTTCAATTGTTTCTCCGCCGGCCATCGTCCCGCCTGCTGAGCCCGTTCGACCACCGGAGTTGACCGGTAATCCCGATGCCACATCCAATTTGGGCCGGGGCATTTGCAAGCTCGAAGAAGGTGACGCAATCCCCGCCGTCTTCCCTCCAAATTTTTCCGTAAGTCGATCCAGCAAATCCAATTCCAGCCGGCCGTTTGAAGGCAGCACCCGGTACCCCGACTTCGCCGGATCCTTGTCCGCATACCACGCAGTGATTTTTGCCGACAATCGCACCACGCAACTCCCGGGCGTAGCGGGCAATATATCAATGGAAAATTGGTAGAACGCCCGCTCATACCGGTCCAGCGGTTCCGCGCCCATCGCCACGAATCCATCAACGATGGGCAATTTTTGGCCTGCGTACGCTTGCAACTCCTTCAGCGCGCCGTCCACATCCTCTTTCGATCGTGCATACGTTCTTGCATACGGTACCGCCTGGGCGAGAACCAACTGTGCCTGGCAGACTATTCCCGCCAGCAACAACCAGCCAAAAAACATTCGCGACCGTTTCATCAACAAAAAGTTTTTCTTCAAGGCAAATTTTCCAATTCACTCAACCGCAACCAGCCGCGTTGTCCCGCGGGTGTTTCCACGCCCAGCCAATGCGGCGTCACGATCACTACAACCACCTCGGTATACGCCGGCAGCGTCGCAATCTCCGCGGCCGACGCAAATGGCGCAGCCTTTAATTTCGCCCCCGGCGCATGCACTCGCCGCTCCAATTCGTGTCGAAGGCCGGCGATTCGTTTTTCCATTTCCTCCGCCGAGGATTGCGCCGCCGCCAGTCGACTCGACTCATCTTCTCGCTGGTGAATCACCGTCTGCCGCGCAAGTTGTTCCCCTTCGCGTTGGCGCAGCGCCTCTGCTGCTTCCGCTTCTGCATTTTGGATTGCCTGAAGATGTTCCCGGATCGCTTTTGTCTCCGCCGCTTCCACGGATCCATCCGACGGATGCACCGTGCGGTGCGCCGCCTCGACAAATACTGCGTCGATACGTATGCGCGCCCTGTCTTCGCCTGCCATGCTCAAGACATATCGCACTGCGATAGTGCCCTGGTCCGCACTCTCTAAAAAATGCCGTGGAGCGATCGCCTGCCGCCGGATTTTGTAAAACGCCTGGCCCGCGCCCTTCCAGGTTGGAAACAGCGGAGTCGAAGCCGCCACTTCCGCGCCGCTTAGCGTTTCGTCCCGATCAAACATAATCGTGCCGTGAATGATTTGATCCTTCAGCACTTCCTGCAGCGCTTGCAGCGCGTCTTGCTGCGATGCGGCAAATTCCGTCACCAGCCCGGGGCTGCGCAATTCGCGGTCTCCCAGGCAAACTTGAACTCCAGGCAACAAAAAAATACCCACCCATAAAATAAAGCGTCTCATTTGGTTGATTGCCGTAACCCCCGCAAAAAATCCCGCCTCTTCATGCATCCTTGTTGTCATTATGCCAGACGGCCAATGTTTGTCACCGTACAGACGCTTCTTTCCGTAAGAACCGTTCTTATGCCGCTCGCGCTCGCTCCAAACCTTAATTTTTCTCGCTCCAAACCTTAATTTTTGTTAAGAAATCAAACAAAACTGTTGCATTCGTTTTTTGGTGGGAGTAACCTCTCTGACGGTTCAGGGACACGGAGACGTGACTTCTCTCTATTGCTGAGAGCGAGTTCGCGTTCTTGTACGTGCATACTTATTTTCACTGCCGATTTGTTCGCCAATCGCAGCCGCATGCGCGGTTGTCTGCTTCTTTGACCACACGCGTTCCCCTGCATCCTATAGTGTCGTGGATTCTTTTACAGATATTCCATTGAGTCCCAGTCCCATGCGGAGGTGGCTGTATGTCTGTATACGTCCGACCGTCGGCTAAAGGAAACACGCGCAGTCATATCTGGCTCGGCCTCCTTTTCGCCGCCCTGATGCTTGCTGACTGTCGCCCCGCGACCGCTCTGCCGGCGTTCGCTCGCAAGTACGGCATGCCTTGCTCCTCCTGTCATGAAGCCTGGCCCAAGCTCAGTCCATTTGGCCAAAACTTCAAAGACAACGGCTACCAGATGATGAATGAGCGCGACGCTCCCATCTTCCAGAATGCTTCGTATTGGCCGGTTACCTTTCGCATCACGCCCATCTGGCATCGTGAAAGCACCAATCGCGTCGCGGTCGATACCAACCCAGCGACAGTCCCGCCAACGCAAACTGAGGCTCAGATTACTACTCACGGGTTCGATTGGACTGGCCTCGATTTCCATACCGCCGGCACGCTCGCGAAGAACGTTTCCTTCTATGTACTGCCATCCTCGGACAATACCGGCGCTTTCCACTTTGAGTCTGTCTGGGCCCGCTTCGACAATTTGTTCGGAAGCAGTTGGCTCAATATCAAGCTCGGGAAATTTGAACTCGATAACTTGCATTCCGAGAAACGCACCCTGACTTTATCGCCTGTCGGCGGCGGCTATCAGAATTATCACTTCCAGCCGGTCGGAGAATCCCTTTATACCTTCGGCCTTGGCGACAATCAGGTCGGTCTTGAATGGATGGGCCATTCCAAAAACGATCGCACTCGCGTTTCCGCTTCCTTGCTCAGTTCTACCGACGGCAAACCAAACCTCCCCGCCAGCAGTTACGACGCCTTTTTCGCGGCCAGCCGTGCGTTTGAGTTCGGAAGTTTCGGCGTCCAACGTGTCGGTGGTTTCGCTTACATCGGCCAAGCCCCTACCTACCCCAAGTACACCACGGGCGGGACCGCAGTTCCCGGAACCGGCACTGGTAATAAGACTTTCTATCGAGTTGGTTTGATTGGCATGTGGTATTTCAAAAAGCTCGACATCACTACAATGTATTTCCACGGTCAAGATAGCGCCTTCCTCGGCACAAATACCCCGGCCAATCAGCCGCTTCCCGTCGGCGCTCGTGCCCCGAACTGGAATGGCGGACTGTTTGAAACGCATTACAATCTTAGTCCCCAGCTCATCTTCATCAACCGTTACGAGTTAGTTCGCATGTCACGGCAAGCCTTGGACTCTACCCTTGGCGATGTTGGCAATCTCGATGTGGTGACCTTCGGTTATCGCTACTACCCATTCATTTCCAGCCGCGCGGGCTTCGCTTTCCACAACGAATACGCGCTGCTCCGTCGGCGTAAAGTCTCGCCGGTGAACAATCTGGATTTAACCAGCAGCAGTTTGCTGTTGGGCTTTGACTTCGCGTTTTAAAGGGTTAGGGGATGCGAATCATGAAAATTTCCAAGCTTTGTCTCGTTGCTGCGGTTTTTCTTGCGCCGGCTTTCGCCTCTGCGCAGCAAATGGAAGCCCACATCGGAGGCGTAACCGGTCATTCCGATCCCGGTAAACAGTTGTACTTCCGCTACTGCTGGGGCTGCCACGGATTCCGCGGCGACGGCAACGGAGAAAATGCTCCTTACGTTCAGCCGCAACCACGCAATTTCGTTGCCGGTACTTTTAAATGCCGTTCCACCCCTACTGGCACTTTGCCAACCGACCAGGATCTCTATAATTCTCTCGTTCGTGGTTTCAATACCACCAACATGCCTTCCTGGATCGCCTTAAGCACCCAGCAGCGCGCCGATCTCGTCGCCTTCATCAAAACCTTTTCTCCTCGCTGGAAAACGGAAAAGGCTGGCGATGTTATTAACGTGCCGCAGGAAACAAAGCTGTCGCTCGAAAGCATCAAGCACGGCCAGGAACTTTTCACAAAGTTGGAATGTTGGAAGTGTCACGGCCCTGAAGGCCGCGGTGACGGTCCTTCTGCTTCCACTCTTACCGACAGCAACGACCAGCCCATCCGTCCCTATAATTTCGCCGTCGGCTCCCGATTCAAGTGCGGTTCAACCAATCAGGATCTCTATAAAATCTTCATGAGTGGCGTGGACGGAACGCCCATGCCTTCCTTTGCCGACGTCATAAAGCCCGAAGACGCCTGGGATTTGGTCCATTTCCTGCGCACCCTTCAAGTAAACAACAAAACGCCCGAACTCGCGTTGTGGCAATCCACCAAAGAAGGGGCCGAACAGATCGCTTCGCGAAGATTATCCGGCACAACGACCGGTTCGGGCATCAAACAGTAGTAGTTGAAGTACATTATTTTCTAGAGGAGTGATCACCATGCGAATCAATAAGTCTTGGGTTGCAGGACTGGCGGCTGCCGCCGCGCTTTCCGCAACCGCCTTTACGTTTGCGGGCCCTAGCGGCGGCACCGTCAGCGGAAAAATAACCTACGAGGGTACGCCCGCGAAGCAAAAGCCCATCGATATGTCCAAGGAGCCTAGCTGCGCCAAGCAATATTCCGCCCCGCAGCCTACTGAAACCGTCGTTACCGGCCCCGGGAACACCCTGGAAAATGTCGTCGTCTATATTTCGGCGGGTGCACAGGACGAGTCCAGCGCGCCAAGCAAAGCCGTCACCTTTGATCAAAAAGGCTGCCGCTATATTCCTCACGTGCTCGCATTTCAGGTGAATCAGCCGCTTGAAATCGTCAACAACGATCAAACTTCTCATAACATCCACCCCCTTGCGAAAGTGAACCGCGAGTGGAACAAATCTCAGCCTCCCGGAACTCCGCCGCTCAACGAAAAATTTGATAAGCCGGAGTTCATTCCCGTTAAGTGCAACGTCCACCCGTGGATGCACGGCACCTTTGCCGTTTTGAAGACCTCCCACTATGCAATAAGCTCCAATGGTGGCGGCTTCTCCTTGCCTAATCTTCCGCCGGGCAAATACACCGTCACCGCTTGGCACGAATCGTATGGCGAGCAGACTCAGGAAGTCACCGTAGCGGGAAGCGAAACAAAGACTGTAAACTTCACCTTTAAGGCAAAACCCTACTGAAAAGGAAAGCCGCGGCAGCTAACTGCCGCGGCTCTTTTTTCATGGCATTGGTTTAATTGCAAAACGTAGTTTTTTAACGGCTTATATCCCGGCGTAAGCGAGGCCATCATGGGGAAAATGTTTGCAGTCATTCTGACCATCATTGCCCTGGTTTCGGCGTACCCCATCGTCACCCACAAATACGTGCAGCCCGTCGATATCTCCACTCACGGGCACGCCATCGACGAACAGCTTGCTGACACCATGGCCGAAGCCGGACTCTCTTTCGTCCTGGCCCAATTGCTTCTCGCGTTTTTTGTTTGGAAATATTCCAGCCGCAAAGAGGGCTCTAAAGTCTTTCAACTTCCCGGCGGCGCGAAATGGGTGATAGTCGCCGCATTCATTTTTGTTGGAACGGAAGTCATAGCCCTCAGTTTTCTAGGCCAGAAAGCTTGGGCTGAGGTCTATTTCACCGCTCCCAAAGCGGACGCGCTGCAAGTCCAGGCGCAAGGTGGGCAGTTCGCTTTTTACTTCCGCTATCCCGGTGTGGACGGGAAATTTGGTCCTATACACCCCGATAAAATTGACGAAGGCAACTCCAATTTCTTTGGTCTTGATCCCGCCAACGACGTCGAGTCTCGCGACGATATCATTTCCGGCGAACTCGCAATCCCCGTAAATCGTGAAGTCCATCTCCTTATGCATTCCAAGGACGTTGGCCACTCTTTCTATGTTCGTGAACTTCGCATCCAGCAGGACTTTGTTCCTGGCCTCGATCTTTCCTTGCATTTCACCGCCACGCAGACGGGACGTTACGAAATCCTTTGTACCCAACTGTGCGGTCTTGGCCATTTCAACATGAAGGCTTATCTGAACGTGCTGTCGCAGGAAGATTTTGATAAATGGATGAAACAAAAAATATCAGAGCAATAAATCCGGATCCTCGCTCCGGCGGCAGCCGCTTCGAGGTCTCTTGAGAGGTCACCATATGGATCCAGCCCTTCAGCCGCAAACTCACGTGCATGCCCCTCCACAGGGCTTTATCCGTAAGTATGTCTTCAGCCTGGACCACAAGATGATCGGCAAGCAGTATTACGGCTTGGCGCTGGTCTCCGTTTTTATTGGCATGATTTTATCCTGGCTCATGCGACTCCATCTGGTCTGGCCCAACACCAAAATCCCGGGCCTTGAAGCCATAGCAAAAACGGGCGCCCCCGGCGGCGTAGTCACCCCCGAATTTTATCTCTCGCTTCTCACCATGCATGGCACGCTTATGGTTTTCTTCGTCCTTACCAATGCACCTTTCGCCGGATTCGGCAACTATTTCCTTCCGATTCAAATCGGCGCCGAAGACATGGCCTTCCCGCGTTTTAACATGATGTCGTTCTGGGTCACCTTCATCGCCTTTGTCGCCTTGATCGCTGCGTTTTTTATCCCTGACGGTCCGCCGATCTCTGGCTGGACCGCATACGCCCCTCTTAGCGCCATCGGCAAAGATGCTGGTCCGGGCTTGGGCTGGGGACAAAATCTCTGGGCAATTTCAATCGCCATTTTCTGCGTCGGCCAATTGCTCGGCTCGCTCAACTTCATCGCCACCACGCTCGACCTGCGCGCCAAGGGTATGACTTTTATGCGCATGCCCATTTCCACTTGGGCCTGGTTCCTCACTTCGTGCATCGGCTTGCTCGCCTTTGCCGTACTTCTCCCTGCATGTCTTCTGCTGATCCTCGACCGTATGGCCGGCACCAGCTTTTTCATTCCTTCCGGTCTGGTGGTAAGCGATCGCTTGCAGAATCACGCCGGAGGCTCGCCGCTGCTCTGGCAACATCTGTTCTGGTTCTTTGGCCATCCCGAAGTTTATATCGCCATCCTGCCCGCGATTGGCATCGTTTCCCACGTTCTCATCACCAGCATGCGCAAGCCCCTGCTCAGCGCCAAGGTCATCATCTATTCCATGATGTCCATCGGTTTCCTCAGTTGGATGGTTTGGGGCCATCACATGTTTGTCAGCGGCATGAATCCTATGTCTTCGCTGTTGTTTTCTTTCCCCACGCTCACCATCACCATTCCCGCCACGATCATCACCTTAATCTGGCTGGGCAGCTTGTATGGCGCGAACATTCAAATTAATTCCGCTTCGCTCTTTGCCCTCGGTTTTATCTCCATGTTTGTCAGCGGCGGTGTAAGCGGATTTTTTCTCGCCCAGCCGTCCATTGACATTTATCTGCACGCCACTTATTTCGTCGTAGGTCATTTCCACATGGTCATGGGCGTTGCGGCCATCTTCGGAATTCTCTCCGGCACTTATTTCTGGTTTCCGAAAATGACCGGCCGCATGATGAACGAAACCCTGGGCCAGCTTCATTTCTGGCTCACTTTCGTCGGCACCTACTGCATCTTCATGCCTTTCCACTATCTGGGCCTGGTGGGAAATGTGCGCCGCTATTCCTCCTTCGTCGACGATTTCATGCCCGCGCTTATGCCGTTGCACAAATTCATAACCATCGCCGCCCTACTCACTGGCGCCGCTCAGCTTATTTTTCTGTACAACCTGATTTACAGCCGTTTCCGCGGCAAGCCCGCACCCGAGAATCCCTGGAATGGCACTTCGCTGGAATGGAGTGTGCCTTCGCCTCCGCCATGGAATAATTTTGGCGGCGCGCATCCCGTGGTCTATCACGATCCCTATCAGTATGGCGTCAAAGGCCAGTCGGGCGATTACGTGATGCAAACTTCGCCGGAAAAAATTCCCAGCGAATAGTTTAGTCTTCGCCCTCTTGGGACGGTTCGGGAATAGGTAGCGAATATTCAAAACCTCTAAGGCGAAAGGAATCATGTCAGCGGCGTATCCACCAATCAACCCGCCCCTCCCCTCATCCGGCGCCGCTTCCAGAAGCGCCAAGAGCGGCGTGTGGGTCGCGATGTTTGCGATTACCATGACCTTCGCGGCGTTCACCAGCGCCATGTTTGTTCGCCAAGGTTCCGCGGACTGGATCCACATCGCCGCGCCGCCAATTCTTTTCGCAAACACCGTGCTTCTTCTGCTCAGCAGTTTCACCCTGGAATTTGCCCGCCGCGCGGTACGCGCGAAAACGCAACCACTCAGCGCCGCGGAATTGCGAACCCCTCGAATCGCGGTCTCCTTCACCTTGCTGTTAGGCTTGGCCTTTATCGCTGGACAATATTTAGCATGGCGTCAACTCGCCGCCCAAGGATTTTTCCTCGCCAGCAATCCCAACAGTTCCTTCTTTTATGTTTTTACCGGTGTGCACGCGCTTCACGTTCTCGGCGGCCTTGCTGCTCTCGTTTTATTGTCGTTCCGTATATTTCAGCGCAACCCGCGTCTCGCTGCGCTGCCCGGCGTATCTCTGTACTGGCATTTTATGTGCGCGTTGTGGCTCTATTTGCTTTTTATTATTTGCACGCGGCTTTAGCAGAAAAGGAGACGACAAAAACGTGAGCGAATCTCACTTGCCTATTCATGATACCGGCGCAGCCGTAATGGAGGCCTCGCCCTACGGTATCCCGTCCAGAAAATTGACGATGTGGCTTTTCCTGGTTTCCGACGCCATCACCTTTGGCGCCATTTTATTCGGGTACGGTTACCTGCGCACCGCCAGCACCGACTGGCCCACGCCCTTCCGGTTCAATCCCAGCATTCTCAACGTCATGATCATGACCGCGGTTCTGATCACCAGTAGTCTCACCATGCTCGGCGCCGTGGACTCCGCCAAACTCGGCGATAAACCCAAGACGCAGCGCTTTCTCTGGTCCACCATTCTTCTTGGCGTGATTTTCGCCGGACTTCACATTCGTGAATGGTTCGGCATGATCGACGAAGGTGTCGGCCTTTTCCAGAATCCATGGGGCTCGCCGCTTTTTGGCGCCACTTTTTTCAGCATCACCGGTCTGCATCTCCTTCACGTTATTTCTGGCGTCATCGCCATTGCCGTAATTTCCCGCGGCTTTGCGCGCGGCAGCCTCACCGCCGGCCACGTGGAAACTACAGGCTTGTATTGGCATTTCGTCGATCTCGTCTGGATGTTTGTCGTGCCCTTGATCTATCTATTGAATATCGCCCGTTCTTAAATCGCCGTTCTGAAATCGGAGGAACCATGGCAGCGTCCACCAAATCTCCAAATGTTATCGCCAGGTATTTGCCCGTATATTTCACTTTACTGGCTATCGCCGCCTTGGAATTTTTTCTGGCCTATCGTCATTTTTCGCCGGTGGTGCTGCTCGCGATGTTGCTCGCACTCGCCGTTTGCAGTGGCACTCTTGCCGTTATGTTTTTCATGCATCTAGCAGAAGAGCGTCGCAGCCTGATCCTGACACTCATTCCAGCAGCCATTTTCGTGCTCGTCATGATGAATGTGATTTGGACCGACAGCTATCGCTTGTTGCATCTGCGCCCATTCGCGCATTGATCCAGCGAAGGTGTTAAAATAGAAGTTCCTGGCCGTTAGAGGTAAAAACAAATGTTGCGCATTATCAGAAACTCTTCAATGCTCCGTCGCTCCGCCGGACTCCTCGCCATCTTGTTTTCCCCCGGCGTTTTATTCGCGCAAAATTGCGCGCTCTGCTATACCCAGGCGGCCGGCTCCGGTTCTCATATGATTCAAGCGCTTCGCAGTGGCATCGTCGTTCTGGTTATTCCTCCGATGCTTATCTGCCTCGGAATAGGCTTAATGGCCTACAAAAAACGCAATCAGTTCAACGAAGACTAGTTTTCACGGCAGATCCAGGTCGAGCGAATAAATATCCGTCATTCCCCGTTCCATCATCACGTACAAAGTTCCATCCCTCCCCAATCCGCTGAAAAAACAGTGCGAAGCGCTCCGCTTCAAAATGTCGCTGAAGCTGAACACTTTCTCCATCTGTGGCGACCCCATTTTTACGCGGTAAACGGATTCTCCCTCCTCCAATCGATCCTGAAAATAAATTGCCGCGCCGTCCCGCGACCACTCCAACCCTCCAATCAGGTCGCCTTCCCCTGCTGAACTCCATTGCTTTTTCTCCACGTCGAAAAGCATCACGTGATGCTTCGCTTCATCCACCGCCGCAATAAATCGTCCATCCGGTGACCATCTCGGTTCGCTTAATCCTCTCGAGTCCGGCAGCTCCTTCACTGCCCACGTAGTCGGTTCCACCAAATACAGCGCAAAATCCTTTTTCGCCTTTAGATTTCGCATGTTCACCACAATTCGATATCCATCTGGCGACCAGTCTGCTTCCGTTCCTTCCCAATCCGCCGGCAGCACCGCGTGTAACGACCCGCCGTCCGCGGATATTACGTATACGTATCGCGCTTGCCCTTCGCGAATTCCCGTAAATAAAATTTCTCCGCTGTTCGGTGACCACCTCGGCTCCGAACCGCGCAGCGGAGGGCTGGCCAGCCGAAGACGCGCTGAACCATCGGCGCGGCTGCTCCATAGGGAACCATCAGGCCAATTCGAATAAACCATCATCTCTTCATTTGGCGAAATGCTTGCCCCCGCCGCCGCGGAATCGAAACTCAACGTCGATTCCCGCCCGGTGCCCGGCTCAATCTTTACCATCTCGCGATGCGGACGGAAACTAAACGCAAATATTCGCGATCCCATCTGCTGCGGAATCGCCACGTGTAACGAATCTGGCCCGCTTGTCAACGGATAGGGCTCGTGATGAGAGCGCCTAAACCAGCTCCACGCCGCGCGCATCGCCCAAACATTGCAGTTGGAATGCTCGCAACCGGTGAACAAAAAATATTTTCCATCTGCTGTCCAGTTTCCACCCGACTGGTTCGTCGGCTGCGTCTGATTGCCCAGAATCGGGTGTAATCCGTTGCCTTCCGCGCTCATTTCCCAAATCGACTGATTGCCAAATTCTTCCTGATCCACCGTAAATCGGATACTTTCGCCGTCCGGTGACCACGCCGGCACGTGCGGATGTCCTCGTAGTTCCGCAAGCTGCCGCATTTGCGTTCCGTCGCGCCGGATGGAATATAATTTTGCGCCGCTGACAAAAACAATTTGCGAGCCGTCCGGTGACCACGCCGGATCTTCTCCCGTCGCCTTTCCTAATCGACGCGGCTCGCCCCCTTGCACGGGCCATAGCCACAAAGCCATTGCTTGATCTCGGCGCGTGAATTGCCCGATTAGGAACTGAGAGTGATCCGGCGAAATGGAGAAAACTCGCGTGTTCTCAAACGGCGCTGGCATCTTTTCCGCGTTCCCGCCTTCCACGGATGTTTGCATCAGGTTCCAGCGTTTACCCTCTCGTTCCAGAAAAAAAATCCGCGTCCCATCCGAGGTGATGCCGCCCCATTCATCTATGCGGCTCGCATTTGCGATCCGGTTCATTCGCTGCATGCTCGGATGCGGAACCGGGTAAACAATAAAAAATAGGAACCAGGATCCGAATGCTATCCCCACGGTGAGTAACAAACTGTCGAACCATTGTTGCGTCCGTTCCGCGCGTTCACGGCTCCAATAAACTGGCGCACTTAAATCAGTCGAAAGTTCAGGATTAAACCGAAGCCGCACTTCGACGGAGTCGTTGCCGTCCTCTGATCGGGAAACTTGACCCGGCATTGCCGGGGCCGGTGAATCATTCACCACCTGTACTGGGGCAAGAAATCGGTAACCCTGCCGCGGTACCGTCTCCACGAACCGCGGGTTATCGGCATCGTCCTGCAGCGCCGAACGAAGCTTTTTTAGCGCTGCGTTCAAGCTTCCATCAAAGTTGACGTGCGTCCCTTCCGGCCATAGCGCTTTCCGGAATTGTTCTCGCGACACAATCTGCCCCGGTTCCTCGAGAAGCAATTCTAAAATTCTGAAGGGCTGATCCTGCAGTTTTACCCGTGTGCCGTGCCTGGTTAAGACTCCTCGCGGCAGCTCCAGCTCAAATAATCCAAAGCGCAGGATGTGGATGTGGTTGTTGGCGGTGGTCGCTGGCGGCCGCACGGATTGCCTCATTTAGGGGGCAAATACTACCACGCGCATCCAACGATGTCATTATGTCGTTCATGTGACCTGATAACATATTGTAAATAAGGTACTTAACAGGTCATAATATTTTCAGTTCTGGTTCGTTTGACCACCGCGCCGCCATGCCTTATTTGTGTCGCAAGGTCCCGAGAGCAAGGAATCTTGCTCCGGAATTCGCAGTTCTTAACGGAGGTCCCTAAAGACTAATTTTTACGTGGTCCCCAGAACCATCGGGCGCTTGCCCTCGTGATTCCTGAACCTCTTCAACCACTCACGGGGGCCAGCGCTTCGATTACCGCTACGTTTTTAGCGCCTCAGACCAGGCGCGATTTTTTATTCCTTGGTAATAGTCCGTTTTCAACTATAGCGAATACGAAACAGTCTTCCCCTAACCTGTAGTGGCGTTCGATTTTTCGCGGTAAACTTTTCCTTTATTAGCGCCCCACGCGTTGCCTACGCGAGTGAGTGCGCTCTCCTAAATGAAAAAACTCAAATTTCTCGTTTCACTTACTACCACCGACAACGATTACCAGATCGAACAGGCGAATTCCGCCGAACAGGTCGGGCGCAAGCTGGACGTCGAAGTTCAAATCATCTACGCGGAAAACGACGCCATAACGCAGAGCACGCAAATATTGAAGGTAATTCAATCCGCCCCCGCGATGCATCCCGATGCCATTATATTTGAACCTGTAGGGGGCACCGCGCTGCCGCAGGTTGCACGTGCCGCTGCCAGCGCTGGAATTGGGTGGGCGGTGCTAAACCGTGACGCCAACTACATTCAGGACCTTCGGGCCATCACCAAGGTCTCCGTTTTTAACCTCAGCTCGGACCACGTGGAAATTGGCCGCATCCAATCTCGCCAGATTGCTGCCTTTTTGCCCAAGGGAGGCTCGGTTATCTACATACAGGGCCCTTCGGAAAATTCTGCCGCCAAGGAGCGCACCGGCGGCATGATGGAAGCTAAGCCTGCAAATATCCAGGTTATTCTTCTCAAGGGTCAATGGACCGAGGAAAGCGCGCGCCGTGCGGTACAGTCTTGGCTCAAACTTTCGACCTCAAGAAAAGCTCCGGTTGATCTGATTGCGGCTCAGGATGACTCCATGACCATGGGCGCGCGCAAAGCGTTCCAGGAATTGCCTGAAACCGAGCAAGAGCGGTGGCTTTCCCTGCCGTTTCTCGGGGTTGACGGCCTGCCAAAAACCGGGCAGTCGTGGCTAAAATCGGGATTGCTCACTGCCACCGTTTTCGTTCCTCCAAACGCTGGTCAAGCCATCGAGATGATCGTCGACGCAGTTCGCAATAACAAGACACTGCCGGAGCGAGCCCTTACCGTGCCCATCTCGATTCCTCCCCTGGAATCTCTAAAAAGCCGCCAGTAAATCGCCTTACTAAATTTCTCCTCCGTATCATTTTCTGTTCACTAACTTCCGCGCTTCGTCGTATACTTTGGCAATCCATTTAGATTCTCTTTGGGGCCACCCTGAATGAAGAACCCTGTCAACCTCGATTCTGCGGATCCCGGCATGGACAGAAGAAAATTTCTAACAGTAACCGGAGCCGGTTTCCTGGCTTCGCTTTCACCTTCTGAGCGCGCGCATGGATTCATCGCACCCTCGGCACCCGGGCCCCGCGCCCCGGCATCTTCCACTCCGCTTCGCAAAATTCCCATCGGCGTTTTCGATCCTGTGTACGAAAAACTTTCCCTCGATGCCATGCTCGATAAGGTCAGTGCATTAGGCCTTGAAGCCATGGAGATTGGGACTGGTGGTTACCCCGGCTCTAACCATTGCCCGGTCGATGAATTATTAGCCGATGCGGGAAAAGCAAAAGCATGGAAGAAAAAATTTGAAGACCGTGGAATCCATGTGGCTACCCTTAGCTGCCACGGAAATCCAGTTCATCCGGATGCAAAACATGCCGCGCGCGATGCGGAAACTTTCCGCAAAACCGTCCTCCTCGCGGAAAAGCTTGATGTAAAAGTAATTGTCGGATTTTCCGGATGTCCCGGTGGCTCGCCTTCTGACACCCAGCCCAATTGGATCACCTACCGCTGGCCACCTGAATACAATCAGATGCTGCAATGGCAATGGAAAGAAAAAGTAGTTCCTTACTGGAAAGAAGCCGCTAAATTCGCCCGCGAACACGGCGTGCGCAAATTGGCATTCGAGATGCACCCGAATTTTGTCGTGTACAATCCGAAAACCTTGCTGCAACTTCGCGAAGCCGTGGGCGAAGAAATTGGCGCTAATTGCGATTTGAGCCATCTTTTTTGGCAGGGTTGCGATCCCGTGGAAGTCATTCATTTTCTCGGCAAGCAAGGCGCCATCTTCCACGCGCACATGAAAGATACTGTCCTATTCCCCGAAAATGTTTCAAAATACGGCGTCCTCAATTTTGTTTTTGAAACTAGTGATTTGGATCAGGCTTCCGCCGCGTTTCGGGCCGTCGGTTATGGACACAGTGCCAGCTTGTGGAAAGCGGTTGTCAAAGCCTACATGGACATTGGCTACGAAGGAATTTTAAGCATCGAAAACGAAGACCCTATTTTGACTGGGGAAGTTGGAGTCGAGCGCGCTGCTTATATCTTAAAAAATGTTCGCAGTGAATTATTGAGCGCGTAAGCCAATTTGTTTTACTTGATGGAATTGCTGCGGCATCGAGTAAGTTTTTCGTGCGTGTAGGAGGTTGCATGCTTCGACGTGAACTTTTCAAAATCTTGGGCGCTGGCGCCGTTTTGCCTGCCTTGTCCCCGGAAGCGTTTGCTTTTTTTCAGGAAGCTCAGCCCGCGAAAAGTTACGCGCTGCGAACCCTGAATCCTCGCCAGAATGAAACTGTTGTCGCCATGATCGACCAGATTATTCCTGCCACCGAAACTCCAGGAGCGAAGGGCGCTCGCGTGAATGAATTCATCGATGTCATTCTCACCGAGTGGGCTACCGAAGAAGAACGGCGCAATTTTCTGGACGGGCTCGCCGGCGTCGACGAACAAAGCAACACTCTCTTTGGCAAGAATTTTGTGCAGGCAAGCACCGCCCAGCAAGTCGCTCTGCTGCAAGCGATGGACGATGTAGCTATGACCATTAAGTACCACCACGTTCGACGCAGTACTGCCGAAACAGAAGAAGAGCGCGATCCACAACTGCGTGGAAATTTTTTCAAAATCTTCAAGGGTATTACTGTCCACGGTTACTACACTTCCGAAATTGGCTTTTCGCAGGAAATAAAAGAACAAATCATCCCGGGTGCTTTGCACGGCTGCACGCCTGTGCCCCTCGAGAAAAATACCTAAGAGGGGAAAAACCCATGGCAAATACTTCATATGACGCCATAATCGTCGGCTCCGGAATCACCGGAGGCTGGGCCGCGAAAGAACTGACCGAAAAAGGTCTCAACACCCTTGTTCTCGAAGCGGGACGCCCTATCGTTCCTGAGCGCGATTACGTTGAGCATAAGCCGGTATGGGAGCTCAAGTATCGTAATTGGGACAACCGTGCTGAACGCGAGCGCACCCAGAAGGTTCAGCGGCAGTGCGATTACGCATGTGATGAATATTCACACCAGTTTTTTGTCAACGACCTCGAAAATCCTTATCAGACTGACCCCGGTAAACCTTTCGCGTGGATCCGCGGCCGTCAGGTTGGCGGCAAATCCATTATTTGGGGACGCCAATCGTATCGCTGGAGCGATCTGGATTTCGAAGCCAATGCCCGCGACGGTATAGCGGTGGATTGGCCAATTCGTTACGCGGACATCGCCCCGTGGTATGACTATGTGGAAGATTTTGCGGGGATCAGCGGGCAAGCGGAGGGCTTGCCGCAGTTGCCGGACGGGAAATTTCTCCCGCCCATGGAAATGACCTGCGTCGAAATAGACGCGCGCGACGCCATTAAGAAACACTATGGCGACGAACGCATGATCACCATCGGCCGTTCCGCGGTTCTGACTAGAACGCACAAAGGCCGGGCCGCCTGCCACTATTGCGGCGTGTGCCATCGCGGCTGCATCACGCAATCCTATTTTAGTTCGCTGAATTCCACGCTGCCCGCGGCGCAAAAAACCGGAAAGCTCACCATCAGGCCGTACAGTGTTGTGCACAGCCTGGTTTACGATTCCAAATCACGCCGCGTCACCGGTGTTCGCGTCGTTGACGGGCAAACAAAAAACAACATGGAATTTAAAGGTCGCATCGTATTTCTTTGCGCTGCCACTTTGGAATCCGCGCGCATTCTGCTGAATTCCGCGACGCCGGAATTTCCCAACGGCCTTGCCAACAGCAGCGGCGAACTTGGCCACAATTTGATGGATCACCACATGGGCAGTGGAGCTTCCGGAAATATGCCGGGCCACGAGGAAAAAACCACTTTCGGCAACCGGCCTAACGGGATTTATATTCCTCGTTATCGCAACGTGAAAACAAAACACAAGGATTTTATTCGCGGATACGGATACCAGGGCGGTGGCGGCCGCGAAGGATGGTCTCGCGGATATTCCATGAGCGGAATCGGCGTGGAATTCAAAAAAATGCTGAAGAGCCCCGGCCCCTGGGGCATGAGCCTGGGTGGATTTGGCGAGTCCCTGCCGGATCACAACAATTACGTGGAAATCAACAAGGATTTGGTGGATGCGTGGGGAATTCCTACATTAAAAATACATTATCAATGGACGCCCAACGAACTTGCCATGTCCAAGGATATCGCGGTGCAAGCCGCCGAAATGCTCGCCGCCGTTGGCGCTCACAACATTCAAGTGGATCAGAATATTACCCCGCCAGGCCTGGCGATTCATGAAATGGGAACCGCACGCATGGGACGCGATCCCAAAACTTCCGTCTTGAACGAGCACAATCAGGCTCATGACGCGAAAAATTTGTTTGTCACCGATGGCTCTTGCATGACTTCCGCGTCTTGCGTCAATCCGTCACTCACATACATGGCCCTTACCGCGCGAGCGTGCGACTTTGCCGTTTCGCAGATGAAGAAAAACGAACTGTAACGCATGAAGAAAAATGAACGGTAACGCCGCGAGGAAAATGAAATGAGCCAGGTAATTCGCTCAACCCAACCCTACGACGTTTGCGTGATCGGTTCCGGCGCCGGCGGCGGAATGGCCGCTAAAATTTTGACGGAGGGCGGGCTGAATGTGGTGATGCTGGAGGCCGGCCCCCCTATAAATCCAGACAAAGATTTTAAAATGCTGATGTGGCCCTACGATTTGCCGCATCGCGGCGTCGGAATCGGCGGAAAAGCCGCGGAAAATTTTGGAGAATTTCTCGCGCCGAACGGGGCGTGGAGCATTTCCGGGGAACCGTACACCTCCGCCCCGGGCTCGAATTTCCAGTGGTTTCGTTCGCGCATCGTTGGTGGCCGCACCAACCACTGGGGACGCATCGCGCTGCGATTTTCTCCCGTGGATTTTCGCTCAAAAACTCGCGACGGCCTGGGGGACGACTGGCCGATCAGTTACGAAGATTTATCCCCCTACTACGACAAAGTGGAATCCTACATCGGGGTTTTTGGCACGCGCGAAAATATTTCCAGCGCCCCCGATGGCATGTTTTTGCCCCCTCCCAAGCCGCGCTGCACGGAATTAATCATAAAAAAAGCTTGCGATAAGCTGGGAATTCTCTGTATCCCCTCCCGGCTGGCGGTTTTGACGCGTTCGGTGAATGGCCGCGTCCCGTGCCACTATTGCGGGCAGTGCGGCCGCGGATGCGTTACGGGCTCCAATTTTAGTTCCAGCCAGGTGCTGATTCCGCCGGCGATGAAAACGGGGCGGCTCACCCTGGTTACCGGGGCGATGGCGCGGGAAATTTTGGTGGACAAGGACGGCAAAGCCGAAGGCGTCGCCTACGTGGACAAAGCTACGCGAACGGAAAAGCGCGTGGCCGCGCGCGCCGTGGTGGTGGCCGCAAGCGCGTGCGAATCCGCGCGATTGTTGCTGAATTCCAAGTCCACTCTTTTCCCGGACGGCCTCGCGAATTCTTCCGGCACGGTTGGCAGATACCTGATGGATTCGGTGGGCAGCGGCGGGTGGGGATTGTTTCCGCAGTTGGAAAAAATGCCGCCGCACAATCATGACGGAGTAGGCGGCATGCACATGTACATGCCGTGGTGGAAATTCGACCGGCAAAATGATTTTCCGCGAGGATACCACATCGAATTCGGCGGAGGGCGGGATTTGCCGGGTGTCGGCATGATGGGAGATGTGTGTTACGAGTACGAAGGGTACGGCGCATCGTTGAAAACGCAGTGCCGGAAAATGTATGGGATGGATATTGGATTGGCTGGGCGCGGGGAGATGATTCCGAATCCGGACACGTATTGCGAGCTTGATCCTGATGTTGTGGATCAGTGGGGCATTCCGGTGCTGCGCTTTCATTTCAAGTGGAGCGAATACGAATTGCGCCAGGCGAAGGACATGCAGGAAACATTCCGCCAGATTGTGGAAGCAGCCGGCGGCGTTTACAAAACCAAGACTTCGATCACCGGAGAATATCCATTTGGGATTGAACCGGGCGGAAAAATTATCCATGAAGTTGGCACCGCGCGAATGGGAGCGGATGCCAAGACGTCGGTGCTCAACGGATATTGCCAGGCGCACGATGTGAAGAATCTGTTTGTGACTGATGGAGCTTCGCTGGTGACGAATCCGGACAAGAATCCGACGTTGACGATCATGGCGCTTTCCTGGCGCGCTTCGGACTATTTGCTGGCGGAAGCGAAAAGAGGGAATTTGTAGTTGGCGAAGTGCCGGAAGCATGAGAGGAAAAATATTCTGCTGAGTTGAAACAATTTTCGAGGAAAGGCTTTGAAATATGAGTGAGCAAGCGATTTCGCGGCGCGATATTTTGCGGACGCTGGCGGCGGGAGTTGCCGGCGGATCGGTGATGAAGGTAATTCCGGCGCAAGCGGCGGAATATGCGCATCACATGGTGGATAAAGATAAGAAAACTTCCGCGTCCGGAAAATATGAGCCGAAGTTTTTCTCCGCGCACGCTTACGAAACGGTGGTGGCGCTGTGCGACACGATCATTCCGAAGGATGAACATTCGGGAGGCGCGGTGGAAGCGGGTGCGCCGGAATTTATCGACTTGCTGACCAGCGAAAATGTTGAGTACCAAGCGTCGCTGGGCGGAGGGCTTGCATGGCTGGACAATTTCTGCACGGATCGTTATTCGACCGTGTATCTGGCTTGCACTCCAGAGCAGAAGAAAGAAGTTTTGGATCTGATTGCGTTCCGGAAGAACGGAAAAGGGAATCCAGGGCTAACTCCTGGGATCCGGTTTTTTTCGTTTTTGCGGGATATGACGTGCGACGGATTCTATACCAGCAAGATCGGGATTGCGGATTTGCAATATATCGGTAACACGGTGGTGAAGGAGTTTCCGGGTTGTCCGCCTTTGCCGGGAAGCAATTCGTAGCCAGTCAGTCGACGTTGATCGAGCTAAGTCTAATGATTTACTACCCCCCTCCCCCCTTTTTCATAAGTGTTCATTCCAAAGGAACTTAAAGTCCCTTGTTTTGATACAGTTTTGAATTTTCATTCTGAAGGGAGTTAGCTGGAGCGTCTCGGGGAAAATTTTCGCTGGCTCGACCCAGCGCTCATAATAGCAGGGGATATTGGAGAAGTCAATAGATAACTACAAAGTATCTATTCGAATGGGAATGTGGAAGGTCTAACAGGCGCTAGGCCGCGTGAAGAGTCAAGAGCCTACCCTTGCAAGAAACAAACGCGCAAGGATGGGCCACCCGCCGATTAGCCTCAATTTGAAGTTTCATCGCCCATCGCTTTCATCTGACCCGTATCGACGATGCTATAGTCAACGCATGGTTATACCCCTGAACGTCTATTTCAAGGTGCCAATGGACCGGTTGAAGAAATCCGGTGCTCTTAATGCGTATCTAGGAATTGACACGAACGTATTCGTTGATCCATCACTTCTTCGTTCCACAAAAATTCCAGAGTTTCGGGATGCTAAGGACGATTTCACCGACTATTTTTCCCCGATCATCAAGCTGCTAAAGGCTACGAAGCGCATCGGCGACATCGCGTGGGGAACAGCCATAACGAAGCTCCGTTTTCGTGAGGAGCACGGTGCTGCACTTGGTTACTCGGCAGCCGGTGGTTCGGGCCGTGGCATCGGCGAGGCACTTGCTGAACTGATCGTACAACGCGGGAAGGAGATCGTCGATCTCGGTATTGATGACTCAGAAATATTCGAAGTGATCGGCTTGTTTCAGGAAGGTTTTGGACCCGACCTATTGAGTGACATGGCGGTGGCGATTCTAAAGCCTAGATTCTTTGCGTACACCCAAAGAGTCGCCGCTGACTTGAAGCTGGCACCCACGAAGACATTCCGACTTAAAGGCAGGGAATGGACGCTGCCGGTTCATCCTGACCGCAAGACTGCACTGATTTTGGTGCCGTCTGAAGTTCTCACGCCGTTACCGATAGCGTTAGATCGAAGCGAGATTGCCGAGGTAGCGCAGTTCAACGCCGAGGTTCGCGCCGCATGGAACGCTATCGTTGCTGCTGCCGGAAAAGAGAAACGTGAGCCAACCAAAGCAGAAATCCGAAAGATGCTGCTTGCAAGGCCGGAAAATCTGGCTGACCTAATCGCTGTTTACAAGAAAGCTGCTCGCAAGGGTTATGACTTTGCGAGAGACCCGCTGGGACTTTTCAGCTGGGACTATTATGGACGCACGGCAGCAGAGAGGTTCCCCCTAAAGATAGCCCAAGCTAAGCCAAGAGCCACTGCGGAGATGATGAATGTTCTGAACCTGATAGTTGCTCAGTTCAAGAAAAATATTGAAGACAACAAGTTGTACGAAGTGCTCTACGGCGAGAATGGAGAGCCGCGCCCTGAAGTGTTTGGGCAGCGTCTGTTTTATGCTATTGCCGATTCATATTGTGCCGCGAACGACGTGGATTTGAGCAGGGAGCCAAATCCGGGGAATGGGCCGGTTGATTTCAAACTTAGTGTCGGTTATCGCGGGCGCGTCCTAGTCGAAATCAAGAAATCAACAAATCCGAGACTGCTTCATGGCTTCGACACTCAACTTAGCGCCTACCAAAAAGCTGAGGCAACAGAGCAGTCTCTATATCTGATTCTTCGGGTCTCGGAAGGAAAGAGGGGAATTAAGGATGTTTTGGCTCTGCGAGAAGAAAAGCTAAAGAAAAAGCTCAGAGTTCCCGATGTAGTCGTAATAGACGCTAGAAAGAAACCGTCTGCTTCAAAACTCTTGAAACTGCGGAACCAAAATGACATATAAACGACCGATTATTATTTTAGTGCTGCTCACATTTGTTGCCGTTCATAGCGTGCTGCCTTCACGGTTGGGATTGGATTGGCCTAGCGTGGCGGTTTTGGGTATCGCGTTTTCGTTATGGCTGGTACCACGCTGGGAAACCTTGCTGCCTTTTGTTAAGACGCTCAAGGTTGGGAGGACGGAGATTGAACTACGTGAGCAGGCAGACGCACTGGCCATATCGGTCGCTAAATCCGAAGAACCTGAACCCATGAGTACCACGGGGCAGGTGCAAGCTCCAGAATCGGCTGAAGTGCCAAAGGCATCACTGCCGGACGACCCTTACCGCCGTCTTGTAAACACAAATGTTGAGGCTCACATTCTGGACCTTGCCGCCCAAGATAAACAGGCGGCTTTGATGAGATTGGCAATAGAGATTGAAAAGGAAGTATTGATACTTCATGGTGCCCTTGGATTGAGAAATCAGCAAAAGGCGAGAAGTTTCCGAGAGTTCCTTGAGCAATTGAGAAGGCATGGAGCCATCAGCAACGATATTAGAGAAGGACTATTGGAATTTTGGCGAGTCAGGAGTCAAATAGCACATTCGCAACTCTCTGACAACTCTATCCTCACAAGTGCGTTGGACAGCGGTTTGCGACTCCTCAGATTAATAAAAGCGATTCCACGCGGGACTTACACGGTCGTCAATCCTGATGTCGAGCTATACAAGGACGCTGATTGTCGGGAGCCAATTCACAACTGTCAAGGTGTGATCATAGAAATCGCGGACCCACAAGGAGAGAAGAAAAACATGATTTACCCAGCCGGACGGGATTTTGTAAAGGGTGAACGTGTAGGTTGGGATTGGGATATGAGTAAAGTATACGGGCAATCCTATTACCGGAATCCCGATACTGGCAAACCAATGGAGGCTTGGAGTTCTTCCGCTGCGTTTGTTGGACAGAGTAAAGTAGATTTCGACAGCATTTAACAACAATCAAAAGCGGGCGGTGGTGCTAAGTCATTGACGTGCAGGTCTTTGTGGTGTGGGAGGGCAATTTCGATCCCCACTGCCCCTACCAAATATCCGCGATTCGGTTCGACGCTTGAAGTCTCGATTTCTGCCCATTCTAACCGTAGTTTTGGCAGGAGTCATTTGATCACTCCATGTTCAATCGCCCGTGCGGTACGCGGCGTAGAGCGCGGGGGCGCGGTTATTTCACGGTGGTGAGGGTGAATTGGACTTTGGTGACTTTGCCGGTCAGGGGATCGGTGGATAGAGTGCTTTCGACGGTTTCTCCGTCGCGAACGGTGTTGTTGAATTCGGATTTGAATTGGCGGATGACCGGTTCCTTGGACGGGCATGGATTTGGATCCGAGGAGTTCGTGGATTTTTGCGTAACGGCTACTTCGCTGTCAACCCAGGAGCGTTCGATGTTCAGTTGCACGGAATAGCGGCCGTCATCGATGCGGACGGCGCGGCTGTCGATGCTGGTGCCAACGTCGATATAGGTCATTTGATCCTTGCCCGTGGATACGGGGACGCGGCTGCCGGTGCGCATCTTGGCCCACTGATTGAACATGTCGGGCGAGCGCATGGCATCGAAGGAAATGGTGTAGGGCAGACTTTTTACTTTTTTTTCCCCTTCGTATTCGGCGAAGACGATCTGGAGTTTGACGGGGCTTCCCATCCTGTTCTGTTTCCGTGCGTTTTCCTCTGCCGCAGTTTTGTCCTGTTTCTTTGCGTTTTCTTCTGCCGCGGCCTTGTCCGGATTTTGCGCCTGACTAACGGATTGAAATAACCCGGCGATTGCCAGGAAAAGTAGCGGAATAAATATTTTTCTCATGTGCTCCTCCATGTAAAGTCGCCTGAAAAGTTTTTACTGCCGCTCTGACTGCGTATTTCCGTAGAAATCTGTTAATTCCGTTTGTGGCGCCAAGGGTTCCACGTGAACCGAAGCAATTTGCAACAACTCAATAGAAATTTCGGTTTTCACGACTGGCAATGCGGCGACCGCGTTTGGACTGTCGTTTCGTCGAGCGGCTGCAACAAACTGGGCGAAGGCTTCGCGTTCGGCGGGGGGGACAATTACCTCGGGGAATTCTGATGGGTGAAGGGAGGCGAAGGTGGCCGACGAACGTGCAACGCTTCGCGAGCGAGTGGCGGGCTTGGTGATAGCGGAAGCATTGGCGCTGGGGATTGGATTTGCG
>Ga0209117_1000059_pt1 | contig 90401 bp, 83 predicted proteins | sample BlaSpr_A8_OM2_M2_FD_187978 | JGI IMG/M metagenome (GOLD analysis project Ga0209117, IMG submission 187978) | Forest soil microbial communities from Thunder Bay, Ontario, Canada - Black Spruce, Ontario site 2_A8_OM2_M2 (SPAdes) (version 2) | ecosystem: Environmental > Terrestrial > Soil > Boreal... | reverse complement strand
TCGCAACTTTCTGACAACGCAAGGGTTTGGTAGAGTGTGGCGGCTATGGCCAGGTCTGACGTCCAACTAATGCTGGACGTGAAGGCGGGCGATGAACAGTCGTTCGCGCTTCTGCTCCAGCGCTACAGGAGTCCTCTGGTCAATTTCCTGTACCGGATGGTGCGTAACCGGGAGCAAGCGGAGGATTTGGCGCAGGAAGTTTTCATCCGCGTGTACCGGGCAAGAGCAGATTATGTGCCGAGCGCGAAGTTCACGACTTGGCTGTTCCGGATCGCGACGAACCTGGCGCTGAATTCTCTGCGCGACACGCGGCATCAGCGGATGGAACTTTCGCTCGATGCGCCGGTCAAAGCGGATGCGGAAGACGGAGACGAGCGGACGTTGGATGTGGCCGACAAGCATCCGGACATCGAGCAGCACCTGGTGGAAGAAGCGCGGAAGGCGATGATACGGCATGCGATCGAAAAGTTGCCGGAGAAGCAGCGGGCAGCAGTGCTGCTGCACAAGTATCAAGAGCTGGATTACGGAGAGATCGCGAAGATTTTGTCGTGTTCGGAGAGCGCGCTGAAATCGCTGTTGTTTCGGGCGTATGAAACGTTGCGAGTGGAGTTGGCGCCGTTGGTGGCGAGAGGTTAAGCAGAAGAGGTCGAGTTTACGAGTAGAAGGATGGGAAACATGAGTTGCAGTCGGATGGAAAAGCAGATGATGCCGTTTGTAGACGGACGGCTGAAGATTAGCGAGCAGCGCGAAGTCGAGGCGCACCTTGCTGCGTGCGCGGCTTGCCGGCTGCGCGTGAATGAGTTTCGCGCAGTTTCGGGATTGCTGGACGAGCTGCCGCAGATCGAGCCTTCCGGGGCATTTGATGCGCGTGTGCGGGCGCGCGTGGCGGCGGAGCCGGTGAAGCAGAATTGGTGGGCGGTGTTTGCGCCGTCGCCGCGGGCGGCGTTCGCGGCTTCGATGTTGCTGTTGGCGACGATTTGGATTGGGTCGCGGCCGCCGACGGATCATTCGCTGAATGTGGCGGTGAATCCCGCGAACATTGATCCGAACGATTTGCCGGTGCTGGAGAATTACGACATTTTGGCAAATTTCGAGCCGCTGACCGATCTGCCGCAGCCGGTGCAGGGCGATGATTCGGACGCGGTCGACGGAAACCAGTCGATGTAAGGGAATGAAGCTGCGATTCCAATTCGGAGCTTGGTTGTGCGGGCTGGGGCTCAGCGCGACGATGATGGTGCTTTGTGCGGATGCGCAGGAGCGCCAGTCAAAGGACCGGCCTCCAGCGAGGGAGCAGCAGCGTCCGCGTGAAGCCAGCCGCCCTCCCCGGAATGATCGTCCTGCGGGTTCGTATCATCCGCAGGGGCCGCGCCGCGGCGAAAATCGCCAACCAGCGTATGAGGACCGCCGGCGCGCGAACGAAAATCGTCCCCGGGGGAATGAGAACCCGCGTGTCTATGACAACCGCAGGGATAACCGGAATGACCGGACGCAGAATCAATATCGGCAGCAATCGCCTACAACGCCGCCGCCGAATGCGCAGGAACGTTTGCGGAACATGACTCCGCAGGATCGGCAGCGCCTGGCGCAGAATGAGCAACGATTGCGGCAGCTTTCGCCTACGCAGCAGCAGCAACTTCGCGATCGCGCGCGGGTGTGGGAGCAGATGACGCCGCTGCAGCGCGATCACATCCGCAATGACGTGCTGCCAAAGTGGAAGCAGTTGCCTTCGGAGCGGCAGCGCGCGATTCAGCAGCGGCTGGGCGTGCTGCAGAACATGCCGGAGTCTGCGCGCAACCGGCACTTGAACGATCCGAACTTCACCCGAGGAATGAGCTATGAGGACCGCGAGATGTTGCGGGACTTGAGCCATCAGCATGTGGGCGGAGCGCCGGAGCCGCCGCAGGAGCAGTAGCTGTCAGCCTGCAGCGGTCAGTTGTCAGTTCAAGAAAAAACTTCCGTGGACCCGCTCATTTGAAATCTCCTTAGCTGAGGCGCAGCGGTGCCTGCCCGCGGCAGGCGGGCTGCGCCCCAACCAGGCACAAGGCAATTTGGATTCGCCGGGCTGGACTGGCGGATTGACAACGGCGGGCTGAGCGCGTCATCGTGAGTGATTGCGCGCGCCATAGTGGCGGCGTGCTGCGTCCAATTCACGGAGGAATTTCCCGCTCGTGTCCACGCGCTTCCGCGCTTTGCAGCATCGCAACTTTCAACTCTTCTTCGCGGGACAACTCGTTTCGCTCATCGGCACGTGGATGCAGTCGACGGCGCAGCTTTGGCTGGTTTACAAGCTGACGCATTCGGCGGCGCTGCTGGGCGTTTTCGGCTTTGCCAATCAAATTCCCATTTTATTGCTGGCCTCGATCGGCGGATATGTCGGGGACCATTACAGCCGGCATCGCGGCGTCATCGCCACGCAGACCGCGTCGATGATTCTGGCGTTTGTGCTGGCCGGACTGACGTTAAGCGGCGCGATTCATGACGCGCGTGGAGCTTGGGTGGTTATTTTCATTGCGTTCCTGGTAGGAATTGTGAACGCGTTCGATGTGCCGATCCGGCAGGCGTTTTTGGTGCAGATGGTTGGGAAAGAGGATTTACCGAACGCGATTGCATTGAACTCATCGATCTTTAACGGCGCGCGCGTGGTGGGCCCGGCGATTGCGGGTTTTGCGATTTCGTGGATTGGCGAGGGTTGGTGCTTCTTTTTGAATGGCGTGAGCTTCTTGGCGGTGATCGTCGCGTTGCTGGCCATGCGACTGACGCCGGTGGAACGAAAACCGAGCACGGAATCGCCGTTGCGCAGTCTGATGGAGGGATTTCGGTTTGCGATGAGCGATGTGCCGATCCGGTCGGCGCTGCTGTTGCTAAGCTGGCTGAGCTTGCTGGGATTGCAGTATTCGGTTTTTCTGCCGATCTTTGCGAACGATATTTTGCACCTTGGGCCGCGGGGGCTGGGCTTGCTGATGAGCTCAGCGGGCGTGGGCGCGGTGCTTGGAGCGCTGCACTTTGCCGCGCGCACGGAGTTCAAGGGGCTGGCGCGATGGATTGCGGGGACTGCGACAACGTGCGGGATTGGGTTGATCGTTTTCTCGGAATCGCGTGTGTTCTGGCTGTCGATGGTGGTGCTTTTTGTGGTGGGATTTTCGGCGACGGTGCAGATGGCGGCGACGAACACGATTATTCAGAGCCGCGTGCCGGACGAATTGCGCGGCCGAATCATGGCGGTGTACGCGACGATGTTCATGGGTGTGCAGCCGATCGGTTCGCTGCTGGCGGGCGGAGTGGCGAAGCGCATTGGGGCGCCGTATACGTTGGGACTTTTTGGGTTGCTTGTGCTGGCGGGGAGTTTGGTGTTTTTGTTTCGAGTGGTGATGCGATTGCGGCGGCCGGTTGAGGCGGCGGTTACGCACACCGATTAGGCTAGGTGACCATAAAGGCCGGAGGACTGGCGCAGTATACTGCGCCACTACAAGGGAAGGGAACGGTTACGCGGGATTGGGGCGGTAGAGCCAGTCGGGCTTAACACTTTCGGTGGGCGGCGTGTTGTTTGCTGCGGCTATGATGGCGTTAACTTTTCCGCGCGTGGGAGCCAGCGAGCAGACTGGATCGGTGGCGGAGGCGTCTCCGGCTAGGAGCAGAGCTTGGCAGCGGCAGCCGCCGAAGTCTTGCTCGCGGCGATCGCAGGTTCGGCAGGGTTCTTGCATCCAGGCTTCACCGCGAAATTTTTGGAAGGCTGCCGAAGTTTCCCAGATTTCGCGCAGGCCGCGGTCTTTCACGTTTTCGAAGTGCAATCCCGGAATAATTTGCGCGGCATGGCAAGGAAGCGCGTCGCCGGTTGGCGTGATGAGCATGAGCTTGCGTCCCCAGCCGCCCATGCACGGCTTGGGATATTTCGCGTAGTAATCTGGCACAACGTATTCGACGCGGATTTTGCCGCGCAGGCGCTGTTGGGCGGATTTTAGAGTTTCGATGGAGCGATCTAGCTGGGCGCGCGTGGGCAGGAGGCGCTCGCGATTGGCGAAGGCCCAGCCGTAATACTGCACGTTGGCGAATTCCACGCGGGTGGCGCTGGAGGATTCTGCGAGCGCGAGCATTTCAGCGAGCTGATCCATGTTGCGCCGGTGGATCACGAAATTCAGTGTGACGGCGATGCGCCGACTTTTCAGCCATTCGAGCACCCGAAGCTTTTGTGCGTGGGATTTCGTGCCGGAGATTTCAGCCGCGATTTCCTCACGTGCGCCCTGGAAGCTAAGCTGTAGATGATCGAGGCCGGCGGCGATGAGAGCGTCAAGTCTCCCTTCGTCGAGCGGGAGGCCTGAGGTGATGAGGTTGACGTAGAGGCCGGCGGAGCGTACGGCGCGGACTAATTCGACGATGTCGGTACGAGCGAGAGGCTCGCCGCCGGTGAGGTCGGCTTGCAGGACGCCGGCTTGACCGGCTTCTTCGAAGACGCGTGCCCAGGTTTCGGTGGTCAGCTCGTTGGCGCGATTTTTCAGTTCGAGAGGGTTAGAGCAGTAGACGCAGTGCAGCGGGCAGCGGTGGGTTAGCTCGGCGATCAGGGCCAGCGGGTTGACCGGAGTTGAGGGAGTCGAAATCAATTGAAGGGCCTTTTGGTCAGAAATCTGGCCAAGCTGGGGTGCAGCAGTGCTGCACCCCCAACCAGATTACGCGAAGTCGAGGGCGCGCTGGTCATGCAGTCGGGCCAGGTAGTCGAGGATATCGGTCTCGACTTTTTTTGGTTCGGCTTTCGAGTAAATCTGTTGCAGCTCGCCGATGATTTGCTGGACGGTGTGCTTTCCGTCGCAGCGCTGGACAATTTCCAGGCTTGGGCCATTGAGGCGCAGTGCGCGCTCCGGCATAAGCAGGACACGTTGCTGATTGTTTTCACCGAGGCGACAGCCGGGAGCGAGTCGTGGATGCGATTGCAGGTCAGGTGTCATCCGCTTTTCTCGCTAGGAACGAAGGCGCCGGGAGGAGGCCAGCCGGGATTTACGTAGGCGAAATAGAGGGCGTCGAGCTGGGCCCAGAGGATGTCGCATTTTGCGCGCAGAGCGGCGTGGGCTTGGTCTTGCTGTTCGCGGGTGTGTGCGTGTCTTACGACCCAGGCGAGGGCGAAGTCGGCGTCTTCGGGAGCTTGCGTCAGGCGGCCAGTGAAGTAATCGAGGCCGTTAGAGAGCCACGGATAATACTGGCGGAGACGATCCATGCGCAACACGATCAGCTTCTTCGAGAAAAGCTCGGTCAGCGAAGACGCAACGGCTTCGAGATGCGAGCGCGTGGAGACGAAATCGACATAGGCCTGCACGGCGTACCGCGTGGCCGGCAGGATGCCTTCGCCGCTTAACGCTTGCTCGCGGGGAAGGCCGGTGGCTTCGACCAAGCGCAGCCATTTCTCGATGCCACCGGGCTTCGTGCCGTCGCCATCGTGATCGAGGATGCGTTTGCGCCACGCGAGGCGGAAGGCGGGATCTTCGCTGCGCGCGAGAATCGCCGCGTCTTTGATGGGAATACGGCTCTGGTAGTAGTAGCGATTGAGCGCCCAGGCTTGCAACTGACCGCGCGTGAGTTTTCCCTCGTGCATCAGCAGATGAAATGGGTGCCTATGGTGATAGCGCTCTTCGCCGATGGCGTGAAAGCCGGCGATGAACTCGGCTTGGGAGAGTGGCGGCCGGTCGGATTGGGCGGCGACGATAGTCATAAATCGAATTCCATTCCATCGTAGGCGATTTCGAAGCCGGCATCCAGTGCGGCACGATGTTCGGGGCTGTCTTCATCGAGGATGGGATTCGTGTTGTTGATGTGAATCAGAACTTTTCGTCCCTTTGCGTTCTTCGGGAATTGTTCGAGCAAACCATCAGCGCCGGCTAAAGGCAAATGACCGATTTCGCGAGCAGTTTTCTTGCTGCGTCCGGTTTTGATTAGCTCGTCGTCGCTCCAGAAGGTGCCGTCGATCAAGACCAGGTCGCTGGAGGCCGCTGCCTTGGTCCATTCGGAATTGCGTCCCGAGAGGGAGGGCGCGATGAAAACGTTTTTTCCTTTTTGCTCAAATACGAACCCAAGGGCAGCTTCTTCCGCTGAAAGAGTGCGTTGAAGCTCGTCACTGACGTAGTCGGGATAGGAGCCGCCGAGCGGGATAGTCACGCAGACGAAGGCCGGCGCTTCACCGGGGCTTTCCGAAAGATGACAACCGAGACGTCCTTTGCTGGAAAGCACTTGCCACTGCAATGCGGGGTCGGCGCGGTCGAGCACGCCGAAGATTTTGTTCTCCTTTTTCAGGATGCGCTGCACGGCGGCCGCGGCAAACACGAAAAAGGACTGAAACTCGCGCAGATGGAGCAGGCCCATCACGGAGTCAACATCCGCAGACGGAAGGAAAACCCCGGCGATGGGCGAGTGCGTTTCTGACTTGGCTTGCGGAACCAATTCAGGCGCGGCGAGGATTTGTGCGCGCAAGTCCGGACTGGCCGACACCAGGAACCAGATATTTGCTTCAGGCTCCGGGGAGAATGCGATTTGCGTTTGCGTCCGTGCGCCGCCGCGCAGGCTGCCTTCGCGAAGACGGCGACAATTCGCACACCCGCAATTCCATTGGGGAAAGCCGCCTCCAGCAGCGGAGCCGAGGATTTTAACGCGCATGGGCGTCGCACGGGCAAAAGGGGACTACGATGCAAGCCGGCGGTAGGAAATAAAAAAACGTCCGCTTTGGAAAGCAGCCGCTACACAAGAATGCTTGAGGGCTTAGAGCTCGGCGTTGGCGTACGAGCTGATTTCGCAGTTGAGGTCGATCTCTTCGTGCTGAGGGGTAACCCATTCCATGAGCGGCGCTCCTTGAAGTTCAACGACAAACGGGAGCATAGCATGAGTGCCAGGATAGCGGAAGAGGGGAAAACGCTTAGAGCTAGGCCAGAGTCATGGGGGTGCCCGGCGGGACTGGCGCAGCACGCCGGAATCCAGACGGCTAACGGGGCCGGTCATAAAGCCAAAGGAGCGAAGAGATAAGTGTTCGCTCATCCAGAACCAGAACACTAGGGATAGATTTTGTGCCGTCTCGAGAACACCAGATATAGCGGTAATTCTCCTCATATTTCAAGACAAAGCCGCGCTCAACCTTTTTTAAGCGAACATGGTTTTTCCTCTTGACAACAGAGAAAAGCGGCCTATCATGTGGACAAAAGTGGGGCAAAGTGGGGTTCAGTAGAACATCGTGGAGTAAAGTAGCAGTCCTAGAGGGCTGTGGTGCGACCGGGTGTCCGATACCACGTTTTCTTACTGACGGGCCGTCCATCGATCGTAGACGGGGCGGTCCAAGACGGGGCACATGAAGCTGCGGGGCAACTGTCCGGCGAAAGTCGACGAGAAGGGTCGTCTCAAAATACCCGCCGTGTTTGTGGATGCCTTGAAGGAGTACGGCAGCCAGTTTTACATCACCAGTCCAACAGGCGAATCGGCGCGCATTTATCCGATGAAAGTTTGGTCCGAAATCGAAGACAAGCTCGCGAAAGTGTCTTCGCAGAACCGCGCCAAGCGCAAATTTTTAATGCGCACCAGTTATTACGGGCAAACCGTCGAGCTGGACGGTCAGGGCAGAGTCTTGGTTCCCGCAGTGCTGCGCGAATCGGCGCAGATGAAGGGCGAAGTGGATGTGTTCGGGAACCTCGATTACCTCGAGGTGATGAACCATACGCGCGTTGTCGATAGCTTGAAGAACGAGCCGTACACGAGCGAGGACGACAAAGCGCTGGAAGATTTGGGGATTTAGTCAGGAAGTGGCGAGTGGCCCCTCAACGGGACTCGGGGCAAGCGAGTGGCGAGTGGCGAGAAAAAAGGGCCGCGCCACACACGCCGGTGATGTTGGATGAGGTGCTCGAATGGTTGCGCGTAAAGCCGGACGGAACGTACGTGGACGCAACGCTGGGAGCCGGCGGGCACTCGGCAGCCATCGCGCAGAAGCTGACCTCTGGTCGGGTACTGAGCTTGGACCGGGACGCACAGGCGCTGGAGCTGGCCCGGGAGCGGCTGAAGACCTTTGGGGAGAAGGTGACACTGGTGCAGGCGCCGTTCTCGAGGATTGCGGAGGTCGTGCGCGAGTTGGGGATTCCCGGGGTGGACGGGGTCTTGGCCGACTTGGGAGTTTCGAGCATGCAGCTTGACCAAGCCGCGCGAGGCTTTTCGTTTCGCGAGGCGGGTCCGCTGGACATGCGGATGGATGCAGCAGGTGACGAAGTGACGGCAGACGAAATTGTGAATCGCTGGTCGGAGAAAGAGCTGGCCGACCTGCTCTATCGAGAAGCCGAAGAGCACGATTCCAGAAGGATCGCCAGGGCGATCGTACGCGCGCGGCCGATACGCGACACCGCGCACCTGGCAACGGTTGTAGCTGGGGCCCGAAAGCAATGGGGAAGGCAGAGACTGCATCCCGCCACAAAAACGTTTCTGGCGCTGCGGATAGCGGTGAATCGAGAGATGGAGGAACTCGGGCAGTTTCTTTCTCGGACCCCAGCTACATTAAATTCCGGCGGGCGCTGGGTGGCGCTTACGTACCACTCAGGCGAAGACCGCCTGGTCAAGCAGGCGTTTCAACAAGGAGAGCGTGCGGGCACGCTCAAGGTGCTGACGAAACATGTAATCCAGCCGAGTGAAGGGGAAATCTCGGCGAACCCACGTTCGCGAAGTGCGAAATTGCGGTGCGCAGAAAGAGTCTGAGTATGGCCAGAAGTAGAAAGAAGACGGTGCACACGGAATTTCACACCGTGAAGAGGATCGATAATTCTCGGTTGGTACGCCACGCGGAGCCGGCGCGCATGCAAGGTTTCTACCGCACGGCCGGTTGGGGCGCGGTGCTTGCCGTGTTTCTGATGTTCTATGTGTACCAGCATTTTCGCTGCATCGATTTGAGTTTCCAGCTCGAGGATTTGAAGGGCAGACAAACGAAAATGTCCGCGCTGAACTCGGAACTGCGGCTGGAGATCGAGGGGCTGCGTGACCCGCGCCGCATCGACGTGATTGCCCGGCGTCAACTGGGATTGACGGAGCCGCTGCCGACGCAGGTGCAGGAGTATGACGCACCGGCGGGCGCCGAAGTGGCGGCGGTTCGTTACGTGCGCGCGAACCGTGCGCAGTAATTCGCGGCTGGTTTCCGCCGCGCAGGATTTCAGCAATTCAAATTAACTGCCGACCGGAGCGCTTGCCGACCTGAACCCGTCATGCGACAAAATCGAGTCCACGTCCGTTTGCTGATGGTCGCCGGCGTGGCTCTGCTGTGGACCACGGCGGTTTTCGGGCGGCTTTCCTACCTGCAACTGATCAAGCACGGCGAGTATCTGGCGCGCGCGCAGCGGCAGCAACAGCGCACTATCGAAATCACGCCGAAGCGCGGAATCATTTACGACCGCAACATGCGCGCGCTGGCGATGAGCGTGCCGGTGAAGTCGGCGTTTGCGGTTCCCGCGGAAATTGCGGACGAGTCGCTGGCGGCGCGGCTGCTTTCGGGCGTGCTCGGCGTGCCGCAGGACGTCCTTGAAGCGCGAATGGCGTCGTCACGCTCCTTTGTTTGGGTTTCGCGCAAGCTGCCACCGGAGAAGGTCGAAGCGATCGAAGCGCTGAATCTCAAGGGCATCTACTTCCAGGACGAAAATCAGAGGTTTTATCCGAAGCGTGATCTAGCCGCGCACATACTAGGTTTCGTCGATCCCGACGAAAAAGGCCTCGCCGGAATTGAGTATCAGCTCGACGGCCAGATTCGCAGCAAGAGCGAAAAAATCGTGGTGATGGCCGACGCGCGGCAGCGCTGGTTCGACGGTGGCGAAGCACAGCGTGAGCGCGGAGCGAACGTGGTGCTCACACTGGATGAAAAGATTCAGTACATCGCACAGCGCGAACTGCTTGCGGCCATCGAGAAGACGCACGCGATTGCCGGCAGCGTGATCGTGATGAACCCGAACGGCGGCGAGATTTTGGCGATGGCCAATTGGCCGCGCTTCAATCCCAATGCCGCCAGCGAAGCTCCCGCGGAATCGCGGATGAATCGCGCCGTCGCTGCGCTGTATGAGCCGGGATCGACCTTCAAGCTGATTACCTTAGCTGCGGCGTTCGATCAGGAAATCACACGGCCCGGCGAGGTTTTCGATTGCGAGAATGGCGCCATTTACATCGCCGGGCACCGCATCCGCGACCACAAACCGTTCGGGCTGTTGAATGTCGCCGACATTCTGGCGCAGTCGAGCGACGTGGGCGCGATCAAGATTGCGGTACGACTGGGCGCGCCGCGATTTTACGAATACATTCGCGCGTTTGGTTTTGGCGCGCCGACGGGTGTGGACCTGCCAGGCGAAAGTAAGGGACTGCTGCATCGGCTCGATAATTGGAGCGCGATATCGATTGGCTCAGTTTCCATGGGGCAGGAGATTGGCGTTACGCCGATTCAGTTGATTACCGCGGTCTCGGCGATTGCAAATGGCGGGCTGCTGATGAAGCCGCACGTTGTGCAGGCGATCAAGCGCGGAGACAGAATTGTGCAGAGCGAAGGCCCGCTTGCAACTTCTGAGCCAAGACGCGTGATTCGGCCTGAAACGGCGGCGACACTGCGGCGGCTGATGGAAGGCGTGGTGTTGGGCGGCACTGGCAAGTTGGCGCGGCTCGATGGCTGGACCGCCGCGGGCAAGACGGGCTCGGCGCAAAAAATTGATCCTTCGACGGGGCGCTATTCACCGACACAGCTGATCGCGTCGTTCACCGGCTTTGCGCCGATCAGCAATCCCGCTGTGACGATTTTGGTTTCGCTCGACTCCCCTGTAGGCTTGCATGAAGGCGGGCAGGTCGCCGCACCCGTGTTCAAGCGCATTGCAGAGCAGGTGCTCTCGTATTTGGATGTGCCGCGCGATGTGCCGCTGAATCCGCGGCTGATTCAAGCGGCGTACAAACGGCAGATCACCAGCGAAGGCACGACGCTGGAGGATTTTTCGCCGACGGACTTCTCCGGGCAGCCCGACGAGCCCCCAACCGCGTCGAATCCGGTAGCGTCTGACAGGCCCGTGCCTCACGCTCCTGAAGTGACCATGTCCGCCGATGAAGGCGGCGATATTTCCGTGCCGGATTTTTCCGGGAAGACGATGCGCGAAGTCACGGAGATGTGTTTGCACTTGGGCCTCGAGCCGCTGCTGGTTGGCAGCAACCTTGCTACCCAACAGGTTCCGGAGGCTGGAGCAAAGGTGCGGCGCGGAGCCAAGGTAACCGTGCAGTTCGGAACGCCGTCGCCGGCAAAACCCGCGAAGGCGGCGAGATTGCGCGCCAAGTCCAGGCATTAGGATGAGCATCGCATTGACACATACGGAAGAAAAACAGCGTGACTCCACTGCGACGCAGAGCAACGATGAACGAGGCCATCTCATGCCGGTTCGCGTGCCCAATGAAAGCAAGTTGAGCGCCTTGTTTGAGGGCGTAGAAGCCAGCGTGCCTGCTGAAGCTGGGCAGCTCGATATTCGCCAGGTGGCTTGCGATTCGAGGAAAGTGCAGCCGCGCGCCCTGTTTTTTGCGCTGCATGGCGCCAAGGCGGACGGAAACGCCTTCATTCGCGACGCGGTGTCGCGCGGCGCAGTGGCCATTGCCAGCGAAGACGCGCGACCGGCGACGATGCCGTCCAGCATGGCGTGGATTCGCGTGGCGCATGCGCGCAAGGCGCTGGCCATCACGGCGGCTAATTTCTTTGGGCACCCTGCGAAGGCTCTCCAACTTGTGGCGGTGACCGGCACGAACGGCAAGACGACGACGACCTCGCTCGTCGACGCCATCATCAAAGCCTCGGGAGCGAAGACGGGTCTCTTCGGCACGATTGCGTATCACACTCCTCTTGGTGACTATCCCGCGCCCAACACCACGCCGGAATCGGTGGAGTTGCAGGGATTTCTTGCCGAAATTCGCGACGCAGGAGGACGTTTTGCCGTGCTGGAGGCGAGCTCGCATTCCTTGGCGATGGACCGCTTGTGGGGCTGCCACTTTGCGGTGGCTGTCTTCACCAACCTCACGCGCGAGCACATGGATTATCACAAGACGTTTGAGGATTATTTCGCGGCCAAGCTGCGCCTTTTTGAGGGCACCGGAGCGGGCGCCCCGGATATGGCGGTGCTTAACACAGATGACGAATATGGAAAACGGTTGGCCGGATTGGCGAAAAATGCGCTCACCTATGGCCTTACCTCCGACGCGCAGCTTACCGCAAAGAAATTTCAGCTGACTTTTTCCGGGTTGTCGTTCACGGCGCAAACGCCCAACGGCAAGATCGATCTCGAGTCGCCGCTCGTAGGGCGCATCAACGTCTACAACATTCTCGCCGCGATTGGGGCCGCGCAGGCGCTGGGCCTGCCCAACGAAGTCATCGCTACCGGCATTCGCAATCTCAAAAACGTTTCCGGACGATTTCAGCCGATTGCTATGGGCCAGTCATTTTTAGTGGTTGTCGACTATGCGCACACCGATGATGCGCTGGAAAATCTGATTCGCACCGCGCGGGAGCTGAACCCGAAAGGCCGCATCATCACGCTCTTTGGCTGTGGCGGACAAAAGGACCGCACCAAGCGCCCAGTGATGGGTGAAGTCGCGGGGCGCCTCAGCGATCTCACGATCTTGTCGAGCGATAATCCCAAGAGCGAGGACCCGCTGAAAATCATCAGTGACATCGTGGTCGGCCTGCAAAAAACGCACGGCAAATACATGATCGAGCCCGACCGCGAAAAAGCCATCGGCTTGGCTATCGACGAAGCGTGTGCGGGGGACATCCTGCTCCTGGCCGGCAAGGGCCACGAGAATTATCAGATTCTCGCGGACCGCACCTTGGAATTTGACGATCGCGAAGTGGCGCGCCGCGCGCTTCGCGATCGTGGATACGACCGGCCGGAGAAGGGCCCAGGGTTTGGCACGTAGCGCGCTTTATCCATAGCTGGAGAGAGGCGCTTCGAGCCGTAGTTACCCTTAATAAGGAGGAGCCCTCAAAACGGTGAAAACAGACCGAGGTGCGCGGTATCTTCGTAACGCCAGCTCTTTGAGGAATTTATGCGGTGGACGCTTCTACAGATTTCTAAGCCTATGCTGGCTGCGCTTGGGGCGCGGCTCAACCCCCTGGCCCGGGTGGCCGGCGTCTCGATTGATTCTCGCACGATACGTGCTGGAGAGCTGTTCTTCGCCATCCACGGACCGCGTCACGATGGACACGATCATGTGGCTGCGGCTCTCGGCCGCGGAGCGTTGGCCGCAGTGGTGGGGGAATCGCGCGCGCGTCAATTCCCGGATGAGCTGCGCGACTCCTGCCTCATTGTGGACGACACCCTTCGCGCGCTGCACCGGCTCGCGACCGCCGTGCGCCTTGCATGGGGCAAGAAAATTGCCGGCGTCACGGGCAGCGTGGGCAAGACCACCACAAAAGAGATACTGGCGGCGCTGCTGGGCGCGAAGTTACGGGTCTTGAAATCCGAAGGGAATTTCAACAACGCCTACGGGCTGCCGCTGACGTTGTTTCGGCTGGGAGAAGAGCACGATGCCGCGGTCTTGGAGATGGGGATGTCGCGGCGCTATGAGCTGCAGGAGCTGGCCGCGATCGCCAAGCCGGACGTTGGCGTGGTCACGCGGGTTGCGCCTGCGCACCTGGAATTTTTTGCATCGGTCGACGAAATTGCTCTGGCCAAGCGCGAGCTGATTGAAGGATTGAACGGGCGCGATTCGGTGGCCGTGTTGAACGCGGACGATCCGCTGGTGGCGGCGTTTGCTGCGCACGCGCCGGGATGCGTTTTGACGTACGGAATCGACAATGCCGCCGATTTTCACGCGGAAGCGATCGAAGATCGCGGCGCTCTGGGCTCAGCCTTTATTCTGGTAGAAAACGGAAAGCGCACCCGGCTGAAGTTGGCGCTGCCGGGCCGCCACGTCATTGCCAATGCGCTGGCGGCATTGGCCGCTGCCAGCGTGTGGGGAATTGGCGCGGAGGAAGCGCAGACCGTCTTTCGGACTTTGCACGCGCCCGCGATGCGCGGCGAATTATTGCGCTTTTCCAACGGAGCGGCGCTGATCAACGACAGTTACAACTCGAGTCCTGCTGCGCTGCACGCGATGATCAAGGTTTTGGCAGCCACGCCCAACTATCGCCGCAGAATTCTTGCGGCCGGAGAAATGCGCGAACTTGGCGCGACGTCGCCGCAGCTTCATCGTGAAGCCGGCAAGTTTGCGTCGCAAACCGGGAAAATCGATTGGGTCATTGGCGTGGAAGGCGATGCCGCGCAGCTCGTGGAAGGCGCCGTAGCCGCAGGCGTACCGCGCGCACAGACTAAACTTTTTGCGTCGTCCGATGATGCCGCGAAGTTTCTTGCTGATTTTGTCGCTCCCGGAGATTTGCTGCTGGTGAAAGGTTCACGCGGCGTGAAGATGGAACGTATCGTAGAAGGTTTGCTGGGGATTTACGCACCCGATCTGGAAAGCGCGGAAAAGGTGCGGCACTAGATGCTCTACTACCTTCTCTACCACGTCCTGCAAAAATATTTCAGCCCGTTCAATGTATTTCGCTACATCACCGTCCGCACCGTCTACGCCAGCCTTACCGCCATGTTTCTGGCGTTCGTCTTCGGGCCCTGGCTGATTCGCAAGCTGCGCGAGCTGCAGATTGGCCAATATATCCGCGAAGAGGGACCGCAAAATCACCAGAAGAAAGCGGGCACTCCGACGATGGGCGGCGTGCTGATTGTCCTTTCCACCATGGTGCCCACGCTGCTGTGGGCCGATCTGACCAACGGTTTCGTGCTGTTGACGCTCTTCGCGCTGCTGGCGTTCGCGGCCATCGGATTTGTCGATGACTACGCGAAAGTCTCGAAGCAGCAGAATCTTGGACTCACCACTAAGAACAAGTTTCTACTGCAGATATTTGTGAGCTCGATTGTCGGCATAGGATTGCTCGTTCTTGCCACGCGCAGCGCTTATTCCACTGAGCTGATGATTCCATTTCTAAAGCGCGTGCATCCGGACTTGGTCATTCACTCGCTGCTGCATTCGCCGCACCTGTGGCCCCTGGCGTTCGTGCCGTTTCTGATTTTCGTTTCCGTGGTGATCGCCGGCGCGTCAAACGCGGTGAATCTTACCGACGGATTGGACGGCCTGGCCATCGGGTGCACGGTGATTGCCGCCGGCGCTTTGACCGTCTTGACCTACGTGAGCAGCAACTATCGCTGGGCGACTTATCTCGAGATTCAGTACATCCCGCGCGTTGGCGAGCTAACGGTTTTGTGCGGCGCGCTGGTTGGCGCTTCGCTCGGATTTCTCTGGTACAACGCGCATCCCGCCGAAATCTTTATGGGCGACGTGGGTTCGCTGTCGCTCGGAGGAACCCTTGGGGTCATCGCGGTAATCATCAAGCAAGAGATTCTGCTTTTCTTTGTAGGCGGAATTTTCGTTATTGAAGCGCTGTCCGTGATTTTGCAAGTGGGTTCGTTCAAGCTGCGCGGCAAGCGCATCTTCCGCATGGCACCCATCCATCACCATTTTGAATTGCTGGGTTGGAGCGAATCGAAAGTTATTGTGCGCTTTTGGATCGTGGCGCTGGTGTTCGCGCTGTTTGCGCTGACCACGCTGAAATTGAGGTAGGCATGCCGAGCCCGGTGGAACTCAAAAATAAGCGCGTGCTGGTGGTGGGGCTGGCGCGCACAGGCGTAGCCACGGCGCTTTTCTGCGCCGGGCGCGGGGCCGCGGTCACCGCAACCGATTCGCGCAGTGAAGCTGAGATCGGCGGTGAAATCGAGAGGCTGCGTGCTGCGGGTGTAAGCCTGGAGCTCGGTGGCCATCAGGAGCAAACATTTTTGCAGCAAGACCTCATCATTCCCAGCCCGGGCGTGCCGGCGGACGCGCCGCTGCTGCAAGCGGCGCGCGCGAAGGGGGTGATGATTTGGAGCGAGATCGAACTCGCGTACCGGTTTCGGCAGGGCAAGCTCATCGGCATCACAGGCTCGAATGGAAAGACCACTACGACTTCGCTGGTCGAGCACATTTTGCGGACCGCGTCATTTCCCACCATTCTCGCCGGCAACATTGGCACGCCGCTGATTTCCTGTGTCGAGCGCATGACCAATGACACCGTGAGCGTTGTGGAGCTGAGCAGTTTTCAGCTCGAGCTCATTCAGAATTTCCGCACAGACATCAGCGTGTTCCTCAATCTCACGCCCGATCATTTGGACCGGCATCACAGTATGGAGCTTTATCGCAAAGCCAAAGCGCGCATTTTTGAGAATCAAGGCGAGGAAGACTTCGCGATTTTGAATGCTGATGACCCGGGGACAACGCCGCTCGCGCCCACGCGCCCGCTTGTGTACTGGTTCAGCCGCAAGCAGCGGGCGGCGCAGGGTGCGTTCCTGCGGGGCGACGATATTGTGTTTCGCACTGAGGGCAGGGAAGAGGTGGTGCTCAAGCGGCAAGACGTGCCGCTGCCGGGGACGCATAACCTTGAGAACGTGCTGGCGGCGATTGCCGCCGCGCGAATCGCAGGCGCAGGCGCCAAAGCTATCGCGGAAGGAGTGCGCTCGTTTGCCGGAGTCGAGCATCGCCTCGAATTCGTGCGCGAGATCAACGGCGTTCGTTACTACAACGATTCCAAAGCCACAAATGTTGATGCGACCCTGAAAGCGCTGGATGCCTTTCCAGGCCGCGTTCTGGTGATTCTCGGCGGCAAGGATAAGGGGAGCGACTACACGGTTCTGCAATCACCGTTGCGTGAGAGGGCGATTCTGGCGCTACTCATTGGCGCAGCCGCTGACAAGATCGAGAGCCAGATTGCCGGCAGCGTGGCCATCGAGCGTGCGGGCACTCTCGATCACGCCGTCGAGATCGCGTCACAAGCTGCGCGCGCCGGAGATGTTGTCCTATTGGCTCCCGCGTGCGCAAGCTTCGACCAATTCCAGAATTACGAGGAACGCGGCCGCGTCTTCAAAGCGCTTGTGCACGAACTAGAACAGCGCGCAAACGAGTTGCCGAGCACGAATCGCGGAGCAACTTCGGCCAGGAGGTGAGCATACGTGCCCAGACGTCTAGAAAATGATCGCTGGCTATTTGGCGTAACGCTTGCGCTCTGTTTGCTGGGCGCGGTGATGATTTACAGCGCGTCCGCCGTCACCGCCGACCAGCAGTATGGCCGCTCGTACATTTTTCTGTTGCGGCAGGCCGCATGGCTCCTTCTCGGCCTGCTCGGCATGTTCGCCTTGATGCGGACCGATTACCGCCGCCTACGCGAGCCCGCCGTCGTGTACCCAACTATTTTCTTGGTCCTACTGATGCTCGTGGGCGCGTTTTTCCTCGATAAATCTCACGCCACGCACCGTTGGATCCGGTGTGGCCCCGTCGGTATTCAACCTTCTGAATTAGCCAAGCTGGCCGTCGTTCTTTATCTGGCATGGTTCCTTGATTTGAAGCGCCGCGGGGCTTCCGCCATGGAATTCCGCAAAGAAGATTTTCTCCACACTATTCTTCCCGCGGCGGGACCGATTCTCGTCTGCGTCGTGCTCATCCTCTTGCAGCCGGACCTTGGCACCTCGGTCGATATTGTGCTGATCGCGGCGGCCATCCTTTTCGTCGCGGGACTTTCGTGGAAGTGGCTTGCTGCGGGTGCCGTGGCAGCTCTGCCCATCCTGTACCTGTTGATTACGCAGGTTTCCTACCGGCAGGCGAGGCTCACGGCCTTTCTCGATCCTGGCTCCGACCCGCAAGGCGCAGGCTTCCAGTTGCTGCAATCGCTGATTGCGGTCGGCTCCGGCGGATTCACCGGCGTCGGCTTGATGGAGAGCAAGCAGAAACTTTTTTATCTGCCGGAAGCCCACACGGATTTTATTTACGCCGTTATTTGTGAGGAATTGGGTTTTCTCGGTGCAGTGATGGTCATAGCGCTTTTCGCGGTGTACGGCTGGCGCGGATTGCGCGCGGCGTTCGGGGCGCCCGACGGATTTGGGCGCCTGCTCGGGCTCGGCATCACGGCCATGGTGCTCTGCCAGGCGCTGATTAATTTCGCGGTGGTACTCGGCATGGTGCCGACGAAGGGGATACCGCTGCCGTTTGTCAGCTACGGTGGCTCAAGTTTGCTCGTCATGCTGCTGGCCACCGGCGTGCTCCTGAATATTTCGCAGCAAGCCAGGGAGCTGGCATGGTGATCGACTTTGCCGGTAGGGGCGCAGCATGCTGCGCCCCTACTTGGCAGGATCGTCGGCCATGAAGCTTTTGATCGCCGGCGGCGGCACAGGCGGCCACGTTTTTCCGGCGCTGGCCATCGCGCGCGAATGGATATCGCGGGGGAGCGAACGAGTCGTCGTGCTGGTCGGAACACAACGCGGAATCGAAATGAAGCTGGTGCCGCAGGCCGGGCTGCCGCTGGAGACACTTCGCGTCGCAGGCCTAAAGGGCAAAGGCGGCGCGAGCTTGGTAAAAAATCTCGCGATGCTTGGCCCGGGTCTTGCCGATGCGTTCCGCGTACTCCGCAAGCACAAACCCGTCGCAGCCTTCGGCGTCGGCGGTTACGCCGCGGGTCCGATGATGCTCGCCACCTGGCTGAGCGGAGTGCCCAACGTGATTTTCGAGCCCAACGCCGAGCCGGGCTTCACCAATCGCGTGCTCGCGAGAATTTCCAGGCGCATCGCCACCGGCTACGACGCTTCCGCGCGCGCCTGGGGTGCGAAGGCGGTCGTCACTGGCTGCCCGGTGCGCGCCGAATTTTTCTCGATCGCGCAGCGCACACCGCAAAAACCATTTCGTCTGCTAATCACCGGCGGCAGCCAGGGCGCGCTGGTCATCAATCGTGCGGTTGTCGATGCCATGGATCGCCTCACCGCTCGAAAAAGCGAGCTGGCCATCGTGCATCAAACCGGCGAACGCGACTATAATGCGGTGCGCACCGCGTACGCGCGGCGCGAATATCCCGCGGAGGTCGTGCCCTTTCTGACGAACATGGCAGAGCGCTTCGCTTGGGCGGACGTTGTCGTCTGCCGGGCCGGCGCCATCACGGCGGCGGAAATTGCCGCTTCCGGACGCGCTGCCATCTTTATCCCATTCGGGCACGCCACCGACGGCCATCAGTTGCGCAACGCCCAGGAGATGGCGCGCGCAGGCGCAGGTCGCGTGATTCCGGAGGCGGAGCTCACGCCCGAGCGCCTCAGTAGCGAAATTTTCTCCCTCCTCGACCAGCCCCAGGAGATTGAACGCCAGTCGTGTGCCGCGCGAAGCCTGGCCCGGCCGAATGCCGCACGCGATATCGTCAACATGATTGAAGAGGTTGCCCGGGGGTAGGTCATGATGGTCTCGTTCCGCAATTTTCAGCGTATTCACCTGGTGGGCATCGGCGGCATCGGCATGAGCGGCATCGCCGAAGTGCTGCTGACGCTGGGCTATTCGGTTTCCGGGTCGGACACCAAGCCCTCAAACACAACCGAGCGTCTGCAGAATCTCGGCGCCACGATTCACGAAGGGCACAAGGCCGCGAACGTGGAAGGCGCGCACGTTGTGGTGACGTCGTCCGCGATCAAGGCGGACAATCCCGAAGTTGTCGAGGCGCACAAGAGGAAGATTCCGGTCATCCCGCGCGCAGAGATGCTTGCCGAGCTGATGCGCCTCAAATACGGTATTGCCGTGGCTGGCGCGCATGGGAAGACGACCACGACCTCGATCGTCGCCTCGGTACTCGCCGCGGCGCATCTCGATCCCACGTTTGTCGTTGGCGGCCGCGTCAATCAAGCTGGCACTACGGCAAGGCTTGGCAAGGGCGAATTCTTCGTCGTCGAAGCCGACGAAAGCGATCGCAGCTTCCTTCTTCTCGCGCCGGTGGTGGCCGTCGTCACCACCATCGACCGCGAACACATGGATCAATACTCCTCGCTGGAAGACATTCAGGACGCCTTCGTGCAATTCGTCAATCGCGTCCCTTTTTACGGTGCCGCGATTCTGTGCCTGGATGAGCCCAATGTGCAGGCCATCATTCCCAATGTAAAGCGCCCGATCATCACCTACGGCACTTCGAGTCAGGCCGATCTCATCATCAGCGACATCAAGCTCGAAGGCCTCGGCAGCGAATTTCGCCTAACCTACAAAGGCGACGACCTCGGAATCTTCCAGCTTTTTCATCCGCCGGGCATCCACAACGTGCGCAACGCCGCTGCCGCAGCAGCCGTCGCACTCTATCTCAATGTTCCCGCGGAGCTGATCCGCGAAGGCCTTGCAAAATTCGCCGGCGTTGGCCGCCGCTTCGACATCAAGGGCGTGGTCAACGACATCACCGTGATCGACGACTACGGCCATCACCCGGCCGAAATTCGCGCCACGCTCGAAGCCGCGCGCATCTGCAAGTTCAATCGCTTGATGGCCCTCTTCCAGCCGCATCGCTACACGCGGACTCAGTATCTTTGGGACGAATTCTGCCGCGCGTTCAACCAGGCGGATGTTGTCGTTCTCACGGACATTTACGCGGCCAGCGAGCCACCAATCCCCGGCGTCACCAGCGAAGCCCTTGCCAACGCCATTCTCGAAGCGGGGCACAAGAACGTTTTCTACTTCCGCTCCATGCAGGAAAGCATCGAGTACCTGCTGCGCGAAGCGCGCCCTGGCGACGCCATACTGACTATCGGCGCCGGAAACGTCAGCCGGGCCAGCAACGAACTCATGGTTCTGCTCGGAACCGAGCACCCCACTCCCCATGCGCATTGAGAACGCCAAAATCATCGCCGCTCTTCCCGAGCTCAACGTCGAGCTTCGCCGCAGCTCTTCGCTTGCTGAAATCACCTCCCTGGGCATTGGCGGCACCACCGACCTTCTCCGCATCAAGAGGCACGAATCCATTCCGGGCCTGCTGAGCCTGCTCGATTCGCACGGCCTCCCGCATCGCTTTCTCGGCGGCGGCTCCAATCTGCTGGTGGGCGACGGCGAGCTTCCTTGGGTCGTCCTGCAATTGGCGCGGCCTGATCCTGACGTCGTGCTCGAAGGGAACATGGCCCACGTGGATGCTGCGGCGGACTTGGGCCGCACCGTCACCTATTGCGCCAAACACGACCTGGGCGGCATGGAAGGACTGATCGGCGTGCCGGGCACCGTCGGAGGCGCTCTGCGCATGAACGCCGGCGCCTACGGCATGCAAATCGGCTCCTACGTTCGCGAGGTCAAGCTGTACCGCGCCGCTGGCCGCAAAATCGAAATCCTCAGGGGCGATCAAATTTCCTTTGAATACCGTCACACTTCGTTTGCGCCTGATGATATGATGCTCGCGGTGAAGCTGGAACTTCCCTCCAAACCGTATAGAGAAATTCTTCAAGGGATTCGTATCTGCAACGAAAAGCGGCGCTCGAGCCAGCCGCTCGGCCAGAAAAGCGCCGGCTGCATTTTCAAAAATCCACCAGGGGCATCCGCGGGACGCATGATCGACGAACTCGGCCTGAAAGGCCTGAGCGTTGGCGACGCGCGCGTCAACGACCGCCACGCCAATTTTTTCGTGAATGCCGGCAAAGCGAGCGCCAAAGACATGTTCACATTGATCTCCGATGTGCGCCAGCGCGTGCACTCGGCATTCAATGTCGAACTCGAGTACGAGGTGGTCATTTGGAACGCGTGAAGACCATATCGCGTGGCGCCACAGCAACGGACGCCGACGCATACCGGCCCGAGTTGCTCGGCGACGATGAGCCGCGTTATTTGCGGCGTCAGAAGCCCGTCGAAATCCGCCGCAAGAAATTCAGCGGCCGGAGCTGGCCGTTTTACCGGCGCGTTTTGTTTTATGGCGTCGTGGGAATCGCGGCCGCGTCCGCTGCGTGGACGGCCGGGCGCTTTCTGCTTTACGGACAGCAAGTGCTGCTCATCAAGCCGGAGCAGATCGAAGTGACCGGCAATCACATTGTGAGCCGCGAAGCGGTGTTGCTGCAATTTGTGCACGACCGCGGCCGCAGCGTCCTGCGCGTTCCGCTGGACGCCAGGCGCAGCGCACTCGAAGAAATTTCATGGGTCGAGGCGGCAACGGTACAGCGAGTTCTTCCCAACCGCATCCGAGTGGAGCTGACCGAGCGCACACCCATCGCCTTCCTTCGCATCGGAACCGAGCTCGCGCTGATCGACGCGCACGGCGTGATTCTCGACCGTCCTCGCGGCGAGGAGTTGCAATTCCCCATCGTTACCGGGCTCTCCGAGAACATGCCGCGCGAAGAACGCGGCAGGCGCATGCAGATGTACCAGGCGTTCATGAAGGACATTGAGCTGGTGCGCTCCGGCTCTACCGATCGCGTCAGTGAAGTGGACCTTGCCAATCCGAAGGACCTTCGCGCGGTGATGACCGGCATCGCCAGCGCCAGCGACACCCAGGCGCTGACCATTCATTTCGGCTCGGGTGACTTCACTGGCAAATACCGCATGGTCGTCGAAAATTTCGCGCAGTGGCAGGCCAGCAACGGCCGCGTCCACTCTATCGATTTACAGTACGCGAAGCAGGTGGTTTTAAACCCGGACACTAGCAGCGCCTCTGCTTCGAAAACGAGATAGCAGCAGACCAGGAGCAAGTTTGGCGAAGAAGGACAAATATCTAATCGGGCTGGATATCGGCAGCATGAAAACGTGCGCGCTGATCGCCGAGATTGACGAAGAGCAGGTGAAATTTCTCGCGTTGGGTGCTGCCGAGTCGAAGGGGCTGCGCAAGGGCCTGATCGTGAACCTCGATTCCGCGGTGAGCTCCATTCGCCGTGCCGTGGAAGAGGCCGAGGGCGTCGCCAACATTCCGGTGGAAGCCGCGGTGATCGGCGTGGCCGGCGGACACGTGCGCGGCGTCAACAGCCGTGGCGGCGTCAGTATTGGCCAGCGCGCGCGCGACATTGAGCGCGAAGATGTGCGCCGCGCCATCGATGCAGCGCGCAACATTACTCTGCCGCCCGACCGCGAAGTGCTGCACGTGCTCCCACACGAATTTCTTGTCGACGCGCAAACAGGCATTCGCGATCCCATCGGCATGATCGGCCAGCGCCTGGAAGCCAACGTTCACCTCGTCACGTCGTCGATTGCCGCGACGCAGAATCTCGTCACCGCTGCAAACCGCGCGGGAATCTTGATTAGCGATACCGTGCTCGAGCCGCTCGCCTCCGCCGAATCTTGCCTCACGCAAGACGAGCGCGATCTCGGCTGCTGCCTGCTCGACATCGGTGGCGGCACAACGGAGCTGATCGTCTATGGCGGCGGCGTGGTGCGCCACACCGGCGCCGTGCCCGTTGGCGGCGATCATTTCACCAACGATCTCGCCGTTGGTTTGCGCACGCCGATTCCTGAGGCGGAAAGAATCAAGCGCCATCACGGCTGTGCGGCGTTATCGCTCCTGCAGGAAGACCGGCCCATCCAAATCGCCAGCGTAGGCGACCGCCCCCCGCGCACCATTTTCGCGCGCCAGCTTACGGACATCATCGAACCGCGCTCGCAAGAACTGCTCGCGTTGATTCGCGACGATCTGCAGCGCGCCGGGCTCGACAAGCAAATCCCCGCTGGATTCGTGCTGGCCGGCGGTGGCGCGAAACTGAATGGTCTGATCGATCTTGCGGAACAGTATTTCCATCTGCCCATGCGCATCGCGGAGCCCAAGGGCCTCGCCGATATGCCCGAGCAGGTGGCCCAGCCCGAATATGCAACGGTTGTCGGTCTCGTGCTGTACGGCGCGAAAGCGCGGCGGGCGGCGCCGCAACGTGCCGGGAATCTGGTATCGAAACTCAAGTCCATGTTTGCCGGCGCGTCGTGAACCCACCCGAGCGGTGCGCAGCAAGACTGGAGAAGAATGAGGGGCGCATGAACAAAGATACGGGGATCCGGATGAGCTTCAGCGAGGAGCTCCAGCCGGCGAAAATCAAGGTGATCGGTGTGGGCGGCGGCGGTTGCAATGCGGTGAACCGCATGATTCGGGCAAAGGTCGAGGGCGTCGAGTTCATCGCAGCGAACACGGACCTGCAGGCGCTGAAGTTGTCGCAAGCGCCGGTAAAGTTGCAGCTCGGCGCGAAACTGACCAAGGGACTCGGCGCCGGCGCCAACCCCGAGGTCGGCCGCAAAGCCGCGCTCGAAGACACGGAAAAAATTATCGAGGCGCTCGAAGGCTCGGACATGATTTTCATTACCGCCGGCCTCGGCGGAGGCACAGGTTCCGGCGCCGCGCCCGTAGTGGCTTCGCTCGCAAGCGAACTCGGCGCGCTAAGCGTAGCCGTGGTCACCAAGCCATTCGCCTTTGAAGGCAAGCGCCGCATGCTGCAAGCGGAGCAGGCGCTGCAGGAACTCATCAACGCCGTCGACACCGTCATCGTCATTCCTAACGAGCGCTTGATGGAAACCGTCGAGCGCGGCACCAGCTTCTTCGACGCCTTCCGCATCGCAGACGACATTCTGCGCCAAGCGGTGCAGGGCATCTCCGACATCATCACCGTCCCCGGCATCATCAATCGCGATTTCGCCGATGTAAAAGCGATCATGCACGGCCAGGGCTACGCGGTGATGGGCACGGCCGTCGCTACGGGTACGAACCGCGCGGTGGATGCCGCAAATCGCGCGATTGCCAGCCCGCTCCTCGAAGACAACACCATCCAGGGCGCGCAGGGCATTCTCATCAACATTTCCGGCAGCTCCAGCCTAACGCTGCACGAAGTGCACGAAGCATCCTCGGTGATCCAGAAAGCCGCGCACGAAAACGCCAACATTATTTTTGGCGCCGTGCAGGACGACCAGATGAAAGACACGGTGAAGATCACGGTCATCGCCGCGGGCTTCAAGGAAGCCAACAGGAAACAAGCGCAACAGCGCCCATCCTTCTTACCTAAGACCTGGAAGGCCGGCCGCGAAGTCCCCGAGCCGCTGCAGCAACCGCAGCAGGTAAACGTCGTGCACCAGGTCCAGGAAAATGTCCGCGAAGTCGCTCGCGAGGTTCCTGCGGACGACCTCGATGTGCCGACATTCCTCCGCCGCCACGCGCAAAAAGCCTAAGGGAATTTCACGCTGGTGTTTCGCGAAGGGCGCAGTCTTCTGCGCCCTTTGTGCATTTGTCCCGGGTAAGCGGGCCGGTTCACCATAGTAACTGGGGCCTGCCGTACCGGAGGAAGCCGTGGCTCAACAAGCAATGCAGCTTGGCGCGTTTGGAGTTTGGACTCTCCAATTGAATGAACGTTTGCATCAAGGTGCTCACGGACAATTCCAAAACTTTTCCCCTGCGTGAATATCGAGAGCTGGCTTCGGCTATCCCCCAGAAGTAGATCTTCGATTGCAGTACGGCGGCAGACATCCGTCACGTGAACTCCGACATGCCCGCTAGGGCGTGGGCCATTTTTCGAACCTCGTCTTCGATCAGGGAACAGTCATAGCTTCCGTAAGCGATACGTGTGCCGAGGGCAGAATGGAACTCGCGAGCGTGGGTGTGTTGGGCAACTTCGAGGATGTTCAATGCGTTGACTCCACTGCCGGGCACGATAGTGATTCGATTGCAGGCGGCGGCAACCAATTCTGCAAGCACGCCGAGGCCTCGTGGCGCGGTGGGCGCGCCACCAGAAGTCAGAATGCGCGCAGCACCCGTCTCGATCACGGCTTCTAGTGCCGCGTCCAGGTCGGCGACATCATCGAACGCGCGATGAAACGTCACGGGGAGCGGCTGTGCAATCTTCACCAATCCTCGCGTGCGCTCCACATCCACCTGGCGGTCTGTCGTCAGCACGCCAAGAACAACTCCGTCCATTCCCAACCGCTTGGCCGCCGCAATATCGCGGCGCATGTGCGCGACTTCCTCCGGTGAATAGACAAAGTCACCCGCGCGCGGCCGGATCATCGCAAAGACAGGCACTCGCACTAGCTCACGTACGCGGCGCATCAGCTCTTCGCCAGGCGTAAGCCCGCCGAGGTGCAATTCCGTGCAGAGTTCGATTCGCTGCGCGCCGCCGCGTTCGGCTGCAACTGCGGCCTCGGCTGTCTCTACGGATATTTCGAGGAGATATGGGCTTGGCACGGAGCATAGAGTAGCAGGCCCCGCGTCGAGCAAGAGCAGAAGCTCAGTGTCGCAGGACGTCGAACCGCGCGATAGCGAATCCCATGGCCGCGCCGATGAAAACGTCCGAGGGGAAGTGCGCGCCGGTCGTTACGCGCGAGAAACTGAGGGCCGTAGCCAGCGCGTAAGCAACATAGGGAACCCACTTGTGATGACGGTAGCGTTGCGCGAACACGGTGGCAACTGAGAACGACATCATGGCGTGGGCGGAAGGGAAGCTGCTGCCTTTGCCGAGCAGGGAATTGTGCGTCGCGAAAAACGTGTCGTTGTACGCACCATTCGGCGGAAACTCCGCTGGCCGCGCTCTTCGCGTAATCGCCTTCAAAACGATCATCAGTATCGCGTCATTCGCGACGGCTTCGCCGGCCAGCAATGCCGTCCCTTGCCCATAGGAATCCCTGCGAATCAAACTCACCACATAAAAGCCCACCGGCACCACGGTGATCAGCCCGCCGCTCACGGAGCTCTTCAACACTTTGTTATAGTCGTTGAAAATATCGGTCTGGCGTACCTTTCGCTCGAGCGGCGGATCTTCTTTGATGAACGCTGCAGTGCCGCCAACGACAATCGCCGTAGGCAGCCAATGCTTTCCCTTTGCGAGCTTCACCGGAAAAAGCCACATGTCCTTCTCATCGTGCAAAAACCTGGCTGGCATTTTGCGCCAGGAAACTTCCAGGTCCTCAGGAGCAATCGCGGAGTGCGAAGCGGACGTGGACGTACTATTCGGGGGCTGCGGCGTGGGCGGAGCTTGCGACGCTATATCCTGCGCCCGCGTCGCCACCGGCGACGAAATCAATGCAAGGCTCAGAATGGTAAGTGTGGCAAAACGTGCACAGCCTAGGCAGCGGACCATACGATGAACATTCCCCCCCCGAACCGAATAGGCTTGCCAAGACAACCGCACCGGGCATTTGCGTCAAGTAAGATGACACGATCTCACAAAAGGTTCTCCAACTCTACAATCAAGCCCACAGTTCAATGGATTTCAGTCAGCCTGGCCGTCGACCAATTCCAGTACATGCCCAAGACCGCTGCGCCGTTCCAAGCCCACATGAGCGCGCGCATTTGCCCAGGCGTGTACGAACGTTCCTTCCACAGCACGCTGGAGTCCACAACGAACCACAAGACGCCCACGCCTAAGAATCCTGCAATAATCGCATCGTGAAAAAACCGGTAAACTATCGCCGTTTCGATACAGAGGAACGCGGCAATCAGGAACTTCGCGCGGACCGCGCCGATTTGCGTGGCAGTTGTTCGTCGCCCGCTCCGCCCGTCCGGCACGATGTCCATCACTTCGCCCAACACGTGCGAGTGCATGGCGAACAGCGCGCCAAACACAAAGGTCGGCCAGGGAAGCTGCGGCAGATGATTCAGCCAGCTGCTCAGCACAAAAACGAGTAGATAGCTCGCTTGGATCAGCACATCAAACGGAGGACGCCCCTTCCATCCCACGCGCGGAGAATTGTAGAGAGCAACCGCTGTCGCCAGCGCCGCATACCATAGCAAGATTTTCGGTCCGATCACGACCAGAAATAGCGCCAAGAACGGCAGTTGCGCGACCGCAATCTCCCAGTGCAACGCCGCCAATTGCTCCTTCGCGCCCAAAGATCCGAAAAGAAACGTACCCTTCCGCGGGTTATAAACATCCGCTTCTGCGTCCACGATATCGTTGACGCCGTAAAGCACCAGTCCCAGAGGAACCAAAACGTACAAGAGGCCGACCCAAAAAATCCACGAGCGAAGAAAGGCGCGATGCCCCAAAGGCATTAGATAAAACAGGGCCGTGGTGCTCCACAGGCCGGGTCGCGACACCTGCGTAAGAAACACCAGCTCCGACCAGAGCGTACGCTTGGCCACCGAGGCTGGCGCCTGTAACGTTGCCGTTTCCATTGCCCTACAGAAGACTACACAATCTAGCTCTCGGAATGTGCTTCCTTCCTTCACGTCTCCTACCTAGCAAGAGCATCCGCAACCTAGCCCGCGCCTGCGCCTCGATGCTTGTCACAGCCATTCCTTGTTGATAGGCTTGCGCTCCATACTCCGGGTCTCGGTCGGATTCTTGCTTTGCCCAGCCCCAGGCCGGAAGCGCAAAGGAGACCTTTCCATGAAAAACCTTTCCAAGCTCACAATGTGGCTGCTGGTCTTCGCGACCGCCGCGTTGGCCGGCTGCCAGGAGTCTTATCACGAAAAGGAAGAGCGCTATGTGCTCATCGCCGCGAATATCAATTTGCCCTATTGGCAGGAAGCGGGCGCGGGCCTGCGCGACGTCGCGAAGGAGATGGGACTCGGCGTCAAAGCCGAAATGGATGGCCCCGCCTCCTATTCCCCGAAGGAAGAAGTAGACGCCTTCCAAAAGGCTGTCTCCTCACACCCTGCTGGAATTCTTGTCTCCGTGGCAAATCCAGAAATTTTTCAGGCGCCAATCGCTGCCGCCATTGCCAGCGGCATTCCCGTGATTTGTCTCGACTCTGATGCGCCCGATTCCAAGCGCGTAATGTTCATTGGCACGGACAATTTCCGCGCCGGACAGGAAAGCGGCAAGCGCATCGCCGACATCCTAAAAGGTCACGGCGATATCGTGATTGTCACCATTCCGGGCCAGCTCAATTTGGAAGAGCGCGTGCGCGGCGTGAATGACGCCTTGAAGAAATATCCCGGCATAAAAATCGTGCAGACCATCGATGACAAAGGAGATTCCGCAAAGGCCTATGACGCGGTCAATGCCCTTCTCTCCGCCAAGAAGCAAAAAATCGACGGCATTATCTGCCTCGAAGCTTCCGGCGGAGCGGGTGCTGCCGGCGCGCTGCACCGCGTGGACATGACTGGAAAAATCGCCATTGTGTCGTTCGACAAGGATCCCGAGACGCTGGACTGGGTAAACCGCGGCGGCATCAGCGCCACCGTCGTGCAAAAGCCCTATGTGATGGCGTATTACGGCGTGAAATTCCTGGACGACTTGCACCACAACGCGGTGCACGAATTCAAGGATTGGCGCAACGCTCCCGCGTCTCCGCTGCCTGCGTGGGTTGACACTGGCACCGCAATCGTGGACAAGAGCAATCTGGCGGCGTTCCGCGAAGCGCTTACCGCTCACCCGAAACCGCTCTAATCGGAGTTCGTGTACGGCCCGCGCATTAGGCCAAGCCGAACGAAGCGAACGCTGTAATCGAAGCGCAGCCTAGCGCCACGCCCAGCACGATGCCGGCGAGTACGTCGCTCAGGAAGTGCATGCCGAGCACAATGCGCGACGCCGCAATACTGAACGCCACAAAAAACAGCGTCCCCTCCAGCGGCGGATAAAAATAACTGACCACCAGCGCGATCGAGAACGCTGTCATGGTGTGCCCGGAAGGAAAGGAAAACTTATCTGGCGGCAGCACTCTTGACCAGCAGTGCGGCTCCAACTGGCAGGGCCGCGGCCGCTGGCTCAACCTCTTCAGCAGCTTGAACACGAAGATTCCGCAAATGGCTGCTGAGCCCGCCGCGCCGATGGCGGCAAATTTCTGCGGTCCGCCGTAGACCAGCAGCATCACGCCCAGCCCATACCAAAGCCACCCGTCACCCATCCGCGTTGCAGCGATCATCCAGTAACGAATCCATCGCGGCGCGCGCCACCGGTTCAGCCGCCGCATAAGGCGGTGGTCGCGCTGCTCGATGAATCCCCAGACGGCTCGCGAGACGGTCATCGCGTCACCCCAGTACTTCGATCGTCCGCACTCCAAAACGTCAGCTCGCCAAATTCCTCTCCAGACCTGAATCCAACCGGCACAGCAACTGTAGCTGCTTCTCGTCGCTCTCCAGCTTTGCTGACCATCTGCGGCAAAAGCGAATTTCGTTCAGCCAGTGAGTCGCGGTGAACGCCGGAACAAATGCGGTCAACGGCATCAGCGGAAGGGTCCAGGGCTGATCGCTCAGCATCGCCAGCACGATGCGATAAACATCCGCGGTCAGCTTCGCGTAACCCCCGTGTGCCCCGCAAATTACTCCGCAGCCTGCGCGCAGTCCCGCAAGAAATTCCTCTGCCGTTCGCGCGCCGGGCACTTCTGTATAGGTACGCCCCACACCGGCAATGGTGTGCGAGTCGCTTCCTGCTATACCCACTTTCCCCAGTCGCCTCGCTAATTTCTCCGCACTGGCATTCGCCTTCGTCCACATCTGCCCGTTGCGGACTTCAAACGCCGGCACATACGCAAACCAGCGGAAATCTTCTGCGTCGCGGCTACCCGTCAAGCCCGAAAAAACGTGGTTCACGCTGAAGAAGAGTTTGCGCTCCGTCAGATACATCAACAGCGCGATAAAATCGCTGCGGCGTCGCTGTATTTCCGCATGGTCGCGCTCGCTAATCCCGTAAACGCCCAAGTGCATCTGCGTGCCGCTCGGCATCCGAACGGTCACTTCCTCGCTCAGAAAAAACTCCGGATAGTGCCGCAACTCCTCGACCGCGTCGATGGAATCGTGGTCGGTTATGGTTACAATGGACATGCCAAGGTGCTTGAGCCGCTCATACACTTCCGTCGGGTCGTTGTACGACTCGCGGCAGATTCGGCTCAAACCAGGCGCGTCGAACATTCCCGAAGCAACCGAGTGAACATGAAGGTCGCATCGCATGGATTTATTTTGCGCTGGCGATATGAACAATCTGTGAAGAGGCCGCAAATTCTAGGTAAATGTGCCTATGGAACTGCTTGAGCACATGAGACTTCCATCGTTATCCACATGGCATGGAGAGTGCTCTTCCCAGCGAAGCTCAGGCGTATGCCAGAATGCCCGCAATGAAGAAAATAAACGTTGTCTTCCATGACGGCGGCGGCGGCCACCGCAATGCCGCCGTTGCTTTGCAGACCGTTGCCGCCCAGGAGCAACGCCCCTGGCAGATCGAGCTGATTCAGTTCCAGGAACTCACCGATCAGCTCGACATCCTGCGCAAGCTCACCGGCATCCGCATTCAAGAACAGTACAATGTACTCCTGCAAAATGGCTGGACTTTGGGCAGCGTCTATCTCTTGCGTCTGCTGCAAGCGACAATTCGCGCATTCCACCGCCGGCTCCTGCGCCTGCTCGAAAATTTCTGGCGCGAAAAGCCCGCCGACCTGCTCGTCTCCGTCATTCCACATTTCAATCGCGAACTCTGCCAGAGCTGGAGCAAAATCTGCCCTGGCCGCCCGTTCGTCACGCTCATTACCGACCTTGCCGACTTCCCGCCGCACTTTTGGATCGAGGCGCTGGAAGAGCAGTATGTCATTGCGGGCACGGAGCGCGCCGCGGAGCAAGCTCGCTCGCTCGGTCACGACAACGCGCACGTCTTCCGCACCTCTGGCATGATCCTGCGACCCGAGTTTTACGCGCCGGACAATACTGATCCTATCGCGCTGCGCCAAGAGCTGGGGCTGCGCCCGGATCTAACCACCGCGATCGTCTTATTCGGCGGCCACGGCTCCAAAGTGATGTACGACATCACCTGCCGCCTCGACGCCGCGCAACTCCCTCTGCAGCTCATCCTGATTTGCGGCCGCAACGAAGAGCTCGCCGCAAAATTCAACGCCCATCCGTGGCGCATGCCGGTAAAAGTGATTGGCTTTACAAAGGAAATCCACAAATTGATGCACGCCGCCGACTTCCTCATCGGCAAACCCGGCCCTGGCAGCATCGCCGAAGCCATGGTGCGCAAGCTCCCTGTGCTGATCGAATGCAACGCTTGGACGCTCCCGCAGGAGCGCTATAACGCCGAGTGGGTCGCGGAAAAAGGAGTCGGCATCGTGCTGCGCAGCTTCCGCGAAGTGGTCAGCGGCGTCCAACGCATGCTCGATGCCGTAACTTTGGCCCAGTTCCGCAAAAACGTCGCCGCGCTCGAAAATCGTGCGATCTTCGAAATCCCGGAAATCCTCGCCGAACTCCTCCGTGAATCCGAAAACGCGCAAGCGTCTCGGTTGGCGGCCGGAACTTTGAAGACTGTACGCTAGCGCAGGATTTTCTGGAGTTCGGGCTTACAGCCGCGCGTGCTCCGCGCGATCCTTGTGCCGCAAACGCGGCCCTGCGCCCGGATTGTCTCCGCTGTAATGATTTCGCGACTTCGCGCAAGACGTCGCCCACCACCGCGACGCATATTTCGGCAGCTCGCACATCTTCACGCAGCTTCCCAGCCTCTTCGCTTTTGAACAATGGCAGTAACAGCCCCCGGCTTGCGTCGATTTCAGCCGGCTGGGCGTGTCCGCCAGCAAACTCCAGGACATCACCAAGAGCGCGCTGCCCAGCAGTAGCAATCGCCACAGCAGCGTTTTCGGGGAAATGTACGGTGTGAAACGTCCGCGCATGCCCGATTCTCTTGCCGTTTCGGCAAAAAACCGATAGCGCGTCGCGGCTGTAAAAAACGTTACCGTGGTCCTAGAACTAGGTCCGCCGCCCCCACCACTGCGCACGACACTTGTTTTCGGTGTTCAAGAACGATATCAACTCAACGCCCAATTCCCGATTCAGTTGGAGATCCGTTCCAAACTTGAATTCGCAATCCGATTCGGCACGAATCGTGACACGTTGAACATGGCGAAGGTTTTTGTAAATAAAGCAGTTACGGCTTTAGCGACAGATCAAGCGCATTGGCGGAAGGCGTGCATTGCATCAAAGCGTTGGCGCGTTTCCGATGACGAATTAAGAAGGGCGATGAGCGAGGGGGAAGGGGCTTGCTCGCCGCGCTTCAAGGTTCGTTCCCACCTGCCTCTGAGAGGGAAGCTAGGATGGATGACCCCACGCGTCGGTGTGAAAACGACACCGACAAATGGAAACGCGTCACTCGGGGCTCTTGTTCCCAAGCAAGGGCCCCACTTTTTTTGCCAAGTGGGACAGCCATTTCTGGCTGTCCTCCGCACTGTGAACTGTCTCTAGAAATCCGCTGCACTAATTAACCTTCCGCACCACCGGAATATTCAATTGCCGCAGCACATGCGCCACTTCCGTATCCCGCAGGCGTGAGGCGTCATACTCGAACGACAGATGACTCTTGTCATCGATCCGGAAGCGCCGCAAACCATAGGTGTTTGCAAACGTTCCAAGCGCGCGAAGCTGTTCTTCCATCAGCGGCTTCTGCAATTCGTAAGTTGCTTCCACGAGTGTCATGGCCGCATAGTAGCACAGACTTCAGTCTGCGCTTTCCGCGTTGTCAGATGGGTTTGGATAGGTACGCTTGCTCAATATAGGGGTAGGGGGTATACTGCAAGCCAGGGAACCGAGAAATGCCCGCGACCAGCGAACGGCGACGTCGAGCAAACGCTGCTTGTGCATGCGACACCGGCGCGCGCAAGGCGGTTGCCGTCGATCCTGAAATCAAAGCGGCCAATCGCCACCGCCTGCGCCGCATCGAAGGCCAAATCCGCGGCCTGCAAAAAATGGTGGAAGACGACCGCTACTGCCCGGACATCATCATGCAAATCGCCAGCGTGCAGGAAGCGCTGCGCGGCGTCGCGCGCAACCTGATGCGCAATCACTTGCACCATTGCGCTACGAAAGCCCTGCGCAGCGGCAGGAAACAAGAAAGCCAGGCGATGTATGACGAGCTGCTCGAATTGATTTATGCGCATTTGCGCTGAGCTCGAAAGAGCGAAAATAAGTAAGTCGTGAAGTAATAGAGCAAGGAGATGAGTTTGGAACGCGATCCAGTTTGCGGCATGAGTGTTGATCCTAATCAAGCCGCCGCGAAAGTAGAGCACGGCGGAAAAACCTACTACTTCTGCGCGCCGGGCTGCGCGAAGCGTTTCCAGCAAGCTCCTGAAAAATATTTGCAACCCGCGAAAACGCAAGCCGCTCCATCCGGCTTGGTAAACCTGCATGGCGCCTCACTGTCCTCCGCGGCAGCCGCGCCGGCCACAAAGGATGCAGCACAAGCAAGACACGAACCTTCAGTTGTGCCGACTGCCGACGAAGCGAAGCGTCAGCCAACCTCTAAAGGGCCCACCGGCGATAAGCAAGTCCGCTACACCTGCCCGATGCATCCGCAAATTGTCCAAATCGGCCCCGGCACTTGCCCGATCTGCGGCATGGCGCTCGAGCCCATGGATGTGTTCGCCGAAGTAGAAGCGGACCCGGAATACGACTCCATGCGTTTGCGCTTCTGGGTCAGCGCCGTGCTTTCCGTGCCTCTGCTCGTTCTGGGGATGTTCGGCGAGTCGCTCGGCCTGCACCTTGTGCCCACAGCCCTTCACTGGATCGAGTTCGCTCTTGCGACTCCGGTTGTGCTCTGGGGCGGCTGGCCGTTCTTTCAACGATTTTGGGCCTCGCTTGTGAATCGCTCTCCCAACATGTTCACGCTGATCGGCCTGGGGACTGGCGCCGCATATCTCGACAGCGTAATCGCAACCGTCTTCCCGCAGATTTTTCCTGCGTCCTTCCGTGACATGCACGGAGGGGTGCCCGTTTATTTCGAGGCCGCGGCGGTAATTACCACGCTGGTGCTGCTCGGCCAGGTGCTCGAGCTGCGCGCGCGCCAGCGCACTTCCGGAGCAATTCGCGCGCTGCTCAATCTCGCCCCGCAGCAAGCGCATCGGATCGCTGCCGATGGCTCAGAAAAAGACATTCCCCTCGGCGAAGTGCAGCGCGGCGATCGCCTGCGCGTCCGGCCTGGCGAGCGCATTCCTGTCGACGGCAAGATTCTTGAAGGCGCAAGCGCGGTCGACGAATCGATGGTGACCGGCGAAGCCATGCCCGTGGACAAATCCGTCGGCGACAAAGTCATCGGCGGCACGCTGAACGCCAGTGGCAGCTTCGTCATGGAAGCCGAACGCGTTGGAAGCGAAACCATGCTTGCGCAAATCGTCAAGCTGGTCAGCGAAGCGCAACGCAGCCGCGCGCCGATGCAGCGCTTGGCGGACAGAGTTGCCGCCTACTTTGTGCCCGCGGTTGTTGTGACGGCTGTTCTGGCATTTCTTGGATGGATGCTCTTCGGTCCCGAGCCGCGCTTTGCTCATGCGCTGGTCGCCGCTGTCTCAGTGCTCATCATCGCTTGCCCGTGCGCCTTGGGCCTCGCTACGCCAATGTCCATCATGGTAGCCGTAGGACGCGGCGCGCAGGCTGGCGTGCTCGTCCGCAACGCCGAAGCCCTCGAAACGCTCGCCAAAGTGGACACCCTGGTCGTCGATAAGACCGGCACGCTGACCGAAGGCAAGCCCCGCGTCACAGGCATAAAGGTGTTCACGGGAAGCAATTTCACAAACGACTCGCTGCTTTCTATTGCTGCGAGCCTCGAGCGCCTAAGCGAGCACCCTCTTGCCCGCGCGATTGTGTTCGCCGCGGAGGAGAAGAAACTGCCGCTTTCCACTCCAAGTGAGTTTCGCGCCATTTCCGGCCGCGGTGTGGAGGGTTTCGTCTCTGGCAAACGAGTTGTTGCAGGAACAGCAAGCTTTTTGCGCGAGCAGGGAATTGAGATCCCCAGGGAACAGCAAGCAGCCGATCCGCAGCAGTATTCCTCCGCTGCGACGCCCGTGTACGTGGCGGTGGACGCCCGCCCGGTCGGGGTCATTCTCTTGTCAGATCGAATTAAACCCTCCGCCCGCGAAGCGATTCGCGCCCTGCGTGCGGACGGAATACGTTTGGTTATGCTCACCGGCGACCGCCGCGCCGTCGCAGCGATTGTGGCACGTGAACTCGGCATCGAAGAAGTCGAAGCCGAAGTCCAGCCGCAGCAAAAAGCCGAGATCGTGAAGCGCCTGCGCAGTCAGGGCCGCATTGTGGCTATGGCCGGCGATGGCATCAACGACGCGCCAGCACTCGCGGCCGCCGACGTGGGCATCGCCATGGGAACCGGCGCCGACGTAGCCATTGAAAGCGCTGGAATCACGCTGCTAAAGGGCGATCTGCGCGGCATCGTGCGCGCCCGTCGGCTGAGCCGTGCCACGATCAAAAATATCCGCCACAATCTCGCCTTCGCTTTCCTCTACAACACGCTGGGAATACCTATTGCCGCAGGTGTCTTCTATCCATTCTTCGGCTGGCTGCTTAGCCCCATGCTGGCCAGCGCCGCCATGAGCTTCAGCTCCGTCTCCGTAATCGCCAACGCCCTCCGCCTCCGCAAAGCCCCGCTGTAAATTGCAGCTCGATTTATGTGGACCTCGCGCGCTGCTTTTCGTCTATTCACCAGATGCGAGTGGAACATTTGGTGTGTGTGTCGCGTATTGGTAGGTAGTGGCGGCTGATGCATGCGAGTTCATTGAGTGGGAGTCCTCTATGTCGAGCAATGGCAACGGCTTAAGCAACGGAAAAGACCGCAAGCGGCGCCGGCGTCGGATTATCTGGATTAGCGTCGCGGTGCTGATTCTGGCGGGCGGCGGCTATGGCGTGATGGCGGCGCTGCGGCCCAACCGCACGATCGACCCTTCAAAGCTTGCTTCCGTCGAGCGCGGCGATTTGGCGCGCGTGGTGGTGGCTACGGGGAAAATCCAACCTCTCTCGAAAGCGGAGATCAAATCCAAAGCCAGCGGCATTGTGAAGCAGATTTTCGTGGACTATGGCGACCGCGTGAGAGTGGGTCAGGTGCTTGCCGAATTGGACAAGGTGCAGCTCGCGGCCATCGTGCGCGGAGCCAGCGCGAATCTGGAAGCTGCGGAGGCCACTCTCGCTTCCGCGAAAGCGACACTCGAACGCAACAAAGTAGATGCCGAAGGGCCCGACGTTCCGTTTCTGAAGCTCAGCATGGAGCGCGCTGAGCGCGAATTCAAGGAAGGCGTTGTGTCCAGGTCGGTGGTCGAGGACGCGCAGAAGAATTATCAGATGGGGCTAAACAAGCAAGTCAGCGCGCAGACCAACCTGACAGTGTCGAAGGCCGATATTGCCAAAGCTGGAGCCCAGGTAGCACAGGCCAGGGCTGCGCTCGAGAACGCTCAAGAAGATCTGAAAAACTCCACGATCGTGAGTCCGATCGATGGCTTGGTCTTGTCGCGGGACGTGAACGTTGGCGATGCGGTGAGTTCCATCCTGATTCTGGGCTCGCAAGCCACGCCGATCATGACGCTTGGCGATGTCAGCGAGGTGTATGTGCAGGGCAAAGTCGATGAGGCCGACATCGGCAAAGTGTACCTGAACCAGCCGGCGCGCATTGTGGTGGAGTCGTTCAAGGACAAAAAATTCGTCGGCAAAGTGACGAAGATTTCCCCGCTTGGCAAAGAAAAAGACAATGTGACCACGTTCGAGGTGCGCGTTTCTATCTCCAATTCCACCGGCGAGCTGAAGGCCAACATGAGCGCGAACGCCGAAATCATGCTGGAAGAAAAGAAAAACGTACTGATGGTCCCGGAAGCGTCGCTCATCTACGACAAAGAACGCAACGCTACCGTCGAGAGTCCCGACGCCAAATCCGCCAACGGACGGAAGAAAATTTCAGTGAAGCTCGGCATTTCTAACGGCGTCAAAACAGAAATTCTGCAAGGCCTCAACGAAAAACAACAGGTCATCCTGCAGTAGTTGCGGCAGCGACTCCTATGTCCTTTCGCGATCTACTTAAAGACACGTTGGCCACGCTCTGGGCGCACAAACGGCGCACGCTGCTGACCATGTTCGGCATCGCTTGGGGCATCATCTCCATCACCGTGATGGTTGCCGCTGGCGAAGGCCTCGGCGTGGGCATTCAGAGGAACCAAGAAACTTTCGGCAAAGATGTGATGATTGTTTTTTCCGGACGCACCAGCATGCAAGCGGGTGGTACCCGCGCGGGCCGTGTGATTCATTGGGGCGAAGAGGATTACATCCAAGTGGCGAAGGAATCGCCGGCCTGCAAATACGTGATGCCGGAGCTCGGCAACGAGGTGAAAGCACACAGCGCATTTAACAGCGGCACGATTGATACGGTTGGCTCGCTGCCGCCGTTCAGCCAGATCCGCAGCGTTGATGTGGCGGAAGGCCGCTTCTACAACGACGAGGACAATGCCGAGGCGCGCAACGTCGCATTCCTCGGAACGGAAACGAAAAAGCAGCTTTTCGCCGAGCGCGATGCGATTGGCGCGACGATTTCGCTGAACGGTACTCCGTATCGCGTAATCGGCGTGATGAAGACCAAGGACCAGAATTCCAGTTACGACGGTTTCGACACGCGCAAGATTTTCATTCCGTTTAATTCCATGCGCCGCGATTTTCCCAACAAGCCGCCGGCGGTGAAACACACCGTTGACCGCATTCTAGTTGCGCCGTGGTCGCTCGAAACGCATCCCGATTGCGTGAGGCAAGTGCGCCGCGTGCTGGGACGTCTGCACAACTTCGATCCCCGCGACAAAGAAGCCGCCAGCATCTGGGACACGGTAAAGAACGCGCAAGCGAACCGGCTCATCATCGTGGGCATGGAAGTGTTCATGGGCGCCGTCGGCGTAGCGACACTCTTTTTAGGCGGACTCAGCGTAATGAACGTGATGCTGGTTTCCGTGCGCGAGCGCACGCGCGAGATCGGAGTGCGCATGGCCCTGGGCGCGACGCGCGAATCAATCCTTCGCCAATTTTTCCTTGAGACGATCTTTGTCGTTGCGATCAGTGGCGGAACGGGCTTGTTCGTCGCGTACGGTTTCTGCAGCTTGGTAAATCTGCTGCCCATGCCGCCATTCTTCGCGGGTCTGCTCGCAAACTGGAAGCTTGGCGCAATTTCCGTGGCCCTGCTCGCCCTGATTGCAGTTCTGTCCGCGCTCTACCCAGCAAATCGCGCCGCCTCCGTCGATCCCATCGAGGCGCTGCGCTTTGAGGCAGGTGGCTGATGCTGCGCGAAATTTTCAAGGAGTCTTGGGCGGCGCTGGGACGGAATCCAGTGCGCAGTTTGCTCACGATGACGGGCATCGCGTGGGGCATCGTCGCGGTCACCTTGCTGTTGAGTTACGGATCCGGATTTCGCAGCGTGCTTATGTATACGTTTGAAGTTTTTGGCAAAGGCGCGGTGGTGTGCTGGCCGGGGACTACTAGCGAGCAGGCTGGCGGAGAGCGGGCGGGGAAGCAGGTTCGCTTCGAGCAAGAAGACGCGGAGTGGGTGAAGGCGCAGTCGCCGTTGATCAAGCGTGTCACTTTGGAGACGGTGCGGTTTCAAGGCATTTCTCACGATCAGCGGCTTTCGGACACGGCGATACGCGGCGTTTATCCCGAATATGGCGAGATGCGTAACGAGATGCCTTTGGAAGGGCGGTGGATTTCTCCGGAAGACATCGCGGAGCGGCGGCGCGTGGTTTTTCTCGGTGCGCTGTTGCGAAAAAAACTATTCAGCGGGACTCCGGCGATTGGCGAGACGGTGCGCATCAACGGCGTGCGCTTCAACGTGATTGGCTCGATGGATACAAAATTTTCGGATAGCAATTATTTCACTAGCGACGACGAGTCCGCGTTCATTCCGTACACGGCGGCGGGCGATTTGTGGGATGCACGCTACGCCAGCGTGATGCTGTTCGAGCCGATCGCTCCCAGTTTTGAGGCGAACGCGATGCTGCAATTTCGCGCGGCGATTGCCAGCCGGCAGCGCTTCTCCGCGAGCGATAAGCGCGCGATCACGATGTTTGGTCGGCAGCAGTTCAAGCCGATTTACGACGGGATTACAATTGGGATTGAAGCGCTGCTGTTTTTTGTTGGCGCGATGACGCTGGGAATCGGCGGCGTCGGCGTGATGAACATCATGCTGGTGTCCGTAGAGGAGCGGGTTCGGGAGATTGGCTTGCGGCGCGCGCTGGGGGCGCGGAAGTCGCACATCCGGTGGCAATTCTTGATGGAGGCGCTGGTGATGACATTGGCGGCCGGCGCGATTGGCATGCTGCTGTCGGAGGCGATTACGTCTGCGATTGGCACGTTGCCGTTCCTGGGACCGGCCTATGAAGATGATTCCGGCAAGGTCGACATTCACCTGCGGATCTCGTTGCTCACGATGATGCTTTCGACGGGGATTCTGATCGTCGTCGGGGTGCTGAGCGGATGGCTGCCCGCGATGCAGGCGGCAAAACTGGACCCGGTGGAAGCACTAAGGTACGAATGAGCGGGTACGGAGCCGCCATACCCCCCACCCCTATCGTCAACAAAAGAGTGTGGAACTGACTGATTTGGTGAGCCTTAGTCGATTCCCATCGCGCAAAAGAGTGCGCAACCTACCGATATGACTTGGGTTACATCGAAGTAATAGCAAATAAAAGGCTTACATTGAAAGCGGAAGAACGGAACCCGCGGAAAGCGTACGTTTACCCAAGGAAGAGTGTATCATAAACTAAACAAAAGTCAAGGGGAATCGGCGAGGCCAAGTTAGTTTTGGGCGAGGAGGGCGTCGAAGTAGGCGCGCATTTCGGGGGAGTCCCACTCCTGGAATCCGATGACCTTGCGGGCGATCTTGCCGTGGCGGTCGATGATGTACGCTTCGGGGATCATAGAGGTGCCGTAAGAGAGGGCGATGGGAGAACTGCGGTCCTTGGTAGCGGGGTCGCGGTAACTGGGGAAGGTCACGCCCTGGTCGATAAGGAATTTGGAGAAGGCGTAGGGGTCTTCGTCGGCGGCGACTCCGAGTACGAGAGCATTGCGAGACTCAATGTACTTGTGGAGGCGGTTGAGCGAGGGGGCTTCTGAAACGCAGGGTGGGCACCAACTGGCCCAGAAATCCAGGACCACCACCTTGCCGCGGAAGTCTGACAAACGAAGGGGCTTACCGGAGACGTCGAGGGAGAAATCCTTGGCGGTTGTCCCGGCGATGGAGGCTTCGCCCTGGCGGTAGCTGGGCATGGCGAAGGCGACGATCATACCAATCCCGAGGGCCAGCGCGCCCCAAGCCAGGAGTCTTCGGCCCGTTCCCATGAATGCTATACTAACGTAACTGCCCCGAATCGCGAACCGTCGCTCCAACAACAACATGTCGACTGATTCCCCGAAGAGCGAAGCCGCTGCTGCCGTCTCTGAACCCTCGCCTAATGAGCGTATTACGGCGATTGTGCCGGCGCGCAACGAAGAGATGACGATTGAGACGTGTGTGAGATCGCTCGCACGGCAGGGGGAGATTGCAGAGATCTTTGTGGTGAACGATCATTCGACCGATCGCACGGCGGAGGTTGTGCGCGGACTGATGGGGGAAATCCGGAATTTGCAGTTGCTGGAGGCGCGGGAGATTCCCGCCGGGTGGCTCGGCAAGAATCATGCAGTGTGGGAGGGCGCGAAGCACGCGACGAGCCGATGGCTATTGTTCACGGATGCGGATGCCGAGCTGCGGGATGGAGCTACGGCGCGGGCTTTACGTATTGCGGAGGAGACACGTGCGGCGCTTGTGTCGTTTTCGCCGGAGCAAATCACCGAGGCTTGGTACGAAAGGGCTCTGATTCCGTTTGTGTACTACCGCCTGGCCAAATACTTCCCGTACGACGCGGTGAATGACGCAAAGTCGGGGGCGGCCGCGGCGAACGGTCAATTCTTGATGATTCGCGGCGATGTCTACGATGCGATTGGCGGGCATGAGAGTGTTGCGGGAGAAGTGTTGGAGGATGTTGCGCTGGCGAAGCGGGCGAAAGCGGCGGGATATCGGATTTGGTTTGGTTCGGGCGCAGAGGTAGTGTGCGTGAGGATGTACCGCTCGTTCGGAGCGATGTGGGAGGGATGGAAAAAGAACCTGTATTTATTGGTGGGAGGGACGCCCGGCGCGGTGTATCGCGAGTTGTTTTCCGTAGTGCCATGGATTCCGTTTGCTTTACTAGCTCTCGGGTTGAAAGCGCCGATTGCCTTTGTGGCGGGATTAGGGCTTCTGTTAGCGCGGCATGCGGTATATGCGAGCACGCTGTTGCGTAACCAATTCAGGGGTATCTACATCCTGTATTACATACCGGCCGTGGTGTTGTATGCGGGTGTGCTTTGGGCGTCGTACCGGGCACATGCGCAAGGAGTTGTGGAGTGGAAGGGGCGGCGGGTTTCGGTGAAAGCAGCGGGGTAGCGAGAGCGATATGGTTTTGATTACGCGGAAGATCGAGTTTTCGGCTTCGCATCTTTACCACAATCCGGCGCTTTCGCCGGAGGAGAACCGGCGCGTCTTTGGCAAGTGCAATAATCCACACGGACACGGACACAATTACACGCTGGAAGTTACGGTGGCGGGAGAGCCGGACCCGGTTACCGGGATGGTGTTGGATTTGAAGGAATTGAAGGAGATTTTGGAGCGCGAAGTGATGCAGCGGATGGATCACCGGTTTTTGAATTATGAGGTGGCGGAGCTGAAGGGGCAGATTCCGACGTGCGAGAACATTGCGCGGGTGATCTGGGAATTGCTGGACCCCAAGATCAAGCAGGGACGGTTGCATCGCGTGCGGTTGCACGAATCAGCGGATTTGTTTGCGGATTGTTATCGGAATGGAGCGGGAGCGGTTTAGTGGAAAACGCAACGCGTAGCGGGAACGATCTTGCCGAGCTGGGGCGCAGCAATGCTGCGCCCCCACGGCCGGCGGGAGTGAAAATTGAATTGGGGCGGCGGTACCGGTTCGCGGCTTCGCACCGGTTGCATACGGAGAAGTTGAGCGAGGAGGAGAACGCGCGGGTGTTCGGGAAATGCGCGAATCCTTACGGACACGGGCACAACTATGTGCTGGAGGTCAGCGTCTCGGGTGACGTGGATCCGGCGACGGGGATGATAGCGAATTTGGCGGAGCTGGATAGCTTTGTAGAGCGCGAGGTGCTCGAGGCATTCGATCATCATTCGCTGAATGAGGACGTCGAGGCGTTTCGAAATGTTGTGCCGACGACGGAGAATGTGTGCATCGAGATTTTTAGGCGGCTGAAGAGATTTCCGAGCGCCAAGCTGGAGCGGGTGCGGGTGCAGGAGACGACGAATAATAGCTTTGAATATGCGGGAGAGAATGGAAGGGAGCGGTTGTGACCAAACCAACGGAAGAGATTTTACTCAACGAGAACAAAGAAGGCGCGAAGCTGGAGAGCGTGGCGTCTCTGGTGCGGAAGATGATTGCACTGATCGGGGAAGATCCGGAGCGCGAAGGATTGAAGAAGACGCCGGAGCGGTATGAAAAGGCGCTGAAGTTCTTGACCAGCGGGTATCACCAGAACGTGGATCATCTGCTGAACGGCGCGACGTTCAGCGTGTGTTATGACGAGATGGTGGTGGTGAAGGACATTGAGTTTTTCAGTTTGTGCGAGCATCACTTACTGCCATTTTTCGGGAAGGCGCACGTGGCCTATTTGCCGAGCAAGAAGGTGATTGGTTTGAGCAAAGTGGCGCGGCTGGTGAATATGTTTGCGCGACGGCTGCAGATTCAGGAGCGCATGACTAGCCAAATTGCGCACGCTCTCGAGGAAAAAATCGCGCCGCAGGGAGTTGGGGTGATTATCGAGGCGCGGCACTTGTGCATGCAGATGCGCGGGGTCGAGAAGCAGCATGGGCAGGCGGTGACCAGCGCGATGCTGGGGGCGTTTCGAGAGAACAAGCAGACGCGGGATGAGTTCTTGGCCCTGGTGGGGAAAAAGCAGAGCTGAGCGCGTGGTTCAGCGGAGCTTGCGACGCTTTGCGGCGGCGCGGGCGCGGCGGACGCGGTCGCGATTGCCGCAGGTCCGATCATTACACCAGCGGCGAGTGCTTCCCTTCGTGACATCGTAGTAGGCCCAGCGGCAGGCGTCGTTAGCGCAAATTTTCACGCGCTCGCGGCCGTAATTGGTCAATGTGTTGGCGAGCGACGCGGCAATCCTCGATAAAATCCAAGGCCAGCCGGACCGAACCGGTGAAAGCTCTGCGCGAAAACCATTTTGGTCCTGGAAGAGTTTCTGGCAGCCAGGCACCATGAGCGCGGCATTGAGCGTGCGGATGTCGCTGGCGCTAAGAGTGCGGCCGGCGGCTAAATTTTCGGCGACGCCGCGCAGGAACTCGCGAAAATCGGCAAGCGCACGGCGCGGAGCGGAGGCCGGAAGGGGGGCCGACAAGCGAAAATGACGCAAGAAATTGGCGAGCCAGAAGGGATTGCTGATATGGTCGGTCAGACGGCCAAAGCCGTCACGCTCCTGGCTGTTGACGAGGTCGATCCAGGCAAACTGGCTGCCGAATCCGGCTTTGCGATAATCCTGCAGGGTGCGAATCATGGTAATGAGATAAAGGCGCTTGACTCGTTACTGGAGCCGCACTATTCTCATGTAATGAGTATAGCAGATATAGGTCGTTACATGCCAGATGATGTTGGTATCACCCCGGTGAAAGCGGGGCGCCCATCATGAGCAGCGACAGCGCCACCGCAATTACGCAAGCTGCCAGCGCCGAAGCTGTGCTTGCGAGCCGGGCGCGCAGTATGCGCATTCGAGTTGCACTGGCCTTCTTCGCGATTTACATCATCTGGGGCTCAACATACCTGACCATCCGCTATGCAGTCGAAACTATACCTCCGCTGTATACTGCGGGATTCCGGCACTTGGTAGCGGGCACGTTCCTGCTGCTATGGTGCGTGTGGAAGAAGCTGCGGCCAACCAGGGCGCAATTGCGTGCTAGCGTTGTGATCGGAGCGCTGTTCTTCCTGGGCGGGCATGGCGCGCTGCACTGGGCGGAGCAGAGAATCAACTCCGGCCTGGCTTCTCTTTTGATTGCAACCGAGCCAATCTTTGTTTTTGTGATTGCCGCGGCCGCGGAAAAGCGCTGGCGCATGAACACTCGCTTGCTGGCGGGGATTGTGCTTGGCCTGGGCGGCGTGGCGCTACTGTTTGGGAAGAATACGCTTACCGCTGGGCCGGGAATGGCGATTGCGGCGGTGGTTACGTTGCTGGGCGCGCTCTCCTGGGCGGTCGGCATCATTTATTCACGCAGGTCGCATCTCTCCGGCCATCCGCTGCTGCTTTCCGCCCTTTCGTTGATTTCGGGCGCGCTGCTGCTGTTGGTCGCAGGAACCGCTATGGGGGAGGGCCGGGGTTTTCATTTTGCGGCCGTCTCGCATCGTTCGTGGATGGCGCTAGCGTATCTCATATTGTTCGGCTCGGTGATTGCGTTCACGGCGTACAACTGGCTGCTGGAGCACTATTCGCCGACGCTGGTAGCAACGCACACGTACGTGAATCCCATCGTGGCGGTGTTGCTGGGATGGCTGCTGGCGAATGAGGCCGTGACGCTCAATGTGGCGATGGCCGGGGCGATGGTGATTGGCGCGGTGGTGCTGGTCGACCGCGGCACGACGCAGTTGCAAGCCCGGAGCTAGATACGGCTCGGACAGCCAGAAATGGCTGTCCCACATGAACTACTTCGCGGTGATGTCGACGGACGCGCGAGTGTTTTCCCACTCCATGCGCAGCGTGCAACCCTTTGCATTTTGATCGAAGGCGATGGTGAAATTCTCGACGGGAGAGGACGTTTTCGAGACCTTCATGTCGATACGAGCGAGATCGTTTTCCGTGCCGGGATAAGCGGTGCCCCATTCGCCGGTCTTCTTGCTGACGATGAGAGTCCATTTATCTTCGCCGGGAACGGTGAAGATTGTGTATTTGCCGGCGGGAATGGCTTTTCCGCCGACGGTAATGTCGGAAGTGGTGACGAACGTGGTGGCTTCATTGGCTCCCGCACGCCAAATCTCGCCGTAAGGAACCAAGCCTCCAAAAATTTTGCGGCCCTTGGCGCGCGGGCTGGAGTAATCGACAGTGATGGTCTTGCCATCAGGCAGCTTGCACTCGGCTTTGGCAGGAGGGCTGGGGCGGGATGATTTGTCCTGTTGAGCGAGAAGTACGATGCCAGTGAGGGTGAGAGTTGCAACCAAAGCGCTGCCAACTATGATTGGGTTACGCATGTATGTCCTCCGACGGGGAACTTTATCACGGGCTTGGAAGCAAGGCGGAAGAATTCCGGTCGTCCGCTTGAAACGTGCTGGGCCCTTGGGGATTAGACGTACGGTTTCTGCGTTAGTGGAGGCCTACGCAAAGCCGAAGTCGGCCTCAGGTGAGGACTCGGTAGTGAGTCAGTTCGATGTGACTGAAGGTGGCCGACAAGAGCCATGCTACAATACTTACTATGAAGCCTAACTCCAAAAAGCTTGGAACATCGCCCATTGTTTGGTCACTTGCTTGGGCATTTGCCATCATTGCCACGGCTTTTTTATTCAAAGGCAATCCGGCCAAGGATTGGATTGAGGCAGGCCTCATTATAGGAGCACTCGCCATTGTGGCGCTGAAGCCCCAGCGACTTGTTTGCGTCCGCTAGATAGATTCCATTATTGCAATCCGCTGCTATAACTTCTTCCGGATTCACCAAAGGCTACGCGTAACCCCGGCAATGGCCGCTTGCGTGACCGACCATGTTTGGGATATCTCCGATATCGCGGCCCTGTTGGAATGAGAGTGAGTCACCGCCGAGGATTCTGATTGCTTTACAGTTTTGTTTGTATTGTGTTAGCCTGAATTGGTCGAAGAGAAGAGGAAAAAATTCAGGGGACGACGGAGAGGGGAACTTGAGCGAAGCCAAGGCAGTGTTGATCGAACAGTTCCGATCACATATTAAGGACACAGGCTCACCGGAAGTGCAGATCGCGCTTCTGAGCGAGCGGATCAACTACCTGACGACGCATCTCAAGTCCCACGTAAAAGACCACGCATCCCGCCGCGGGTTAATCATGATGGTAAACAAACGGCGGCGCTTGCTGGACTATCTCAACCGCCGGGACCCGGATCGGTACCGCGAGATTGTTGAACGCCTTAGCCTGCGCAAGTAGCCGCGGTTTAGAACAGCGGCATCCACTGCGTTTCTGCGAAGTGACAAATTCCAGTGGGAGTGTGTCGGCGGGTTGCTTTGTGGCCGCCAGTGAATTGTCAGGCGATCGGCTGTAGTTTAGCCGGCGTTCTCGTGGTGTAGACCGGCGTTAGCGTCAGCCTCGCAACACCTCTCATCTCTTCCTGCTTACAAATGAGCGGAGACGCATTCTCCGCAGAAATGCTCCGCTGAGGCGGAGCCAAAAGGAAAATTAGTTATGTCAGAAAACAATGTTACGCCCGCTCCACATCAAGTTACGGTGGAGGTTGGCGGGCGCCCGCTGATTCTGGAGACGGGCAAAATCGCCAAGCAGGCGAACGGCGCGATTGTGGCGCGTTATGGGGATACCGTGGTGCTGACCACGGCTTGCATGGCGCCGACGGCGAATGACCGCGATTTTCTGCCGTTGACGGTGGACTATCGCGAGAACACCTACTCGGCGGGAAAAATTCCGGGCGGATTTTTCAAGCGCGAAGGACGGCCGTCGGAAAAAGAGATTTTGACTTCGCGGCTGATTGACCGGCCGATGCGGCCGCTATTCCCGGAGTCATGGCGGAATGAGACGCAGATCGTGAGCATGGTGCTGTCGGCGGACAGCGACAACGATCCGGATGTGATCGCTGTGACGGGAGCGTCGGCAGCTGCCTACTGCTCGGATTTGCCGTTCGAGAAGCCGATTGCGGCGGTGCGCGTGGGATTGCTGGATGGCCAGTTGGTGGCGAATCCTACTGTGGCCGACCAAAAGAAGAGCTTGCTGAACATCGTGATTGCGGGAACGGAAGACGCGATCGTGATGGTGGAGTCCGGCGCGCTGGAAGTTTCTGAAGAAGCGGTGGCGGATGCGCTGGAGTTTGGGCACGCGCAGATCAAGAAGATTGTGGGCGCGATTCGGGAGTTGTTTAAACAGATTAATCCGAAGAAGGTGACCGTCGAGCCGTTTCCGTTTGATGAGGGGCTGTACAAGGAGATTACGAAGAAATACGGCGAGCGGCTGCACGATGCGCTGGATACGAAGAAGCATCCGAAGAAGGACAGCTATCACCTCGTGGATGCGCTGAAGGAAGAGATTGTTGAAGCGATTCCGGAAGATGATGAAGAGAAGCGCACGCTGGCGAAGCGTGCTTTCGAGCGATTGCGCGAGGAGTATTTCCGCGACGATATTTTGAACAAGCGGCGTCGTCCGGATGGGCGCGCGTTCGATCAGATCCGGCAGATTACCTGCGAAGTGGGATTGCTGCCGCGCGTGCACGGCTCGGCGCTGTTTACGCGCGGGGAAACGCAGGCGCTGGCGACGCTGACGCTGGGCACGAAGGAAGACATGCAGCGGCTGGATTTGCTGTTCGAGCAGGACCAGTTCAAGCGCTTCATGCTGCACTACAATTTTCCGCCGTTTAGCGTAGGTGAAGTGAAGTTTTTGCGCGGCCCGGGTCGGCGCGAGATTGGCCACGGGGCGCTGGCGGAACGGGCGTTGTTAAATTTGCTGCCGCCGGAGGCGGATTTCCCGTACGCGATGCGCTTAGTCTCCGACATTTTGGAATCCAATGGCTCGTCCTCGATGGCCACCGTCTGTGGCGGTTCGCTGGCGCTGATGGATGCCGGCGTGCCGCTGAAGGCGCCGTGCGCGGGCATTGCGATGGGTTTGGTTGTCGGCGAAGGGAACAAGTATTCGATTCTGACGGACATTGCCGGAGCGGAAGATCACTACGGCGATATGGACTTCAAAGTCGCCGGCACGCGCGCGGGAATCACCGCGCTGCAGATGGACATCAAGGTCCTTGGCATCAGCATCGGGATGATGCGCGAGGCTCTGGCGCAGGCGAAGAAGGCGCGGCTGGAGATTCTCGACACCATGGACAAGACGCTGGCCGAGGCGCGGACTGCGATTTCCACCTTCGCTCCGCGGCTGTACAAATTGCACATTCCTACGGACAAGATTCGCGATTTGATCGGACCGGGCGGGAAGAAGATCAGGTCCATCATCGAAGCCACCGGCGTGAAGATTGACGTGCTGGAAGACGGCACAGTGCACATTTTCTCGACGAGCGGCGCGGGAGGCGATTCAGCGCTGCAGATGGTGCGGGAAGTGACCGCTTCAGCGGAGATTGGCAAGACCTATCTCGGCAAAGTGGTGCGGCTGGCGGAGTTCGGCGCTTTCGTCGAGCTTTTCCCGGGCACCGACGGGTTGCTGCACATCAGTGAAATTTCGGAGCATCGCATTCGTGATGTTCGCGATGAGCTGAAGCTGGGCGACCAGGTGCTCGTGAAGGTGCTCTCGATTGAGGGCAACAAGGTCCGGCTCTCGCGCAAGGCGCTGATTCGCGAGGCGCGCGAGAAGCAGCAAAAGAAAGAAGCGGCTGGGACCGGTGGCGGTGGGAGCACCGGCGGGGCTAGCGCAGCTTCCGAGTAAGGAAGAAGAGAAGGGCGAGAGAAGTATAACGCAGAGACGCAGAGATCCTGAGACTCGCGGAGAAGAGAAAGGCCCGGCAGTTTGCGGGCCTTTTTCATTTCAAGCCCGCCTGAAGAGGTGGCCGCTCCTTACGCGGTCTCGCGTTGGCGACTAGTTATGGGTGCGGTGGACTGCGTCCAGGGCGCCCCAGAGGGCGGATAGGGCTTCATTGGCAGTCGCTACGACCTCGTCGTTGCTGTTGGTGTCGGTATGTTCGTTGAGCCAGGCGCGCCAAGCTTCGCGATGAGCTTTGTCGGCTTCTTCGTGGATGGCGAAGTAGGCGAGAGCTGCAGGCTTGTCGACGCCGTAAAACTGGCGCAAGCCGTCGATCTTGGTGCCGGCGATTTCGGGAACTTGCCCTTCGTAGGCGTAAAGCGCGGCCACGGCTTCGGCTACCGGGCGATCGCCGCAGATTTCGCGGAAGGTGGTGACTACGTTTTGCGTGCCCGGCAGGGCGGGGCAGCAGGTGATGTCGTCTTCGCCGACCCCGACCGCAGCAGCGAAATCGCGCCAAAGCTTTGGATGCGGGGCGCTGGGATTTTCTTCTTCGGCGAGATTTTCCATCACGGTGTCGCGGAGCGGGCCTTCGGTGCGGGCGGCTAGGACGCGGAGATGCTTAGGGAAGGCTTCAACGTGACGGTAATACTGAGCGGCATAAAGCTGCAAGTCTTCGCGGCTGAGTTTGCCGGCCTGCCAGTCCTGATAGAAGGGATGCTTCAGGAGATTTTTCTCGGCGATTGCGGCATCCAGCCGGGCAAGTAATTCCGTGTTGGCCATGACTGCCTCCAGGCATGCAGACGACGCATGCACGGTTAAGCGGCGAATTGTAGCAAATTCCAGGTGATTTTGCTCGTGGCCGGGTTTGGATCGGCTCTGGCCGCGCCGTCAGGAGGCCAGCGCTACGGGAGGATGTTGCTTAGCGCGAGTTCGTGTTAGGCGCTCGGGACGTGGATGCGGGTAATGTCCGCGCCGGCGTTGCGAAGCTTTTCTACTATGCCTTCGTAGCCGCGGTCGATGTGGTAGACGCGATCGATGACGGTTTCGCCGCTGGCGACGAGGGCGGCCAGCACTAGGCCGGCGCTGGCGCGGAGGTCGGAGGCTTGCACGGTGGTGCCGGAGAGGTGGGCTGGGCCGCGCACTACGGCGCGGCGGCCCTCGACGGAAATGTTGGCGCCCATGCGATCCATTTCGCTGGCGTGGAGGTAGCGGTTCTCGAAGATCGTTTCGGTGATGACGGAGGTGCCTTCGGCTTGCGTGGCCAGCGCCATATATTGCGCCTGCATGTCGGTGGCGAAGCCCGGGTACTCCTCCGTGGTGACGTCGGCGGCGATGAGTTTTCTTGCAGGGCGGACACGCAGGGTGGACTTATCGACGACATCGGTGTTGACGCCTGCTTGCTCCAGCTTGGCAATGACCGCGCCAAGATGGTCGGGGAGGCAGTTGGCGATGGTCAAATCGCCTCCGGTGATGGCGCCCGCGATCAGGAAGGTGCCGGCTTCGATGCGGTCCGCGATTACGGTGTGTTCGGTGCCGTGAAGTTCCTTCACGCCGCGAATGCGCAGCGTGGAGGTGCCATCGCCTGCGATGGAGGCGCCCATCTTGCGAAGCATGACAATAAGGTCGATGACTTCCGGCTCGCGGGCGGCGTTCTCGAGGATGGTTTCGCCGTCGGCAAGCGCGGCAGCCATCAAGATATTCTCGGTCCCGGTGACGGTGATTTTGTCGAAGATGATGTGCGCGCCTTTCAGCCGGCCGTGATTCGGCACTCTGGCTTCAATGTAGCCATGCGACATGGTGATTTCCGCGCCCATTTTTTCGAGCGCGGCGAGATGCAGATCGATGGGGCGCGCGCCAATGGCGCAGCCTCCGGGAAGGGAAACGCGGGCTATGCCGAGGCGGGCCATGAGCGGGCCGAGGGTGAGAATGGAGGCGCGCATCGTTTTCACCAGCTCGTAGGGAGCTTCCGCGTGGTTCAACGTGGGCGCGGAAATGGTGTAATCACTGGCAGGAATTTCGGTGATGGAAACGGTGGCGCCCATGAACGCGAGAAGCTTGCTCATGGTGATAAGGTCGCGGACTTTGGGGATGTTGTGCACGGTCACTTTGTCGGAGGTCAGCAGGGCGGCGGCCATCACCGGCAGCGCGGAATTCTTCGCGCCGCTGACGCTCACAGCGCCGCGCAAGGGCTTCCCGCCTTTGATTAGAAATTTGTCCATAGCATCCGAGTTGCGAAGTGTCTACTCGCCCAGCGCTTCACGCAGATCTCCTTTGGCCTGCGCCACCTTCGCCCTGGCCGCTTGCGCGCTCACGTCCAGCTTCAACATCACCAGGGCGACGCGCATATTGTGTCCCGCCTGACGCAAAGCGTGTTTCGCCGCGGACAGGCGCTTGCCGCTGGCTTCCGCGAGGATGCGCACGATTCGCGCCGAAACTTTCTGATTTGACGGCTTTACATCAATCATCAAGTTCTCATAAACATGCCCCAGCCGCGCCATCGCCGCGGTAGATAGCATGTTCAGCACCATTTTTTGCGCCGTCCCGGCCTTCAGCCGCGTCGAGCCCGTCAAGACTTCGGGACCTACTTCGGTGGCGATCAGAATCTTTGCCAGCCGCGCCACGGGAGTATTCGGGTTCGCGGTAATCGCCACGGTCGCCGCGCCGCGTCTCCGTGCGTATAGCAGCGCGGATAGCACGTATGGTGTAGTGCCGCTCGCGGTGATCCCGACCAATATGTCGTTTCGCGTTAATTTTTTCGCGCGCAAATCGCGCTCCGCGTTCGCCCGCGAGTCCTCAGCGCCTTCCACTGCGCCGGTCACCGCGCGCCTGCCGCCGGCAATCAATGCTTGCACAAGCTTCGGCGAAGTCCCAAACGTCGGCGGGCACTCCGCGGCGTCCAGCACAGCTATGCGCCCGCTCGTGCCCGCGCCCGCATAAATCAGCCGCCCGCCGCTGCGAATAGCCTTCACGATGGCGTCGACCGCGCGCGCAATGGCCGGAAGCCTTCGCCCGACCGCGGCGGCCACTGTGCGGTCCTCGCGATTCATCAGGCGCACGATTTCTTGTGCCGACATGCGATCGAGGTTCTTCGACGCGGCATTGCGTTGTTCGGTGCGCCTGCGTTCTTTGGGCTGGGAGCGCATCACTAGATTATAGCCGTGGGCCGGAATATTCAGGAGGAGCGCGTGGAAAAGAAGAGGCCTTTGCCGTGAGATCGTCAAATGCTTTATGCCGCCTTGCGCCATTACACCATTGTGGTGCATACTGGTGCTATGAAAGCTGGAAACAAGACGGTGCGCCAGAGCGTCAGCCTTCCTGAGAAAATGGCGGCACAGGTTCGCACTTTAGCGAAGACCCGGAGGGTCAGCTCGAACCGGATGCTGGTCGAGCTCATCGAGAACGGGATTGAAGCTGAAAAGCGCCGGCAGCTGGAATTCTTCGATCTCGCCGAGCGTTTCCGCAATGCCACCGATCCCGAAGAAGCCAAGCGGCTCGGCGACAAACTAGGCCGAATGGTGTTTGGCGGCTGATGCCCCGGATTGCACGCTGGAAAGAGCTACCTGCGGGCGTGCGCGAACATTTGATCGAACGAATGAACGAACGAGCAATCAGCCTCGCGGACCTAAATCAGCTTCGTATCTGGATTGAGTCGGAGCCGGAACTCCCGGAAGGCGATTGGTACAAGGCCTTTGGTTCCTTCAAGATTTGCGGCCGCGGCTCGTTACCCCAAGACGTTTTTGCTCGCTGGTCAGGCTGCCAAAGGCAGCGCCCTCTGATTCGGTGGAGTTGCCGCAGAGTCAAAGCGCGCGCTACGAAGGATAGCAACTGCCCGGCAAGCAAATCCCTTCTAAGTAATCACCTGTGATACAAAACAGAATTACTGGAAAACTCGTTCATGGACGTTCTCAACAGACTTTTTGAGGAGCATTTTCACTGGCCGGTGAAGCGGATTCAGCCGCTGCAGGGAGAGCTCGGCGGGTCGGGGCGGAAGATCATCCGGCTTTCCAACGAGCGCTCCAGTGCGATCGGCATTTTGTACGGCGTTCGGGAAGAGAACGCCGCCTTCCTGGAATTCTCCAGGCATTTTCGCAAGCACGGACTGCCGGTTCCGGAAATTTATGGCGAAGACCTGAACCACGGCGCTTATCTGCAAGAGGACCTTGGCGACACCACGCTGTTTGAGTTCCTCACGACAAATCGCAGCGGGGAGACCATCGCTCCGCCCGTGGCGGACACTTATCGCAAAGTGGTCGCGGTGTTGCCGCGTTTTCAAGTGGAAGCCGGGCGCGATTTGAATTACGACGTTTGTTATCCGATCGCTAGTTTTGACCGCCAGTCCGTCGCCTGGGACCTGAATTACTTCAAATATTATTTTCTGCGGCTCGCGGGCATTCCCTTTAACGAGCACGCGTTGGAAAACGATTTCGGGCGCCTGACGGAATTCTTGATGACCGCGGACCGCGATTATTTTCTGTACCGCGACTTTCAGTCACGGAATATTTTGTTGCGCGGCGGCGAACCGTTCTTTGTGGATTACCAGGGCGGACGCAAAGGCGCGCTCCAATACGACATCGCCTCTCTTTTGTTCGATGCCAAGGCCGATCTGCCGCCGGAGCTGCGTCAGGATTTGCTCAATCATTATCTGGACGCACTGGGTCAGTACATAAGGCTCGATCGCGAAGCGTTCACTCGGCACTACTACGCCTACGTTTACGTGCGTATCATGCAGGCCCTGGGCGCATATGGATTTCGCGGCTTTTACGAGCGCAAAGCGCATTTCCTGCAAAGCGTGCCGTACGCGTTGAAAAACCTGCGTTGGCTGCTGCATCACGTCGAGCTGCCCATTACGCTGCCGACCCTGATGGGCGCGTTTCAGAGCATGCTGGCGTCGGAAAAATTGCACGGCCTGGCGAACGAAGCGGAAAACCTCGTGGTGCGGATTTTCAGTTTTTCCTTTCACCGCGGCTTGCCGAAGGACGAGAGCGGGCACGGCGGCGGATTCGTTTTTGATGGCCGCAGCTTGCCGAATCCCGGCCGCGAAGAGCGTTTCAAAGCGCTGACCGGCAAAGACGCGCCGGTGATCGACTATCTCAATCAACAGGAGAGCGTGCACCAGTTTCTCGCCAGCGTGATGTCGCTCGTGGATGCCAGCGTCAGCAGTTATCGGCAGCGCGGCTTCAAGAACTTGATGGTGTCCTTCGGATGCACCGGCGGCCAGCATCGCTCGGTCTATCTGGCCGAGCAGTTGGCGAAGCACTTCCGCGCCACGAATGGTGTGGAGGTGGCGGTGCGGCATCTGGAGCTGGAGAAGCTGGGCAAATGAAGGCGCCCCGATGAAAGCCCCGCAATGAAAGCTATGATTCTGGCCGCAGGGCTCGGCACGCGCTTGCGGCCGCTCACGAATGATCGCCCGAAAGCCTTGGTGGAAATCGCGGGTCGCACGCTATTGGAGATTGCGCTGGCTCGCTTGCGGACGTTTGGCGTTAGCGAGGTGATCGTCAACGTGCATCACTTTGCGGACCAGATTGTGGAGTACCTGAAGGCGAAGAAAAACATCGGGATGCGCGTTGAAGTTTCGCACGAAGATGTGTTGCTCGATACCGGCGGCGGATTGAAAAAGGCCGGCTGGTTTTTCCTGGAGGATTCCGCCAGCGCGGACGAGCCGTTCCTTCTCCACAATGTCGATGTCATCAGTACCGTTGATTTCAGGAAAATGGTGCAGTCTCACAAGCAAAATCAAGCGCTCGCCACTCTGGCGGTGCAGAAGCGCGAGAGCAGTCGACAACTCCTCTTCGATGAACATGTTCAGCTCTGCGGCCGCCACGCCGGACGCGATCGCGAACCCGAAATTGTGCGCCCCGCGCCACGCCTCGAGCCGCTGGCGTTTTCCGGCATCCACATTATTTCTCCGCGGCTCCTGCCCATGCTTACTGAAGATGGCGTTTTCTCTATCGTCGCGTCGTATCTACGCCTGGCGGGTCGGAACGAAAAAATCCAAGCTTTCCGCGCCGATGACTACTACTGGCGCGACCTCGGCCGCGTCGAAGACTTACAGCAAGCGGAGCAAGACTTACAGCAGAACGCCACGCTGCAGGAGTCCTAGCGACGTGGTTTATCGTGGTCCGTCGGCTTTGTCTTGAAGTATTCGGGACGCCAAGATTCTCTAAGCAGCCGCGCCTTGACTTTCGCCATTTTCGACCGAGTGATTGTCCTGTCTTGCTTTTTGGCGAGGTAGAGAAGCATTAGTTCCGGATTATCCTGACTTTCTGCTTCAAATCGCGCCAAATCGGAATGCACTCCAACTAGAAGGACTTCCTTCTTTTTTGACCGACGGCGTACGGCAACGTATGTCCGATCAGCCTCTGGATCCCAGGTCACATCAGGATCTGATTTCAGTTCCACAGCTCCGTTTGCAAACGTCCATCGTCCCTTGTCATAGATTGTGAGCGGCTGAATATCGGCCCATTCGCAATAAATGTATGTTCCGCCTGGAAACAAGTACAGATCGTCTCCGCTCAGGAAGCCCCCGAGCTGCCTGGCGAGCTCTCTGGGCGGGTTCGCGTAGTGTCCAGCAATGCCTGACATATCGATGCTGGCGAGAGATTCAACGGAGACCTTCGCTTGTAGGCGCTCAAGGGCATCAGAGGTAGTCGCCGTGAGGACGCCTTGACTATAGAGCGCCAACAACACAATTGATACGAGGTTCGGGATGTAAATCATTTGGCTGGGGCGGCTACGGTTGCGAATCCCAACGCTTGCATCACGGCGTCGTGAAAAGCGGGGCGGAGCTGTGCGATTTTTTGGTTCTCGCGGGTCGGGTGGACGCGATTGGTGAGGAGCACGACGAAGAGCTGGCGGTCTGGATCGATCCAGATCGACGTGCCGGTGAAGCCAGTGTGGCCGAAGCTGTATGGCGAGAAATAATGGCCGCTGGAGCCGCCTTCGGTGGGCACCGCCCATCCGAGCGTGCGCGTGCCGCTCGATAGCTGCTGCGGCGCGGTGAATTGCGCGATGGTCGCGCGGCGTAGGATGCGGTGATGTGCGTAGACGCCGCCGTTCAGCAACATCTGGCAAAACGCTGCGAGATCGGGCGCGGTGCTGAAGACTCCCGCGTGGCCGGAAACTCCGCCGATGGCGAACGCGTTTTCGTCGTGCACTTCGCCCTGTAGCAGGCGGTGCCGCAGGTTGTTATCGATCTCCGTCGGCGCAATAGAGGGCCACAGTTTTTTGGGCGGGCGGAGCATGCTGTCCTTCATGGCCAGCGGCGTGAAGATGTAGGTTTTTGCGAGGTCGTCGAGCGTGCGCCCGGTGAGCCGCTCGACAATCTCCGCCATGAGAATGATCCCAAGGTCGGAGTAAATTTCCTTCGCGCCGGGTTCGTATTCAAGCGGCTCGGCAAAGATTTTCGTCAGCGTGTCCTGTTTGTTTTTCGACGTGCGCCAATATTCCTTGAAGGCCGGCAGGCCCGAGGTGTGCGTGAGCAAATGGCGCACCGTGACTTGGTGGCGCCATTCCGGTTGCGGCCCGCTGGCCCATTCGGGCAAGTAGCGCTCGACGCGCGCGTCGAGATCGAGCGGAACAGGGAAGTCACCTTCGACGAGTTTGGCTACGAGCGTTGTCGTGGCGACTACTTTTGTGAGCGAAGCGATGTCGTACATAGTGCGCGTGTCGACCGCCGGCGATTTGGCGGCGTAGCTCAGGTTTCCAAAGGCATGCAGGGAAAGTTTTCCGCGGTAGCCGACGGCGACGGTGGCGCCGGGGAAGGCTTTATCCGCGACGGCGCGCTCGATCACTTGGAACGCGGGTTGGAGTTGGGCCTCGCCGCGGACGTCCATGGGTTGGAGCGTCATGGGATTTTCCGGTAGCTCGATACCGAAACCCAATTTCATATCGACGCCTGGAATGGTTACGGGCAAATGTCCGCGCACGGGAATTTGGCCGAAGAGAGCGCGCGCAAGCGAAATCTGCGCGACGTCGCTGATGCCAAAGGCTGCGAGCCAGGTCTGTGCCTGGGGGAAGCGCTCGACCAAGTAAGGGCTGCCGAGGCACAAAGTGACGATGGGCTTGCCGGTTTTGAAAAGTTGCTCGGCTAACGCGGCCTGCTCTGCAGGGACATCGACGTTGCCTTTGCGGTCGCTGACGCGCACGAAAAGCGCGACAATCACCACGTCGTAAGAGTCGGGCGAAGGCAGCTTGAGCATATCGGCTTTGACGAACTTCGTGTCCGCGCGCAGCGTGGTGAGGGAATCAAAACGGGAGCGCAGCTCGCGCTCCAAGTCTTCGCCCGGATATGGTTCGGGATCGGCGTAAAAGGCGAGCAGGAGGGCACGCGTCGGCTTTGTGGCGTCGAGCGGCAGGCGATGCGGGGTATCGCGCAGCAGGGTTACGCCGCGATCGGAAATGTCTTGCGCTTCGGATTGCCAGGCAAGGCGGCCGAATTTTTGGTTGATAGCGTTGACGTCGACGAGGCGACTTTTGTCGAGGCCGAGTTTGGCTTTAGCTTGCAGAATGCGGCGCACGGAGGCGTCGAGGCGCTCGCGCGAGATGCGGCCGGATTTCACGGCGTTTTGCAAGCCTTCAAACGCTGCGTCCGGAACCGGTGGCATGAGCAAGGCATCCGCGCCGGCTTCAAACGCGCGCACGGCCGCTTCGCCTGGGGCGTAGCGAACGGTGATGCCGCCCATGTCCATAGCGTCAGTGACGACGAGACCTTTGAAGCGGAGTTCGTTGCGAAGAAGATCAGTCAGAATTCGGGAGGAAAGAGTGGCGGGCGTGTTCGGATCTGGCTCGAGCGCGGGAACGGAGAGGTGGCCGGTCATGATGGTGCTCACGCCGGCGGAAATGGCCGCGCGAAACGGCACGAACTCCAACTGTTCCAAGCGCTCGCGGTCCGCGTGAATCACTGGCAAGTCGATATGCGAATCGCTCGACGTATCGCCGTGGCCCGGAAAATGTTTTGCGGTGGCGAGCGCGCCGTTTTCTTCGACGCCGCGGACGAATTCCTTGACGAAGTCGGCGACGCGGGCGGGATCTTCGCCGAACGAACGCGTATTGATGATGGGGTTGCCGGGATTGTTGTTTACGTCGGCATCGGGAGCGTAGACCCAGTGAATTCCAACGGCGCGGGCTTCGAGTGCGGTGACTTTGCCCATGGCGTACGCGTCGCGGGGATTTCCCGCGGCGGCGAGCGCCATTGCTGTGGGAAACGACGTGCCTTCGTCCAAGCGCATGGCCGTGCCGCGCTCGAAATCGGCGCCGACCAGCAGTGGCAATTTCGATTTTGCTTGCAATTGATTGGCGAGGACGGCGGTGGGATAAGCCTGGCTTTTTACGATGCCGAGCGGCGAGCCTTGCGTGATATTGATGAAGCCGCCGACGTGGAGATCGTTTACGCAGTGCAGCATCTGCGCGTAAGCGGCGGCGTCGGTGGAGGTGAAGCTACCATGATAGGTTGCGAACAATACTTGGCCGATTTTTTCGTCGACGCTCATTTTGCGGAGCGTGGCTTCGACCCACTGTGATGCGGAGGTAGAAAGGCCGCGGGACCTTTTGCGCGGAGCCGCGGACTTTGTCTCAGGGGCGGCTGTTTTCGCGGCATACGAGCGGCTTTGCGTTCGCGCAGTGTAGGCCATAAGAAAAATGATTGCGGCGGGAATTACGAACAGAACGCCAGCGCGTCCTTTCCTCAAATGTGAATCTCCCCGCTCACGCCAGATGCAAAGTTTGTATATAACACACGCACATCGGGCGAACAACGCGGGTGCAAAGGAGAAGTTCCACAATATCATTGGTGTTTGGGCAAAGGGGATCGGCACTTGTCTCAGCGGGCTAGAGTTTTAAGTTGCATTGCGAGCTTGGCGATTGGGCTGGTGATCTTGGCGCCGCGTGCCACGACTGCGAACGCCGAGGCGCTGCGCGGCGGGACGAAGCGTTCGGGGCGGCCGGGACGAGTGCAAGCGGGGCTTGATGTCTTAGCGGCGGAAAAATTTGCGCCGCTGCGGAACAAACGTGTTGGCCTGATCACCAATCATACCGGCCTGGACTCGCAGGGACGCAGTACAGCAGACCTGCTTTCCCACGCGCCGGGGGTGCATCTGGTGGCGCTGTTCAGCCCGGAGCACGGGCTCGCCGGGCGCAACGACGAAAAAATATCTTCGAACAAAGACGCTGCCACTGGCATGCCGATTTTCAGTTTGTATGGCGAGACGCTGCGGCCGACCGAAGAGATGCTGCAGGGAATCGACGCGCTCGTGTTTGACGTGCAGGATGCGGGCGTACGCTTTTATACCTATACGGCGACCATGGCCTACTGTATGGAGGAGGCCGCCAAGCATAACATCGCCTTCTACGTCCTCGATCGCCCCAATCCTATCGGCGGCACCATCGTCGAAGGCCCGATGCTCGACGCCGACAAAACCAGTTTTGTTGCGTATTTCCCACTGCCGGTACGCTACGGGCTCACCATTGGGGAGCTGGCACAATTCTTCAACACCGAAAACCACATCAATTGCGATCTCCACGTCATCGCCATGAAAAACTGGCATCGCAATTATTTTTTTGAGAGCACTGGCGCGCGCTGGATTCCTCCTTCGCCGAATCTGCGCACGCTTAAAGGTTCGGTGCTCTATCCAGGAATCGAAATCCTGCAAAACGCGGGTGTTTCGGTAGGCCGCGGCACGGAAGCTCCTTTCGAGGAATTCGGCGCGCCGTGGATCAATGGCGAGGAAGTGGCTGCCGCGCTGAACAATCGCCATCTCGCTGGCGTGCAGTTCAAGAACCAGCCGTTTATTCCTGTCGGCGGTCTGTACTCCGGGCAGCGCTGCGGCGGAGTCGGAATGCGCATCACTGATCGTCAAGCGGTGCGCGCGATGCGCGTGGGACTCGAGATCGCGGCCATTCTCAAGAAACTGTATCCTGACAAGTTTGATCCGGAAAAGCTGCTGTTTCTCGTCGGTAACGCCGAAACCATCCGACAGCTTCAATCCGGCGTTTCACCCGACCAAATCGTAGACAGTTGGTCCGCCGACCTCGCCACTTTCGACACCGTGCGCCGCAAATATTTTATCTACAAATAGCGTAGCAATATGTCAGGCGTGTCATCCTGAACCCATCCGACAAAGATGGGTGAAGGACCCAAACGTACAAACTGGCACTGCACCCTGCGCGGGCCGCTCTCCTCGCACCTTGCCGCCTCGTGTTACAGTCAATTCATGCGCATCGTATCGCTGCTGCCTTCGGCCACCGAAATCCTCTTCGCGCTCGGCTTCGACCGCGAAGTGGTCGGCGTCAGCCACGAATGCGACTTTCCGCAGCAAGCGCGGAGCAAGCGCGTGGTGATTCAATCGCGCATCCCGCACGATGCTTCGCCGTCGGAGATTGATCGCCTCGTTCGCGAGTACGTTGCTCGCGGCGAAAGCTTTTACGCCGTCGACGCGCAGGCGCTCGAAGAGCTCGCGCCGGACCTGATCATCACGCAGGATTTGTGCCATGTGTGCGCCGCTTCGCCTGACGATTTGGGCGCGGCGCTGGCGCGCTTCACGGAACTCCCGGAAGTGCTGTGCCTCAATCCGCAGGATCTTGGCGATGTGTGGCGCGATATTCTCTGGGTTGGCGAAGAAACGCGGCGTGGACGCGCAGCCGAGGCTCTGCTGGAAGAAATCGGCGAGCGTTTGGGATCGCTCGAGCGCATCGTTGCGGAGAGCTCGGAGCGGCCGCGTGTAGCATTTCTGGAGTGGCTGCAGCCGTTTTACGTGGGCGGTCACTGGGTGCCGGAGATGATCGAACTCGCCGGCGGGCACGATGTTTTGGGCCGCGTGCACACACCCTCGTTTCGCGTGACGCTCGAAGACATTGTGGCAGCCGCGCCGGAAATCATTCTCGTGTCGCCTTGCGGCTACGGCGCGCAACAAGCTCGAAGCGAATATTTGGCGATGGCGCATACGGACGAATGGAATGCCACCCCCGCGGTGCGTAATGGGCGCGTGTTCGCGCTGGAAGCGAACAGCTATTTCTCGCGGCCTGGCCCGCGGCTGATCACTGGTATTGAGGCGCTGGCTGGCATTTTCCATCCCGGTATGCCAGTCAGTGAAGACGCCAAGCGCGCGGCCACGCACATTTCTGCGCGATTGAGTGCCCGGGCAGCTACGATTTAGACTCTTCTCTTACAGTCGAGGAGAATACACACCCGTAGCCAGGCGTCCCTCGCGCGACACGGTCTAATCTGTCAGGGATGTGCCCGGTCTGTACCCCAGCCGGACTGTACCCCCTCCCCCCCTGTTTTACGTAAGTGTTCATTCTAAAGGGAGTTAAAGCCCTTTGTTTTGATACACTTTTGCAAGTGTTGATTCCAAAGGGCCTTATATTACGCAAGAATTGTGCAAGTGCGGGCACCTAAAGGCCCATTCAGGAGAATGGCGTTCCCAGGATTGAAAGCAAAAACGCCAGCACGAGTGCTGGCATTAGGGATGCGAGACGCAATGTTACCTAGAGCTAGTGTACGTGAACGGTAACCGATTGTCAACGAAAACTTTGCTTGAATCCACCAGCCACAGCTAGATGACCGATGGTTTCTTTACGTCAGCCGACTCATATTTCGGTCCATTCAACGAAAAGCTGTGCGGCGAGAACGAAGAGCATTGCGACAAGTATCCAGATGATGCTGCTCATCACCACCGGCAGACCTCCAATCGGCTCCGGTGGAAACGGCAGTTTGATGTGCCAACGCCATCGAATCGCAACTGCAAAAAGTGGAAGACCAAATAGGATTCCCATACTTGCGCCTAGCCCCTTCAATCCGTTTCGTAGCAAAACGGTCAGAGAGTACGTCAGGCAATAGGCCCAGAGGCAAAAAAGCAAAGGATCTAAGAGTGTGTGTACAGTTATGGAACCGAAAAGTGCCGAATGAAATGGATTCTTGCTGTACCGGGAGAGAGTTAACCAGCCCGCGAGGAAATTTACAGTAGCGACGGCCAGTAGTTCGGCAAACCCGACAGCCCAGCCCGCCCAGACAAAATACGAGCGGCTGCGCGGTTTCGTGAACAGAAAGTGTGCTGTGTTCTCGGCGAATTCATGGATAGCGCCTATGGCCCCTAACCCTAGGGCCACAGCCATGAGAATTAAACCGAAGGTGGCTGAAAAAGCAGAGGTGCCGAAGTCCGCCACTAGATGGGTGCCCAAACACACTACCGCAGCGACGGGCATCACAATTGCGGCGATAATTAAGAAGACGATGAAAAAAGACCGGGTGTCACGCCAGCATTTCCAGAAGTACATCACTGCTCCTTTCGGACAAGCTGTAAAAAGATTTCCCGCAGGCTTAGAGGGACAATATTCGTAACCGTTGCGCCGTTTTGGGACAATCCTGCAGCGAAACTTTCGGCATTCTTCGTTACGACATATCTGTAGAAATTTCCCTCGGCCATAACGGACAAAACTTGCGACGAGATTTGTGTCGGAAGGGCGTTGCCAGCAGCAGTAATCAAGCGGAATTCACTCTTGATGTCATCCAGCCGGGACTCCATCAGAAGCTTGCCTTGCTCGATGACGCCGGTATATTCCGCGATTCGCTCCACCTCCTCAAGTTGGTGGGAGGAAAAGAAGATGGTGCAACCTCGGTCGAGGCCGTCTTCGGTGAGCACGTGCAACAACTGATCAACTGAAACGGGGTCCAAAGCCGTCGTCGGCTCATCCAAGATCAATAAATCCGCGCCTTGAGACAGCGCCAGCAACAGCCAGACCTTCGTTTGGTTACCGTTGGATAGCTTTTCGAAGCGCTGTTTCATCGGGATTTCTAATAAGCGAGCGTATTTTTCCACTGCGCTATCAGACCATGTCGGGTAGAAGCCACGGCTGAATCGCACCAATTCGGACGGAGTCAGCGATGGATACAGAGTCTTTTTCTCGCTGACAAAGGCGGTGCGCCGAAGAATGGCCATGCGCTCGGCGGCAATATCCATTCCCAATACATGAGCCGCCCCAGCAGTTGGGCGCGTGAGTCCGAGTAGCATTTTGATCGTGGTGGTCTTGCCCGCGCCGTTGCGCCCGAGAAATCCATAGATCGCACCGCGCGGCACAGTAAGACTTATTCCGCCGACGGCGTGGATATTCGCGTATGTCTTCGTAAGACCCTCAGTGCCTATGGCAACCTCGTTCACTTGCGTTCTCCTAAACTGTCCAGTTCATCCTGCACCGTCTTAAGAATTTCCTCGTCCGTGAGGCGTAGTTGCGCGCCCTCGACGGCAATCTGCCGGGCATACGGCTGCAGTCTGCGCAACTTTTCCGATTTGAGAAATCGAGGGACATTTTCCGCGACATATGTGCCGCCGCCCGGAATAGTCGCAATGACGCCATCTCGTTCTAGGTTCTGATAGGCTCGCGCGGCTGTAGTGGGATTGATCCCTAGTCCGGCAGCCAACTTGCGCACCGACGGTAGTGGCTGGTCGCGTTTCAGGGCGCCCGCGGCAATCGCGTTCTTCACTTGAGCTTCGATCTGCGCGTAGATCGGCACCCCCGAAGACGGATTTACGTGGAAGAGCATACTGTATGATTACAGTCATACAGTAGAGTTGTCAAGTGCATTGAGCTTTCGCGCCGCGAATGCAGGCGTAGTCTACGTTCTTTGTTCGACTTCAGAAGATTGCTTCCGCCACCAGCGGTAGAAGGGAAGGCCGGAGAGAATGAGCAACAGGCCGATCGAACAGCGGACTGGGCGATCGATCCAGATGTTTACGGTGAGGGCGAGGGCGCCGGCTACGAAGATTCCTGGTACCCAGGGGTAGCCCCAGCAGCGATAGGGGCGCGGGAGGTTCGGCTCTGTGCGGCGCATGCGGAAGAGTGCGACTACGGCGAGGCCGTAGAAGATCCAGCCGGCGAAGATGAAGAGATTCGTTAGCTCCTCGAATGTTCCGGTGAGGGCCATCAGGCTGGCGAGCACGCCTTGAAAAATCAGCGCGCGGCCGGGAGTGCGAAATCTCGGGTGGATGCCGTCGGCAATTTTGAAGAAGATGCCATCGCGCGCCATGGCGTATGGGACGCGAGCGCCGCTGAGGATGGAAGAATTCATGGAGCCGATGGCGGAGATCACCATGGCGAGGGTGATCCATGTTGCCGCGCCGTGGCCGGCGACGTGCGCCACGACATCGGAGGCGATGTGTTCCGATGATGCGACGGCATCGAAGGGCAGCACTCTCAAGCAGGCAGCGCTGAACAGGAGATAGATGACCGCCACAAGGGAAACGCCGCCCACTAGTGCGCGCGGGAAATTGCGCTGAGGATCCTGCACTTCCGAGCCAACCAAGTTTAGATCTTCCCACCCGTCATAAGCCCACAGCGCAGCAGCCAGCGCCGCCAGAAACGCACCGAACACGCTAGCGTCGAGCGAGGCCGGCCAGATCGGATCCGGTGCGTGCGGCGAGGAAGACGGTGCAAAGAACGCGACGCCAATGACGATGACCACGGAAATGATTTTGATCGCCGTGAGGAACACTTGGATCGCTCCGCCAAGACGCACGCCGAGGTAATTCACGCCGGTCATGATGGCAAGCCACAGCACTGCCAGCGGCTGCGCCCAGGTAAAAACGAAGTCGTACGGCTTCACCCAACTGGTAAGCCCGGGGATTGCGATGTGCAGCGTGAAAATCGGCGTGGCCACGACGGGCAAAAGAAATCTGAGGAAGCGCACCAATCCGGCGGCGATAGAAGACGCCGAGGAAGGCCGGCCGACAATGGAGTGCATCCAGCCGAAAAGAAATCCCCACACCGGACCGAAGCCACGGCGCAGGTACGCATACTCTCCGCCCGCCTCTGGAATCATCGCGCCCAGCTCCGCATAGGAAAGCGCGCCGAAGAGCGAGAGAATCGCGCCGACGATCCACGCCGCGAAAACTACGGAAACGAAACGGCCCTCGCGCGCCATTTCGGCAGGTTTGAGAAAAATACCCGTGCCGATCATGGTGCCTACGACGATCGCGCCGGAGGCCCAGGCGCCGAGGGCGCGGACGAGGTCGAGCCGTTTCTCCGTAGGGCTTGCGGTCAGGATTTCTCCAGTTGCCACGATTTTCCCTTTTGGGCTGTGCTGTCGTGCTGAGCGTCTGGTTTGATGCGGCTAATCATAGACCCAATCGCGAAGGTCACGCTGGCTCCGATCATGAAGTACCACGTAAAAGCCACGTTGGTAAATCCGAAGACACAGAGAATGGTGGCTAATCCAGCAAACATACCGACGAGGGCGCCCAGCGCGTTCGCGCTTCGGTCGAGGGTGCCTAGTAGAAAAAGTCCTAGCAAACTGCCAAAAGGGAGAGAAACTACCGTCAAACCGGCTTCGAGCAGCGGCCCCCATTTCTTTAGGCCGAAAGCCATTAAGACCAAGCCCCAGGCCAGGGTCATGCGTCGAGATAGCTTCATGAAGCTCTTGGAGTCGAGTGATTTCCCCCACAGTCGCGAAAAATCGAGAACGCTGGAAGCCGCGAGCGAATTCAGCGAGCCGCTGGCATTGGACATAGCTACGGCGATGATGGAGGCCAGTAGCAGGCCGGCAAGTCCTGGTGGCATCTCACGCACTAGAAAGAGCGGAAGGATGCGGTCGGTGCGCTCGCCTGGCGCGAGCAAGGGCGCGTGCTGGGCAAAGACAAACAGCAGGACTCCGATCAGCAGGAACACGGTGAACTGGATCAGGACGATGACGCCGCTGGTCAGAAGGGCGCGGCGGCTGTCGCGTTCGCTGCGGGCGGCGAGCAAACGTTGCACGATAATTTGATCGGTTCCATGAGTGGCCATGGTCAGAAATGCGCCGCCGATCAGGCCGGACCAAAAAGTGTATTTGGTTGACCAACTGAACGAGAAATCGAGAACTTGCAGCTTGTGTCCGGCAGCGGCAGCTGCTTGTGTGACTTCGGTCCATCCGCCGGGAATGCGATGCAGGAGGACTATCAGGGTCACGGCGCTGCCGGTCAGATAGATTGCTAGTTGCGCAACGTCGGTCCAGATGACGGCCTTCATCCCGCCTTCCAGCGTGTACAAAATGGTTAAGGCGATTACTAGCACGACCGCAAATTTTTCCGAGGTGCCCAGTACCACGCTGAGCACCAATGCGATAGCCGAAACGCGCACGCCCTCGGCTATCGCGCGGGTAATCAGGAAAGTGCTGGCTGCCACGGCGCGCATCTTTTCGCCGAAGCGTTTTTCGATGAGTGCGTAGGCGGTGAAGAATTCTCCGCGAAAATAACCCGGCAGCAGGAGGAGCACGATGAGCACGCGTCCAAGCAAATACCCGAACACTAGCTGGAGAAACGTCAGATTTCCTGCATAAGAAATGGCCGGCGTTCCGATGATGGTGAGCGTCGAGGTTTCCGTCGCGACAATCGAAAACGCCAGCGCCCACCACGGTGCCGTGCGCCCGCCGAGAAAATAATCGCGAGCGTCCTGCTGCTTGCCGCGGAAGTGCATTCCGAGAGCGGTAACCGCCAGCAAATACGAGAGCACGATCACCAAATCGATGGGATGGATGCGCATTTTTTCGTGGAAGCTGTGCAAAAGCGCCCTGACACTAGCACAGGCGCTCTTGCCGGCGCACTAAGCCAATAGGGCTGCGCATTCGCGTGCACTAGCGCATGGTTTAGCTTCGCCGCAATCGCGTGAATCGTGGAACGAACGTGAGCTCACAAATCGCTTATCCTTTTCACATGCGTTACATTCTGGGATTCGACGGCGGCGGGACAAAGACGGAGTGCGTGCTGATGAACTCGGCCGACCAGGTGCTGGCGCGAACGTATGCCGGGGCGTCGAACCCCTCACGCATCGGCGTGGAAAGCGCTGCGCTCGCGGTCGAGCAGAGCGCGAAACTGGCGCTGCGAGATGCGGGGCTCGAGCGCAGCGTGATTTCAGCGGTGGGCGCGGGCCTGGCCGGCACCGCCAAGCCGGACATGAAAGAACGGATGCTCGGCGCGCTGCAAAAATGCTTCCCCGGCGCGGCGGTAACCATCCTTACCGATCTCGAAGCGGCGCTGGCGGCTGCGGGTGAAGGGCCCGCAATTGTCCTGGTAGTGGGAACGGGTTCGGCGGCGTTTGGGCGCAATACGGAGGGCGAAATTGCGCGCGCCGGAGGGTACGGCCCCTCCTCGAGCGATCAAGGCAGTGCCTACGACATCGGCAGGCGTGCTATCGCCGCCGCGATTCAGGAACGCGTCGGCGGATCGGACTCCGCACTGGGCAGGCAGATCTTGGCGCAGCTTCGCTGCACGGAATGGCCGGTGGTGCGGCATCGCGCGCAAACCATGCCTGACGAGATTTTTCCTCCCATCTTTCCCGTGATTGCCGCCGCAGCGGACTCCGGCGACGCCACCGCGCAAGAAATTCTGCTTCATGCCGCCCAGGAGGTGTCTTCGCTGGTTGGCGATGTCGCTGATCGCTTGCATCTCCGCGAAAAGGAGTTCTTGCTGGCCAAGATCGGCGGGACCATCGGACGCTCGCGCTTTTTCGACGCGCAAATCGATACTGCGTTGAAGCAAGTGGTGTGTAGAGCGGAAATCGGCAAATTGCGGATTTCTCCCGCGGAAGCCGCGGCTCTAGCTGCGAAGGAGTCGGATGCCAGCTAGCGAACCCAATCGCGAGCGCGCGCACACGGCGACCGGCGAAGATCTCGCGTCGCTGCTGCACCATCACTCGCCGGACGTGCTTCTAGCCCTGCTCGATAATCCCGCGCTCAACGAGGCGCAGCTGTGTTTGCTGCTGGACCGCAAGGATCTTCCCGCTGAAGTTCTGGAGGAAGTGGCTCGCCGCAAGCCTCTGCTGAAGAATTACCGTGTGAAGCGTGCGCTGGCTTTCCACCCGCGCACACCAAGACTAGCGAGTCTGCGGCTGATCCGAGAACTGTACCTGATGGATTTGGTGCAACTCACGCTGCTGGCCGGCATTTCCGCGGAGCTCAAGCGCAATGCGGAGGCGCAGCTTGTTGCGCGGCTTCCGCAGCTGCCGCTCGGCCAAAAGATCACGCTAGCGCGCCGGGGCACGGCGCGCGTCGCCGGCGCGCTCCTTGCGGAGGGCCATGCGCAAGTGCTCTCCGTCGTTCTGGACAATGGGAGTCTTACAGAAGCGCAGGTCCTGAAGGCGCTCTCGCGTGAGCGCCTTCCAGTGGGGGTGGTGAAAGCTGTGGCGCAGCATCGCAAGTGGTCGCACACCTACAACGTGCGTCTGGCGCTCGTGCGTCATCCCAGTTCGACGCTCTCGACGATCCTCGCCTACCTGCCTGAGCTCACCGTTTCCGATTTACGCGAACTAGCCGCTCCCGGGATTGTCTCCGAAAATCTCCGCAAATACCTGCTGGCGGAAATCCAACAAAGAATGCGCAAGGGTGAAAAATTGGCGAAAATTGCGGACACCGCCGGCGAACCCGGCGCGTCTAACTCGGATTGAGTCCAGGTCGGTTCGGGGTTTGAATGGCATAGCGGCTTAGTAGTTGGCTCACAGGAATAGCGGTAGGTTTACTAGAGCACTACAGCTTTCTTCGGGATGAATGCGCACAAAAACGGAGCAGCGCTATTCTTGGCCTGTGGAAGCGGCGGGAACGCCCCGGCGTCACACTTGGGATCCTTGGCAGGGGGTTGGTTTAGGTCGATGACCACTGGGGAGCATCCGCCGCGGCACCTGGAGCGCCGCTGGGCGCCGCGTTATTCCTTTAGCGCCGAGCTCGAGATTGAATGGGGCTCCGCAGTTTTGCGTGGGAAGACCCGAGACATCAGCTCAAACGGCATATTCATCGAATCCACCGACACGCTTTGGGTCGGAGCGGGCTTCACGGCGCGCCTAGCGCTCGATCGGCCCGTGCAGATGGACTGTTCAGTGAAGCGCGTCGAGCCCGGCCAAGGCATGGCCGTCAGTGTTACCGTGTCGGAAGAGCAGCACCAGCAGCGTTATCAGGATTTGATCGCCTCACTTACTCGCCCCCGGACTTAATGACGTCTGCGCGTCCACGCGCCTCGTTCTATACTAAACAGGATGTCGTTGCTGGGGCTGTCCAGGGGGAATTGACCGCCGTTCCGGTAATCCACCGCGGTTCATTTCATGACGCGATGCCTTGATTGCGGCTCGGAGCGCACCACCGACCAATGCCCTTCCTGCGGTCTGACCACGGCCGCAGCCGAATTGACGTTCCGCCGCCGGCTCATGCGGCAGACCGCGGTTTTCCTGCTGGGTTCGCTGGCATTTCCGTACATCAGCCAGATTTATCCTCCGCTGGATCTTGACCTCATCCTAGTGTTTTTCGGCCTGATTTTCTTTGGCGCGCTCACGCTGGCCGTGGTTTTGGAGCGACGAGCGCGCAATCATCAGGAAATCGAGCTGATGAAGCGCGTCTACAATGGATTCATTCCACTGCCTTGGATTTTGGCGGCGACGTTGTTTATTAACGGGCGGCTCGATTCGCAGAAAAATGTAGTCTATTACCCAACCGTGGTCGTGGGCCGCTTCAACATGAAGGGTATTGTGAAGGGGAGCCGGAGATTGGTGGTGCGTTCCTGGCGCGAAGGACAGCGCGTCGAACGTCTTGCGGTGGATATGGACGATTTCGATCGCTTTCACGAAGGCGATGCAATAGTCGTCGGGGTCGAGCCGGGCGCGCTGGGTATTCCCTGGTATTACGGCGTCTACCGCCGCTGAAGGCAGCTACGAAACGCGTCAATATGCCGGCTCGCGGTTACGCAGCAGTGGTATCTGAATGTCCAGATAGCTGCCGCTCTTGCCGAACCGGAATCGGACGCGTTGCACAGGGCCGACGTCGCGTATTTTCCAGTCGGACGTTTCAACCGGTTGATCGGGAATATCGGACGGCGACCACTCGACGTTGTCTCCCTGCGCCTTCACCTTTGCGGGATCGACCTCGTAGACCTCCTGCTCCTTCACATCTACGAGCATATATCGCTTCCACAAGCGCACCAGCAGCATGCCGCGCTTTTCACCGTGATAGATATTCCAGGATGCGGGCGCGTCGTCGTTAAAGCGCAGGATCGCAAACTGCACCGGCTTCCAGACAGCCTTCTCGCCGCCGTATAGCGAAGACGCCGCAAGCGTTGTAGTCAGGACTGCCAAGATGCAGAAGTTTGCAAAACGCATGTGCTTCTTCAGCGTAGATTCCCGGTTTTGCCCAGCGTGAGCATCGCGATCGCTAATTTCTCACTTCGCTGAAGGCCCTGTCGAGGAGGCGAACACCTTCATCGACGTCGGCTTTGGAAATATTGAGCATGGGTGAGAGGCGAAGAACGTTGCCGAACAGGCCGCCCTTGCCGATGAGCAGGCCGTTGTCGCGGGCGCGCTCCATGACCTGCGCGGTAGCTTCCGGTGCAGGTTCCTTGGTCTTACGGTCTTTGACCAACTCGAGGGCTTGCATCAAGCCCATGCCGCGGACTTCGCCGATGAGCGGATATTTACTCTGGAGTTCTTCGAGCTTGCCGCGGAAATACGAGCCGACAGTGTGCGCGTTTTCGAGCAGATTCTCCTCTTCGATGAAGTCGATCGTTGCTTTCGCGGCGACGGTCGTAACTGGATTGCCTCCAAACGTGGAAATGTTCAATCCTTGGAAGCTGGAAGCAATCTCGGGCGTGGTGACCGTCAAACCAATCGGCACGCCGTTGCCTAGTCCTTTAGCGCTGGTGAGAATGTCCGGAGTAACTTCCCATTGCTCGATGCCGAACCACTTTTTGCCGGTGCGGCCCCAGCCGGTTTGCACTTCGTCGCTGATAAAAAGGCCGCCGTATTTCTTCACGATTTTGAAAACGATCTTGAAATATTCCTTGGGAGGAGTAATGAAGCCGCCTACTCCCTGAATCGGCTCCGCGATAAAGGCTGCTATGCTTCCGCTCGTGCCGGTCTGAATTAAATTCTCCACATCGTTGGCGCAAGCCACTTCGCAAGATGGATAGGTCAGGTGCAAGGGGCAGCGATAGCAGTAGGCATTCACCGCATGCGAAATGCCGACGCTAATTACGCCGCTCTTGCGATAAGGCGCATGCGCAGTTACCGCTTTGGCGATCGCGGAGCTGCCGGCATACGCATGGCGCAGCGCCACCACGTCGTAGCTACCGGTGGCCATCCGCGCGATCAAGATCGCTGCCTCATCCGCCTCCGTTCCGGAGCTGGTGAAGAAACTCTGTTGCAAATTTCCAGGGGTAATCCGCGCGATTTTTTCAGCCAGTGCCACGATATGTTCGTTGGGATACAGCGTGGAGGTGTGTTGCAGCCGGTTGACCTGCGCGTTGATCTTGCTCGTGACCTTGGGATTGCAGTGCCCAACCGAAACGGTCAAGATGCCGCCGAAGAAATCCAAGTACTTGCGGCCTTCGAGGTCCCACAGGTACTGCATTTCGCCGCGATCCGCCACCAGGGGCCGCTGGTAGTAGTTGGTAACCGACGGCCACAGATATTTCTTGTGCTTGGCGACTACCTCATCACTGCGCGTCGTCGCCGGCATTGGCTTGGCAGGAGTCGTCACGTTTTGGTCCTCACTAGCTCGGTAGAATGCATCGAGTTTAACGGAAATAGATGCAATCCGTCGAATGCCATTGTGGCTTCATAACAAGCATTGCAGCGAGCCCGTTCGCACGTTATCCTCCTGCATTTCGAGGAGGTGACGAATGCAGTTCCGCGCAGGCAAACTTCTGGTGGCCGGGGTTCTCGCTGTATTCACTGCGGCGATTCCCTCGCCCGCGCAACAATATGACCGGAAATTCTTCTCCGAAATGCGCTGGCGCTGCATTGGTCCATTCCGTGGAGGCCGCACGGTAGCCATCACCGGCGTGCCGCAGCAGCCCAATGTTTTCTACATTGCCGCGGTGAACGGCGGCGTGTGGCAGACGACGGACGCCGGCAACACATGGGAACCGATTTTTGATGCTGAGGGCACCGGCTCGGTTGGCGCTATCGCTATCGCTCCCTCGAATCCAAAGGTCATCTACGTCGGCAGCGGCGAGGGCCTGCAGCGGCCGGATCTCTCGACCGGCGACGGCGTCTACAAGTCAACCGATGCGGGGAAGAGTTGGACGCACCTGGGCTTGCGGGACGCGCAGCAAATCACCGCGATTCTCGTCGATCCGAAAGACGCGAATCGCATCTTGGTATCGGTGCAAGGCCATCCGTACGGCCCGAACGCAGAACGAGGCGTTTTCCGCTCGACCAATGGTGGCCAGTCGTTTGAAAAAATATTATACAAGGATGAAAATGTCGGCGCCGCCGATCTCGCTTTTGATCCCAGCAACACGCAAACGATTTATGCCGTGCTGTGGGCCGCCCGCGTTGCGCCCTGGGAGATCCGTAGCGGAGAATCTTTCGTCGCACCTGGCAGCGGGCTTTACAAATCCACCGACGGCGGGAACACCTGGCGCCAATTAACGAAGGGCCTGCCATCTTCCGATGATGGCGGTCTCGGGCGCATCGGTGTCGGAGTCGCGCCAAGTCAACCGCATCGCGTGTACGCGACGGTGGAAGCAAAGAAGGGAGCGGGAGTCTATCGTTCCGACGACGCAGGAGAATCCTGGCAACTCATCAATACCGACCGCCGCATCGGTGGCCGCGGCCCCGGCGCGATGGGCATCGCCGTCTCGCCCGACAATCCCGATTTGATCTATATCGCGAACACCACCACCTGGAAATCCAGCGATGCCGGAAAAACGTTTGTCGGTTTCAGAGGCGCACCCGGCGGAGACGATTACCAGCGTATTTGGATCAGCAGCGAGCATCCGCAAACTATCGCGCTTTCCAGTGATCAGGGCGCTGTGATTACCGTGAATGGCGGAGCCTCGTGGAGCACGTGGTACAACCAGCCGACCGCGCAGTTTTATCACGTGACCACAGACAATCGTTTTCCCTACTGGGTGTACGGCGCGCAGCAGGAAAGCGGCTCCGCCGCTACCCTTAGCCGCAGCGACTACGGCGAAATCACATTTCGCGAGTGGCACTCTGTTGGTGTCTTCGAGTACGGCTACATCGCTGTTGATCCGCTCGACTCGAATATTTTGTACGGCGCTCGCCTGACGCGTACCAACCAAGCGTTGGGCGAAGTGGCCGACGTAACGCCCGAGCCCGTCCGGCGCGGAGAGTATCGGTATGACCGCACCCTGCCAGTGGCTTTTTCGCCCGTCGATCCCAAAGCGCTGTATTTCGCAGCCAACGTCTTGTTCAAATCCACCGACGGCGGAAATAGCTGGAAAGTAATTAGCCCCGATCTTGCGCGATCTTCCTACGACACGCCGCCAAACCTCGGCATTTTCGCGGCTTACGATCCAGAGAAGGGCAAGCACCGTGGAGTGATTTACGCGGTCGCACCTTCCTTCAAGGACGCGAATACAATTTGGGCCGGCACGGACGACGGGCTGATTTACATTACGCAGGACGCCGGAAAGTCCTGGCAAAACGTCACGCCACCCGACCTCAAGCCCTGGAGCAAGGTTTCCATTATCGAGGCTTCGCGTTTCGATGCCGGCACTGCGTACGCCGCCATCAACAGCTTTCGCCTTGACGATTTGCGCGCACACATTTACCGCACGCGCGACTTCGGCAAATCTTGGATGGAAATCACTAGCGGCATTCCTGCCGGCGGAGCCAGCAACGCGGTGCGCGAAGATCCCGAGCGCAAAGGTCTGCTCTTTGCCGGTACGGAAGGCTCCGTTTTTGTTTCCTTCGACCACGGTGACAACTGGCAGCCGCTACAGCTCAACCTGCCTCACACGTCGATGCGCGACCTGGTCATTCACGGCGACGACCTCATTGTCGGCACGCACGGCCGCTCGTTCTGGATTCTCGACGACATTACTCCGTTGCGCCAATTGAGCGGGGACATCGCGAAAGCTCAGATCACTTTATACAAGCCACAAGAAGCGGTTCGTTTTCGCTGGAACCGCAACACGGACACGCCCCTGCCGCCGGATATTCCTGCCGGAAGGAATCCTCCCGACGGCGCCATCCTCGATTACTACCTGGCCGCTGCGTCCAGCAAGTCCGTCACTTTGGAAATTTTCGATGCTGAAAATCATCTGGTTCGCCGCTACTCCAGCGCCGACAAACCGGAGCCACTCGAGAAAATCGCCGCTGCCAATCCAATTCCCATGTACTGGGTGCGGCCGCAGCAAATCCTGTCCGCGGAAGCCGGCATGCATCGTTTCGTTTGGGACATGCACTACCCGCCACCCGGCGCGCTCAACCGCGAATTCCCCATCGCCGCCATTGTCCACGACACTCCGCAGCTCCCGCTCGGCGCATGGGCGATGCCGGGAAGGTACACAGTGAGGTTATGGGTTGACGGCAGGATTTATACGCAGCCTCTCATGGTTCGCATGGACCCGCGCGTGAAAACCCCAATCATCGACCTGCGGAAACAATTCGAAATGGAGTCCGGCATTGTCGAAGGCATGAATAAAACGTTCGATGCTCTCCAGCAGGTTCGTTCCTTGCGCTCGCAACTGACGGATCGCGCCGGAAAAGCAAAAGGTGCCCTCGCCGATTCGCTGAGTGCACTCGACAAGCAAGCCGCACAGCTGGAGGGCGCGTCGCAAGGTGCGTTCTTCGGCGTTCCCCAGAGCGGTAAGCAACCCGAAAACCTTTCCACACTCAATCAGCATTTCGGTCAACTTCTGAATGTGGTGGACAGCGCAGATGCTGCGCCGACCACGCAGGCCTCAGCTCTTTATCTGGAGCTGAAAGACGGGCTCGAGAAGCTGCTCGCTCAATGGAAAAAGGTGCTTGAGACAGACCTGCCTTCGCTGAACGCCTCATTAAAGAAGGCCCACATTGAGGAACTGGATCCAAACAGGCCAGCGGCGGCAACTCTGGGCGGAGATGCGGACCAGGACGATGGGCCGTAACCTGACTGACCATGGTCGGACCATGGTTGACACTGGTTAACAAAGGATGTATGATGCTCGTATTAAACGCCTTATGGAAGAAATTGCCATATCTAAGTTCAAGGCGACGTGCCTCGCTGTGCTGGCCCGTGTTCGCAAGACTGGGAAGCCGATTCGCATCACGCGCTTTGGTCAAGCGGTCGCCGAAGTGGTGCCTCCCGGCGGTGCAAAGGCTGCACCCCGGCTTGGTACGGGAATGAGCACTGGCGTCATTTTGGGAGATATCGTCGGTCCGATCAGTGACGAGTCGGACTGGGAAGCGTCTCGGGATCCGCATCAAGAGCAAGATAAAAAAGCAAAGCACAAATGAGATTCTTGCTCGACACCCACATCTGGATTTGGAGTTACTTGGAGCCTCATAAACTCAGTTCTGAAGTCGCTCGAGAAATCGCCAATCCTGAGCATTACAGGTACCTTTCCCCGATCAGCATCTGGGAAATGCTTATGTTGTTGGAAAAGAAGCGCATTCAAATTAAAGAGGATTTCGGGGAATGGTTCAGGCGATCGAAAGAAGATTTGGACCTGCTCGAACTGCCCTTGAACTGGCAAATTGGGCATGAACTGCGCTTCACGGTGCTCGGGCATAGTGACCCAGCGGATCGTTTTCTAGTGGCGACCGCGAAGGTTTATGATTTGACGCTGGTCACCGCCGATGAGCGTCTGGTGAACGTACCCGGACTTAGCGTCTTGCAGAATCGCTGCTGATCCAATTAATCTTCGGAGAGAGCTCGCTACTTGGACGCGGGGGCGCCCTGCAACTGTGTGAGCGCAGCCAGCACTTCTTCGCTGTGCTTGTCCGGCTTTACTTCGAGCCACACTTTTTGCACTTTGCCTTGCGGGTCGATCAGGAAGGTGTGACGCGCGGAATATTTCGCCTCGTTGTAGGTCATCACGGAATCATACTGCGTGGAGACTTCCTGCTTGGTGTCAGCCAGCAGCTTGAAACTGAGTCCTTCTTTGGTGCAAAACTTCTGGTGCGAGTCCTCGTCCTGCACGCTGACGCCGACGATCACAGCATTCTTCTGCTCATATTGCGCAAGGTCGCGCTGGAAGTTGTGGGCTTCAATCGTGCATCCGGTGGTGAAATCCTTCGGATAAAAATACAGCACCACCCACTTGCCCTTGAAATCGTGCAGGCTGACCGGCTTATTCTCCTGCGAATTCAGCGTGAAGTCCGGCGCTGCAGCTCCCACCGCAGGCGCGCTGCTTGCAGCCGATGAGAAACCAATCGCTGACGCAATTGCGAGGACAACAACGACTAGGAACGCCATTGAGCCAAGTTTCATTTTCCACCTCGTTTTCTGTACGCGCGCTGACAGACCTTATTGGCCGCTCCAAATGGTAGTGCGATGCTCATCGAAACGCCAGCTTTAGCGGGCCACGAGACAATTATTTTACTTTGGCTGCATGAAGCGCCCGAATCCAAGGCGTAATTGGATAGTGTTGATGCCGGGATTCGGTGTTGCGAGGCTGGCATTGGAAATATGCATGAACCGCACTTCCGCGCTCCAGTTGTACTTGCTGCGGAGAAAATGCAAGCCCAACGCGCCCGAAGTCGTAAAGTTCACCCGCGACGTTCCCGGTGGCACCTGCGTATTGCTGAAAAGCGTCCCGCCTCCGATTTCTGCATAGGGCGTCAGGCTGCGGCGGCCGGCAAAATTCCATTTCAGCGCAAACGGATTTAATCCAAATCCATAAGCCGTGCCGGTCCGCTGCGTCAGCAAAAACACCGGCACAACGTCCACCGCATACTCAAATCGTCCGCGCAAAGGACCGGGTCCTGCGGCGCCGGTCAGCACCCAGCCATACCGCGCTCCCAAGTTCCAAATCCCCGTATCCGACGTGCTCCCATTGAGCCCGCGCCCGCCGCCGGTCCACACTTGCAGTTCATGCCCACCGCTTTCGGGCCCCGACTGCGCTTGGACCGGGGGTATGGCGAATGTGCTGCAAAGGCCGATTGCGAGTAATGTTGGAAAGATCCTCTTCACGGAATTTCCTCAAGGACGGCCTGCACACTATACTCTCCGGCGGTGCCGATACCATACAGCAGCGCGATGCAGACTCACTTCAAATACGTTCTTACAATCTGAATCACGTCGTCTGCGGCTTCCGCGGAGGACTTCGAATTCCGAGGCATATGATTGCGAATATGATCTTCCATTAGCTCGGCCATTAGGCTGTTGATTGCTCCGCGCGCCGCCGACAGCCGTTGAAGTACATCAGCGCAGGATTCATCCTCGTGAAGCGCGCGCAAGACACCTTCCAGCTGGCCGATCACCTTCTTGCTCCGATTTACGAGGTCTAACTTTTCTCTAGAAGTATGCGACATTTTGTTGACTACCTTAGGGGGGTATGGTATCAAGTTTCTGGTCCGAAGCAAAGATTATAGAGCCAGCCAGCTCTGCCTGTCCGCGACGATCATTGATTTGCCGCTGTTCGGGCTTCTGGGCCTTTTTATTTCTCTGTGATGTTTATTATCCATTTTGGGAATGTCGAGCATGCGTCGTTCGGTGTCTTATCCAGGTTTCGGTTCATGCGTAAGCGCTACTATCCTCCTTTGGCTGGTTGCAGCGTCGGGTGTGTGCGCTCAGGAATCTCGCGAACACGAGCAACCCCCTACCAATACGCAAAGCCCTGAAACGGATCCGATTCCAGTGATGTTCCCGCATGCGGAGACGGACCGCTTGTGGATCTCCGGGCAGGTCAACTTTATTTCCCAGTGGCATCCCGCTTTTCATTCTCCCTACCAGGGTCGTAACAGCCTCTCTCCACAAGCGCAGGACGCCAGTTCGCGCGTCCTCACTCTATACACCGGCCTGCGCCTCACCGACACAGCCGAGCTGCTGTGCGACGTGCAGGAAACCGGCGGGCACGGAATCGGCGAAGCCCTCGGCCTTGCCGGGTTCACAAATCTCGACGTGGTGCGAAATCCCACGTTGAGCAAAGCTCCCTACCTTGCGCGGCTGATGTGGCATCAAGTTATTTCCCTCAGTTCTGAAGGTGCGCCCTCCACTCGCACGCCGTTTTCTCTCTTCAGCCGTTTGCCCGAACGCCGCCTCGAAATTCGTTTCGGCAAATTGGGTTTGGCCGATTTTTTCGATCTCAATACTTACGGCACGGACTCGAATTTCCAGTTCATGAACTGGACCGTCGACAACAACGGGGCCTACGATTACGCCGCTGACACCCGCGGCTTTACCTTTGCCGCTATGTTCGAGTATCACGACCGGCACTGGGCCGCGCGTTTCGCCGAAGCATTGATGCCGAAAGTTGCCAATGGCATCCATCTCGACGCCGATCTCGGGCGTGCACGCTCCGAGAACATGGAGCTCGAGATTCACCGTGCCGTAATCCTTAAACAGGAAGGCGCCCTCCGCCTGCTCGCCTACGTCAATCACGCCAACATGGGCAGCTATCGCCAAGCGATCGACAACTTCCGCGCAGGACTCACGCCCGTTCCCGATATCACCTTTCACCCGCTGCAAACGACGATCAAGTACGGCTTCGGCGCAAACTTTGAGCAACCCTTCAACGACTGGCTCGGCCTGTTCGGCCGCTGGGGATGGAACGAGGGGCGCCACGAATCCTACGCCTACACCGAAGTCGACCAGACTATCGCGCTCGGCCTTGGCGCCAGCGGCACAGGCTGGAACAGGAAATTCGACCGTGCCGGCTTGGCCTTCGTCTCCAACGGAATCTCGCGCGACCATCAGCAATACCTTGCCCTAGGAGGTCTCGGTTTTCTTTTGGGAGACGGTCGCCTCAATTACGGCCGCGAAAATGTCATCGAAACGTATTACACGCTGCATGCCTGGCGCGGCGCCTACCCTTCCTTCGGGTTTCAGTATGTGACCAATCCGGGCTACAATCGCGACCGCGGCCCCGTCCTGGTGCCGACGTTACGCTTGCACTTGGAGTTTTAGACGCATGAACAAAACTATTGCGGTTCGTTTGCTTGCGACGCTGGTCTTTTCGGTGGCTGTGTGCGGACAAAGTGTGCCCCCATCCAAATCCGTCGCGGAGCGCCTCGGCTATCCGGCCAATTCGCGCCTGCTCGTGATTCACGCCGACGACTTCGGCATGTCGCACTCCGTGAACCGCGCTATTGAGGAGGCGCTCGAAAAGCACTGGGTCACCTCCGCGAGCATCCTCGTGCCTTGCCCGTGGTTTCCGGAAGTAGCGCGCTGGGCCAAAGCGCATCCCGATGCCGACCTCGGGATCCACCTCGCGCTGAATTCAGAATGGACCACGCTCCGCTGGGGACCAGTCTCTGCGCAGCCCCGAGGTTCGAGCCTGCTCGACTCCGACGGCTATTTGCCTCTCACCACGGAGTACGTCGCTGGCCACGCAAAGATCAGTGACGTCGAAACCGAAACGCACGCCCAAGTCGACAAAGCCAAAGCCGCCGGCATCAACCTCACGCACCTCGACACGCACATGGGCGCCATCGTCACCACCCTCGATTTGTTCAAGGCGTATCTCGCCTTGGGCCAAGCCTACAAGTTGCCGCTGCTGCTTGATAATCGAGCGGAAGCGCTGGCGCCCGGTTCCGTGTTGCTGAGCCAACTTTTGCAGATGAATCCCGGAACACTAAAATCGCAGTGGCTCGACGCCTACAAGAAAATGCTCGCGCCACTCCCGCCCGGCTCGTATCAACTCATCGTGCATCTCGCCTACAACGATGACGAAATGCAAGGCGCTACCTACGATCATCCCGACTGGGGAGCCGAATGGCGTCAGAACGATTTCGATTTGGTGAGCAGCCCTGATTTTCAGAAATTTCTCAAAGACCAGGGCTTCGTCCTGGTCGCCTGGAAGGATCTTGCCAAGGCACTTCCCTCACAGTGAAGCGTGCAAATGCGGTTATTTTTCCACCACGCTAAGCTTTATTTCTATCAATTCTTCTGAATTTCCACCGACCATGATCGCGAAGGTCCCCGGTTCGACAACCCGGCGCATGTCTCGATTTAGAAACGACAACTCGCTCGGCCCCAGTGAGAACTCGACCGTCTTCGTTTCTCCAGGATTGAGAGCGATCCGCTGGAAGCCACGCAACTCTTTCACCGGACGCGTGACGGAACTGACCTCATCGCGAATGTAGAGTTGCACAACCTCATCGCCGCGCACTTTCCCCGTGTTCGTCACATCCACCGATACTTTGGTTTTTGCCTGCGGACCGATTGTGTGTGGAGACAGCAGCAAGTTCGCATACTTGAATGTCGCGTAGCTCAGTCCCCAGCCAAACGGATATAGCGGTTTGGTCGTGCTCCCCAGATATTCGCGCTTCGCCGATGGCTTCTGGTAGTAGTAATCAGGGAGCTGCCCGGTCGAACGCGGCACGGTAATGGGCAGCTTGCCGCCAGGATTGTAGTCGCCGAACAGCACATCGGCGACCGCCGTGCCCGTCTCTTGGCCCAAGTACCAGCCATCCAGAATCGCCGGAACGTTTTCCGCAATGTAGTTGATCGAATTCGGCCGCCCGTGCAGCAGGAAAACCACAACGGGCTTTCCCGTGGCCAGGATTGCCTTTACTAAATCGTCCTGGTTTCCGAGCAGATTGAGATTGTCGCGGTCCCCCGGATGCTCCACGGCCCAAGCTTCGCGCGAAGTCTGCTCGTTCTCCCCCAAAACCAAGATTGCAATATCCGCCTTTTGCGCGACTTTCACGGCCTCTTGAATCCGTTTTGCATTCAGTGCCGCGTCTCCCAGCACAACTTTATCGGCGTTCCAGTCCGGCTCCGTTTCCGTGATTTTGCAACCGAGCGAATACACCACTTCGCCGCCCGACCCGACCTTCTCCTTTATCCCCTGCAAAACGCTCACCCCGCGCCCGGGATCGTCGCTGTAGCCACCCAGATGCACTTCGGCCGCATTCGGCCCAATCACTGCGATGCGTTTGTACCTGCCTTTGTCCAGCGGCAAGAGGCTGTTTTGATTCTTTAGCAAGATGATCGCTTCGTGCGCTGCCTTGAGCGCCAGTTGCCGGTGCTCCGCGCTATTCGTAATCTTTTCGGCGAACCCTGGATCGACATACGCATCATCGAATAATCCGGCGAGAACTTTCGCGCGCAACACACGCGCCACCGCGTGGTCCACACTCGCTTCCGCAACACGCCCCGTTGTCACCTGCGCAATGAGTGAGTTGAATGCATCCGCGAAAGGCAACTCGATGTCGACGCCGGCCTCCAGCGCCATTCTCGCCGCGTCCTCCTTATTGCCCACAACATGGTGCAGCTTGCGGAGCTCGTCAATCCCGAAATAATCCGAAACCACCACCCCGTCAAAGCCCCACTCCTGGCGCAGAATTCCCGTCAGCAACTGCAGGTTGCTGTGCGACGGAATCCCGTCGATCTCGTTGTAAGAAGGCATCACCGCCTGGACGTGCGCCTCCCGGACGGCGGCTTCGAACGGTTTCAAAAAGTATTCCCGGATTACGCGCTCTGAATAATTTCCTGGAGCGGCATTCGTCCCGCCTTCCGGTTGCCCGTGCACCGCAAAATGCTTCGCGGTAGCAAACACATGCGACTTATCGAGGAACGGCCCCGCGCCCTGATATCCTTCGATTGCCGCCACTCCCATCCGCGAAACCAGGTACGGATCTTCCCCGTACGTTTCTTCCGTGCGGCCCCACCGCGGGTCCCGAGCCAGGTCCAGCACCGGAGCCAGGCACTGCTGCGCGCCGCGCGCGCGAACTTCCGCCGCCACCGACGTGAACACCTCGTGCACCAGCACGGGATCCCAGGTGGAAGCCAATGCGATCGCTTGCGGATACGAAGCCGCCTTCCGCGCCGCGTGCCCATGCAAGCATTCCTCATGAAAGAGAATCGGAATTCCCAAGCGCGTGTTTTCCTTCAGCCACTTCTGCATGGTATTCGTGAATTCCGCCATCTCACGCGGTCCCCGCTTCTCACTTGGCCGCGACATCTCGCCCAGTCCGTACTTCAGCAGCACGGCTGCGTGCTCCGGAACAAAGGCGCCCTTGTCATCTACAATCATCTGGTTCGCATCGCTCACGAAAGCCCTGTTCTGCCAAGTGCCTTCGAGTTGCGCTGCCTTCTCTTCCAATGTCATGCGAGAAAGCAAATCCTCAACGCGCCGTTGCACAGGCACGCGCGCGTCACGATAGACCGGTACCTCCTGAGCCGCCGCGCCGAAGGGCGCGGTGCATAACAAGGCCAGAAGCAAAGCGCGTCTCTGCCAGGCCTGCTGCTTCGCCGAATGCTCTTGCATGCGAGCCTCCTCAACAAGTGATTTAGTTTTGCGAACGGACGTGGCGGTATTTTGCGCGCGCCGCAAGTTCGCAAGAATCTAGCCTAAATCGAGGGTTATTAGAATGGTGGAGGTGGGGGAAGTCGGAATTCTCACCCTCTGACTCCTTCCCGAGGAACAAATCGCAACCTGCGTGCGTATCTCGATCAGGCGCATAAACTGCAACCACGTTCCCGAGGGGGTATTCCGTGGGAAATTTTTGGCAAGATGTCCGCTACGGATTGCGCGTATTGTCCAAGAGCTCCGGCTTCGCGGCCATCGCCGTGCTTACTCTGGCCCTCGGCATCGGCGCTAACAGCGCTCTGTTCTCCGTCGTCAATGGCGTGCTCCTAAATCCCCTGCCGTTTCCCAATCCCGACGAGCTGCTCGCCGTCTACTCGCGGACCTCAGCCTTCGGCGAGAGCTCCATCTCCTATCCCAATTTTCTCGATTGGCACAAAGACAATAAGTCTTTCTCCTCGCTCAGCGCCTTTCGCTCCGAAGACTACAACATGACCGGCGCCGGAGAGCCCGAGCGCCTGCACGGCCACATGATTTCCGCGGAGTTTTTCCCCACGCTTGGCGTTCAGCTCGCACTCGGACACAATATCCGCCCGGACGAGGACCAGGCCGGCGCGGGAACGGTGGTCGTCATCGGCGACGGCCTATGGAAGCGCAAATTTGGATCTTCGCCCGATGTCTTAGGCAAAAACCTCACGCTGAACGGCAAGGCCTATACCATTATTGGTGTTGCTCCGAGCCGTCTGCCCGTCTTCAGTTTCACCGACGTCTACGTTCCGATCGGCCAGTGGACCGATCCCACCTTTCGCGACCGCCGCATCAGTATGGGCATGAACTCGATCGGCCGCTTAAAGCCCAGAGTCACCTTCGAGCAAGCGCGCGCCGATATGGACCGCATCGCGCAAAATCTCGCAGCCGCGTATCCCGACTCCAACAAAGGCACAGGCATCGCCTTGGTGCTGCTGAAGACCGATGTCGTCGGCGACGTTCGCGGAATTTTGCTTGTGCTCCTGGGCGCTGTCGGTTTCGTGTTGCTGATCGCTTGCGCCAATGTAGCCAACTTGCTGCTCGCGCGCTCCACCGGCCGCACCCGCGAGTTCGCCATCCGCTCCGCGCTCGGCGCCAGCCCCGCGCGTGTGATTCGCCAGCTTCTCACCGAAAGCGTCATGCTCGGCATTGCCGGGGGCGCCATCGGCTTGCTTCTCGCCAAGTGGGGCACGCGCGCAATTCTTGCCGCGCTGCCGGAGGCTCTACCGCGCTCGGAAGAAATTGGGCTCGACTCTCATGTGCTGCTCTTCACCGTGGGTGTTTCCGTTCTCACCGGTATTCTGTTCGGTCTGGCGCCCGCCATCAAAACTTTGCGTCCCGACATGCACGAGACCCTGAAGGAGGGCGGCCGCGGTTCCAGCGGCGCGCGTCACCGCACACAAAGTGTCTTCGTCGTGGTGGAAATGGCCATGGCACTGGTGCTGCTTATCGGCGCGGGGCTCATGATCCGCAGCCTCGCCGCGCTCTGGGGCGTCAATCCCGGCTTCGACCCGCACAATGTGCTCTCCTACAACATCTCTGTAACTTCCGATGCGGCGATCACTGCCGACCAACTTCGCGCTAAGTATCGCGAGACGCTGCGGCAATTTGAAAGCGTGCCCGGCGTGCAAGGAGTTTCCGTGATCGGCGGCGCGCTGCCCATGACCGGCGACTCTGAGGTGCCCTTCTGGGTGGAAGGCCAGCCCAAGCCCGCCAACGAAAACGAAATGCCCTTTGCCCTCTTCTACCTCGTAACGCCGGCTTATCAGCAAGTCATGCGCACTCCCCTGGAGCGCGGCCGCTTTTTCAATACGCGCGAAGACGAACACACGCCAGTTGTCGCGGTGATCGACGCAAGCTTTGCGCATAAATATTTTCCCGGCCAGGATCCCGTCGGCAAACATCTCAACGTCGGGCTGCTAGATATTCAGCCGGAAATCGTTGGTGTCGTTGGCCACGTCGAGCACTGGGGTCTCGGCTCGCGCGAGCACCAGAATTTGCAATCGCAAATCTATCTTCTGGTTTGGCAGGTGCCCGATCGCTTCTGGCCGCTCCTCGCCAACGGCTCGGGCTACGTCGTGAGAACCGTTGGCGCGCCGCCCGGCGTGGTCAGCGCCCTGCGCGCAGCCGAAGCAAAGGTGGACAGCAGCGCGGTGATCTACAACGTGCGTCCTATGCAGGAGATCGTCGCCAACTCCATCGCCAAGCAGCGCCTCGCTATGATTTTGCTGTCCGTGTTTTCCGGGCTCGCGTTAGTGCTCTCCGCGGTGGGAATCTACGGCGTAATCTCCTATCTGACCGGTCAGCGCACGCATGAGATCGGCATCCGCGTGGCGCTCGGGGCCTCCGCCTCGGACGTGTTGCGCATGATCGTCGGGGAAGGCATGCGCATCACGCTGATTGGCGTTAGCATCGGCGTCGCCGCCGCATTCGGCCTGACGCGCCTGATCACCAAAATCATCTATGGCGTCGGCGCGAACGATCCGCTCACATTTTTTGGCGTCACAATTCTGCTGACCGGCGTAGCACTGGTGGCCTGCTACATCCCGGCGCGCCGTGCCATGCGCGTCGACCCCATAGTCGCTCTCCGCTATGAATAGTGGGACGGCCAACTCTGCTCCACCGCATCGCGGCTGCTCTCAGGGCACAGTCAAGCATTCCGCAATGAGCGATATCTAAGAAGGCTATATCCGCTCAGCGAGCATTCTTCAGGCCGGTATAAAGACCCTGCGTTTTGAGGAAGGAAAGAGCACCGCGCAACTGCCGCTTGGCAAGTTACGCGGCGCTCAGGGGGTCTTGGCTGGTGGATAGTGGGTTCGCTGTGGATGTACTGCTGGTAGGAGCCTGCTTGCGGGGCGCTGGCGCGCACGTTACGCGCGGGATGGCCCCACAAATTTTCTTCGAATCTCGGTGGCGTTCTCATCTGCTTCCCAACATTCGCTGACAAAGTATGAGTGCAGGGCGCGTGCCAAATTCCGCGTCCGTATGCTGCTGATTTGCCTGAAATTGCAAAACGGCGGGCTACGCGCGTTGCTTCAACACGGAAAACTGTTCCTCTGCGGTACACTCAAAATTCAAATTAGGAAACAAGGGAAACTTATACAGGGGCCCCTGCCGAGGCATGTCCGAATTTCGCGGCTCTGGGACTCGCTTTCGCATCGCCTTTTAGATACCGGTACAAACTGGTTCGCCCAATGCCCAAAACCTGCGCGGCCCGCAGGCGATTTCCCTGGCACATATCGAGAACTCGATGGATGTGTATCTTGCGCATCTCCTCCAGAGACAAAGGACGCCACTCGTCGCCCTCCGCCGTGCGCGGGCCGCGGTGCTGCAGACCTTCCGGCAAATCCGCCAGGTCGATGAAATCTCCGCCGGTCGTGATGCAGGCGCTGGAGATCACGTTTTCCAGTTCGCGCACGTTCCCCGGCCAGGAATGCTGCAGCAGCACCGCTTGCGCGCGCCGCGTCAGCCCGGAAATGGTCTTTCCGTATGCTTCGTTGTACTTCCTGAGGAAAAATTGCACCAGCAGCGGAATGTCCTCCAGGCGCTCGGTCAGCGAAGGGAGGCGAATCTGGATGGAGCTCAACCGGTAATACAAATCCTCGCGGAAGCGCCCGGCCAGCACCTCCGCGCGTAGGTCGCGGTTGGTCGCCGCGATCAGCCGTACGTTGATCTGCCGCACTTCCGGGGAGCCTACGCGCTGGATTTCGCGGTTCTGGATAACCCGCAACAGTTTGGCCTGCATGGGCATCGAGGTTTCCCCCACCTCATCGAGAAACACCGTTCCATTGTTGGCGAACTCAAACAATCCCGGCCGCGTATCTGTCGCGCCGGTAAACGACCCGCGCATGTGCCCGAAGAGCTGGCTCTCGAGCAGGGTATCCACCAGCGCGGAGCAGTTGCACACCGCCAGCTTTTGCTGGCTCACCGGACTGATCTGGTGGATGGCCCGCGCCACGAGCTCTTTTCCCGTGCCCGTGGCTCCGATCAGCAAAACGTTGGTGTAGTGCCGCGCCACCTTGCGTGTGAAATCGAACACTTCCAGCATCGCCGGGCTTTTCCCCACGATGCCGTGGAACTCCAAATCCTTCAGCAACTGCTCTTCGAGCTCGCGCACCCGGCGCCGCTGGTTGTACAGCGCCGCCACATCATCCAGCGTACGCTTCAGCCGCGCGCGGTCGATCGGCTTGGGCAGAAAATCCGTCGCGCCACGGCGCACGGCATCCAACGCCGATTCCAGCGTGTACTCGCCGGTCATAATAATGACGTGGAGCCCCGGATCGATGCGCAGTGCCTGGTCCAGGAACTGGTACCCGTCCATTCCCGGCATGTGCACATCCGCCAGCACGAGCCGGCAGCGCCCGTACTGCACCAGTTTCAAAGCTTCTTCCGGGCTTGCGGTAGTGATGGACTCGTAGCCTATGTCCGCAACCAGCGCCGCCAGCATTTCCAGTTGTGCGGGATCATCGTCGAGAATGCACGGGGTCAGCGAGCTTTTCGTCGCCGCGTTTTCTAGAGCCTTGGGTTGGGCTTGGGCCACGTCAATTGCATCGCATCTTAGCTTCCACCTGACGCTGCCACGTTCTTACAGTTCTTCGGCGGAAACTGCTGCCACCCAATGCGCTAAGTCGTTGTTTTCAAAAGTGAACAAAGTTCGCAGAGTTATTCGGCAGAACTTATTGCCAGTTTTTTGGCGAATCCACGCGGTCCGGCCCTGCCGCCATTTCGGGCCTCTGTTCCATTTCGGCACTTCCCACGCCCCGAGGCGCTGCTTCTATCGGAACAGTTCCATCCGGCGCCCTGCCTGCGAAGACAGTGGTCGCAGCCGGAATTGCCGCAGACCTTCGTCCTTCCGTGCAACCAGCTCCGCTTCGTATGCCACGGGATGGGATCGGTCATTGCTGATCGGCTGGAGCAACCGCAGGAAGATGACAGCTCCATCGCTAAGCCCGCGGTTCAGCGTAACCTGCTTGCCGGACTCGTCGGTCCACTCCAATTCGGAGTTTTCCACAAAAAATGCCTTGCTGTCGTCCCAGCCCGAAACCTCTACGCGATACAGGTTGGTGGCGGGGTGTTCGGCGGTCAAAATCATTCCGTCCTCCACCTGCCTGTGGGTGCAGGCGAAATGCCAGGCCGTGGCTTGTAAGTGAAAGAAAAAACAATGCTTATCCGGTTGCGATGAACGGAAAAGTGTGTGGGGAAGGGACACCCAAGCTAAACTGTGCCCATCTGAACCACTCTCGAGTCTTCAGAAGTGACTGCGCAGAAGCAGGTTCGTGGCGAAATTCTCCACCGGACCGTAAAAGTACCGGAAAACCAGCAGGCCCACCAGCAGACCCAGCATTGCGAAGCTGTTGCCGCGCAACCAGTCCAGGTACCGCTGCGCCCGGCTCTCACTCATAAACAGCATGATCCCCGCGCTGCCATCGAGTGGTGGCACCGGAAGTAAATTGAACGTGCCCAACAGCAGGTTCAGCGAGAAAAATATGAATAGCGCCACCGTCACCAGGTTTGGCTGCCCGGTTTCCGGATTGGTATGCAGCCAACCCATACTGCGGCCCGCCCGCAAACCTACCACCGCCAGCAGCATCAGCGTGTAGTTCGCCGCTGGCCCGGCCAAAGCCATCAACGCCGCCCGGCGCGGGTGTCGGCGCTCCCACTGCGGATCAAACGGCGCACTGGCCCACCCGATCATGCCCCGCGTGAAGATAAACGACAGGATCGGGATCACCACCATGCCCCACGGCTCTCGCTGGATGTGCGGCACCGGATTCAACGTCACCTGCCGGCCCAATGCCGCGGTGTCGTCGCCGCCCAGCTTGGCCACCAGCCCGTGCGCCGCCTCGTGGCACGTGGTCGAAAACAGGAATGCCACATACCACACAAACCCGTACGCCAGCAGTTGCGGTGAAAATTCAGGCATGAATTAAAGCCTAGAGCTTACGCAAACCATTTGCAACCCCGCGCGTTCACGGACTCTATGCCGCCGCGCAACTACTCTTTTGTGTGCGGCGAGGAATTCTGATTATGTTCTTTTCCAATTTTCGACCGCCGCCTTTTCCGCGGCGCTCAACTTCCGAGACTCTCCTTTGTCCAAATCGCCAAGCTCCAACTTCCCGATCGCCACGCGCACCAGCCGCAAAACTTCAATGCCGAGGCTGTCCAGCATCCGCCGGATGTGCCGGTTCTTTCCCTCATGCAACACAATTTCCAACCATGAATTGCGTTCTCCGCGCCGCAATTCACGCACGTGCTCCACGCGGAGAAAATCGATCCCGTCGCGAACGCCGCGCCGCAAAGCCTGCAGCAGCACCTCATCGGCCAGCGCTGCAATCTGCACGTGATACGTTTTTGCAACGTGCCCCGCGGGATTAAGCACCCGCGCCGCCCATTCCGAATCGTTGGTCAGCAGCAGCAACCCTTCGCTGGCCTTGTCTAGCCGGCCCACCGGCGCCAGCCAGCCGCCGTCATCGCCAACATAGGCATATACCGTCTCTCGCCCCTTTTCATCAGACGCCGTGGTCACCACGCCTCGCGGCTTGTTCAGCATCCAATATGCTTTCTCCGCCGCGCGAATCTCCCGTCCATCCACCTCGATCTTGTCCTGCCCAAGGGTCACCGGCGCCTCCGCGTTCCGCCGCACCGCGCCATTCAATCGGACCCGCCCCGCCGCAATCAGCTCGGCCGCTTGCGCCCGCGAGCAGTACGCCAGCTTCGACATCGATCGCGCCAGCCCGACGCTTCGAACGTGCCCCGGCGCTTCCGGACGAGATTTGTAGTTTGCAGGGGGATGCGTTCGCCGCCGCATCTAGAAAGTATAAACGTAGCGGCGGCTTGCAGGCCGGCGCGAAGGCACACAAAGGCAAAAGACGCAAAGTCGCGGCGTCTAAAGCGGTAATCCCGTCAAACCTAGGGCCAGCGTACTTTCACGGGTGCACGAATAAAGATGCCAGTGGAGTGGAAAGGGGAAAAGGAAGAAGCGTTCGGAAGGGGAATCAGTAGAAGAAGAAGGAACGACGCGTCCCAGCCCTACCGCTTCGGTTCTCGAAGCGTACCACGTCGTCCCTCCCCCTTCGACTTCGCGGAACTTGTTAGCCCGCACTCGCATACTCTCAAACGCAAGCCGCCACATCCATACATCGAATCTTGTAATCGTTTTTGCGTTTTAATGTACCCTCCCCGCCCCTTCCCGAGCCCTCACGACCACCCACTCTGCTCAGCTACGCGTCTACGGTCGTTCGGTCCGGCATTGACTGTCCATCTGCCGTCACTTCGCGTCCTTTGGTTTGTCCGCTCATCTACTAGTTGCCCCCCAAAACTTGAGCTTCTTCCGGCCGCGTTGCGGGTCCGGAAGGGAGAAAGAGAGGAGCCGTGAGCGCAGCTACAGCAGCATTGGCCGTCCTATTGTTGTTCGGCGCGGGGCCCCGCACCGTTCCGCAAGAGCAAGACAACGAGTCGCAGCCGGTCGACCAAGTCGAAGTGAGCAAAGCCACCGGCACCGTCCAGAAAGTGGACACCCAGAAGCGCAAGCTCACCGTTCGCCTGGACGACGGCAAAACCAGAACCTACCGCGTGGACAAGAGCGTCAAGAACCTCGATCAGTTCCATCCCGGAGACCGCGTGCAGGTATGCTCCACAGAAGAAATCATCATGATGGCCGACAAGTCGAGTAACGGCTCCTCCGCCGTGGCCAAGTACGGCACCGTCGCGGTTACGCCCGAAGGCGAGCCTCCCGCCATCGTTAAGGTGGACACCACCGAGATAACTGGAAAAATTGTTTCCGTCGATCCGCAAAAGCGCAGCATCACCTTTGAGGATCCGCAAGGCAAGAAGCGTACCCTCAAGCTCAGCCAAAAAATCAAAAATCTTGATCAGTTCAAGCCCGGCGAGACGCTCAACATGGCGATTACCGACGAGACGGCCATCGAACTCGTAAAGTGATCTTGTGTTACTCGTGGGATGAGCGGCCTGACACATGGGTGACAGTTTGTATCGGACACATAGGTGACACTTCCTCCCCGAGGGGAGGAAGTGATGCCTTGGAAGGAGTGTTCGGTTATGGAGGAACGTCTTCGTTTTGTCGCCCGTTTG
>Ga0209117_1000058_pt1 | contig 90867 bp, 80 predicted proteins | sample BlaSpr_A8_OM2_M2_FD_187978 | JGI IMG/M metagenome (GOLD analysis project Ga0209117, IMG submission 187978) | Forest soil microbial communities from Thunder Bay, Ontario, Canada - Black Spruce, Ontario site 2_A8_OM2_M2 (SPAdes) (version 2) | ecosystem: Environmental > Terrestrial > Soil > Boreal... | reverse complement strand
ACCGAACACTCCTTCCAAGGCATCACTTCCTCCCCTCGGGGAGGAAGTGTCACCTATGTGTCCGGTACAAACTGTCACCCATGTGTCAGGCCGCTCAGAAGCAGACAAACGCAAACAGCAGAGGGGGATTCACCTCTCTGGCCTTTTCTCCATCGTCAGATTATCCAGCGAAGCGCCTGTACCACATTGAATTGACAAAACCTAGTGCATGTGATGCCATATGCTCCCGGCGTCTACCGCAAGGACGGCGCATAGCGGCGTCAACGCAAATCGAGCGGGACGGGCAGTGCAATCTATGCCCAAATCCGAAATCCTCGCCCGCAGTGTAGCCACTAATGAAACCGTACCCCTGGTGCGGCCCGATGGGGTCATCCTCTCCAGCTCGAGCTGTCCCTGGCGTGATTCATTCAAGGTAGAACATCATCGTAGGCCCGCGTACGAGCAGGAGGAGGTTATCCTGCCTCAGGCGAATGTTGTTTTTTTCAGTGACAGAATGAAAGAGCCATGCCCCGTGGAATGGCGCATCGCAGGCAGTTCACTTAAGCAAAAGTCTATACGGCCCGGTGAAATTGGCATCACGGCCAAAGATACTCCCATATGGGGCCGCTGCTTCGCACCTAGCGATATCCTCATTATTTCTTTCAGTCCTAACCTCCTCAATGCGGCGGTAGCCGATGCAGCATCGAGCGCAAAAGTGGAACTTCAGGCATTGCAACACACTCGAGACCGCAAGATTCGCGCCATTGGATCACTCCTGGAAACAGAGGTGAGAGCGGGTTGCCTGACCGGCCGCCTCTACGGTGAGTTCCTCGGCATGGCTTTAGCTGCACATGTGCTTCGCACATACGCCGTATTTCCGCCCAGAACTGTGGAGTACAGTGGTGGTTTGTCAATGTACCGGCTCCGCCACATCGTGGACTACATCCAGGCGAACTTGGCGGAAGATAATAGCCTTCAAGCGTTGGCAGACCTGGCCCAAGTCAGCCCTTTTCACTTTTGTCGGTCGTTCAAGCAGAGCACCGGCCTATCTCCACACCGGTACATCCTTCAGCTACGAATTGAAGAGGCCCAGCGCTTGCTCAAAAGAACCACGCTGGCCATTTCTGACGTTGCGAACCGCCTCGGTTTTTCTGACCAAAGCCATTTCACCATGGTCTTTCGCAAATTCGTTGGTACAACGCCGGCACGCTGGCGAGCAGAGGCGTGATTCGCATTCTTCGATGCACTCTTAGAACTCAAAAAGTCGCAATTTCCTGCTACCGAAAGCAAGAAATTCCTAAATCAGTTTCTATACTGCACTCACCGCTGCACGTGGTCTGACGGAGCGTGGGGGCGACTCTCTTGGACGACGGCACGGTGGTGCCGCCCGTGATCCCCCAGAAACGCGACCTCGACGCGATTATCGGCAAGGGCCGCAGACTGAAGCACGTTCTCGGCCAAGCCGAAACAGTGGCAATCACCGATTCGCCCGTGCTCATCCTGGGAGAAACCGGCACCGGCAAAGAGCTCATTGCGAGAGCGATTCATAAACTCAGTTCGCGCCGCGACCGGCCATTTGTCTCGGCCAACTGTGCTTCCATTCCCGCGGGACTCCTCGAAAGCGAATTATTCGGCCACGAGAAGGGTGCATTTACCAGCGCAGTTGCGCGTACCATCGGCCGTTTTGAGCTAGCTGACAAGGGAACTATTTTCCTCGATGAAGTGGGTGACATTCCGCTGGAGCTGCAATCTAAACTCCTGCGAGTTCTCCAGGAACGGGAAATCGAGAGACTTGGCAGCACCCAAACGTTGCACGTGGATTTTCGTCTTATAGCCGCCACGCACCGGAATCTAACTGAAATGGTTGCGGACAAGCGATTTCGCAGCGACTTGTATTACCGGCTGAATGTCTTTCCCATCCAACTTCCCGCCCTCCGCGATCGTCTGGAAGATGTTCACGATCTCGTATGGCATTTCGTTGCTCGCTACACTCGGCGAATGAATAAACGGATTGAAACCATTCGGGCCGAAGATATGAACGCGCTGGCCAACTATCATTGGCCGGGGAATGTACGAGAGTTGCAGAACGTTATTGAACGCTGCGTGATTTTGTCGTCCGGCACAGTTCTTGCTCATCCCATTCTTGGCCAGTCAAAACCTCCGGAGACGAACGATTCCCTCAAAGTTCGCACCCTCGCCGAAGTACAACACGATCACATTTTGCAAGCTTTGCGAGCCACAGATTGGGTTTTAGGCGGACCAGATGGCGCGGCGGTACGGCTTGGCGTCAAACGTACTACTTTACTCTATAAAATGAGGCGCCTCGGCCTCTCTCGCACCGAAAGCTGACGGATTACTTAGAGCCTTCCATTTGCCCACTCCGTAGCGGATTCGGAGAGCCGTTTATATCTACCAAGTAATTGATTGTAATTTCACAATTTCATTCCGAAAGGCCCATACAGCCGAATCAGCGCGGTGGCGTTGCACCCAGATAATTTCCGTACCCTACGACGACCGTGGACCCCACAAGGACCACGAGACTGAATGCCACCAGCCACTTGGTCCTAAGGCCTGCACCTTTCCACTCCTTCAGAGCAATCCCCCACAAGGTGCTGAAAATGATGATGCTGGCCATGTGCAGCGTCCAGCTTGAAAACTTGAACCTTCCCATTTGAGTCTCGCCCATGGTGTAAAAGAAAAACTGGAAGTACCACGTGGTTCCCGCCAACGCGGAGAAAAGATAATTCGGAAGCATTGGCGCCCGGAGTGTTTCCGCGCCAGTTCCCACAAGAACTGCGGTGGCAGCCATCTCCTCCCCAGGCGCATCGGGCGCTGTTTCAAGGATGTGCTCCTCGCCCCTGGACGGGACAATCCCTCGAATCTTGGATTGGAAGTACTGATCACCGGTTCGATTCCGCTTGTTCAAGATGAGACACCAGATAAAGTTTGTCGTGAAGCCACCCGCCAGCAACACGACCAGAACAGGAAGGCCTTGCCATAAAGTGGACGTGCGATGCTGAAGCGTGATGGCCTTGATGGGATCACCTGCCGCGAGTCCGTAAGCAAAGCAAGCGCTCATGACACCAGAGAACGTCGCCACGAGCAGGCCTTTCTTCAGATCGAACTCTTTGATAGACGCGCGCTTCTGTTCGTCTGACATTTCCCGCTCTTTGGAAACTCCAGCGGCACCGGCAAATGCAATGCCCAAGAGACAGACAACAACACCAGCCAGGATCACCATTCCAGAGCGGGTGCCGAGTACTTCCCGGCCAAACTCACCGCGGAAAATCGGCGGCATTAGGGTTCCGAACGCTGCGGTGTATCCCAGCGCGACGGCCATGCCGAGGGACATGCCGAGATAGCGCATGGTCAGCCCGAAAGTTAGACCACCGAGACCCCAAAGGACTCCAAAAATATAGGTCCAAAGAATGCTCCGCGCGGGAGCTTCGCGCAGCACCGCGAAAAGATCGCTGGTCATAGTTGACGCAAGGATCCATGGCGCGATAATCCAGCTGAAGAATCCGCCGACGAGCCAATAGGTTTCCCAAGCCCAGTGCTTCACACCGCGGTACGGAACATAGAAACTGCCCGATGCCAAACCTCCCAACCAGTGGAAGAAAACACCCAATGCGGGATTTGGAGTCACATTGTCCTCAACTTTGCGTCAGACATGGAAGACTTCTTCGAGCGGTGCCATGGCGCGGTCGGGTAAGGCGCCGTTCGCCTGAACAAACAAGTCCGCCATCTCGTGTTGCCAGCATTCATTGACTTCTCGTGTGGCCATGCCAGCGCGAGCACTCTCAAAGTTTTTGGTCTCGAGATATCCCACGAGAAGACCGTTCGGGCGGAGGAACAGTGAGTAGTTATTCCATCCCGTCTCCCGCAGCGTCTTCAACATTTCCGGCCAAACCGAACGGTGGCGTACTTTGTATTCTTCAAGCCTCTCCAGCTTCACCTGCAACACGAAACAAATCCGTTGCATAGATTCCCCTTTACTATCGTGCGCGGAGATTCCGAAGCAAGTTGCTAACTTTCTTCGTTCTTTAGCTATCGGAGAAAAGCATCTGGCAAACCCCCGTCCACGGGGATGACGTGGCCTGTCGTCCGCGCACTCTGGTCACCCGCTAACCAAACAATTGCTGCTGCACAGGCTTCGGGCGTGATGGGGCGGTTGGTCAGCGTTCGTTGTGCGTAAAAGTCAGCGAGTTTGTCTCTAAGCTGGTCGGTTGTTTCGGATTCCGAGAAGGCGATGGCGTATTTTTGAAGTGACTGCTGCACCCGATCACGTGGAAACATCGTGGAGCCGGCCACAACCGTTGCAGGAGCAATCCCGTTTACGCGCACGGTAGGTCCGAGTTTAATGGCTAGTTCGCGAATCAGGTGATTGAGCGCGGACTTGCTGGTGTCGTAGGCCTCGCTGCCCTTCTTTGAGACGATGGCATTCGCGGAGCTTGTGAGAACTAGGGAGGCAGGCAGATTCTGATCGCGAAAGACCCACTCTGTGGCGCGTGCGAGCAGATAGTTACCCGTAACGTTGACGAGAAAAGTCTTGGCCCACTGCGCTTCGGAGAGTTCACCATCATGACCCGGAACAGGATAGATAGCGGCCGTGTTCACCACGAGGTCGATTCCGCCAAATTCCAGAATTGTGTGGCGGACAGCCTTTGCTAGTGGCTCGGCGGAGCTCAAGTCCACACCGGTGGAGGTCATGAATTCTGCAGAGGAAAGTGCGGCGGCCTGTTCCGCTACTTTTTTTGCTCCGGCCTCGTCGAAATCCGCGACAACCAGGTGAGCACCTTTGCGCGCGAGGAGGAGAGCTACTTCGCGGCCGATCCCGCTCGCCCCTCCGATGATCAAACCGATTTTCCGGCTGAACTCCGCTTCCGGATGCATGCGTTGCAGCTTGGCTTCCTCGAGTGCCCAGTATTCGATGCGAAAAGCTTCGGATCGAGGAAGAGCCACGTAGTTGTGGAAGTGGGTGAAATGCTTTGACTGCTCGGGACGGCGCGCCTGGGGCAGCGGATGTGAAACCTCTTCATCTTCCAAGGCATTTGCGCCAGCCATAACGTGGATAGCGTTGATGAAGAATTCTGTTGTGATCCGCGCTTCTTTCTTATTCTTGCCAAAGCCGAAAAGGCCAACACCGGGAATGATGACCACCGACGGATTGGAATCGCGCAGCTTGGGTGAATCGCTGGTGGCCCAATCATCGTAGTATTTCTTGTAGGCTGCTCGATATTCGACGACTTGCGATTCGATGCTTGCCTTCAGCGCACGCGCGTTTTGTTTCGCAGGGTCCCAGAAGAGGAAAAGAGGGCAGACTCTGGTCCGCAGAAAATGATCCGGGCAACAGGTGCCGAGGGCGCTCAATTCTTTCGACCAGTTCGAGCCCGCGAAGGCAAGAGCGTCTTCGTGGTCCGTGTAGTGCGCCACCACGCGGCGGTTCGAAGACAGAGCTCCGCGCAACGAAGGCAAGATCTGAGCCGCCACTTCCCTCCGATTTTGAATAGCGGCGTGTTCGAGGCCACCGAAAAGTGTGCCCTTCCGGCGCTGGTGCGCCAGAATAAATTCACCCATCTGATCGATCGTGTGAATGCTGTTGAGATAACAGTCGCGCTGCGTGGCGCCCCATGTGAACAGACCATGCCCGCCCAGCAGAATGCCGTTGATCCCGGGGTTGTCCTTCACGGCCTTTTCGATGAGCAATGCCAATTCAAACCCGGGGCGCTGCCAAGGCACCCAGACGATCTTGCGGTCAAACTCTTTTTTGTACTCGGCCAGCTTCCGTTTACCGTTAGCACTCGCGGCTAACGCGATGGCCCAGTCCGGGTGTAGATGATCGACGTGAGGAAACGGAAGAAAGGCGTGAAGCGGAGTGTCAATCGATGCCGCGACACGATTCTCTCCGAAGGCCGAGAGAGGATAGTAGCGAACCATTTCATCTTCGCACTCTTCCCCGCGATAGAGCCCCTTGAGTTGTTCCAGCCGATCCAGGCAGAGCAACGCGAAGCCCGCTTCGGTGATTGACCCCAGGTCGCCTCCGCTGCCTTTCACGGCTAGCACACGTACCGGCTTCCCGGTGAATGGATCCGGAAGCTCCAGCTTCGAACTGGTATTACCGCCTCCGAAATTGGTGATGCGCAAGTCCGCTCCCAATAAGTTCGAGCGGTATTGCAAGAGAGCCAATTGGTTCCCAGCGATCTTCTCGGCCTGTTCAGGATTCCATAGGTCCTGGAGATGAACCGTTTTTATGATTTCAGGCATACACAGCCTCACAGTATTGCTCGAAGCGTTCCGCATGCCGATCCCACTTGTCGGTATCGAGCGGTTCGAAAATCTCGGCTGGATACGATCGATCAATAATATTGCGGACTTCCTCTAGTGACGTTGCACCGCCAGTCGCCAGGATTTGGACTGCGACGTTTCCAAGGGCTGTTGCTTCGGCCGGCCCGGCCAATACTTTTCTGCCCGTGGCATCAGCGGTCATTTGATTGAGCATTCGATTTTTCGATCCCCCGCCAATTACGCGGATTTGTGCGATTCGCCTTCCGATCAGCTGTTCGAGATTATGGAGTACGAAGCGATATTTGAAAGCCAGACTCTCAAGGATTGTACGGACGTAGCCACCCGGACTCTTCGGGGAGGGCTGATGAGTTCTCGCACAGAATTGATCGATCGCGGCAGGCATGTCGGCTGGGCGTAAGAAAGACGCATGGTCAGGATCCACGAGACAGCGAAAGGGATCCGCGCGCTCTGCAAGCTCCATCAGTTCGAAGTGATCGTAGCTTTGTCCTTCCGCAGTCCAGGATTGACGGCAGCATTGCAGCATCCACAGTCCCATCACGTTTTTGAGGAGCCGCGTGGTTCCGTTGACGCCACCTTCATTGGTGAAGTTGAGGCGCAGGGCTTCCGGGGAAACGACGGGAGCATCCAATTCCGTTCCCAACAATGACCAAGTTCCCGAACTGAGAAATGCGGTACCTTCGCGGGCGGAAATTGCGGCTACAGCGGAGCCTGTGTCATGGGTCGCCGGAGCAATAACCGGAGTCCCAGACAGAGCAGAATTCCGGGAAATATCCGGCAGCAGCGTCCCAATTTGTGTGCCGGGCTCCACAATTTTCGTCAGCAAATGGGTGGGCAGCTCGAGGCGCCTTATCAATTCGGTGGCCCACGTGCGCGTCGCAGGATTCACCAACTGGGTTGTCGTGGCATTTGTGAACTCACATAGAGCGTTTCCAGTCAGCCAGTAGTGGAACAGATCTGGTATCATGACGAGCCGTTCGGCCGTCTTCAGCAGTGCGGGAGTGTCTCGCATAGCCGCGTAGAGCTGGTAGAGAGTGTTGATGGGCATAAACTGGATGCCGGTCGCCCAGTAGATCTCCTCCTTTGCGACTTTGCGAAAAACGTCTTGCACCACTCCGTTCGTACGTGCGTCGCGATAGTGATAAGGATTCTGAAGAAGGTCGCCGCGCTCGCCAAGGAGAGCGTAATCGACGCCCCAGGCGTCCACTCCGATTCCCGCCAATTCCATTTCTTCCAGGCCGTGCAGAGCTTTGCGAACTTCCCACCAGAGCCGGGTCACGTCCCAATGCAAACTCCCGCCATACTCCACTGGCTCGTTTTTGAACCGATGGATTTCTTCCGTGGTCAGCACTCCGGAAGTAAGACGAGCAAGAATAGCTCTGCCACTCTCCGCCCCAAAATCGAGAGCCAAATAAGGTTTTGAGGGACCGGTGTTAGGCATAAGAAGTTAGACTCTGCGAATTCCTGGCTGAGCGCTGTTTCGTGATGCGTTCCAGATAGCCACTGTGCTGGAAGGCGTCCATGGGATCCTTCGGGAGCCCTTTAGATTCCCGCCATTCCTGAATTACGGGTCGCACATCGGTGGCGAAGGCGTCCTGCAACAAGGATTCAGCTCGGACCAAGTCACATTTTTCTTGCGCATCGCTAAGCTCGCGGTAGTCGATGAGCGCTGCCTTGGAGAAAAGCTCCTGGGCCATGGTCACAGTTTGAATCATGGCCTCAATCTTCCCCTTGAGGTTATGGCTCTGGTCGATCATGTAAGCGATGTCCGGCTGTTTGCCGCTCTCCCATTCGAAGAAGAGAATCTCGTGGAAAATGCGAAAGACCTGATACGGGTCAATCGATCCGAGAGTCAAATCATCATCGGCGTAACGGCGATCGTTAAAGTGGAAACCGCCGAGCATGCCCTCGGACAGAAGCCAGGCGACGATCTGCTCGATGTTCTGGGCCGCGTAATGATGACCGGTATCGACCAAAACTTTCGCTTGCGGACCAGCGAAACGCGCGAAATGAAGTGCCATACCCCAGTCTGCGATGTCCGTGTGATAGAAAGCGGGCTCGAAGGGCTTGTATTCGACAAGCAGGCGTTGACCCGTCGCGAGCTCGCCATGAGAAGCACGCAAACACTGTTCAAACCATTTCTTACGCTGACGCATGTTCGCGGTGCCCGGGTAGTTGGAACCGTCGGCGAACCACAAAGAGATATCGCGAGACCGCAGGCGGCGAGCGATTTCGATGCCGTCCTTGACGTGCTGGAGGGCGCGCTTCCTGACGGCTGCGTTTGGATTGCCGAAAGAGCCGTACTTATACTCCTGATCCTGGAAAAGGTTCGGGTTGATGGATCCGGCTTGCACTCCAAAACGCTCCGAGAGTTTCTTGATATCGTCAGTGCTGTTCATTCCATCCGGAAAGTCCCACAAGACATGAAGGGCGATGGTGGGACAAACTCCGGTGAGGAGGTGCACTTGCCCGGCATCACTGAACTTTTCCTCCGTAGTTGTGGCCGCAGCAGCTTGAATAAATTTCCCGAAGCGAGTCCCGGTATTGGCGAAGCCCCAAGAAGGTATCTCGATGCGAAAGTGAGTTAAGGCCCGAAGGATTCTCTCGGACTTGGGTGTGTTCATGGGAAGCCCTCGACTCGAAGAGGGTACACATCCACCCAGCCCGAGGTCACGCGGTTTTTGCCGGACGGTACAAGTTTTGCTTTGCGAAATGATAACCTACGGCGAGGCTGTACCCTTAAAATAGCGAACGTCTACGGTGCAAGTCTCAGGCAACCTTGGTGGCCTGACCTCAGTTTCCGGGAGGCAAAAGTGAAGCTACGGGCGTTTTGTTTTCTGGGGCTTTTGCTTGCAGCGGTTACGGGTTCGGCTTCTGCTCGCCCCTTCTATCTTCGTTGTGAGTACCTCGAAAACCCTCTTGGAATCGACAAGGCTTTTCCTCAATTGTCATGGCAAAGCGACAACACCGAACGAAACTGGGAGCAAGCCGCATATCAAATCCTGGTAGCAAGCAGTTTGGAGCAACTGCGCAGCGGCAAAGCCGATGTGTGGGACAGCGGAAAAATAAACTCCAGCGAGTCCGTTGGGATCGCTTACGCGGGTTCCAAGCTGGAATCTCGTCACCGCTATTACTGGAAAGTGCGCGTGTGGGACACACGAGGCCAGCTTTCTGAATCGTTGGAGACGGCGTGGTGGGAAATGGGTTTGCTCATTCCAGCGGACTGGAGAGCACGGTGGATCAGTTGGAAGAATCCAGAAGCGGATCCCGACCGGGCCGGAGTCCGGTGGATTTGGGTTGCGGGGCAAGATGCTTTGAAAGTTGCACCCAAGACCACGGCGGTCTTTCGCGTAGTGGTGAACATTTCGCAAAAACCTCGTGAGGCAGCTTTATTTGTTGCGGTGCGCGGAAACTACATTGCCAGGGTAAATAGTCGCGAAGTCGCGAGAAAGCGTGAGTGGGGTGCTTTCAACCGCCAGGACATTACAGACGCCCTTATTGTGGGCGAAAACAGGATCGAGGTAAGCGTGACCGCCGGCACTCCATCGCCTTTTGGCCCTTCTGCGGGGGCCAAGACGCTGCCCGCTGCCCTGGGAGCCCTGGTGAAAATCTCCCGCTTTGACGGCCCCGTTCAGCGTTTTACGACCAATGAACACTGGGAAGGAAAGCTCGAATCGCAATCAAGATGGCAGCCTTCACAGGTAATCGGCGACCTAGCTGACAAGCAATTGGGCGACCCTGGGCCAATGCCGCAACCTGCTGCGCAGTTGCGGCGAGAGTTTGCACTGTCTGACAGAGTCCGGAGTGCGAGGCTGTATGTCACCGCGCTCGGCAGCTATCGCGCGTATCTCAACGGAAGGCGCGTGGGGGCGGACGTACTGACGCCGGAATTTACCGATTATCGTAAGCGAGTTTTGTATCAGACCTATGATGTGACGACTTTGTTGGTGAAGGGCAAGAACGCCATCGGTGCCACGCTGGCGGACGGATGGTATGGAAGTGGTCTTACCTGGGTTGGGATGCATTTCTTTCCGCCGCCCAATCGGTTTCTTGCGCAGTTGGAAATCGAGTATTCCGACGGTCGGCGCGAAACCATCGTAACGGATCGATCGTGGAAAGGCGCGGTGTCGCCCGTGGTTCGCTCAGAAATCTACTCCGGAGAAGCTTACGACGCGCGTTTGGAAGAGAAGGGCTGGGAAAATACAGGTTTCGATGATTCGCGCTGGACTTCTGTAACTGTCGCCGACGCCCCGGCAATTTCAGTTTCCAGCGAGATGACTCTTCCGGCGCAGGTCGTCAGCACTCTGGAGCCCGAACGTGTTTCTCAGCCTGAGAAGGGAACATATGTATTCGACATGGGCCAGAACATGGTGGGCTGGGTATCCCTGAAAGTTAAGGGCGCGCCGGGCACGAGAGTCCGCCTGCGGTTCGCGGAAATCCTGAACCCGGATGGCACCATTTACACCGAAAATCTCCGGAACGCGGATGCCACAGACCTTTATGTTCTGAAAGGGGGAGAAGAAGAGCGATTCACTCCACAGTTCACTTTTCACGGATTTCGTTACGTGGAGGTCACCGGATATCCCGGCACGCCGAGTGCGGATGCTCTTATCGGCGAAGTCGTCAGTAGCATTCGCGGAGAGGCTGTCGGAAAGCTCACGACCTCGAGCAAACTAATCAACAAAATGTGGTCCATCGGAATCTGGGGGCAACGCGGAAATTTTCTAAGCATCCCGACCGATTGCCCGCAAAGGGATGAGCGCCTCGGTTGGATGGGAGATGCCGGGGTTTTCTGGCGGACGGGCAGCTACAATTTTGACATTGCCGCGTTCTCACAGAAGTTTGTGCAAGACATCGTGGATGCACAAACACCGCAAGGCGCATTCACTAACGTTTCTCCCAACACCCTCCCCTTTGGCGGATCAGAATCGGAGGTGACGGCCGCACAGAGAGAGAGCATGGTGGGCGCTCCTGGCTGGGGCGATGCCGGCGTTATCGTTCCGTGGACGACCTGGGTGCAGTACGGCAACACGGACATCATCGAAAGAAACTGGGACGCCATGCAGCGCTGGATGGAGTTCATCCAAAGCCGCAATCCGGATTCCCTCAGAAAAAAAGGAGTCGGCCCCAATTTTGCGGATTGGCTTGCGCCGGACGAGCACACCGACAAGGACCTCTTGGCCACCGCATATTGGGCGTTGATCGCAAACATGATGTCCGATATGGCGCACGCTGCCGGCAAGGAGGCGGACGCAAAACGCTACACCGAACTGCTAGGCAACATTCGCACTGCTTTCCAGAAGGCGTACCTCAAGGAAAACGGAGAGGTTGGCACCGGGACGCAAACTTCCTATGTTATGGCCCTTTACACGGAGATGGCGCCAAGAAATCTCGAACCCCTCCTTGTCGACAGACTCGTCAAAGATATTGAATCTTGGAATTGGCATCTTTCGACAGGATTTCTGGGGACGCCCTTCTTGCTCTTTACTCTGGCGGACCACGGACGCACCGATGTGGCTTACCGCTTGTTGCTGAACGACACGTATCCATCGTGGGGATACATGCTTTCGAAAGGCGCGACTACGTGGTGGGAACGTTGGAACGGTGACTCGGGTGATCCGGCCATGAACTCGTACAACCATTACGCGTTCGGTACGGTCATTGCATGGGTCTACCGCTATATGGCCGGGATTGATACGTCTCTCAGTTCACCGGGGTTCAAGAAAATTGTCATTCGTCCGCATCTCGATCGTCGCATCGCCTTCGCGAGAGGCGAATACGACTCGATTTATGGAAAAATTGTCACCGATTGGAAAGCAACTGCGGGGGGACCGTTTAGGCTTAGCGTGACAATTCCTGCCAATACCACGGCGGAGGTCTTTTTGCCGGCAGCCGCGCGCGCGCAAGTCACGGAACGCGGCAAAATGGTGGAGACGCGACGAGAAGGAGAGTCATTGGTGGTCTCCGTTGGTTCAGGTTCCTATGACTTTGAGGTGCAATGACCCTATTGGAAGCCGCTTCGAACCCGTCGCGCTTTTTGCCTCGGCGTATGGCTAACCACAGTTAAGTATCGAGCGGCGAACAGTCCTGTCTATCCGGGCTCGAAGGAGAACGAGCTCTACCATTCGTTCCCCATCGCGCGAACAAGTGATAGCATGCAACGTTTTTGTGCGACGCCCCGGAGGTAAGTGTGAAAAGATCTCGCCAAGCTTTCGCTTTATTGTTCGCCGTTTCTCTTATCTTTGTCGCGGCGGTGGCCGACGCCCAGCAGATCGATCCAAAAACTTACGGCGGGATGAAGTGGCGACTCATCGGACCGTTCCGCGGAGGCCGGGCGATCACGGTTGCGGGCGTGCCTTCTCAGCCAAACACGTACTACTTCGGTGCAGTGGCTGGCGGTGTTTGGAAAACCTTGGACGGCGGCAACACCTGGGATCCACTGTTCGACAAGCAACCCGTCTCCTCGATCGGCGCGGTGGCCGTTTCCGATTCTGATCCCAACGTGATCTACGCAGGCACCGGCGAAGCCTGCATCCGCGGCAACATTTCTCATGGCGATGGGGTCTACAAATCCACGGACGCGGGCAAGACGTGGACTAACATCGGCTTGCGCGACACGCGCCATATTGGCGCGCTAGTCGTTCATCCTACGAATCCAGACGTCGTTTACGTTGCCGCTCTCGGTCACACCTACGGCCCCAACAGCGAGCGCGGCGTTTTTCGGACGCGTGACGGCGGCAAGAGCTGGGAGAAAGTCTTGTACCTGGACGACCGCACCGGCGCCATTGAGATCGTCTTCGACCCGAAAAATCCGCACGTGCTGTTTGCAGCGATGTGGGAAGGCTGGCGAACACCATGGACGCTCAACAGCGGCGGCGCGAAGGACGGGCTTTACCGCTCTTCGGACGACGGCACAACCTGGAAGCGCATTGAGGGCAACGGTATGCCAGAAGGTCTGCTCGGCCGCATCGGCGTCGCGGTTTCCGGGGCTGATTCGAACGTTGTCTACGCTCTCATCGAAGCCAAGGGGGGTGGATTATATCGCTCGGATGACGCCGGCGAGCACTGGTCGCTCGCCAATGAGGACCATCGTTTCCGCCAGCGCGCTTGGTATTTCACCCACGTCTGGGCCGATCCCAAACACGCGGATACCGTGTATATTGCGAACACGGGGCTCTTCCGCTCGACCGACGGCGGCAAAACGTTCCAGCGCCTTCCCGCTCCGCATGGCGACCACCACGCTCTGTGGATCGATCCCAACGATCCTTCCCGCATGATCAACGGCAATGACGGCGGCGCCACCATCAGTGTTGACGGCAGCAAGAATTGGACTACGCAAAACAACCAGCCCACCGCGCAGTTCTATCATGTTGCCGCCGACAACGATTTCCTCTACCGCGTCTACGGCTCGCAGCAGGACAACTCCTCTGTCGGCATCCCCACCCGCACCGATCACGGCTACATCGATCGCGGCGATTGGACCGCCGTCGGCGGGGGCGAAAGCGGTTACGTCGTCCCTGACCCGCGCGACTCGAACATCGTCTATGCCGACGACGAAGGTCCTTTTTTGACGCGCTTTGATCGCCGCACCGGCCAGGTTCAGAGCATTCAACAATGGCCGGAGGACATCAGCGGCCACGCCGCCGTCACGCAGAAATACCGCTATACCTGGACGATGCCCATCGTCATCTCATCGCACATTCCGGACGTGATCTATCACACGTCGCAGTTCGTCTTCCGGTCCACGGATGCCGGCCATAGTTGGAAGGAAATCAGCCCCGACCTCACTCGCAACGACAAATCCAAGCAGCAAGATTCCGGGGGGCCAATCACCAAGGACCAGTACAGCGTCGAATATTATGATGTTATCTTCGCTCTCGCCGAGTCGCCGAAACAGGAAGGTGTCCTGTGGGCGGGAACCGACGACGGCCTTATTCAACTTACCCGGGACGGCGGCAAGAACTGGTCCAACGTCACACCCAAAGAAATCCCCGAGTGGGCCGCGGTCAGCCTCATCGAAGCGTCGCCGTTCGACACCGCCACTGCTTATGCCGCAGTGGACGCGCACAAGCTGGACAACTTTCATCCGTACATCTTCAAAACGTCTGACTTCGGCAAAACGTGGACCAATATCATCGGGGGTCTACCTGACAATTCCTATGTCCATGCCGTCCGCGAAGATCCCGCGAAAAAAGGCCTGCTATATGTCGGCACCGAGACGGGTGTCTGGGTTTCCTTCGATGATGGGTCTCATTGGCAGCCGCTTCAGCTCAATCTGCCCACGACTCCGATACACGACCTCATCATTCACAACGATGATCTCGTCGTCGCCACGCACGGCCGCTCGTTTTGGGTGCTCGATCGCATTGCGCCCCTTCGCCAGCTCACCGCCGCTGTCGCAAGCGAGCCCGCGCATCTGTTCACTCCCGGCACGGCAACGCGGACGCGCATCGGCCACATGCAGCCGCGCCGCTATCCTATCGGCGAAAATCCACTCGAAGGGGCCTACATCTATTACTGGCTGAAAGAAGTGCCCAAAGAGCCAGCCAAACTCGAGTTTTTGGATGGACAAGGCAAAGTTATTCGCAGATTCACCAGCGAAGTTAAGAGGAAAGAGGAAGACAAGGAAGAGTTCGACCGTGATCCAGAAGTCGAACACATTCCCGCTGAAGCTGGGCTGAACCGTTTCGTCTGGGACCTTCGCTACGAACCGCCAGCAAAGATTCCAGCCGCCATTTACGATAACGGCCAGCCCGCCGGCCCGCTGGTTCTTCCCGGCGGCTTCCAAATCCGCCTGGCCGTTGCCGGCAAATCCTACCTGGCTCCCATCGAAATCAAGATGGATCCTCGAGTGAAAACTTCCAGCGATGATTTGCGCGCGCAATTCGATCTGCTGTTGAAGCTCCGCGATCGCGAGGACGAAATGAACAAAGCCATCCTCGGGATTCGCGATCTGCGCAATCAGTTGCAATCGCTCGAGAAGCGCCTGGGCGCCAGAGAGGAAACCAAAAACGTCGTAAGTAGCGGGGTGGAGCTCCGCAAGAAAATCGCCGCGATCGAAGAAGAACTGATTCAGGTGAAAGCCACCGCCCAGGAAGACGAGGCGAACTACCCGACAAAGCTCAACAGCAAGTTGGGTTACCTCACCGGCGTTGTGGATAGCGCCGATGCCGCTCCAACGGAAGCCGAACTCGCTGTCTTCGCCGAGCTGGACAAGCAGCTAGAAACACAGCTAGTAAGATGGCGTGAAGTTCTGTCGAAAGACCTGTCGGCGCTAAACGAGTCGATGCGCAAATCAAACGTGCCGTCGGTCGCGCCCGCCGCAACCAAAGCTGATTAGACTGCTCTGCGGGTCATCCCCTGCGGATAGATACTAGTTTCCTGATCGCATTGAAACTATAAGCGGATAAGTGGCGCGCCTGGAGGGGTTCGAACCCCCGACCCTTAGCTCCGGAGGCTAATGCTCTATCCATCTGAGCTACAGGCGCGCGGTTGGCTCCCTGATGGAAGCGAGGAAGGAGACCGCACTTCCCTGCCGTGATTCTATCGCTGATTGGGTGCTGGCGCTAGTCAACGCTAGCCTTTGGTGTGGTCCTTAATTTGTCTGGCTAGCTTTTCAATTTCTTCAGCCTTTTTCAGCATGGCCAGGGAAAGAACTGTGGTGGAATCGGTCTTTTCCACCTCAGCCTTAAGCTGGGCCGCGAGGTCGTAAAGTTTCTCGACATCCTTCTTTAGGCTTTTCTGGCGCTCTTCGAGCATGGCCTTGCTGCTGGCGGCGGGAAAACTCGCTGAGTTCGCATTGTTCGAGGCGTCATCGGAACCGTCGGGGTGGCGCTTGCCACGCGACTCGGTTTGCGCCGCGGAGCCATGAAAGCGCACCAGAATGCCAGCCAAAGTGGCGAACGACATTATGAGCAAACGACGTCTCGAAGATTGCATGGTTCCTCCCGCCAAGGAATCGCGCAGGCGCACTTGCCGCGCAACCCTGAGTGATATACTTTCCCTCCCATAGAACATGATGTCCAGCCCCCTCACCCATTTCTTTGACTTCACGATACCCAACGCGCTGCATCTTGCGGGGATTCTTGTTCTGGCTCTGATTTGCATCCGATTACTACGGGCCGCAACGAACAAACTGGTTAAACCGGCCGCTGCGCAAACGAAGGGGGCGCAACAGCGAGAACAGCAGACGCGAGCGTTGGCGGAAAAGGTCTACGGCACAGGAAGCCAAATCATCTGGATTGTGGCGACGCTGGCGGCCCTTCCCGAATTCGGGATCAGCGCGCTGCCCGGAGTGGTGATTGCGGGCGCAGCAATATTGGGCCTCAGCATTGGAGCGCGGGACACGGTGCGCGACGCTATCGCGGGCCTTCACATCGTGATGGAAGATCAGTTTGTCACCGGCGACACGATTCAAGCCGGGGATACCGTGGGTCGCGTGGAGCAACTGACGCTGCGACGGACCGTTGTGCGAGACGGACGCGGCGCGCTAGTGTCCCTTTCGAACGGCGAGATGCGGACGGTTAGCAATCTGAGCCGAGACTGGTCGCAGGCGTTCGTGGATATCAGCGTTGCCGCAGGCATGCCGCTGGAAAGGACACTGCAAGCCCTGGAAAGCGCGGCGGCGAAGCTGCGCAGTGACGCGGCGTGGTCGCAGGCGCTGGTCGACGGGCCACGCATCCTGGGCGTGCAAGGATACGATCACACGGGGGCGACGCTGCGTTTGCAGGTGCGCACCGCGCCGACGCGGCAGGAAGAGGTGTGCCGCGAACTGCGGCGGCGCATTCAGATGGAATTTCAGCAGCAAGGCATTGCGGTAGCAAGCGGAGGGCCAGCCGGAGGGGCAGGGCCGGCGCTCACTTGAGAGAGCGATAGGCCGGCGAGCTGACGGGAGGAGGACAACATGGCGCAAGTGAGCTATGAGGAAGTCAACCTAATGTTGCGTCTCTATGACATGAGGCGGGAGCCACGACTGCGGCAAGCGCGCGCGTGGTTCGTGGAAAATTTCCATCCTACGTCAGTGGAAGAAATGATGGAGAAGTATCCGCAGGGAAGCGAAGAGAACACATTCATTCGGATGGTGATCAGTTATTGGGATATGGTGGCGAGCATCGTGAACCGCGGGCTGATCAATGACGAGCTGTTTTTCGAGAGCAACGGAGAGATCTGGGTGGTGTGGGACCGCATGCGCACCATCGTGCCGATCTGGCGGGCAGCGTTCAAGAATCCGCGGTTGTTTGCGAACATTGAAGAGACCTACAAGCGGCTGGAAACGTGGCGGGAGAAGCACGCGCCTGGCTCCGGCGCAGCAATGCGCAACATGATGGCGCAGATTTTGTCCAAGCCCAAGGGCGGCTGACGCGCAACGGAGGTCAGCGGAAACGCTCGACGGCCGGCTGGGGCGCGGGCACAAGTTCGCGCCGCTCCCCCTCAGGCCTGGCCAGCATGACATGATTGCGCCCGGCGGTCTTCGCGGCGTAGAGCGCAGCGTCTACTTCGCGCAGGAGTTCATCCGCCGGGCGATGCCCCCAATCAGAGCTCAGAAGCCCTCCCAAACTCATGGTGATTGCCAACGGACCAGCGTCGGTCTGAGCAGGCCGCGTGCAAATGGCCTTGCGAATTTCTTCGGCGCGGGCCACAGCAGAATCCTGCCGGCAATTGTTCAGCACGACGAGAAATTCTTCGCCGCCGTAGCGCCCGACGAAATCATAGGAACGCACGGAAAGAAGCAGCCGGCGAGCCACTTCCCGCAAGACCTGGTCTCCCACCAAATGACCGTGCGTATCGTTGATGCTTTTGAAATGATCGAGGTCGCCGAGCAATACGACGGTGCAGCCGTGTTCGCGCTGCGAGCGCGCCAGCTCGCGGCCCAACAGATCCATGATCACGCCGCGATTCCACAGAGAGGTCAGCGGGTCATGCGTGGCTTTGAAGCGCATCTGCTCGCGAGCTTCCACCAGGCGATCCTCGAGGTGCAGGATGCGCTCGCCGGTTCGCAGACGCGCTTTCAGCTCCTCGGCGTTGAAAGGCTTGACCAGGTAATCATCGGCGCCGGATTCCAGCCCCGCGACGACGTCTTCCTTGGATTCGCGCGAGGTGAGCAGGATCATATAGACGTAGCTGTGGTCGCGTCCTTTGCGTACTTCGCGGCAAACCGCGGGTCCATCGAGCTCGGGCATCATCCAGTCCAGCAAGGCCAAGCGCGGAGCATCCAGCGCGCTCAAGCTCTCGACTGCTTGCCGTCCATTTGCCACCGCAGTCACCTCATAGTCGGCGCGCTCCAGCGTTTTCTCCAGCAGCCGGCGGGACAGCGCGTCGTCATCGGCGATCAGTATCCTCACGGGCGGGCCTCGGCCATGTAACTCTCCATTTCTGGGAGCAGGCCTTGCACGTCTTGTTCAAAGGCGGCAAGAGCGTCGCGCATGGGAGGGATTTGTTCCGCGCGAGCAAGCTGTTCCAGACGGGCAGCGGAAGTCGCTGCCTTGGTCACCGCCAGATTGGAGAGCATGCCTTTAAGCATGTGACTGACGCCGGCCACTTGGGTAGCGTCGTTGCGGGCCACAGCGTTCTGGAGCGCCTGGAGGTGGCCGGGAAATTCGCGCTTGAAAATGGATAACAGGTCACACAACAGCTCGCGGTCGTTATCGACGCGCGCGAGCAGTTCGTGCAGATTGACGCTGGCAGCCTCGGAGGAATGGATGGCTTTGTTCATATTGCTGTCCTCTTGATTGATTGTGATATGAGTTAAGCGGTCGATTTCAGCGCGCAAAATACTGCTTTGAATCGGTTTCGACACGTAGCCGTCCATGCCCGCGTCCAGGAATTTGTCCGCGTCTCCAGCCATGGCGTGCGCGGTCATGGCGATAATGGGCATGCGTCTGGGTTGACCCTTTTCCCACTCGCGAATCGCGCGCGTCGCGTCAATGCCGCTGAGCACCGGCATCTGAATGTCCATCAAGATGAGATCGAATTGTTTCGAGCGCACGGTATCCACAGCTATTTGGCCGTTCACAGCGAGCGTCACTTCGTGACCCATTTTCTCAAGCGTACGAATGCCGAGTTTCTGGTTTATGGCGTTGTCCTCGACGAGCAGCAGCGAAAGGCGCTGGGTGTCGCGCGGCGACGATTCAGGAGCAGGCTGCGGAATGGGATGCGCCGCGCCGCCAAGCGCCTGGCGGATTGCTTCCAGGAGTGCCGCGCGCCGCAGCGGCTTCGGGAGTTGCCGGAAGATGCCGATCTTTTTGGCGCGCTCGGCGTCGGCAGCGGTCGGCGAGGACGACAGAATAAGTATGGCTGGTCCGTCCTGGGGCACAGCTCGGCGGAGGCGCTCGGCGGCTTCGTAGCCGTCCATTCCCGGCATGTTGCGGTCCAGCAGCACCAACGCAAACTGCTTGCCTTGAGTGACGCTGTCGGCGAACGCCGCGAGGGCTTCGAAGCCATCGGAAGTGGGGACCGGCTCCATTCCCCATTTTGCCAGCAGCCCCGCCAAGAGCTCGCGGCTGACCTGATTGTCGTCCACGACCAGCACTCGTTTGCCGTGAAGATCCGGATGAAGTAGCTCGGTGGCCGTCGCGCGGTCACCCGCTGCGGGCGCAAAGCGCGCCGTAAAAAAGAACTCGCTGCCCTTCCCTACCGTACTATTAAGCCCCATTTCCCCGCCCATCAGTTTCACCAGGCGCGCGGAAATGGAAAGCCCCAGACCCGTGCCGCCAAATTCCCGCGTCGTGGAGGAGTCTGCTTGGGAAAAAGCCTCGAAGATTTGCCTGTGCTTTTCCGGCGGAATGCCGATGCCGGTGTCCGACACTGAGAAACGAATCGAAACTTCGCCGCTCGGCGAATCCAACCGCAGGGCTTTCACGCTAACGTGCCCGTCCCTTGTAAATTTAATGGCGTTCCCGGCAAGATTCATCAGGATTTGACGCAGCCGCGTGGAGTCGCCGCTGACTAGCTCAGGGATATCTCCCTCAATCGACCAGGTGAGCTCGAGACCCTTTTGCTGCGCGCGCAGAGCAAGCGGGTGCAGGGCATCTTCGATGGAGTCCAGCAAAGAGAACGGGACGCATTCGAGGTCCAACCGGCCTGCTTCAATTTTGGAAAAATCCAAAATGTCGTTGATGATCCCCAGCAGGGAGTCTGCGGAGGATTTGACCATGCCGAGGTACTCACGCTGCTCTGCAGTAAGGTCCGTGTCCAGTGCGAGTTCGGTCATACCGATGATGCCGTTCATCGGCGTGCGAATTTCATGGCTCATATTCGCCAGGAAATCGCTCTTGGTCTTGCTGGCAGCCTCGGCGACCTCCTTGGCCTCCCGCAGCCGCTCCGCCGCCTGGTATTTTTCCGTCACGTCCTGCACGACTCCGATGTAACCGCGCGAAGAGTCGCCGGAGGCGGAAATGGCGCGCGCAATCACGTCCACGCGAACGACTCTGCCGGACTTGGAAACGTAGCGATAGCCCCACTCAAAAAGCTTGCCGGCGGTTGTGGCGGCAGTCCATTCTTTGTGCACGCGTTCGCGCTCGTCCGGGTGCACGGCCGCGTACCAGCCCTGGCCCATGGCCTCGGCGGCTGTCATTCCGGTCATCTCCATCCAGTGCTCGTTGACATACAGACAGTTGCCGTGCCCATCGTCCATGAAGATGCCCACCGGGGCGGCGGCACTGAGCGTGCGGAATAGCTCCTCGCTTTCCTTTAGGGCGCGTTCGGCCTTAATTCGGTGACTGATGTCGCTGTACAGACCGAACTGCCCGCGCAACGTGCCGTCCATCATGAAAGGCACGCCAAAGGCCTCGACATCGATCAAGTGTCCATCCCTGTGCCGGCGTTGCACGATGGCATGCAGCGCTTTGCCGTCCAGCACCTGCCGTGTCAGCAAGTCCGCGGCCTGGCGCAGATCTCCCGGAGCCACCACCTCGTCGATGGACTTGTTAAGCAGCTCCTCGTGTTGATAGCCGAATAGGTCGCGAAAGGCGCGGTTGCTTAGCTCAATTTTTTTCTCGGCATTTTCAGCGACGATACCGATAGGGTTAGCTTCGATAAGCGTGTGCAAGTACGAGGATTGCTCACGAAGTTGCTGCTCGGCTTGGCGGCGCTCAGTCACGTCTTGATACAAAACCAGGAATCCGCGAACCGCCCCTTCGATCAGCAAGGGCACACCATGAATCTCGACGTCGACGGGCTGTCCATCCTTTCGGCAGCGTTGCGTGGTCTGGTGGATTGCATTTTTGGCGCGGACCTCGGACACGTTCGTTTCGACTTCTTGGCCGAGAGCCCCCGGAGCAACCAACTGTCGTGCTGATGTCCCTATGATTTCCTGCTGTGAGTAACCAAAAAGACGTTCAAACGCCGGATTGGCGAGTTGCGTGCGACCATCCAGCCCCACCACGATGACCGCGATGGGGTTGCTGGCAATCAACGTATTCAGAAAATTGGTTCGTTCGGTGAGCGCCGTCTCGGTGCGCCGACGTTCTTCCACCTCATGCTCGAGTTCGGTGGTGCGCTCGGCAACGCGGATCTCCAAGGTGTCGCGGGCCTCCGTCAGCGCCGCATCACGCTGCCCAATGGCTTCGAGCATGTGGTTAAAATCGGCGCCGAGCTGGCTCAGCTCCTTGCCCGGCAGCGGGGGAGCACGAAGAAGATAGGTCTTTTCCACGGCAATCGAGCGCGCAATTTCCGCCAGATTGACGATCGGCCCGGTCACCGAACGTTGCAGGACCGCAGTCAGCAAGTAAACCACCACAAGGCTGACCACCGCGATCAAGGCCGTCAATTGCATGGACCGGCGCGTGCGCTCCTGAAGGTCTGTCAAATCTTTCTCGATATACAGAGAGCCCAAATAGCGCCCATCCAAGAAAACCGGCGAGGTTAGCTTCAGCCAGCCTTGCTCCGAGGTTTCACCGGCCTGTGCCGCGCGCGGGACTATCACTTTTCCGCTAAGATCTGCCCGGATGTAGGAGGCGAAGAAAGCGCCACCGGGACCGTACAAAACTCCCATGCGGACATGCGGACGGGTGCGAAGGGATTCCAGCAGTCTTGTTCCACCGGCACCATCGTCGAAGGCCAGTGCAGCCGTCGCATTGGTCGCAATCAGATCCGCCAACGACTGGATTTCTTCCTTCTTCTGCTGGCGCTCGGCATGCAAATCGTAGGCCAGATAACCGATGCAGCCGAGCAGCACGCCGATTCCGCTGGTCAGCATAGTCAAGAGCAGCAGCCGCTGCCGGATGGAAAGCCGCTGGACATATGAAAATGGCATGTCAGCCCTTGGCACCCTCGGTTCTATTCACTACACGCCGTGCTAGCGTCAGCAGGCGAGAGCTGATTTTCAGGCGTGCGCTGTCCGCAGCGACCAGATTTACCTCAAACTGCAAAGTGTCCCGCTCGACTGCAAAGCTGATGATTCCGCCGGCCCCTAAAAAGTCGGGTGTCTCGCCCACCGTCAACGCGCCCGCGCCTTCGACCGCTTGCAGTAGCTTTGCGTAGCGCTTCGATTCCGAACGGCTAACGAAAACGATCTGGCAGTTGCGCAGTTCCTGGTCCTTGTGCACCCAACGCACCTCCACCCGCCTGCCATGCGGCCACGCGCCGCGAGCCAGCTCGGCAAGCGAGGTGCCGAACGAGAAATCGCCGCGCACGCAAATAAGAAAGGGAGATTCCGTAGAGGAAAACGCGCTCTCCGGCCAGTCGACAAAGCTGGGGAAAGTCGCCAAAAAATTGGCTTTGCTACGATACTCCGCCACCGCAGACTGCTGAGCAGCAAGGGGCAGAGCCACCCACGCGAGCAGGCAAGCAACAGCCACGACCAGCGCGATGCGAGGCGCGACGGCCTTCACCTCGCACCCGGCGCTATATGCGGGCAACAAAACGCGATGGAATGCGCGGGACACAGTTCGCCACCCTTGCCGGTGGCAAGCCCGGGGCCACAAGGCAACTGAACGTCGAAGCTAAACCATTGAAAACAGAACAGTTTTTAGTGCTGACCGGATGAAGCGGGCGCCAGGAATTTCCAATGCTGAACGCGGGTACACTTTTGGTTCATTGTGAAACGGCTGCTGCCGACAAAGTCCCGCTCCGTTGCCGTCGGGCCGGGCCGGCCTCGCGATGGCTGCACGTTGCCTCACCTTTGCGGTCATTTTCCATGACGCTTTACCGACGCGTTAGCCCTTAACAGTACGTTTTGCCGTCAATCGGTTGAAGAACTCAAGGTACACACTCATCGCCTTTTGTGTTACAGCCTCCACTGTATTGTTGAATTTACCCCCCAGACTTATACCTCAAGAGCGGTGCATCTCTCGGCCAGATGTCCTCTGAAGCCGTGCTCGCACGTTAGGCGTGAAATCAGCACAGCGACCCGGGCACGGAATCGCGCGCGATTCTGAATACAAGGAGCGTTTCCGCATGGAAACCCAAAGCCTTCCCGAACGTACATTGGTTGCAAAAGCGCAAGCGGGTAACGAAGAAGCTTTCACCGAACTGGTGCGGAGACACTCCGGCCAAATCTACGGACTCTCATTGAACATGCTGCGAAACCGAGAGGATGCGGAAGACAATCTGCAGAATGTCTTGGTCAAAGCATTCCATAACATCGGCCGCTTCGAGGGAAATTCCCAGTTCTCCACGTGGCTGGTGCGCATCACCATCAACGAAGCGCTCATGAAGCTACGCAAGCGGAATTCGGAGCGCATCTCCGATTACCACGACGCGAACGCCTCCGAGGATGAGCCGCGATCCTTCCCTGAGATCGAAGACAGCCGGCAGGATCCCGAGCGCGAATACATAAGCAAAGAACTGACCCGCAAGGTGTTTCGCGGACTGAATCCTTCACTGCAAGATACGTTCATACTTCAGAAGGCGGAAGGTTGGACGAACCGGGAGCTGGCGGAGGCGCTGGGAATCACTGTATCTACGGTAAAGTCGCGGGTGTTCCGTGCACGCGTAAGGCTGCGCCACCAGCTTATGGCCTTAACGCAACCAGAGCAGGTTGCCTTGCAAGGATAACTTGTCGCCGCTGCACCACAAAAGCCTGAGTTCTCAATCTCCTGAACCTCTGCCATCAATCCGCTTCCGGCCCCGCTACTAGATGTTTGCTTCCGGGTCTTGAGACGCACTGTGGGAAAAGAAAAGGCCAGTTTGGATTATGCATCCAGATTGGCCACTCATCTTTGAACGTGCGATCCGGTCAGCTCGTCGAGGTAGCCTTCTGGCCCTTCACCTCGATTTCATTGACCACTTGTTTCACGTTCGGAATCGAAGCAACGAGTTTTTCAACTTGCTCGCGTTTTGCCTGCGAGGGTACGTCGCCGGTGAGAGTTACCACACCATTCTTCACGTCATACTTTATGTTCTTCTTCAACCGGTGCTTGACCAGCGTGGCGTCCAGGTTCTTTTCGATGGCCTTGTCAAGATCCGCATCGACCGCCTTGGCCTCGCTTTCATTTCCTGGAGGGCGCACCCCGATTTGATCCGCAACCACGAGGTTCGGGGCACTAGATTTGGCAATCGATTCCGCCTGCTGCTTGTCCGTTTCTGTGGGAACCGTGCCGGTGAGTGTCACCACGCCTTTGTCGCGATCTTCACTGACGCTTACGTCTTTGTATCCGGCCTGATCCAGGGATTTCCGAATGTTGTCGGTCACGTCGGGCGACTTGTTCGTCGAACACCCTGAGAGCGCTCCGGCGACGAGCAGCGGGAGCACCGACAAAATCAATCTTCTCGCTTTCATTTCTCTCCTTTGCTTGCCCGGGTTGCGAAAAACTCGCGCGGCCGGACCACGTAGGCCCGGACATAGAAATACTGTGACGGGACGTCCAGGGTGGCTCAATCAGGCGTTGCACGTAGAAGAGGTTAGGAAGGTCGGGTAAGAGGACGCTCTGACCTTTCCTGCTGGCGTGAGCTTTTCCTCTTGGTGGCGTGAGACTAGCTGCGGTGTTGGCGGGTTCTCGCCGCTTTCGCCGCGGCTTTTTGCCGACCGGTGCGTCCCTTGGTGCGAACTGCGGCCATAGCCGCGCGATTCCGCCCCGCGGAGCCTCCGCGCGCTGCTTCTAGCCTGCCTGGAGACCGCCGCATGAGAAACAGCGCGCCTGCTTTCGCGAGGTAGACCGTTGGAAATTGCGCGCGAACGTTTTGCCGATCCCTTCCTGCTCCTGCGGCCTTTGCTCAAGGCGCGCTTAGCTTGGCGACGAGCCTTTTGAGTGCCTCGGCGCTTTTTCGGCGGTGGAAGCTTGACCCCCGCTCGCCGCGCCTTCGACAAGCCAATGGCTATGACTTGCTGGGCGGAGCGGACGCCATGTTTGCCTTCGCGCACGTGCGCAATTTCCTCGCGAACGAATTCGCCAGCTTGCGTTGAGGGCGATTTACCCTCTTCCGCATCGCGCCGCGCGCGCTCGATTACGTCTCGTTCTGGCATGGACAATTTCCTTTCGAGGGGCGGGCTTGGGAAGCAAGCCGGGCATTCAAGGACATTCAAAGATGACGGGTAACAAACACCTCAATCGAGCCGCGCAGCGACGGAACTAAGCGCATCCTTGCCCGAGCGCAGGGCCTTTGTGACGCGACCCTCACTTTTGTCCAGGACGTCTTGCACCTGATAAACCCAGCGGCGCCCTCGGCGACGTAGACGCTTCAATTTGTCTTCGGCGGTGTCGATCAACCACTCACGAGTTTCTTCGCCGGAAAGGGGTGCAAAAAGCATAGTCAAGCCAATGCCGATGCCCAGCCCCGTCAGAAAAGTAATGGTTCCGCGTCCGTTGCTCACGAGGTCATCCTCCTGGAGGAATTTTGTTGCTGCGCAAAGCATCAAGCTATAGGGATTGGACTGTAGGGCGGCCTGCGAAGGTGGGTATGCCGCCAAGTCGCGGCGGGCGCCTCAATTCGGCGCGTGCGATTCTTCGATGATGGCTTTCTGGGCCAAGTGCTGATCTATACCCGGACTAACATAGGTGCCGTCACCAGCTAGGACGTTTAGCGCGCGTACCAACTCGTGCTCGGCGTCCGACTTCAAGACGTAAGCACGTGCACCCGCGCGGAAAGCACTAAGTACTAGCTCTGTGGAGGAGTGCAGTGTAAGTAGGAGAATCTTCGTATTCGGTAGAATATTGCGAATGATGCGCGTGGCTTCGAGGCCGTTCAGCCCTGGCATAGAGACATCCATGATGATGATCTCGGGCTTTAGCGTTTGTGCAAGTCTGATGGCTTCCTGGCCATTTTCGGCTTCGCCGCAAAGCTTCCACTCCGGAAAAGCATGAAGAATCCCCTGAACGCCGCGACGAATCACAGCGTGATCATCGACAACAATTACTCTTGGCATGGCCCCTCCCTGGAAAATTGATGGAAAGGGGAACCGACATTAAAGCCTTTCGATGACGTGAGGTGAATAAGTCGTCCGAGCGCGCACAAGCCATTCATCAAGCCTCGATGATCTGGTTTCTCACCGCATAGCGCACCAGCTCACTGACCGAGTGCAGTTCCAGCTTGCGCATGATGTTGGCGCGGTGCGTTTCGGCGGTTTTTACGCTGATCCCGAGAGCCACGGCGACTTCCTTGCTGCTCTTCCCTTCGGCGAGTAACTGCACGATTTCGCGCTCCCGGGAAGTGAGCCGGCTGCGAAGGATAGCCATATGGTCTGGGACCGTATTTTGCTTGCAGAACCCGTCGAGTAACATGTCCGCGGCGCGGGAAGTAAAGAAAGAACGGTGGTTGCCGAGCGCTTCCACCGCTGCCACCAAGTCGCGGTCGGCATCCGATTTCATGATGTAGGCGCGCACACCCGCCTCGACAATATCGCGGACGAGTTGATCGGAAAAGTGCAAGGTCAGAATGACGATTTCCGTCTTGGGAAGGCTTTTGCGGATGCGCCGCGCGGCCTCCAAGCCGTTTAGCTCGGGCATGCTGATGTCCATTACTACGACATCCGGCTTTAGCTGCTCGGCCAGAGTTACAGCTTCGCGCCCCGTCTTAGCCTCGGCAACAACGTCCCAGCCGTGGTGCGCGGTCAGTAACTGCTTTAGCCCGCGTCGAATAATGTCGTGATCGTCAGCAACTAAGATACGCAGGGTAATCACCTCATAAAGGGAGTGTTGGGACTTAGGGGCCCGTATCACCTTCAAGGTATAGATATTAGGTGGCACCCTAGATTTACATACCATCTTCCCTGTATTTTCAACAAGGCGAAACCTAACGATTTGTCCGGGGTCTACGTTAGCGGATTGTTGCCTTCACCACACAAGTCAAAATGGGTTGGAGGTTGAATGCCCGGGCCGGAGGCTAGCTCGAGCGACTTCGAGATGCTTACAATTCTGGTGGTGATTCTGCTTATGATAGCGTCGGCGCATCACCCACCTGGCCCATAGCCGAAGCTGGCTACTACCCGAGCGGTGGCTTGGGCTTGGTGGTGCTGATCTTAGTCATCCTTACTTCTGTTAGGCCGGATCTAGCGATCGATTCCGCGACTCTGCGGCCCTCCGACAGCACCCATGAACAACAATAAGGTGGACGACGGGTTCGCGAACGACTGCTCGGCCGGATCACAGCCTTGCTCTGGGTGGTGGTCATCGTCTTGGCAGTCACGTTTTTCTATTTTGCGAGTTCGCTTTGCATCATGCTCCTGCTGGCCTCTTTCCTCGCAATTTTGCTGACTGCCATCCCGCATTGCTTCCTATTTTCTAATCTGCTGGCGGAAACTCCACGTCCGGTGCCGCACTGGCCAACAGGACAGGCTAAGGTCGCGCGAGGGAGCCCGTTTCTGCGTGATCGCTTTCGCGCGGAATACGACAGTAACGAAAGCGTTAGTTTTATCCGCGTCGTGTTCGGTTTTCTTTCCTCGTAGCGAACTGCACGCACGTCAGACAACCATTACACAAGTATTACAAAGCAGCGCGAATGCCCGTGCTACGGTGGTTGCAGATGCGAGCGATAACATTTGTGAGGACACGGGGAATCATGAGCATTTTCCAACAAGACCGAACTTTCCAGCAGCCTTTGAATTGGACCACTACTTTTTTCATGCTTGCTTTCCATGTCGGCGCCGTTGCCGCGCTGTTCATGTTTAGCTGGAAGAACCTCGCCATCGCTACCTTTCTGTGGTGGGTGACCGGAAGCATGGGAATCGGCATGTGTTATCACCGCCTGCTGACCCACCGCGGATACAAAACGCCAAGATGGATGGAATACTTTATGGCGATCTGTGGGACCATGGCGCTCGAAGGCGGGCCCATTGCTTGGGTAGCTACCCACCGCATCCATCATCAGAACACAGACAAAGAGGGAGATCCCCATTCTCCCAATGACGGCGGCTTGTGGGCGCACATGGGCTGGATCATCACCGGCAAAGCCATGCACCAGAATACCGCTGAGTTGCTGCCCTATGTTCCGGACCTCCGTAAGCAAAAATTTTATATGTGGATCAGCAAGTACCACTGGGTGCCGCTGGCCGGACTCGGCACTATTCTCTATGCCATTGGCGGTTGGTCCTGCGTGATGTGGGGCGTGTTTTTGCGGACGGTTGTCGGACTGCACGCCACCTGGCTGGTCAATTCCGCCACGCACATGTGGGGTTCACGCCGGTTCATCATAGAGGACACTTCGACCAACAACTTCTGGGTTGCGATTCTGACTTTTGGGGAAGGCTGGCATAACAATCACCACGCCGCGCCGCAGGCGGCTAAGCATGGCCTTACCTGGTACGAAATTGACGTGAACTGGTACGGAATCGCGGCGCTAAAGAAACTCGGCCTTGCGTGGGACATCAAACTGCCGAAGCTGCGGCCGGTTTCCGAGCCAGCGAAGCCCCTGGAGTCGCCTGCCATCGCGCCCGATCCACTTGTCGAGGAAGAGGCCTTGGTTCCCATTTCCGCTGGGGATTGAACCTAAGGCCTCGCCATCTAGTGCGGCGCTCTCGCCGATGAATTAAACTAGCGGCAATGCGCATTACCAGCCGCACAAAAGCCATCGTATTCTTCATCACGCTGGGCGTTTGCCTTGTTGCCCTCGCGATCTTCCTGAACATCACCTGGATCGTATTCCACTGGCGGCAAGTCGTGCCGCTGGTTTTGGGCATTATCTTTTTCGGTGTGATCATTGCCGGCTTGGTCGTCAACACGATTTTTATCGTGCGCGAGATCCGTCGAAATGAACGGCAAGACAGCTTCCTGAACGCCGTGACCCACGAGCTGAAAACACCGATAACGTCCATACGCTTATATCTTGAGACGCTGCAGAGCCGGCCGCTCGACGAAGCAAAGCGGCGCGATTTTTACCGCATCATGCTCGAGGATTCAGATCGGCTTCTCGGCATGGTTGAACAAGTGCTGAAAGCGGGCGAGGCGCGCCATGCCGACAGGCGGAATTGGCAAGAGGTGGACTTTGCGGGGGTGGCGCGCGACACGCTGGAACTCGCCCGTCTGCGTCACAATCTAAAGCCAGAAGCGCTTCGTTTTGGCGCGGATCCGCCGGAGGACCTGGTAGTTATGGGCAATCCCGAAGAGTTGCGCACAGCAGTCTTCAACCTTCTCGATAACGCCATTAAGTATTCCGGAGAGAACAAGAATATCGTCGTCGACGTGCGCACACCTGACATCGATAGCATCTTTTTCAGCGTACGCGACCAGGGCATCGGCATTCCTAGGGTCGAGTTGAAGCGCATTTTTAATCGCTTCTATCGCATCCAGAACCCCGCTACCGGCAAGGTGAAAGGCACGGGCCTGGGACTTTTCATCGTCCGCTCCGTTGTGCGCCGTTACGGCGGGGATGCCTACGCGGAAAGCCAGGGAGAAGGATTGGGCAGCACTTTTACGATTCGCCTGCCGAGGGTGTATCGCGCATGAGCCGCGTTTTGGTGGTCGAGGACGAAGCACACCTCGCGCAAGGGCTCCGCTTTAACTTGGAAGCCGAAGGCCACTCCGTGCACGTCACCGATAAGGGCGAGGAAGCTCTAACGCTCCTTCTGAAGGACAATGAAAGATTTGATGCGCTGATACTGGACGTCATGCTCCCGGGGAAAGATGGTTTTGCCGTGGCCCGGGAGCTCCGCCAAGCGCAAAACTACATACCGTTGCTGATGTTGACCGCGCGAACCCGCCCGGAGGATGTGCTTGAGGGATTTGAGGCCGGCGCCGATGACTATTTGCCAAAACCATTTGACTTGGCCATCTTATTGGCGCGCGTGGAAAGCCTTTTGCGCCGCAAAAACTGGCTCCGCAGTTCCGGTGCCGCTAAGCCGGAGCCAATTGTTGCGGAAGGGGAATCTCCGGACGTGTTCCAGTTCGACGACCGGACCGTTGATTTCGCCAACCTTCAACTGCGCGGCGGCGGACAAGTCTTCCAATTAACGCTGATGGAAGCGGAGCTTCTGCGCTACTTGATACGCAACAGCGGCCGGCCCGTATCGCGCAAAGCAATCCTGCAAAATGTTTGGAATCTCCACGAAGACACGGACACCCGCGCCATTGACAACTTCATCGTGCGCCTCCGCCGCTACATTGAGCGCGAACCCTCTAAGCCGCGCCACCTGGTGACTGTTCGCGGCCTGGGATATCAGTTCGTGCCCAATCCCAAGACTTAGGATTAGAGAGCCGCAAATATGTTGTAAGGATGATTTTTGGAGGCGCGGGTGGGATTCGAACCCACGAATGGAGGTTTTGCAGACCTCTCCCTTGGGCCACTTGGGTACCGCGCCGAGCTTTTTAGTATAGCGAAAACACCAACGAGTGTCAGGGCGCTGCCAGAGCCGCCAAATTCGCAGCACTGGAATTTCATACGATTTCTTGCAGACGAAAAAATCTTTCAAGCCTTTGCGGATTCTTCGATTCCCTGCAGCTCTTTTCCAGGCTTGAACCGCACCGCCTTGCCAGGCGGAATATTCACCTCTTCGCCGGTGCGTGGGTTGCGGCCGATGCCCGTCTTGCGGGGCTTCACGCTGAAGACGCCAAAGCGCCGGAGCTCGATGCGCTGGCCGCGGCCGAGCGCGTTTTTCAGCGATTCGAAGACGGTTTCGACGGCCTGCTCGGCCTTGGTGCGGCTGATGTTTGTCGTCGTCACAACGGCGTTTACGATGTCGAGCTTGATCACAGGTACCTCCAGCGACTCGGCAGATGCTAGAGGCTGCGTCATGGGTTGTCAAGACGTGGTGGCTAATCTACACTGACCTTCCTTTTTGCACTCGCTCGTTCCGAAGAAATCTGCACGCAGCTCAGGAGGCGTGGATGTCCGTTAAGCCCGACCGCTGGATCCGGCGTATGGCGCTGGAGCACAAAATGATCGAGCCCTTCACCGACCGCCAGATCCGCGAAGGGGTCATCAGCTATGGAGTCTCGTCCTATGGCTACGACATCCGCGTCGCCGACGAATTTCGCATCTTCACCAACGTCAATTCCACAATCGTCGATCCAAAACATTTCGATCCCCGCTCCCTGGTCGACTATAAAGGCGAGTCCTGCTTGATCCCTCCAAATTCTTTCGCCCTCGCCCGTTCTGTCGAATATTTTCGGATTCCACGCAACGTGCTGACGATTTGCCTCGGCAAGTCCACCTACGCCCGCTGCGGCATCATCGTGAACGTCACGCCGTTCGAGCCCGAATGGGAAGGCTTCGTCACGCTGGAAATCAGCAACACCACGCCGCTGCCCGCGAAAATCTACGCCAACGAAGGCCTCTGCCAGGTGATTTTCTTCGTTTCCGACGAAGAGTGCGAAGTCAGCTACAAAGATAAGAAGGGAAAGTACCAGTCGCAGGGTGGAATCGTTCTGCCACGCCTCTAGATACGCGCCACACAATTCAACGTGGACTCCCGAAGCTTAGCGGAAAAGCTTACTAGCAATCTCCGCGACGCGCCGCCCTTGAAAGCGGGCGATCTTCAGCTCGTTCGGGCTCGGCTGGCGTGAACCGTCAGGCCCAGCGAGCGTGGTTGCGCCGTACGGAGTGCCGCCGCTAATGTCCACCATATTCGTCAGGCCCGACTCACTATACGGCACACCGACAAGAATCATTCCGTGATGCAGCAAGGTGGTGTGAAAGCTCGTTATGGTTGTTTCTTGTCCACCGTGCTGCGAAGCCGTGGCCGCAAAAACGCTTCCGATTTTTCCAATCAGCGTACCTTTGGCCCACAAGCCGCCGGTCTGATCGAGAAAATTCCGCATCGGCGCAGCCATGTTTCCAAATCTCGTGGGCGTCCCAAAAATCACTGCATGCGGCTCCGCAAGTGAGTCCATTGTCGCGACCGGAACGTGCGCAAACGCCGCGCGTGCCGCTTTGGCGCCGGATTTCTCCAAAACTGCGTCGGGCACAAGCTCCGCAACCTGGAAAAGTGATGCCTCAGCCCCGGCTACTTCCTTAACTCCCGCGAGCACCGCTTCGGCCATGCGGTAGATGTGGCCATGCATGCTGTAAAAAATGACGTGTACCTTGATGCCCATTGAGTCCTCCAGGGTGAGATTTCGTTTGTTTTGGGAAGAGTTAAACCAGGGCCGCAGTGACCAGCGGATATCCGCGCTCGCGCCAGGCGTTCAACCCGCCTTGCAGGGGTCGGATACGCCGCACGCCTTTGTTCCTTAAGAGCAGCGCCACACGGGCGCTGGTGGCCTCGTTTGGTCAAGTACAGTAAAGAATGACCTCGCGGTCGCGCGGCAAGCGGTCATCCTTCTCTTCCAAATCCTTGGCATCCATGCGAAAAGCACCGGGAATCGTATGTGGGTCAGCCTCGAAGTCCACCGAATGCCGCAGGTCCACTATAACGACATCGTCTCCGGCATCCAGCTTCTGCTTCAGTTCCTCTGCCGTGATGCGCGCAATGCGCAGCTCTCGCAGAAATCGCTGCCGAGCAATAAACTTATATGCAATGTATGCTGCCAACGCGCCGATGACTAGAACGCCGAGGCCGCCGCCGAGATGAAACGCGTGCTCTGCTATTCTTTCAATCTCTCCGCTGAAGACATATCCCAGCCCCACATAAACGCTCGACCAAAGAAGCGCTCCGAGCACATCGAAAAACAAGAATCGTGCCGGGCGCATGTGAAAAATGCCAGCCAGCGGCGGAGCAACGGTGCCCAGGCCAGGCACAAATTTCGCAAAGACCAACGACCGCGCACCTTGCTTTGCGAAAACACCTTCCGTGCGCCGCACGCAGGAATCCGGCTCAAGTGAAATCTTGCAGATTAGCTGGAGAACTTTAATGCCGCGCACGCGTCCCAGCTCGTACCATATGGAGTCGGCGAGGAGCGAGGCGAACACACTCAGGAAGATCGAGCCTGCAAAGCTGAATCGGCCCGTCCCAGCCAGGGCGCCCGCGGCCAAAAGAATCGGCAGCGAAGGCACGGGCAGACCGATCTGTTCGGCAAATACCCACACGAACAAAACCGCATGGCCATGGTGCAGGAGGAAATCGAGTGCGCTGTGCATGATCGAGCTGGTCTCTTGGATGTGTTTAGGTCGCGACGAAGGGAGCAGTATGCCCCCAACCGCCAGTCATGACAAATTCGCCCAGCGGCTTACGCGTTCGCGGCGCCAGCTCGCGGTCACGCAGCTTCTCCGGGAGCGATTCCGGATTCCCTGGATACCCGATGGCCATTGCCGCCACCGGCTCCCAATCCGGCGGAATTGCAAATGTCTGCCGCGCCTTCTCGGCATCAAAGCCGGCCATTTGGTGTACCTGCAAGCCGCGCGCGTTCGCTTCAAAAGTAAGCTGTGCCGTGGCGCTGCCCACGTCGTGCAGAGCCACGCGGTTCGGTTTGCCGTCACGCTGCGTCTTCAGATGGGCTACGGACAACGCGAGCACCGGCGCGTGGTTTGCCCAGTTGGCATTGAACTCCACGAGCACGCCCACCATCTTAGCGAAGTTCTCCGGATCGTCTTTTGTAGCCACCAGATAAGCCCACGGCTGCTCGTTGTTGCTGGACGGCGCCCAGCGCGCCGCCTCAAAGAGGCTCCGCAGAACTTCCGACGGCACCGGCTTGTCCGAAAATGCGCGTGGGCTCCAACGGTTTCGTATCAATTCATGGAGCGCTATATCGGTGGCCGCAGGTTTGTGCATGATCTTGACCTTGCTAGATTGTGAGGAGACGTGCGTTAGATGAGCGAGGTACGTAGGGCGGTGCATTCAAACCGCCCTAACTCTTGGCCGTAAGCGACGCCAATCAATTCCCCGACTTCGGAGCGCCCTTTTGCACCAGCTCGACGTCGATCGTGATCGCCACGTCGTCGCCAACCACCAATCCTCCGCTGTCCATCTTGGCGTTCCATTTCACGCCGAAATCCTGCCGGTTGATCTTGGTAGTGGCGTTCGCCGCAGCCCGTTGATTACCCCACGGATCTTTCACTGGCCCCGTCGGTCCCTCGACGTCCAGCACCACTTGCCTGGCCACTCCGTGAATCGTCAGGTCCCCGGTTACTTTCAGTTTGCCGGCCTCTACCTGCTCCACCTTGGTCGATTTAAAAGTGAGCGTCGGGTACTTTTCGACATCGAAAAAGCGATCGCTGCGCAGATCTTTGTCTCGATCAGGCACGCGCGTGTCCACGGAAGCGGCATCAATCGTTACCTTCACGGAGGACTTGCTGACGTCTTTGTCGTCAAGCTGAACCGTTCCGCTCACCTTGGTGAACGCTCCCCGAACAGTCGAAATTGCCAAGTGGCGCACTGCAAACTGCGCTGCGGAATGGTTCGGATCGATCTGCCAAGTGGAAGTTGCTGCCGCTGCCGGCAGCGAAAGCGCCGCTGCAAGCGCTGTGACGGAAATTGCCCGAGCTAGGAAGTGGCCCATTATTTTCTCCTTTGTATCGCGATTAGAAACTCCTTGCCTGTCCCCTACAGAGAACTATTCACTTGCCGCCTTGCGCGCATATTTCATCAAGCAAGTCCGCCAAGGTCTTCACGCGGGCGGCCCCCATATGCGCGAACTGCCGCTTGTGAAGCTCGCGAATCGGCGTATCGATGCGCTTCAGCAGCTCAAGTCCGCCGCTTGTAATTCTCGTTTTCACCACGCGCCGATCGTCGCTCTGCCGCTTCCGCGTAATCAGGTTGCGTTTTTCCATGCGGTCGAGTAGCCGAGTCATATCCGGATCGTGCGAAATCATGCGTTCGCCGATGCTGCTGCAGGCCAGCCCTTGCGGCTCTGCGCCGCGCAGAATACGCAGCACATTGTACTGTGCGCCGGTAACGCCGTTGGATTTTAGTAGCTGTTCGGCTTGCAGCGCGAGCTTGTCCGCAGCTTTTTGCAGGGCGATGAATGCCCGGTCCTCGCTGGGCAGCGAGGCGCGCTCCGTATGCGCTCGACTCATAGCGCAACGATAGTCGTTGTAACAGAGATTGTCAAGAGGAAAGAGAGGTTGCCCTTTATGACTTCCGCAGCGGCCGCACGTGAATCTCGCTCATAAAACTGCCTGGCCTCTGCGTCACCAATGCCTCTAGCGCGTGCGCCACATCTTCCGGCTGCAGCGCCTTACCGGCGTCTTTGACTCCACGGCCGGAGAATTCCGTCGCCACGCTTCCAGGGCAAATGACGCTGACGCGGATCCCGTAATCTCGCAAGTCTTCCGCCATGCAACCGGAGAGTCCCTGCACTCCCCACTTTGACGCGCAATACAACCCTCCGCCTGTGAACGTGTTTTTCCCGGCAAGCGAGCTGATGTTGATGATGTCCCCTGCGCCTTGCCGGATCATCGATGGAACCACCGCCCGTGAAACTAGGAACACGCTCTTCAGGTTCGTGCTCAGAACGTGATCCCACTCCTCTTCGCTCTTTTCGTGCGCCGGACCGAAAAGCCCAATACCCGCGTTGTTGACCAGAATTCCTATCTGCCCAAGCTTCGCTTCCGTCGCGGAAACGAGTTTCCCGACTTCATCCGCGCGCGTGACATCTGCTGTTTGCCAGAAGGTCTTTTCAGTTAGCGCCTGCAACGCATCCGCGGTCGCGCGCAACTTCTCGCTATCGCGGCCACAAATAGCCACTGCCGCGCCCAGTTCGGCGAGCTTCATTGCAATCGCGCGTCCGATGCCGCGGCTGCCCCCGGTGACCAGCGCAACCCGGCCCGCTAGAGATCCTCTTGTGTTTCCCGTATTCGTTTTGCTTATGCCAACCATCACAATTCTTCTTTCGTCCGGGCGACCCTTTTCATGCAAAACTCATCTTACCATTCAGCCGCAGGGACCGCTGTGCGTGGCAAAACCGTACGGGAAGCGCACTCCGAGGATTCAAGAATATGAAATACATAGGTCCCTGTAGAGTAACGCCTTGCAGATTTACGTGCGCTTTTCCTATAATCCCAAAGTTTTACGAACCAGCGTTATACCCGGCAAGAGCACTCCAGGGTGTACGAGACGTACATGAATAGGCTTGGAGTTTGAGCGAGGAGAATGGAATGAATCGAACACGTAGAGTGGCGCGCCTGGCGATCATCGCAGCGCTTTGCCTGGCGATTGGCGGCGCGTCAAACGCGCTCGCGCAGGCACCCGCCGGTCAAGATGCCGGTGCCGGTAAGCAGCAGTACACGATGGCGGAGTACAACGCCTATCAGGCGGCCGCTGCGGAAAAGAATCCCGCCCAACAGATTAAGCTGCTCGATGATTTTGTCTCGAAGTATCCAAACTCCGCGCTTCTCGTTTACGTCTACCCTCTCTATTACCAAGCTTATAGCCAACTCAAAAATTGGCCCAAGGTAATCGAATATGCGGACAAACTCCTCGCGCTCTCGGACAAGGTCGAGCCGCGCATTCGATATCAGGCCTACTACGCACGTGCCTTCGCTTACAGCAACCTGCCGCCGAACTCTCAGGAAGTGAAGGATCAGGCTCCCAAAGCCTGTGAAGCTGCAAAAGCCGGCCTTAAGACGCTCAATGAATTGCCCAAGCCGGACAACATGTCTGAAGAGGACTTCAACAAGCAGAAGCAACAACCCGCCATTCTCTTCAACTACACCCTGGCGCAGTGCTCGATGATCCAGAAGGACTACCAAACAGCCATTGATTCCTACAAGGCCGTACTGGAAAAGAATCCGGACGACGCGATCACCGCCTACAAGATTGGCCAGGCCTACATGGCCATGAACCCGCCCCAGCAAATGGACGCCTTCTGGTATTTCGCCAAAGCCGTCACCGCCAAGAATGCAAACCAGCAGCAATCCAATCAGGTCAAAACGTATCTCCGCAAGCTCATCGCCAACTATCAGGGAGGCAACGTTTGCGACAACCTGGTCGACGCGGAGCTCAATGAACTTTTGCAGTTGGCCAGCAGTTCTGCCGAGCGTCCCGCCAGCTACAAGCTGCCGAGCGCTGCGGATCTCGACGCCGCGCGCAAGGACATGACAATCGCCTCCGTCATCGCCGATCTGAAGGCCGGCGGCGACAAGGCTAAGATCACCTGGCTGGCTTCTTGCGGCCTGGAGTTTCCGGATGTGCCCGGCAAGTTGATCGAAGTTATTCCGGGCCCTGACGCCGTGCAGCTTAAGGTCGCCTTTGTCACCAGCGATGCCGAGTTCGACGCCAAGACCACTCCGGACATGGACGTCAAGGTGGTCGGCCAGCCCGAAGCTGCCAAGCTCGAAAAGGACAATCCCGTGCGCTTCACCGGCACCCTGGTGGCTTATGATCCCGACCCGAACTTCATGCTGCACTGGGATAAGGCCAAGGTGAACGCCGAGGACATCCCGAAGGAAAAGGAAAAGAAGGCTCCGACGAAGAAGCGGCCTGGAACCAAGAAACCCGGCCGCGGCTAGTGCCGCCCGTACACAGCGGTGTCTCCTTCGGCCCCGCGCCTTTTGCCGGGCCGAAGGATCTCAACTGAGCATTCCTGCAATGCAACGGCTCGCCGACATCTCGGCGAGCCGTTTTTCTTTCATCCAACACCATGCAAGCAAAAATCAGACGATGAAACTGCTCACCGTGCGTGGTGATTCCGGTGGTCAAGTTTATAGACGTCTATCTTGCGGCTCAGCGTGTTGCGGTGAATCCCTAAGATCTGTGCCGCGCGCGACTGGTTCCCTTCCGCGCGCTCCAGCACCCGCTTAATGAACCGCTTTTCAAACTCTCCCACCGCTTCATCAAACAAAATTCCCCGCTCCACCATCTGGCTCACGAGTCCTTCAAGTTGGTCCTTCACGGCACGCTCCAAAGAGAAAAGCGCGATTCCGGCCCGGCGCTAGTCCAACTCGCGCCCGGACAGAATGCGATACGCTTCCCGGTACTTGCCACGCGTTGCAGCCACGACCTCCGAAGGCAGCTCCGGGCCGGGCAGGGTTTTCGGCCAGTGGATGCTCTCCAGATAGTCGCGCACAAATTGTTTGTCGAAAGAGAGCTGCGGCCCGCCAGGTTTGTACTGCGCTGCGGGCCAAAATCGCGAAGAATCTGGCGTGAGCGCCTCATCGATCCAGATCAGCTCGTCTTTGAGCAAGCCAAACTCAAACTTAGTGTCCGCCAGTAAAATCCCTCGAGGCTCCGCGTACGCGGCTGCGCGTCGGTAAATTTCTAGGCTGACATCGCGCACCAGCCGCGCGCGCTCATTTCCGATCAGGGCAGCAGCTCGTTCGAACGAAATGTTCTCGTCGTGCCCTGTCGCCGCCTTCATCGCCGGTGTGAAAATCGGCTCCGGCAAGCGGTCAGACTCGCGCAGGCCCGGCGACAGCGCAATGCCGCAGATTTGTCCAGTTGCCCGATAATCCTTCCACCCCGAACCCGAAACATAGCCGCGCACCACGCACTCAATCGGCAGTGGCACGGTCTTGCGGACTAGCATCGAGCGCCCCGCCAGTTCCTCGCGATAAGCGTCAAATGGCGCAGGAAATTCTGCCGCGCTAACCACATGATTCGGAATCACATCGCGCAGCAGGTCGAACCAGAACAGCGAAAGCTGCGTCAGCACGCGCCCCTTGTCGGGAATCGGCGTCGGCAGAATGACATCGAACGCCGACAGCCGGTCCGTGGCAACAATCAGCAGTTTGTCTCCGGCATCGTAAATATCGCGCACTTTGCCCCGCGCGGCAGGCGATATGCCGGCGAACTTCGTTTCTCGTACTACGCGCATTGCTGCACCGAAGGACACGGAAGAATTTCCTCTGCAAGGGTGTGGAGCATTCTAGCGCAGCGCAAAGCGAAGTCAATCAGGTGCGGGGCTAAAAAAGTATTTCAACAGGAGAAGAAAAAGAAATACCCGCAATAAGAAGAACAGGCTGGACAAACGGAAAGCATTTGCACTGCAATGGGGGCTGCGCTGAAATTCGCCGAAACGAAACGTGCTTGCGGCGATCAAGCCGCGGAGGCTGCTGCCGCTGCACTGTGCTTTCGCGTGGGCGCTTCGTCGCCTTCCCAGCGCACGCTCACCAGCTTCGAGACGCCGGGCTCCTGCATCGTTACGCCGTACAGCACACTGCCCGTCTCCATCGTCTTACGATTGTGCGTCACGATAATGAACTGCGTCTGGCCGCTCATCTCCCCGACCAGCCGCGTGAACCGTCCCACATTCGCTTCGTCCAAAGGCGCATCCACCTCATCCAAAATGCAGAACGGGCTCGGCTGATACCGGAAAATCGCAATCAGCAGCGCCAACGCCGTCATGGCTTTCTCGCCGCCCGACAGCAGCAAAATATTCTGTAGCCGTTTCCCCGGAGGTGAAGCCACCACGTCGATGCCGGCGTCCCCAGAGCTGTCCGGCTCCGTGAGCCGCATTTCTGCCGTCCCGCCGCCAAAAATCGTGTGAAATGCTTCAGAAAAATTATGATTTATGCTGTTGAACGCCTGCTCGAACTTCTCCCGCGAAACCAAATCCAGCTCCGCGATCGCCTGCTGCGTGTCCGCGATCGATTGCAGCAAATCATCGCGCTCCCGCGTCAGGAACGTGAACCTCTGCTCGCACTCGTTGTACTCCTCGAGCGCCATCATGTTTACCGCGCCCATCGATTCGATGCGCGACTTCATCTCCTGATAATTCGTCTCCGCAATCGCAAGCTCTTCCCCGCTGATGAACGCCGTCTCCGTTGCGATCAAATCCTCCGGCTGCGCGTTCACCTCCGCCATGCACGTCTCGCGCAGATGCTGCCGATCCGAATCGTTTCGCGCCCTCTCCACTTCCGCCTGGCTCCGCTGCTCGCGCACCTCTTGCAGCATCTGACGCCCCATGCGCAGGTGATCTTCCATCTGCGCAACGCGCGTGCGTCCGCTCTCCCATTCCTGCTCCAGTTCCCGCTGTCTCGTTTCCAGCCGCAGCTTCTCCGCCCGCAAACCTTCGAGTTGCTGCGCAAGCTCCTCGCTCTGTTTCACCAGCGCCGCGGCCTCTTCGTTGACCGAAGCTTCCTGCTGACGCAGCACAGCCTCGCGTCGTTCTAGTTCCGCACGCTCTTCCGTCAACCGAGACGCCACTGCCTCCGCCGCGGCCAACCGTTCATTCATCGCCGCAAGCTCCACGCGCCCCGCGGCCAGCTCATTTTGCTCCGTTTGAATCGAGCCGCGAAGCTGCACCAATTCCCCCGCAAGCCGCGCGCTCTCTGATTCCGCTTCCGCCCGCGAAGTCGCTGCCGCAGCAAGCTGATGCTGCGCTCGGTCCGCACGCAGCCGCGCATTATCCACGTCCTGACGAATCCGCCCCAGTTCACTCTGGCAAAGTGTCAACTCCAACCCCAGCCGCGCCAACTCCGCCTGCGTCTGTCCGTGCCGGTGCTTCGCCGAATAAACCTCGCGTTCCGCGATCTGCTTTTGCGCGCTCACTTCCTCCAGCGACTGCTCCGCGTTGCGAAGGTCCGCAATCAGCGTCTCCAGCGCCGCACGCGCCTCTTCGCCGCGCCTTTCCAATTGCGCGATCTCCCCGTCCAGCGCCCGTAATTCCCTCTTCATGCCCAGCGGTCCCGCTTCATCCGCCCGCCCGCCGGTTACCATGCGCCCCTGGTAGCAAGTTCCATCCGGTGTCACGAACGCATACTGCGAATTCTCGCGCGCCAGCTTTTCCGCCGCTACCGCGCTATCCGTTAAGTACCCGGCGCGCAGCCGAGGCAAAAACTGCTTCGCCGCCGCGCCCAGCGGATCGCGGAATCCCACCAGTTTATCGAGCCGCGAGATCACACCGTCTTCTGGCCGGAAATGTACAATCGGTTCGTATTCGGTCAGCTTCAAGTTGCGCAGCGAGTCCACGAAAAACGTCGCGCGCCCGCCCACCTCATCGCGCAGTAACGAAACTCCCGCTCGCGCGTGGTCGAACGTCTCCACGACCACATACTCCAATTCATCGCGCAAATATTGCTCAATCGCCGCCTCATGCTGCTCTTCCACTTCCGCGTAATCCGCAAGCACTCCGACCGCATGGAAGTCCCGGCCCGTGCCGCTTTCATTCGCGGCAAACAACTTCTGCACCGCGTCTGCTGTGTACGATCGGTCATTCAAGATTTGCGTCAGCGTCGCATGCCGCGCCCGCACTCCCACCACGGACTCGCGTAGCGCGTCTGCCTGCGCCGTCATCGCCTCGCGTTCCTGTCGCAGCGTCCCAATCGAAGCCTGCAGCTCAGCAGCCTTGACCATCAGCGCGTTCAACTGTCCGTTCGCCGCTTCAAATTCCAAAGCCGCGCGCTCCGCGTCGTCGCGCACCTTGATGGAAGATTCCAGCAGCTCCGCTTCGTTCGCCTCGCCTTTCTGCAGCGCCGCATTTTGATGGACCAGCGCCTCTTCCGCCTGTTTCTGCTCGCCATGCAGACGCAGCAAATTCTCACCCGCCTCGGAAGCTGATGCCCGCAGCGCCTCGATCCGCAACTCCCAATCGCGAATCTGTGCCCCGCGCGATTCCGCCCGCGCCGCCAGTTCCTCCACGCGCTCTGTGATCACCCCGGATTCGTCACGCAGTGCCATCACAGACTGCTGCTGCGCCGCATTTCGCGAATCCCATTCCGCAGCTCGCGCCGCGGCTTCCGCAATTTCTGCTGCAATCTGCCCGTGACGGCCCGCAAGCTCTTCCGTGCGTTGCCGGTTGAACGCAATGCGGTTTTCGCCGCGATCCACCTCCAGCGCCGTCAAATTCAAATGGTTTTGGTTCTGCCGCAGCTCCGCGTCCAGCGTATAAATCCGCTGATTCAGCGAATCCTGCTCGCCTTCTTTCTGCTGAATCTCCTGCGCGTGATGCGTTTCCGCCCCCGTCAATTCCGCGAGCCCCTTGCCGATTCGCTCCGCTTCCGCATCCAGCTCCCGCGCCTTCCCCGCCAGCATCTGCCGCACAATCCCGCGCATCTGGTCGCGAATTTCCGAATACCGCCGTGCCTTCGCCGCCTGCCGCTTCAGCGAACCAAGTTGTTTCTCCACTTCCACCACAATGTCGTTCACGCGCGACAAATTCACTTTCGACGATTCCAGCTTCGCCTCGGCTAGCCGCTTCTTCGTCTTGAATTTCGTAACCCCCGCCGCTTCCTCAATAATCGCCCGCCGTTCCAGCGGCTTGGTCGACAATATCAACCCAATGCGTCCCTGCTCGATAATCGCGTAGGAATCCGGCCCCAATCCCACACCCATAAACATCTCTTGAATATCGCGCAAACGTGCCACGCGCCCATTAATCAAATACTCGCTCTGCCCCGACCGATACAGCCGTCGGCTAACCACCACTTCTCCCGGTTTCATCGCCAACACCGGCTTATCCGCCGCCTTCTTCCTCCGCTTCCCCTTTACAAATTCCGGCTCCGCAGCAGCTTCCTCTCCCGACGCCGCTGCCTCAGGCGCCTGCTCCTGCGTTCCGTCGGTGGCACCCTCAAGCACTTCGCTCTTCTCTGTGCCCTCCGTGTTCCCCACCTCTGTGAACTCTGTGTTAATCCCCTGGTTTTCCGCCGCGCCCTCAATCACAAACCGCGCCGCCTCCGCCAACTCCGGGTCCTCCATCGTAAGCGTCACCTCCGCCAACCCCATTGGCGGCCGCTTTGTCGTCCCATTGAAGATGCAGTCCGCCATGCGCTCCGCGCGCAGCGATTTGTGGCTCTGCTCGCCCAACACCCAAGAAATCGCATCCACCACGTTCGACTTCCCGCATCCATTTGGCCCCACGATGCAAGTAGTCCCCGTCCCGCTGAACGTCACCACCGTCCGCTCGCAGAACGACTTAAAGCCTACGATTTCGACCTTTCGCAGCTTAAGCAAGATGTCCCCTTTTGTCCCTCATTGCACGGTTAACTACCTCGGATTCGCACTCTCATCCGCACCGCGCAATCCCCTCGTACCGGCGCAACATGCGCCTGTCCGGGCCACACGGCGATCCGCGCAAAGAGAAACGAAGCTTTTTTGTGGGGAAGAGGGTGCCGTCGACGACAACTCGACCGTGACGCGGTCGCCCGTCAAAACGTTTGGCAGGTTCTCGATCAGAGCCCAGCCGCCTGGCGCGTGAATGGCGGTACGGGAGAAAACACTAGCACGAAGCTTTCTCGCTGTAAAGCACTCCGCAACGCCTTGTGGCGAACGTGCCCAAAGCCACAAGCGGATTCGCTAACTCGTCCCTGGCGAGTCCTTCTGCGTCCCTTCCTTCTTCAAATACTTGTCATACCAAGCCAAAATCCTGTTCAACCGATCCACCAAATGCTTCTCCTCATGAAACCCATGAGGCTCCCGTGGATAAACCACAAACTCCGTGTCCACCCCGTACCTCTTCAGCCCGCGATACAGCTCTTGGCTCTGCCCCAACGGATCAACCGTATCCGCATCCCCTTGCAGGACCAGCGTCGGCGTCTTCGCATTCTTCAAATGCACAAACGGCGAGCTATTCAAGAATCCCTCCGGCTGCTCCCACGGCACCCCGTAAAACCATTCATCGCCAGCCGGATGCTCCTCCATCCCAAATTCCGAAATCAAATTCGCCATCCCCGCGCCCGAAACCGCCGCCTTGAACACGTTCGTCTGCGTAATCGCCCACTCCGCCATGTACCCGCCGTACGACCACCCTCCGATTCCCAGTTTTTCCGGGTCCGCAATTCCTCGCTTCACCAAGTCGTCCACTCCCGCCATCACATCCTTGAAATCGCCGCCGCCCCAATCCCCGCGATTCGCTTCGACAAACTTCTGCCCATATCCCACCGACCCGCGAATATTCGGATAGAACACCGCATACCCATGCGTCGCCAGCAACTGCCCCCAAGTCTCGATCGAATCGCCCCACCGTCCCGTCGGCCCACCATGAATCAGCACAATCAGCGGCAGCTTCGCTTTCCCACCGGGAACGCCAATCTCCGCATTGGCGCTCGGCGAAACTCGCGGTCTCAGCAGCGCCGCCTCAATCTCCACCCCATCAAACGATTTGTACTTGTAGAACTCCGGCTCGACAAGCGCATATTCCTTCCACGAATCGTTCAGGCGCGTAACCTGCTTCGGCGCGCCCTTCTGATCCCACAACCAAACCTCCTGCGGCCGCGTAGCACCCTGCGAAACAAACGCAATCTCCCCATCGCTGCCGAGCGCCATGCTCCCCGCCGGACCGATCGCAGGCGAAAGATCGTGCCGCGCCCCATCCGCCGAATACGTCACCAGCAAATTAGAAAACCCATTCGCCGCCAGCAGCACCACCGACCCATCCTTCTGCCAGTGATAATCCTGCACCAGCCGATCCAGGCTCGCTCCCGTCAAATTCCGCGCCGCATGCGCCGTCACCGGCAGCAACATCAAATCGTGCGGCTCCGGCCCATCCTCCCGCGGTCCAACGTAACTAATTGTCTTCCCGTCAGGCGCGACGCGCATCTCCCCAAAAGGACCAAGCGGCTTCGTCAACTCCTTCATCGCTCCGTCCGACACCTGCACGCTGAAAATTCGCTCCGTGTACTGATCCGATTCCGGCCGGTCCGTGCCCTTCACCACCACGCGATCTCCCGCCGGCAACCAGGCAAGCTCATCAAAATTCCAATTCGGCTTCGTCAACGCCCGCGCCTCACCGCTAGCCACATCCAAAATCCAGAGCCGCGCGTGCTTATCATCCTTATCCACCACGTTCGCGTCGTCCTTATCTTTCTCCTTCTTCTCCTCGTCCTCCGTCTTAGCGTCCGGCGCCAGGAGCGCAATCGTCTTCCCATCCGGCGACCACTCAAACGCCTTAACGCTCCGCTTCCCTTTCGTAATGGCTCGTCCTTCGCCTCCATCTACGGAGATCAAAAAAATCTGCTGCTGGCTCTCGTCGCGATCAGATAGAAACGCCAATCGCTTTCCATCGGGCGACCACCGCGGCGCACTCTCCGACTTAGCCGAAAATGTAAACTGCCGCGCCACCCCGCTCGCCACGTCACAGACCCAAATGTGCCGCAACCGCCCAGTCCCCTTAGCCGGCTCCGTAACCACAAAAGCCAACCGCCCCCCACTTGCCCCGAGTGAAGCCGCGGGGTCCGGCGAAAACTGCAAGTCCCCCACGTTCCGCAAATTAAGCGAAGCCTCCACAGTCAGCGGTTTACTCGCGTCTCCAGTCGAATTCGCCTGCCCTTGCGCAGCCGAAAAGAACCCATGACCCAGAAACAGCACAATCCCAGCCGAAAGAAAGAGCCTCACTCCCATAGAAACGCGCTCCTGTTTGTAAACCATCCATGTCGCAGGCCAATACTCTACACGCAATCGTAGCGGCCACCCTGTAGCGCAGGGCGGAGTCCGCGCAGCCCTGCGGTTTTTCCCCAGCAGGAGCACCATCGCTCGTCGAAGACTGATTGGCCTACAATTTTGCCCTTTGACGTTAGACTTTGTCGTGCCAATCCAATCCCTGAGGTAGTTCTCCGGCCGCAAACTCAAGGTGAATTACTCGACGGGACTTCGGGATCGCACACGCAGATGATGCGTGAAGCAGCAGCGGGCGCATGACTAATGCTCCGCCTCTTGGAACGGTGCAAGTTACGGAGTTCTCCTTCTCCCAACTACCGATCTGCTCCGCGGAGAGTCGACCTTCGCGATGAGACCCGGGAATTACCCGTAACGGCCCGTTATCAAGCGCACTCTCGTCTAGATGCAACCTGATGGCGAGAATTCCGCTCATGACCTCCACTGGAGGTTGTACATGCAAAACTCCAGCCTTCAGCGTCCACGGACCAAATCCATCAACATCCCTACGTTCACGGACAGCGATTGTTAAATCTTGGTGCCAAACGACCTTCCAGTTTGAGCTTCGAGTCTTATTGAAAAAAATCCCTCTAACCGCAAAGCATTTTGGCCCAAGGACAGTCTCCATGATTTCACGCACCGGCCTCGACGTTGCAAGCCCTCGAACACTTGGAACCGACAAGAGATTCCTCTGAGGGCGCCGTTTATCGTCAAATTGTTCGCAAAGGCGTTCCACTGTGGCTTCGTCTAAACACCCCGGAACGACAGCAAAGCCATTCTGTTCTACCAGGAACTTCGACCTGCTGGCCGTATTTGAATTGTTCAGACTCACGTGCCCCCTAACGAAGCATTATGCCTAGTAAAGCCGCATCATCGGAAACCTGATACACAACTCCCCGCCGGCCCTGTTTGTTTTCCATCGGCCCTCAGATACAATCGTCGTTTCTTTTGCACCCGAAAAATGCCCCAAACCAACGAAATCCGCCTCCACAACACGCTTTCCAATCAAACCGAACCCTTCGTCCCGCAAAAACCCGGCGAAGTCACCATGTACACCTGCGGCCCCACCGTCTACGACTACGCCCATATCGGCAATTACCGCACCTTCGTCTTCCAGGATATTCTCCGCCGCTTCCTGAAACTCCGTGGCTACCGCCTGACCCACGTAATGAATCTCACCGACGTAGACGACCGCATCATCGCCAACGCCGCCGCAAAACACCTCAGCATCCGCGATTACACCGAAAAATTCGCCCAAGCCTTTTTCGACGATTGCAAAACCCTCAGCATCGAATCTCCCGAGCACTGGGTCCGCGCTACAGACAACATTGACTCCATGGTTCAGCTCATCCAGCAGCTCCAGAAAAAGACCTATACGTACGAGAGCGAAGGCTCGATCTACTATCGCATCACGAAATTTCCTGACTATGGCAAGCTCTCCAAAATCGATGTAACCGGCATCCAAGCCGGCGCTCGCGTCGACAACGACCGCTACGAAAAAGAAAGCGCCCGCGATTTCGCTCTCTGGAAAGCCCCCAAGCCCGGCGAGCATTTCTGGGACACGCCCATCGGCCGCGGCCGTCCCGGCTGGCACATCGAGTGCTCCGCCATGGCCATGAAATATCTCGGCGACACGATCGATATTCACACCGGCGGCATCGATCTCGCCTTCCCGCACCACGAAAACGAAATCGCCCAAAGCGAAGCCGCCACCGGCAAACACTTCGTCCGTTACTGGCTCCACGCCGAACATCTTCTCGTCGAAGGCGAGAAAATGTCCAAGTCCCTCGGCAATTTCTTCACCCTCCGCGATCTCTTTGCTAAAGGCTACAAGCCATCTGCGTTGCGTTTCGCTCTCGCCAGCGTCCCTTACCGCCGCCAGCTTAATTTCACATTCGACGGCCTGCAGCAAGCCGCCAGCGCCGTCGACCGTCTCCGCAACTTCGCGGATCGTCTGAAACAGGGAAAATTTGAACCGGGCCAGCACCCCGGCATGTCCGAGCGCATCGCCAAAGCCGCCGCCGATTTCGACGCCGGCCTCTCCGACGACCTCAACACCGCGCAAGCCCTCGCCGCCGCCTACGATCTCGTGCGCGAAGCCAACGTCGCCATCGACAAAGGCGAATTTCGCCAGCAAGACGCAGCCGCCGCCCAGCGATTCCTCGCCACTTTCGATCGCGTCTTCGCCGTCCTCGAAGACAATGACGCCGCCAAACTCAGTGAGCTTGGCTATGGCAAAGAGAGCGCACTCAGTGACGACGATATCGAAAAACTCGTCGCCGACCGTAACGCCGCCCGCAAACGCCGCGACTTCGCTTCCTCCGATCGCATCCGCCAGGAACTCGCCGATCGTGGTATAATTCTTGAAGATAATCGGGACGGAAGCGTCCGCTGGAAACGCAAATGAATCACAATTACATCCACGGGCTCCACAGAATTTCCTCCCCGGCCGATCTTCGGCCCAACCTCTTCGGCGTAGATTAAGTCCTCCTCTCACGGCAGGGACGTGCGTCAACGCGGTTCGTGTACGCGCGTCTATACCCGTTTTGCGGTCACCCATCCACATCAACCGCTAACCATCCTTCAAGGAGGAAGAAATGATCGCCGCCACCGAAACGAAATTGCCCCGCCTGCTGATGCAGCTCCCGGGACCAAAAGCCAAGTACGTGCTCGAGCAAGACGCCAAGTTCATGTCGCCGTCGTTCACGCGCGACTATCCGCTCGTCGCAAAGCGCGGCCACGGCGCCGTTGTCGAAGACGTGGACGGCAACACCTTCCTCGACTTCGCCGCAGGCATCGCTGTCTGTTCCACCGGTCATTGCCACCCGAAAGTCGTCGAAGCCATTCAGAAGCAAGCCGCCGAGCTAATCCACATGTCCGGCACGGATTTTTATTACGAAAGCCTGCCGCAGCTCGCCCAAAAACTTGTCAACACCGTTCCCGGCTCCGAGGAAAAGAAAGCGTTCTTCACCAACTCCGGCACGGAAGCCATCGAAGGCGCCATGAAGCTCGCGCGTTACGCCACTAAGCGCGACAAATTCATCGCCTTCTACGGCTGCTTCCACGGCCGCACCATGGGTGCTCTCTCTCTGACCGCTTCCAAATCCACGCAGCGCAAAGGCTTCGGCGCGCTCCTTGCCGGTGTCGAGCACATTCCCTATCCGAATCCGTACCGCTGCGAGCACGGCCACACCGCCGAAACCTGCGGCGCCGAAATCCTCGAAACCCTCGAGCGCCAAGTCTTCAAGCGCCTCTTCGATCCCGAAGAAGTCGCCGCCATCGTCATCGAGCCCATCCAGGGCGAAGGCGGCTACGTCACCGCGCCGAAATTCTTCTTGCAGGAATTGCAGCGCATCTGCCGCCAGCACGGCATCATGTTCGTGGTCGACGAAGTGCAGTCCGGCATGGGCCGCACCGGCAAGTGGTGGGCCTCCGACCACGCCGGCATCGAGCCGGACATTCTATGCAGCGCCAAAGGCATTGCCAGCGGCATGCCCCTCGGCGCGTTCGTTGCGCGCAGCAGCATCATGAACAGCTGGAAGCCCGGCTCGCACGGTACAACCTTCGGCGGAAATCCCGTCTGCGTAGCCGCCGCGCTCGCTACCATGGACCTGATCGAAACCCAATACAAAGAGAACGCCCGCCGTATCGGCGACTATCTCTTCTCCCGCATGGCCGATTGGACCAAAAAGTTCAAAATCGTAGGTGACGTCCGCGGCCGCGGCCTCATGGTCGGCATCGAAATCGTCCGCGACCAGCGCACCAAGGAAGAAGCCGCCGACCTGCGCAGCGCCATCGTCGATCTCGCCTTCCACAAAGGCCTGCTCGTCCTCGGCGCCGGCGCAAATACCGTCCGCCTCTCTCCGCCGCTCCTAATCGACGAAGAGCAATCCGACTTCGCCCTGCAAACGCTAGAAACCTGCATTCGCGAAGTCGAAAAGAAAGCCTAACGGTGCCACAGCCATTTCTGGCGGTGCGCCCGTCGATCCGATAAATGCGGTTCGCAACTCTCGAGCCGCCCCATGTAGGGGTGCAGTTTTATCCCGAGCAAACGCGAGGGAACTGCCGCGCCCCATCTCAGCACGGTTCGCCAGCCGCCTGTAGCGCAGGGCGGAGTCCGCGCAGCCCTGCGGCCTCTTCTATTTGTTATGATATTACTGTTCTATACTCCTCACCCATGCCGCTCATCTCTCGTGCCATCTTCCAACTGGTCCATTGGGCCGCCCGCAAAGGCCTGCGCGACGATCACCACGACTCTCCCGAGCAGCGCAAACACGCCGCCCGCCGCACCGGCATCCGCGGCGAAACCTACGCCTACTGGTACCTCCGCCGTCACGGCTACGTCTTCGTCGTCCGCAATTACACCCCGCGCGGCGTCAAAGGAGAGCTCGACCTCGTCGGCTACGACGGCGAGACGCTAGCCTTCGTCGAAGTCCGCACCCGCACCTTGCGCGATGACCTCACCGCTCTTCCCGAGCTCAGCATCACCACCGACAAGCAGCGCGTCGTGGCCCGCACCGCGCAGCACTTCCTCGCCGAACGCCACGTCACCAATCGCCCCTGCCGATTCGACGTCCTCGCCATCGACAATCACCCTGGCCACTCCCCCGACGTCCGCCTGCACAAAGACGCCTTCACCGCACAACTGTAAAACGCGGCTCCAGACGCGGTACAATCTCAGGCAGGGCAGCGTCCGCAGCACACCCGTTTCGCGTGATTGACTTCGAGGAGGCTTGCTTTGCCGGAGTTGCGTAAAGATCCCATCACGGGCCGCTGGGTCATCATCTCCACCGACCGCGGAAAACGTCCCACTGATTTTCTCCGCGAAAGCGTCCTCGTAACCGGCCCCAAGAATTGCCCCTTCTGCCCCGGCGCCGAAAGCAAAACGCCTCCCGAGATTCTCGTCTACGGCCGCAACGGCGGCGGTGCCAACACGCCCGGCTGGAACATCCGTGTCGTCCCCAATCGTTTCCCCGCTCTCGGCATCGAGGGCGATCTCGACCGCGAAGGCGAGGGCCTCTTCGACAAAATGAACGGCGTCGGCGCTCACGAAGTCATCGTCGAAACGCCCGAGCACATGGCCACGCTCGCCACTCTCCAGCCTCGCGCCGTCGAAGACGTTCTATGGGCCTATCGCGACCGCATGCTCGATCTGAAAAACGACAAGCGCTTTCGTTACGTCCTCATCTTCAAAAATCACGGCGAAGCCGCCGGCGCTTCCATCGAGCATCCCCACTCGCAGCTTATCGCTCTGCCCATCGTCCCTCGCCGCGTTCGCGAAGAGGTCGACAATTGCTGGCATTACTACGATGAAAAAGAGCGCTGCATTTTCTGCGACATCATCCGCCAGGAGCGCGACACCGGCGAGCGCGTCATCGGCGAAAACGAACACTTCATCTCCATCGCGCCCTACGCCTCGCGTTTTCCTTTCGAAATGTGGCTGCTCCCCAAGGTCCACGGCTCTTCCTACGAAAACAACCAAAGCTCCATCTACTCCAGCCTCGCCCGCATGCTGAAAGACATGCTCATGCGTCTTGACGTCGTCCTCGATCGCCCCGCCTACAATTTTATGATTCACACCTCTCCCGTCGGCGAGGAAATCAACGACCATTACCACTGGCACATCGAAGTCATCCCCAAACTCACCAAGGTCGCCGGCTTTGAGTGGGGCACCGGTTTCTACATCAATCCCACACCACCCGAAGAAGCTGCCCGCTTCCTTCGTGAAGCCCGCCTCCCCGAACCTGTCCTCACTGAAAAAAAATAATTCTCGTCAGGGCAAGGCTCGCCGCTGATTGCTCCGCTTTGTTCTTTAGGAGAACGCAAGCCCAGACGTAAACGGCTCGCGCTGATTAGGGGCCTTAGCCCCTAGGAAAGCCTTACTGACGACCAAAACTAACCACCAACAACAGCCCCTCTACTCTTCGCTCAAAAACTCCACCGTCGCCGGCCCCGGCAGCAATCCCGCCGCCGTCCCCCGCGCGATCAGTTCCGTCACTGCGCGCTTTCCGCGCTCCCCATAACCCAGCGTCCATTTATTCACGTACATCCCCACAAATTTGTCCGCCAGCTCCGTCTCCATGTCGCGCGCAAACTGCATCGCATAATTCAGCGCTTCTTCGCGATGGTCCAGCCCGTACTCCACGCTGTCGCGAATCGTCCGCGCAATCGCCCGCCCAATCTCCGGCCCCAGCGCCCGCCGCACCGCATTCCCTCCGAGCGGCAGCGGCATCCCCGTCTGCTCGTGCCACCACACGCCGAGGTCCAGCACGCGATGCAAGCCCATCTGCGGGAACAAGAGCTGCCCTTCATGGATCAGCAGCCCCGCATCCACCACTTCGGTCTTCACCGCCTCCAAAATTTTATCGAACGGTGTCACCACCGCTTCGAAGTTCGGCTCAAACAGTTTCAGCGTCAGGTACGCCGTAGTTTTCAGCCCCGGCACCGCCACGCGCTTCCCCGCAATCTCATTCCCCTTCATCGACCTCGGCGCCACCACGATCGGGCCGTAGTTCTCCCCAAAGCTCGCCCCGCAATCCAGCAGCACGTACTTGTCCCGCAGTCCCGGGTACGCCGCAAAGCTCAGCGCCGTTACGTCATACGTCTCCGTCAGCGCCGCCTCGTTCAGCGTTTGAATATCCGAAAGCACGTGCGTGTACTTGTATCCCGGCGTGTTCAGTTTGTGCGTAGCCAGCGCGTAGAACATGAACGCGTCGTCGGAGTCCGGCGAATGCGCCAGCTTGATTTCCCGCGCTTCCGTGGACGTTTTTGAAGTGGCTTGCCCGCGCATGGGGTTGGTCGTTCCTTTTGTGCCGCAGCTCCCTGTCTCCCGCTCTTTCCCGAAATGCCCGTGTCCGAGAGATACGCCTCCCGCGTGGGTAGCACCCGAGGCGGAGACAGGAGCGAGAGGACGTGAGCAACGCTAGAACTTACGCGGCACGTGCTGCTTCTTGTTGAGCAAAGCCTAGCACATCGCCGCCTCAGCGACAAACCTCCTGGACGTCAAAACGCCTCTGCGCCAGCGTCAGGACGTGGCGATCAAGGACTCGACAGCGTTCATTCCTGGAACGTCACACACACGCCATTGGGATCAATTGCAGCAAACTCTTTCGTGCCCCAGGGCTTGTTTTGCAGTGATCCATTGGGGTGCACTTTTCCTCCGCGGCTTTGGTATTCGGCATACATGGCTTCAATGCCTTTAACGGCGAGCCGCACCATAGTCTGGTCGCCGACCTTGCGCGCTAGGTGCTTATCGGTCATGCCAGCTATGTGCAGGTGGGCCTCGTCGCGGGTGATTCCTGCGTAAGTCGGCGGGTTGGCATCGCGAAAAGTCTCCTTGAAACCGCAGACCTGCGTCCACCAATTCAGGGATTCGGTTGTGTCGGCGGCCGGAAGAACCGGGATCGCGCCTGTGATGATGGGGTTCATGGCCCTTATCCTTATTTATTTCTCGATAGTTTGGGCGCGAAATAGCCGCGCCGCGCCTGCAACTTCACGCCGTCCTGGTCCACTTTGACTTTCAGGGGATGATAAGTCCCATCCTGCTTCACGTTCTCCAGCGAAAGCTCGAGCAGGTACACGTACTCCGGCGCAGCCGCCAGCCTTTGCAGTCCCCCTTCCAGATCGTTGCTGTTGTGAAAGTACGTTCCGCCGGTCCCATCCGCGAGTTCCGACATCACGTCCTCATCCAGCGCCATGGCCTCACGATGATATTGCGACTCATTCCCCGTCACCAACGCCAGAGCTGTGTGTGCGCCTTGTTCGCTGGCGTCCATTTCTGTCGTGTACAACCCTCGCGCATCGAGCGCGCTGATAGTCACGTTGGACCGCGCCGCAAGGTCCAGAATCTGCGATTTGTCGGTCATCGCCTCTGGCACAATTGTTAGGAAACCAGGCGACATCAGGATCAGCGTGCGTTGCCCTGGCAGAGCGCCCATTCTGCGCACAATTTCCCTCACAAATCCGAGCGTTACCCGGGTGTCCTGATCGCCAATCTCCAGCGCTCGCCTCGCGGCTGATCTAGCCATCCCCTCGGCAAGATAGCGCATATCCAGGTGCCCGCAATTTAACGCGTCTTGAACTGCCGCCTCGAATGCCTGGCTGTTGTGCTTATTTTCGATCAGATCTGCTTGGTAATAATCGACATCCGGGCACTCGCGCCCCACATGCCGGTAGAGATCCTGCGTTCTTACCTTCATGATCGCTTCTTGTAACTTCCCGCGATCGGGTGTCATACCGCTGTTGGTCCCAGAAAAGGAAATCACCGCGGCCATGTCCGAATCGGAGAGTGATGCGGCGAGCATCTTCGTTGCTACTTTTTGGACGCGCATCAAATCGCCGGCGCTAAGGTGCAGGTCGTCGAACAAGAACACAATGAAGCGTTGAAGTGCTGTCGGCGGTTGCTCCGTGACGTTCGGATTGACTGGCGGATTGCTTGGGGAATTTCTTGGCGCCGGTCCAGCAGCCGCAACACTGCTGTCCACGGCTGCGCGCGTCTGAATGCTGAATCCGGAAATAGCTTGCTTTTTATCCTTATCGAAGACCTGGAAGTCCTCTTTCTTCAAGTTGCCCACCGCGCGGCCCTGCCCGTCGCGCACCACCACCGGCACCAACACCGAATTCACCTTCACTTCAATCTTGGCAGTGCTGTTCTGAGCCGACGCCTGGGTTGTTTGCTGCGCGGGCGCGTCCTCGCAGAACACGGAAACTAGGCAAGTTAGGGCAATGGCCGCGTGCGGTTTCATAGTGGTATGACGGTCAGAGACGAGTATGCGGTACTCGGCTTCCGCACCCGCAGGTGTGTTGCAAGAAAAGAGTCTAATCGATGAAGCCTCTAAAATATTAGTCGAACTGGACGATGATATACGCACCGAGACCGAAAAGACGTAGACGCCGCGCGCCGCACTCTCTGCGCATTTGCAGGGTGGTGCGGTTTTTGAATTTTCCTTCCACGCCATTCAAACAATTGAACTTACAGTTTACTATTGACAAACGTCCAGATCTGTGGTACCGTTTCGCGTGTTATCTTGAACAAACCTCTCCTACTCGTCCCGCCGTTCCATCCTTAAGCCTCCAAGTTTCACTGAGTTGCGGACTCTTGATTTCTCTTTGCGCTCTTTTTCCCACTCCGATCCTTTGTTTTCAATAACTTCCACACTCTTTTTGCAAAACACTCGGGGTGGCATACCCCCTGCGGGACCCTTACCTTCTAGCCTGCTTACCATCCTGCTTGGCGAGCCCATCTCGTCCCGCCTGATCCCTGACCGCTCCTCCATCTCCTGTAGAATCAACACTTGCAAAAGTGTATCAAAACAAACAACTTTATCCGGGATTATGTACTTGACGCTAGTCCGGCTTTCTCTCGCCACTCGCCACTCACCACTGCCGTTATGCCGCTAGGCGATTTCGCCGCGCTTGGCGAGGGCGGTGATGCGGTCGGCAGCGCGGAAGGCGAGGGCTTCGATGGTCATGGTGGGCTGGCCGCGGCCAGAGGTGACTAGGCTGCTGCCGTCGCAGAGGAAGAGATTCTTTACGTCGTGGGTGCGGTGGTCGGAATTGATCACAGACGTCTTGGGGTCGCTGCCCATGCGGCAGGTGCCGAGGAGGTGAAAGCCCAATTGAGATTCCCGGATGGGCTGCGACCATTTCTTTTGCGCGCCGGCAGCATCCAGGAGCTCGTTGGCACGTTGGTTCTGCCATGCCCAGAGCTTGAGGTCGTCGGGATGATCCTTGTACGTAAGACAAAGCGCGGGGAGGCCCCAGGCGTCTTTCAGGTCGGGATCGAGCGAGAAGCTGTTGGTTTCGACGGCTAGGGACGTGCCGTGGCAGAAGAGCTCCATCGTGCGATTGAAATTGTGGGCGAGGGCGTTCTTGAAGTCCTTGCCCCAGCCGGGAGTGCCGGGCGGGAGACCGCCCATGGCGAAGGCAATGGGGGTAGCGTCGAAGCGCGCGTCGATGCCGCCGCCGCCGTAGAAACCAACCTTCTGCGGGTCAAGCTCGTAGAAATCGTGAAGCAGGCGGCTGACCGCGAAACCCTTGTAGTCGTTGAGCGGATGCTCGAAGACGGCGTTGGTGACACCGCCGCTGTTGAACATGAGGTATTTGCCGACGACGCCGCTGGAATTGGCGAGGCCATTTGGAAATTGTTTGTTAGCGGAGAGGAGAAGCAGGCGCGGAGTTTCCGCGCCATTGGCGCAGACCACGACAGCTTTTGCCTTTTGCAGGTGCGTGTTGCGCTTCTCGTCGAAGTATACCGCGCCGGTGACGCGGCCGTTCTCGTCCATCTCGATGCGATGGACGTACGAATTCGGCCGAATTTCGCAGCGGCCGGTTTTCTCCGCCATGCGGATTGCGGTCGCCAGCGAACTGGACTTCGCGCCGACTTCACAGCCGAACGCGAGGCAGAAGCCGCAATTGATGCACGCGCTTCGTCCGGGGCGCGGCTGGGAAAGAATGGCCATGGGTGCGGGGAAGGGATGCCAGCCGAGCTTGCGGGCCGCGCGCTCGAAAATTACTCCAGAGGATTTCACCGGCAACGGCGGCATGGGATAGGGCTTGGAGCGCGGAGGATCGAAGGGGCTGGCGCCGGCGAGGCCGGATACGCCGATTTCCCATTCAACTTTGGTGTAGTACGGCTCGAGATCGGCGTAGGTGATGGGCCAGTCGCGAAGGTCGGCGCCAGGAACGGGGCCGACTTTGCTGCGCTCGACGAAGTCGATTTCGTGGAAACGCCAGAAATTTGCGGTGAAGTGTACGCTGGTGCCACCGACGCAGCGGCCGTAAACGATCGCGCGCTGCGGCTTGGCTTTTTCGTTGGGCGTTTTGCGGAAGGAAGTAGGCTGAAGCTTGGGCTTGTTGGTGAGCAGATCTTCGCCGATCACTTTCACTTCGTCGTGGACGAAGTCGGCTTCGGTGAGATACGGACCTTGTTCGAGCACGACTACGCGGAAGCCGTTGGTGGAAAGCTCCTTGGCCATGATGCCGCCGGCGGCTCCCGAACCGACGATGACAAAATCAACCTCGTCGGAGGTTTTGTATTTGGGGAGATCGGGCCTCATGCTTTTGTTTTTTCCGCAGCGGCAGGATTGGGCTGCCAACCGGCATAATCCTTGTCGTAGTAGCCGAACGGTGGCTGGAACATGTGCTCGCGGTCGCGCCCGATAACTTTCCAGCCGACGCCGTCGCGATTGCCGCCGGAATCAGGATCTATAAGGAAGGCGACGATCGTGTGAATTCGTACGGCCTGGAAAAAAGAGCTGGACACACCGTTGGATCGAGAATGCCTGCGCGCAGGGTCGGCTTGCTCATCCAGAGAGTGCAGAATTTGGTCTTGCTGTTCCGGCGTGGCGCTTGAGAATTTTTCAAGATTTGGGAATAGTTCGCGCACGCGGGCTTGCAGGACGGGAAGGCCCTCGCGATGGGTTTTCTGGTCGTCAAGCGCGAAGGTGGTAAGCGCACGATCGATGAAGTAGACGACACCGGCTTCGTGAGCGCCGGGGGTTTCGTCGGAGGGAATGATGCGGGCAGTTATGGCTTCAATTTCGGTGGCTTGCTCGGGCGTGAAGAATTGGAATTTCGGAGGCGCGGAAGACTTGGCCGCTTGGTGCGCGTGCTCCGCGGCGGCGACGATTGCGGGCCAATGCGCGGAGAGCCATAGGGCGCTGACCGCGCCGCACGCACGGGTCAAGAAATTGCGACGGCTAAGGTCGTTGATCATAAAAATGAGGGCACAGCGAGCAGCTAGGAATTTAGGATGGTAGTCGCGCAACGTCAAGGAGAAACGGCAGGATTAGCGCATTTGAAGTTTTTCTGCAAAGCGTCGTGCCAGGCCGCGGTTTGCGAGACGCGGCGACGCTGGTGTAGGATTTTGCGGAAGCTGCACAGGCTGGGTTGCTGTGGAACTCGCATTCCTGGTGAATGACGCGCGCGCATGGCTACGCTTACTGGAGCGATTGGCACAGGAAGTAAATGGCTGCTCGACCGCATCGTCGGTGCGCTGGCTGCCACCGGCGTAAATCCTAATTTTCTGACCTTCTTGGGCCTAGTGGTGAATTTCGCTGCGGCGGCGATGTTTGCGATCGGCCGTTTTCGCACGGGCGCGCTGATTATTCTTTTCGCTGGGTTCCTGGACATGCTGGATGGGCAGGTGGCGCGGCGGCAAAATCGCGTGACGGCGTTCGGCGCGTTTTACGATTCCACGCTGGACCGCTATGCGGATATGGCGCTGTATATGGGTTTGCTGGTGTATTACTCGGTGAGCGGACGCACGCCCTATGTGGTGCTGGCGGCGGTGGCCACGGCGGGCTCGGTGATGGTGAGTTACGCGCGTGCGCGCGCCGAGTCGCTGATTCCGCTGTGTAAAGTTGGATTCATGGAGCGGCCGGAGCGATTGGTGCTGCTCATCATCGGCGGATTGTTCAACCGCATGGGGCCAGTGCTGTGGGTGATCGCGGTAGTGTCGACGATCACCGTGATCCATCGCATCGTCTACACGTGGCAGGAAACCCGCGCCGGCCGCGTCCTCCCCGGCATCCGCCTTTCTCTCTGAGTTTTCGCCCTTCAATTTAAGAGCGGAGAGAATCCTCGACGGGGGCAGAGATTATTTTGCGTACGCTGTCACGTAAAGCTGGGACGTCTTCCTTAGTGAGGCCCTTGGTTTCGATTGTGTCGTGGAGATGGACGGTGACCGTGGCGGGCCAGAGCATCCAGTGCCCGGTGCGGTGATGCTGGAAGGAGCCGACGATACTAACGGGGGTGATGGGGACGCCGAGTTGTTGAGCGAGCCGGAAGCCGCCGTCTTGAAATTCGTTGACGTGGCCGTCGCGGGTGCGCTTGGCTTCGGGGAAAATGATGAGGCTGGTGCCGCGACTGATGGCGTCCTGAGTGAGGCGCCACATGCGCTTGATGTCGGAGGGGCGACGCACGTCGGGGACGGGGACATTGCCGAAACGTTTCATTAGCCAGCCATAGGCGGGGATTTTGAAATGAGACTCGAGTTCCCAACCGCGCACGAGTTGCGGGATGGCGCAGTAGAGTATGAAGGGATCGAAGAGGTTCACATGATTGACCATGAAGAAGCAGGTGCGCTGGGGATCGAAACCGGGTGATACGCAAACTTTCACGCGGGCGCCGGAGAGGAACGCTATGCGACGGCTGAAGGCGCGCTGCAGCCAGTCGTGCTTGCGCATATCCAGAAAAATATTGAGAAAAACAAGAACGGGTGCAGAGATGAAGAAATGCAGGAGGCTGAGAATCCAGAGCATGGCGCTGCGCAGCACCAGGAGGGCACCCTTCATATGTGCACGTCCACGGCGCCGGGGATGATGTCGAGCGAGCGGCATTGCAGGGTGGCAATTTCGCCGTCGATCATGACGTCGACCGGGACGGGCAGGTTGAATTCAACGCGGCGCACGGCGCGCCGCGAGGCCAGCGGATGCTGGATGTGCGTGCCGTCGTAAAGTTTTGGCAGCATACGCAAGAGACCGAAGCGACCGATCGGGCCCCAGCGGACAAATTCGATGAGGCCGTCGGTGGGATCGGATTGCGGAGCGATCAGCATGGTGCCACCGGTGTACTTGCTGTTGTTGAAGGTGAGAAAGAGGCAGCGGCGCTCGTCCCAATTTTTGTCGTCGTCGCAGCGGAGCGCGAAGGCGCGGCGTCGAAGTTGCGCGACGCGGATGAAAACTCCGAGAAGATAGCCGACGGGGCCTAGCGCCTTGAAATAGCGGTTGGTCAGTGTTGCCACATCGGCGGTAAATCCGACGCTAAGCAGATTGAAAGCATAGATTTCGCCCGTGGAGTGCGTGAGGCGAAGGAGATCGACGCGACGCTTGCGATTCTCGAGCAGGGCTTGCAGCGCGGCTTCGGCACCGTTTTTCGCGAAGTCGCGAAGGAAAGAGTTGCCGGTGCCGAGCGGAAGAAATCCGAGAGAGATGCGCGCCTGTGCTCCCGCGTGGGTGAAGATGCCGTTGAGGATTTCGTGAGCGGTGCCATCGCCGCCGACGGCGATGAAGCGGCGGTAGCCTTGATCGTAGGCCTCGCGAGCGAGCTCCGCGGCGTGACCGGGACCAGTCGAGGCGATGACGTCGACATGGAGACCCTTTTCGCGGAGGCGCGCGATGGCGGGGCCCGCGAGCTTGGCGGAGCGGCCTCCGCCTGCGGCGGGATTGACGATGGCGAAGAACGTTTCTCTCACAAACGAGCCGACCTCCTGCAGCTCGCAGTTTGTAGAAAAGGCTGAGCCGTTTCCTCAGGGGGCTAAAGCCCGTCGGCGGCAGTCCTTTATGTCGGAGCTAAAGCTCCGACCCCTAAGAGCAAGCCTTGGCGGCTGAAGCCGCTGGGACGCGCTAAGGCACGCCCCTGCAACAGCCTTACAAAGGCAGAATCGTTGAGGCGCGATCTAGATGCATCAAGCGTTCTGCCAGGATATTGCGTTTAATCTTGAGTGAAGCCGTGCGGGGGAAGTCTTCGTTGAAGAGGACGATCCCGTGCACGCGCTTGTAGTTTAGCAGGCGGCTGTTGCGAGCGGAGATGTCGCGGCGAAGTTCGTCAGTTAGGGTTTGGCCTTGCTCCAGGTGCAGGACAAGAAGCAACTGTTCGCCGACCATGGTGCGCTGCGGCCAGACGTAGTTGGCGGCGAACACGCAGAATTCCTTTACGGGCAGGCTTTCAAACGCGGTCTCGATGTCTTCGGGATAGATGTTCTTACCTTCTTCGGTGACGATCATGTTTTTCTTGCGGCCGAAGAGTAGCAGATGGCCAGTGGAGTCGAAGCGGCCGAGGTCGCCGGTCATGAGCCAGCCGTCCACGATGGTTTCGGCGGTGAGTTCGGGCTCGTTCAGGTAGCCGGACATCACGGTCTTGCTGCGCACGGAAACTTCGCCGATGCCGTCCGAATCGGGATTGACGATGCGGACTTCCATGCCCGGGAGAGGTTTGCCGACCGTGTCGGCGCGAAAGGGTTTTAGATCGTTGACGGTGATGGCGGTGCCGGCTTCGGTGAGGCCGTAGCCGTTGGCGACGGGGATTCCGAGATCGTAGAAAAATTGCAGGGTTTGCGGCTCGGTGAAGGCGCCGCCGACGATGATGGCGCGGAGTTCGCCGCCGAAAGCGTTGTGGACTTGCTTGAGGAGGCGGCGGCTTAACGCGAGGCGGGGCTGGCTTTTTGTAAATACCTTATTGACGGCCACGAGCGCGTTAAATAATTTTCGTTTGCCTGACGGTAAGGCGTCGAAGCGTGCTTGAAGGCCTTTTTGCAGATTTTTCAAAACGAGAGGGACGAGGCTGACGTAGGTAATTTTGTATTTCGGAAAGGCTTCGCGGACATACTCCGGGCGGAGGGTGCGGAGATGCACGACCGCGGCACCACAGATGAAGGGGCCGAAGAAGCCGACCATGAAGTCGATGGCGTGATTGGTGGGAAGAATGCTTAGGTAGCGGACGCCGGGAGCGAAGGGATAGATCGACGTGAGGGCGATGCACTGCTCGAGATAGTTTTCGTGGGTCATCATGCAGCCTTTGGGGCGACCGCCGGTGCCGGAGGAGTAGACGATGGTGGCCACGTCGCTGCGGTTGCGCGGAATGAAAGTGGGTTCGCTGGTGCTGCGAAATTCTTCCCAGCGGCGTGCGCCGGAGAGATCGGCCTTTGGCGGCGCTTCAGTGACGAGGATGGTTTTGAGATTTGTGACAGAACCGTGCGATGGTGCGGAGGCGAGTTGTCGCCAGATTGGATATTCGGTGATGAGAACACTTGCGCTCGAATGCTTGAGGAGTTGCCACTGTTCCTCTGGTGTGAGTTTGTAATCGAGCGGGACCAGAACCCCGCCGGAGTAGAAAATCGAGTAGGCGGAAATCAGCCACTTAGACTGATTGGTCATGATGATAGCGGCTCGGTCGTTCGCTGAGAAACCTGAATCCCGCAGCGCCTTGGCCAAGGGATGCGCGCGCTCTTTGAAGTTGCGATAGGTCAGGCGTTCTTTCTCGCGCTCGCGATCTGATTCGACGAGGCAAACCTCAGGAGCGAATTGGTCGAGCGCATCTTTCAGCGCGGCGCCGATTGATTGATACTTCGAGAGATCGAGCATTACAGGCGGGATTGGATGCGGGAGGCGAGAGTGCGGAAGTCGCTTACGCCTTGGACTTCGTAGTCGGGGAGCTCGATGCCGAAGTGGTTTTCGAGGCGGCTGAGGAGTTCGAGGGCTTGGAGGCTGTCGATGCCGAGTTTCTTGAAAAAGTCATCCTCAGGCGCGAGGGAGTTGGCCGGAACCTGGAAATGCTTGGACGCGAGGTCTAGCACCTCCTGCGTGGTTTGGTCGATGGTGCGCATGGATAGGTCAATTTATCACCATCGAGACAAGAATGAAAATTCGGGAGAAGTTGGGTAGTGGGCCAGTTTCGGATTTGCGCGTTACCCGGCCACAGAAGGCGACCTCATCCTGGCTGCAAAGATCGACCAATTCATGAACCTTGGGCCGCAGGTCCGCTTCAATTCGTTTTGTCGTTGCTGGGAGGCGCTTTTGCGGGATGAAGCTTGTTAAAGTCTTTTAGGAACACGCGCAAGCCGGAGTCCGGCGTAATTTTCGCATAGCCCGCCGCAAGCTGTTCTTTGTATCGATCCAGGAAGAAATCGAGTGGATCCTTTGGATCCATGTCGATGAGGATCAAATCCGCATCGTTCATGACCAGCTTGCCGAAGCGGAGACGATTGTTCTTGCAGGCCACGTAATTTCCGGCGCGGATATTTTTCACCGGCTTGGCATCCGAACCGCCAAAGATCTGAATAATTTTGTCGCCTTCAATTCGTACGGAGACCACCTTGCCTTCAATATGGGGAGGCGGCAGGATCTCTTCAAGATCAAGGATCAGATCGTCCTCTTCAGCCCGCACACCCGGAACTTTGCCCTCCTTGATCAACCCGCCTAAATCGATGCCGAAGAGCCCCATCAAACCTTTCACTGGGACATGCATGGCCTTGATTTTCTCGCTGTGCAGGCGAAGTTTTCCGTCAGCGGTGGGAATAAGAATCCCCTCCGTCTCGAACGGGATGTCCCCTTTGTCATGGAGCTTTCCCTTCACTTTCAGGCGCCCCTTCTCGACGATGATGGATAGCTCTGTTAAGGGCGAATGCGGACGCGCGAAAACATAAGAATTGAGAACGTTTGCCAAGTTTGACGAATCAATGGCGATCTCCGCCGTGCTTATGCGCAGGTTAAACGAGTCTTTGTCGTCGAAGACGGGAAATTCATTTTTGCCGAGGGGCACGAGCACACCGTTCAGTGATTTTATTTCCACCGCCACGGTTTCCGAAAAGCGAAACGTGACGTTGCGCATCTGCGTCTGGACCGCGCCCTCCGGTTTATCGTTGGCCGGAGAATTTTGGCTGGCGAAGACTCCCGGCGCCGCAGCGCAAAGGAGGATGAACAGAGCCTGCGGTATCAAAAGCGGTTGAGGTATGTGAAACGACGAGACCAAGCTTTTTACGAGTGGCAATCTTGCACCGCTAGCGAATTCTAACCGGTCCCTTGACTATCAAAGGACGCATAGTGCCGGCTTTGTGCCCACCGAGTCGAGGGACGATCGGGAGCGTCTCCGCTCGGGCTATTTTGGTCTTACTGCTTGGAGCGCGACCAGCATACCCCAATCGCCACCCATGATTTCACGGCGATGCGTTCCTAGGTCTTCATAATGTTTCGACCGGCTGAGCGTTTCTTAACAGGGCCGCGTCCACCCGATTTCTTTGCGGCGCGCTTCTTAGCTGCGGTCATTCTACCGCCTCTGCTTTTCTTTGCCATTTTGAAAGCTCCTTGACCTCTTTTATCTCTTTCCGAACGCCCTTTTTCACCAAGTCGTTGCTGGCCGTGCCGGTGAATTCTCTCTCACGCCCGCTGGTACAAGAACCCGGATCACGTCACAGATGCAATCCGCCGAACAGGTACAAAACCAACAGGATGATAAGGATCAGCCCGACAGTCCCTACGCCTCCGCCCGTCCCCCATCTCCGATATCCGTAATAGCCGCCACCGCCGCCGAACACGAGCACGAGGACAATAATCAACAAAATCAGCAACATAGGAATCTCCTTTCAGCTTCGAACTAACTCCGATCTCGGCCTGCGCTCTGGTCTTTCCGTCGCCTTCTCTCAAGACAAAATTTCCAGCGCCTTCGGACTGGCTAGTCTGCGGACTTCATCACAACTCGTTGTGCCGTCTGACATTCTCACGGACGTGTCCCAATAACTGTTCCTTTTTGGACAGAGCGAAAGCCGTGTGCCGAAAACACGGGATGTTGGCGTGCGGAGGCATAAGATGGAAGCGCGGCGGACTAGGTGTCCGTCACGCTTCTCAGGGTGAGGAGGGAGTGCGTCTGATACTGGCGAATCCTCCCTGGCATCAGCTACTAGAGCGCGCCGAGAAGATTCCGGGAGACAAGAAGCACGAATACGAATTGGGAGGATTTTCTCACAAAGGTATTGGTCGCGCTGTTCAATACAGCACAGAAACCGCCATCCGAGTGGGTAGCGGCCAATACGGTCAATGTTCAAAATGGGGCGGTTTCGCGGATGGGTGTTGTCGCATTCTGTCCGAATGAAAAAGAAAGAACTCACGCCCAAACAGATATCCTCCGTCCCGTGTCCTACATGTGGTGTCGCTGCCGGGAAGCGTTGCGTGCTGCATTCAGGTGCTCCGCGCTCAGAACCACACGTAGACCGGAAGTTTTCCGCTACTGCGGCCATCGAGAAGAAATGAATTCACTTGGTCATAGTTGTTGATAAATCCGCTGCACGCCGGTTATCCGCCTGGCAGCAGCGGGCTAATTCGCGGGTAGTCGAGTAGTGGAAACTGACCTCACTACTGAAGGTGTGCCACAGACATAGAGGTACGGCGACAAAAGGGACGGAGGAAGTAGCAGTGTGGAGACTAGAGAAGGACGAGGCCGCGGCGGATGCCGAGGGCTACAGCTTCGGTGCGGGTGGCGGCGCCGAGTTTACCGAGGATGGCGGCTACGTGGAATTTGGCGGTGTGATCGGAGATGTTAAGGCGCGCGGCGATTTCTTTATTGGCGAGGCCGGCGGCCAGCATTTGTAGGACTTCGCGCTCGCGCCGGGTCAGTGGCTCGGGGAGCTCGGCGAGGGGTTGCGATGCTGGCGCAACGGCTGGGAAGGCTGCACGCACTTCCGTGGGATGCAAGACGACGAGACCAGCGGCTGCGGCTTGCAGAGCGGCGGCGAGCTGATCGGTGGAGATTTCGTTAGGAAGCAGCGCACGAATCCCGGCGTGCAGGGCTTGTTGGGACGCCGCAGGAGAGGCGGCTTCGGTCAGCACGACGATGGGAATTTCCGCTCCGAGGTCGGAATCAGCGAGCGATTCAATGATGGCTTCGGGCGGCTCGCCCGAGGCATCGACCAAAAGTACATCTGCTTGCGCGTCGGAGAGGTCGCCGCCGAGGGCGTCGATGGCCGCCGCAGTGCCAACAATTTTCACGCTTTGCACCTTCAGACGATTTTGCAGCGCGGCGCGAGCGAGCGGCGAAGCGGCGATGAGGAAGACGCGAATCACGCGGCAACGGCGCTCCCGGTGCGCTGAGCGCCGAGCTGGACGCTGACGCGGCGGAAGCGCTCGTAATCTCCGCGCAGAAATGCGAGACGCAGAAGGCGTGGGCCGGAGCCTTGCAGAGAGCTGGCGAGATCATCGAGGGACGCGAATGATTTTACGTCGGTGCCGAGCAGAATATCGCCCGGCAAGAGAGACGCGTTTGCGGCCGGACTGTCCGGTTCAACTTCCAGCAAGACGAGACCGAAAGTTTTGGCACGGCTGCCGGGGCGCGGGACTCGCACGGGCGCGACAATCACGCCGAGCCAGGCGTCGATGGGGTTGGCAGCGAGAAAATTGGTGACCGCGTTGCTGGGCACAGCGAGCGCGAGGCGGCCGGCGACCATGGTGTTGATGCCGATGACGCGGCCGTGAGCGTCGGCGAGCGGGCCGCCGGAATTCCCCGGGGCAAGGCGGACGTCGACTTGCACCCAGGGCTCGGAGCCGAGGCGGCGCAGCGGGCCAACGGCATGGATTACGCCGGTTGTGAGCGCGCCGACGAAGCCCATCGGATTGCCGATGGCGATGGCGAGTTCACCGGGACGGACTTGCGATGAATCCGCGGCAGCGGCGGCGGGAAGATTCGCGGCGTTGATGCGGAGTTCGGCGAGATCTCGGCGAGTGTCGCGCGAGACAACCGCGGCATCGAATTCGCGACCGTCCCAGAGCTGGATGCGCATTTGCGAGGCGCGCGCGACGTGCGCGTTGGTGACAATGACGCCGTCAGCGGACCAGATCACGCCGGAGCCGTTGCCGCGCCCTCCGGGGCAGACGAGAACGGTGGAGCGGCGAAGTTGCTCGGCGATTTCGCCGAAACCATGGATGGCCATGTTACTCGCCTCCGCGCGGGCGCTCGCCGACGACGATGTTGACTTCCTGCGCAGCGCCGCCTCGCACGAATTTGAGCGCGAGCGCCTTGCCGATGGCTTCGCCGTGGAGATGAGAATGGACGTCTTCGAGGCGCGCGACGGGACGGCCGGCGAGCGCGATAAGAATGTCTCCGATGACGATGCCCGCTTTGTGCGCAGGGCTTTCCGGCTCGACTTCGAGAACGATGGCGGCGGTTTTTTCGCTGCGCTGAAGGGATTGGCGGAGAGCTTCGGGCAGACGCACGGGCTGAAGGCCCACGCCGAGGTAGCCTTGCGGGATGTGGCCCTTTTTCAGCAAGGTGTCGACGCTGCGGTCGACGGCGGGCGCGGGGATGGCGATGGCGCCGAAGCGCGCGAAGCGTGGCGTGGCGATGCCGACGGTGCGGCCTTGCGCGTCAACGACGGCGCCGCCGATGGCGGTGGGCTGCAGGCCGACGTCGAGGCGGATGTAGGGCGCGAGGGCGGCGCCGGTCCACGTGCGTCGCTCGGGCGCGACGAGGCTGACTACGCCAAGCGCGGCGACGGGGCCGCTGGCGCGGGTGCGACCGACGACTAGCGTGAGGCTGCCGGGCTTCAGCGACTTCACGTCGCCGAAACCGGGTACGGCGGTGGACGCTTCCGCGCATTTCAGGACGGCGAGGTCCGTTGACGGGTCGCGGCCTACGAGCGCTGCGGGCACTACGCGGCCATCCGGCAAGGTCGCGTGAATTTCTTCGTCGCGGCGCAAGGCGTGCTCGGCGGTGACGATGATGCCCGGGCGCCAGACTACGCCGCTGGCGGAGCCGCGGGCTTCGGCGTGAACGGCGACCACGTTTGCGGCGGCGCGCTCGGTGGCTTGCGCGAGGGCGTTGGATAGTTCGATGAGTTCGGCTGACATTTGCATCCTCCATGAACAAGATGCGGCACGCGCGGGGGCGTGTACATCCGCCGAACGGCTAGGTTTTTCTTGGGCACGCGGCAGGGCTCGGACGCGCTATAGCGCGCCCCTGCAACGTGCACGGAGAGCGTTACGGCTTGGCGCGTTCCATTAGCTCGAGGCGATTGCCGAAGGGGTCGAAGACGTGGACGCGGCGGAAACCGTTGAAGGAAGTGTCGGGCTTGGCGGATATGGCGGCGCGCTCGCAGGCGGCGAGGATTGTGTCTAGGCCTTCGACGATGAGTGCGGGATGGGCACGCTTGGCGGGAGTGAAGTCCGGCTCGATACCGAGATGAAGATTTACGGCGCCGGCGATGAACCAAATGCTTTTCCGCTCGGCCATTTGCGGAGGCTTGGCGACTTCGGTGAAGCCAAGGATGCCGGAGTAGAAGGCGCGCGCTCGGTTTTCACTGGCGATAGGGATGGCGATTTGCACGTGGTCGATGCTGAGGATTGGCATGCGTGTCGATCCTTGAATTCTTTTTCTAAGGAAGATAGGGCATGGCGTCGGTGGATTCTACGAATTTTTTCAGGGCGGCCATTACGGCGGGGCGGGCAAAGAGTTCGCAGAAGAGATCGATTTCGCGGCGGAGTTCGTCGTGCGGGATGGGCTTGATGAATTTTTTGGCGGCGGCGCGGGTGACGGCGTCGAATTTGGTGATTTGGGCTGCCGCAGAGCGCGCGGCCCTCAGGACCTCGCCTTCGGCGCTAAGCTGCGCGACCAATCCAGCCACCTGCGCGCGAGCCGCATTGACGCTCCGGCCAGTCAGAAGCAAATCGCGCGCGAACGCGTTGCCTGCGTCGCGCTTCAGACGAGGAATGCCGCCGAAACCAGGGATCAAGCCTAACCGCAACTCCGGAAAAGCAAAACGTGCCATCTGATCAGCGATGATGATGTCGCAGGCCAAGGCGAGCTCGAATCCTCCGCCGAAACATACACCGTGAACAGCAGCGATAGTCACAAAGGGAGCGGTATCGATGGTATTCAGCACGGCATGAATGCGCTCAAGGAATTGGCGGACGCCTGTGAGGCGTTCCTTTTCGGAGAGCCGCTCGGCGGCGTGATAAAGCTCGCGGAGATCGGCACCTGCAGAAAATCCATGCCTTCGATTACTGCAGATTATGCAGGCGGAAGTTTCCGGCGCGAGCGTGGGGATTGCTGCGGCGAATTGCTCGAGATCGGCCAGCGTGGCCGTGCCTATTTCGTTTGCAGGCTCGTGGTCTAGCGTCAGCTCGACAATGCCATCGCGCCAGTCCCAACGCAGCGTTTTGCCAGCGAAATGTTTCACGACGGCTTTCTATCGTACATGGAATTGATTTCGGAGGCGAAGCGCGCGTTGATGGCATCGCGGCGGAGCTTGCCGTTGGCGGTGAGCAAGCCGTTCTCGGGTGTGAAGGCCTCGCGCACGACTGCAAAATTGCGGACTTGGCGATAGTGCGGGAGGCCCGGATTAACGGCATCGAGCGCTGATTGCACAGCCTGCGGCTCGACGGAGCCGGCGATTAGCGCGCAAAGGTAGCCGCGGCCATTCCCGACGATGACTACGTGCTGCGCGGCCGGAAGATGCCGCGCGATTTTGTCTTCGATGGGCTCGGGCGGAATGTTGTGGCCGGAGTTGAGAATAATCAAATTTTTGATGCGGCCGATGATGCGCCAATTTCCGCGCAAGTTCACTTCGCCCTGGTCGCCCGTATGAAACCAGCCGTCGCGGAGGACGCGGGCGGTTTCTTCGGGGCGATTCCAGTAGCCGGCGAAAATGTGGGGGCCGCGGACGACGATTTCTTCGTTGTCGGCGATTTTCATCTCGATGCCGGGAATGGCCTGGCCCACGCAGCCGGGCTGTATTTGGACGCGCGGGTCGTCCAGCGTGCAGATGGCGGTGGTCTCGGTGAGGCCGTAGGCTTGCAAGACCGGGATGCCCAGCATTAGGAAAAATTGCTGCGTTTCGGGCGCGAGCGGAGCCGAGCCGCAGATCAGCGCGCGAAGGTGGGGGCCGAAGCGGCCTTTGATCTTGCTGAAAATAAGTTTGCGGCCGAGCGCAAGCCAGAGCGCATCGGTGGCGCGGGCACGGCTTGAATTTTGCCGCTGCCAGGCGTCGCGCGCCTTCGCGAAGAGGGAGCGAATCGGAGCGGCGCGCTTTGCGAGAGCATCTTCGACGCCGCGACGGACGCGTTCGAGTAGCGTGGGCACGTTGAGGAAATAGTGCGGCGCGGACAGGCGAATCTCGTCGGGAAGTTTAGTGAGGTCCGTGGATAAGGTGAGAACGCTCTCGCGCGAGAGGCAGGAGAGCAAGAGAATCCAGGAGGCGGCGAAGTTGAAGGGCGCGTAATGGAAGATGCGGTCGGGCTCGCGGGTTTGGCCCATGAGCTGGTCCAGGCGCTCGGTGGTGCAGGAAAGCATGTGGGTCAGATTGGCCGTGGTGAGACAAACGCCCTTCGGTTCGCCGGAGGTGCCGGACGTATAGATGATGGCGACGATGTCAGAGTCTTCGCGCGGATTGGGAGTGTCGGGAATCGGTTGAGCCGCCGCGGACTGCTGCAGGACTTCATCGAAGAGCACGCGACGGGGTGCGCTAGAGGGGGCACCGGTCCATGCTTGCATCGCGGCCTCGCCAAGAGCGGCGTCGTTCACAAGAAGGAGTTTTGGCTCGGAGTCCCTCATCATGGCGACAAGCTCCACGGGCGACTGCCGGGCGTAGAGCGGCACAACAATAAGTCCCTCGGCCATTAGTGCAAGGTCAAAAGCGGTCCAGTGAATTGAGTTGGGCGCGAGGAGAGCGCAGCGATCGCCTGCACAAAGTCCTGCACCACGCAAGTAGGCACGCACGTGGCGGACCTGGTCGAGCAATTCCGTGCCAGTGACGCTGACGAACTGCCCGCCGTGAGTTTCGCGCAGAACTACGCGGCCGGCGCTGCGCTGGAGCTGGGCAAAAATAGTCTCGAGGAAGTTGGGCATGAGGCTCAAAGGCCGTAACCGCTAGCCGCCTGCGGGAGAAAAACGAACCCGTTCATCGCGATGCGGATCCAGCGACGGAATGCTGCGCGATCGTGCTGGTATCGTAGCGCTCCGCCAAGTCAAGCAGAGTTTTACTGAGCGGCGGCAGATACTCTTCCCAAGAAAGCACCCCGGAGCGCAGTGGGAACTCCGGATAGATGTGCCGGACGGTGTCTTCGAGGAGAGTGCCCATGCGCGCCATGACTTTCAGATTGCGGACGACGGCGCGGCCGATGCCCTCGCGGACGGAGTCCGCTTCGCGCACGAGCGCTTCCATCATCTGCAAGAGTTTCGGCTCGAGCTCGGCGTCGTCGACCGTGAGGAAGAGGTGCTCGTGGCCGCGTTCGCGCATGAGATTGCGGATGCGCTCGTCCATGGTGACGCCGGCGGAGGCGGCCAGGCTTGGCATGCAGGTGACGATGCCGTGATAGCGGGACGAAACCATGTAGGAGCTTGCGCGGAGTATGGAGACAAGCTGGAACATGTCGTAGTCATCCGAAGTAAAAACCGGCGCGCCAGGCAGAAACTCCAACATCGAGCGGCAAGCGCGCGCATCGAGCCGCTCCATGGCGACAAGAATCGGGAAGACGCGATGGCGTTCGCGAAATGCAGCCGCGGCTTTTCCGAAGGCGGAGACATACTGGCGGTATTTCGCGTCCACGTCAGCGCCTGACTGATGGAAATACACAGTGCGGTACTGGCTTTCTTTGTATGCGCCGGTGGTGACACGCGCCACGTATTTCGCAATCGATGCCTCCACCGGCCAGACGAAAGGATGGATCGGACAGAGCACGAGGATGGGAGTTTTTTCATCCCAGCCCGCTTCACGGAGTGTCTTGCGCGCATATTCCGGAGGATGCGGCTCAAATGTCCACGCGGTGTCCGTGCCGAGCTCAGTCGAGATACCGAGTTTGCGCAACAAATCTTGCGACTCCACGTTGCGGGTGATGACCAGCGAATCGTGCACGTAGCGGGCGCACATGTCTTCAATCAGGGGATCCATGTGGCCGGCTTCCGCGCCGTAGGCAAGGGACAACTTATTTTCCGCGGAAGCCAGACCGAGAGAACCGATCATCATGGTCGTGAGCGCGTTGGCGAATTTGCTCTTGAACATCGAGCCTTCGCAAGCGATGACACCGTGATTCTGGCGCACTTCGCGGAAGAGGAATGGCGGAAACACATCGGGAAGATAGACCTGGCGCGTGCCCGCGAAGTAGCCGCGGCTGCGATTGAAGTCCTGGGTCATCACGCTGAAATCGACGTTGCCGGCGCCGAGAACATGGCGCACCTGCCGCAGCATTTCCTGCACGCGAACATCGGAGCCGGTGTTGCGCGTGCCGTTGTATCCGGCGAACAGCAGGCGGAGCTTTTCGCCGGGCTCCCAGCGGCGGCCGAGTCCAAACATCCAGCCGACGCGCCGGATTTCGATCAGCGCGCTGACCCAAGCGACGAGGAGAAAATCAGTCATGCGCGGGCGCTCCCGGCGACTGTTTTCGACGGCATGGCGCTCACGGAAGAAGGCCACGGCTTTGCCGGATAGCGAAATTTGTTTTCGCGGCTGAATTTCAGCAAGGGATACGCATAGGTCGAAAACTTTGCGGGCGACTCACCGAGTTCGGCGACCACGCGTGAGTTGTCAAAAACCGTATTCCACTCAAGATAAGGCCAAAAGACTTTCATCAGCGACGCACCATACCCGACGGCGCCTCCGCGATTCGCGAGCCAGTTGACCGTGGCGGAAAACGCCCGACCGAACGAAGGCAGGTAAACAGGGCGCCGCCAGCCGCCAGCTTCCGCGAGACTGTCGGTCAGCTCGCGATACGTCTGCGAGCCCTGGCCAGCGGAAAGATGATAGATGCCGTGCGCGGCCTGCTCTTTCTGATGAATGGTCACGATAGCTTTGCCGACGTAGTCCGCCGGCACGATGTCGATTTTATCGCGAGGACGCAGCGGAAGAACAGGCAAGCGCGCGAGCAGATCGAAAGCCTGCACCATGTCGAACTGCGAGGTTTCCGCGCGCCGACTGTCGCCCATGACGATAGCGGGACGAAAAATGGTACGCGGCACATCCGGCAAGAGTTGCGCGACCATGTGCTCGCAAAATTTCTTCGTGCGCGCGTAGGGATCGTAGTCCGAGCGGCCCCAATCGATGGCCGCATCTTCAGCCACCACTTCATCCCGGCGCTGGCCAGCAACGGCTACCGTCGACACGTGCGAATACCGCCGCAGCCCTTTGCGATTCTGCGCACGGCGCGCTAATTGAATCACTTCGAGCGAGCCGCGCAGATTCACATTGAGGCAATGCTTTTCGGACTTACGGTTCAGCGAAGCGGCGCAGTGAATGATGGAGTCGGTGGTGTCCACCAGGGCGTAATACTCGTCGTCGGATAGGCCGAAGCGCTCGGAGGTAAGGTCGCCTCGGAAGACGCGCACGCGCGAATTGACGTGATCAAAGAATTCCTGGAAATCGAAATGAAGCTGCAGGGACTGCCACAGGCGTTCGCGCGCCTCCTGGTCGGAGTTTGCACGCACCAGCAGATTTAGCGAGTCGCGATAACTCCGCAGCAGCCCGGCGACCAGGTAGCTGCCGAGATAGCCGGTCGAGCCGGTTACGAAGATCGCCATAAAGGATCGGACGGCGGCGCTGAGTTGGGACTGGCGGTGGCGCGCGCCGCTTGCGCAGGCCAATCCAGCTCGCGGGGCGCGCGCGCTTCCAGCGGACGCCCTTCCATCAGCGGATAGCACCAACGGCGGAGCGCCGGAATGTGGATATTGATCCAGTAGTCCCACCAATCGATGGACTCCGGATCAAACGCGAAGAGAGCGCGTTCCTCGGCAGAAAGCGCGGCGGAAAGCAAGCGCGCATTTTCGGACTCGAAAACATGCTCGTTGTGCAGGATGAACGGTTCGTACAGCTCGATCAGCTTTTCGGCGCGCAATAAGTCGCGCTCCTGCCTGGCGAGCGGCGCTTTCTTCATGCGCAGGATCACCGCAACACGGTTGATGCGCGAAACGAACGCCTTCTGCATGGGAATGGACAGCCGCTCGTAGCGCTGCTTGGACACCGGGATGGTCTCGAACTTCACTTTGAGCCAGTGCTCGATGCCCTGCTGGGTGCGGTAATGCTTGCGGTGGGCCAGCCCGGTGAGTTCGATGCTGCGGCCCATATTGACAGGATTGATCGCGGAGGTCGCGAGCTGATACATGCGCGCGTTGCGCCGCGCCACGATGGCCGCAGCGATCAGCGTCATGCCCCGGCAGACCATGTCCACCGGGATCACGTCCAGGCATTTGCGTTCATTCGTCGGAAGCTGGCGGAAATTGGTGCCCAGCAAATAAGAGAGCGGTCCCGAGGTGTTGATGCCTTCATTCCAGCCCATGAAGGGAGATCGCATCGAACTTTCCACGATCGACGGCCGCACGATAGCGATCGGCAAATTTTGTCCGTGGCGGGCAAGGATCGACTCACCCAGGCTCTTGGTGAACGTGTAGGTGTTCGGCCAGCCAAGATGCTGCGCGCGGCGCACGCCCACGCGGAGGAGGCGATTACGCGCCCAGCGCACGCGATTGCGTTTTAGCACCCCATCCAACTCCTCCGCAGGGACCGCGGATGGATCTCCAGCACGGCCCAGCGCCTGTCGTCGCAGCGCGCGATTCAACTCCGGGCTTTCCGCGCGCGCCTCGATGCGCCCAATCATCTCGCGCAGCGAATCGACTTCGCGCTCCGCGTCGAAATTCGCATCCTGCGCCGGATTGTAGTTGTCCTGCAGGCCTTCTGCCACGCGCCCATCGCGCATACCGACCACGTAACACGTGGAAAGGTGCATCAAGCCCGCTTGATTGCACTTACGCAGAAAAGCGAGCAAATGCACGGCGGAATCGACGTTGGAGGCCAGTGCTTCGCGCAGATCGGGATTGAAATCAGTGAGTCCCGCGCTGTTGACAATCACGTCCAGCGATTTCGCCAACCGCGCTTGCGTCGCTTCGTCCAGCCCCAGCCCGGGCTGGCTGACATCGCCTTCCACGACTTCCACTTTTTCCCTCAAAAACGCGCCGAGCTGCCGCCCGTGCCGCGCCTGCAGGGTGTCGAACGCCGGCGACTCCTCGATGATTTTTTCAAAGCGGCGTTGCGCGGAAGTGGTGCGATTGCGCCGGATCAGGAGCGTGATTTTGCCGATATTCGAGACATTTTCGAGTAAATCGACTAGCCACACTTTGCCAATGAAGCCGGTGACTCCCACCAGCAAAATGTGCCGATTCGCCAGCGTATCGCGAACGGCGAGCCGCTCGACGCGGGGAACATCGCCAAGTGCGGCCACCGCTCGTCCAGCTGGCCCCGGCGGACGCGCGGCAGTCTGCGTGGCTGCGTCGAGCGCGCGCTCTTTCCAGCCGAGCTGCGAAAGCAATTTCTCGCGTGGCACGCGACCATCCGTCGAGCCGCTGGCTATCCACGCCAGAGGTCCGCGCGGGCGAACGATCGGGGAAACTAGACGCCCGGTCGCGTAACCATCTCGAAATTCCAGCCGATTGGAGACAAACGAGGAGATGCCGAAGTGATTGGCAAGCGGGCGGAGCACATGGTCGAGAAGCTGGCTGACCAGAACGATCTCTTCACCGTCGCGAACGACTACAAGCAGTTTCTCGAGGGCTTCACGGCGCAATTGCGGCTTGAGCACGTACTGAAAGTACTCTTCACCAAGCAGATCGAGGCGATCTTGGCTGACGCCGCGTAGCAGAGCGTGCAGAAGCCGGGTCGCAAAGGTGCGGCTAGCCGCATAGGCTAACGGCCGCGAAAGGGCCATTGCCGCCATGCCCAACCGCCGAGCCCAGCGCTCCGAGAAGCTCTGCGCATTCCAGGTGAAAAAGCCGACGAGTCGCATGGCGCCTACTTCGAGCAGCGAGCCTTCCACGCGCCAATAGGTCACGCTTCGCGGCGCACCCTGTCCTGGAGAGCCATTCAATTTGGCCATGGTTTCCGTCATACCAACAAACGATTATCCGGCAAGCAGACCGCAGCTATCCCGAATGTACCGGACGAAATGATGTGGGCACCTGAATGAACGACTTGGAGGCAAGCGCCCTTACAGCTCCGCCTCCACACCTGGGCCAATCGTCCCCGACGTAGGTGAGCGGTCACCTATTTGGGAAGTGAAAAAGTAGCATCCTCAGAGGGTTCCCGCAAGACGGGTGAGGTTTCGCCGACCGGCAAGATGCCGCCCACTGCCGAGGCGCTACCGATGAGCACACGACGGCTACTGGCTAGACGCCCCAGCCGTAGCGCTCGGCGTGCTCGAGCGTGCGCTGCATCTCTTCGCGGAGCATTTCCGTGAAGGCGGAGCCGGTCACGGTACGAGCGCCAGGCTCAGCAATATCCGGCGTGCGGTATCCGCCGCTCAAAACGCGCAGCAGCGATTGCTCCACCCAGTCGGCTTCCAGCGACAGACCGAAGGCATCGCGCAGCATCATGGTCACGCTGAGAATCGAGCCAATAGGATTTGCCGCATCCGTGCCCACTAGCGACGGCGCGGAGCCGTGAATAGGCTCGAACAGCGGGGCGCTCGACCCAAAACTGGCCGAAGGAATCACCCCGATCGATCCCGCCAGCGCCGCGGCTGCGTCGCTTAAAATGTCGCCAAACATATTGGTTGTGAGCATCACGTCAAACTGCGATGGCCGCAGCGTAAGCTGCATGGCGGCGTTATCGACGTACATATGCTCGAGCCGGATTCCCGGATACGCCGCGCTCATCGCCGTGACCGTGCGGCGCCAAAGCTGCGAACTCGCCAGCACGTTGGCTTTGTCGACCGAGCAGACGCGACGCGAGCGGCTTTCGGCGCGCGCGAATGCGAAGGTTGCGATGCGCTCAATCTCCGAGGTCGAATACGATTCGGTATCAAACGCGCGTTCCACGCCTTTTTCCACGGCGTTGCCGCGCTCGCCGAAATATATACCGCCGGCAAGCTCGCGTACGATTTCGAGGTCCAGGTCGCCCAGACGATCGGCCTTCAACGGCGAAATTCCGCGAAGCGGCTCCAAAAGCTTCACGGGGCGCACATTTACGTAAAGCCCCAGACCCTGGCGCAATGCCAGCAGCCCGCTCTCCGGGCGCTTGCCGACTGGAAGGGAATCCCACTTCGGTCCGCCCACCGCGCCGAGAAAAACCGCGTCGGCTTTGTGGCAAGCGTCAAGCGTGACGTTGGGAAGTGGCGTTCCCGCTGCATCAATCGCCGCGCCGCCAAGCAGATATTCCGCAAACTCAAACTGGTGATGGAACTCATGCGCGGCTTCGCGAAGCACGGTGACCGCAGCCCGAGTCACTTCCGGGCCGATTCCGTCTCCCGCGAGCAAAACAATGGTTTTCTTCATGGCACAAACCCCGATCGAGAAAATCGTAGTACGTCGCGCTCCGCTTTGCGAAGAAACTGCGGCGAACTCGCCAACACGGCCGCGTTAAGAGCTATGCTTTCGGAAAGCTCAAGCGGGCGATGCTGCTTCCGCCGCGACGGCCACCGTTCCGCGGCGAATCACTTCATGCGCGATAGCCACCAAGTCGCGCTGCCGGACGTCCTTTTGCTGGTCTGCGAGAGCAGTAACTCTCCGGTAGACCTCCGCCAATTCCACGTCGCTCGGCTCGTAGCCAAGATCGCGCAGACTCAAGCGCAGCGCGTTGCGGCCGGAATGCTTTCCCAACACAAGGGACCGCGCGGGGACTCCTACCGTTTGCGGCGATATGATTTCGTAAGTCAGCGGGTTCTTGATGATGCCGTCCTGGTGGATGCCCGCTTCGTGCGCAAACGCATTCGCGCCGACCACGGCTTTATTGGGCGCCACGGCGGCTCCCGTGATTTCCGAAAGCATACGGCTCGTGGGGAAAAGTTCCTCGAGACGGATTCCTGTGGTGACTCCGAAGCTTTCCTTTCGCACGGCGAGGGCAACCACCACTTCTTCCAGTGCCGCGTTGCCGGCGCGTTCCCCGATGCCGTTGATGGTGCATTCAATCTGGCGAACGCCAGCCCGCACAGCGGCCAATGAATTGGCCACGGCCATGCCGAGGTCATCGTGGCAATGCGCGCTGAGCGTGACACCCTGAGGATCACCCAAGTATTCGCGGATCTGGCGGAACATCGCGCCGTATTCTTCCGGCACGGCGTAACCAACCGTGTCCGGCAGGTTCAAGACGGTAGCACCGGCATCGACGGCTACCCGGCACACCTGGCACAAAAACTGGATATCGGTGCGGCCGGCATCTTCGGCTGAAAACTCGACTTCGCCGACATGCTGCCTGCCGAAACGGATCATCGATGCAATAGCCTCGAGGGCCTGCTCACGCGAGATATTCAGTTTCACGCGAAGGTGCAAATCCGAAGTGGCTAGAAAAATGTGCAGCCGCGGGGCAGCCGCGGGCTCCAGGGCCTCAATAGCCGCGGTCACGTCTTCTTTCTTGGCGCGCGCCAGCGCCGCGATCGGCACGTCGCGCACTTCCTTGGCCACCAGGCGCACCGCGTCCAGATCACCGCGCGAAGCGATTGGAAAACCCGCCTCGATCACGTCTACGCCCAGCTTGGCCAACTGCCGCGCCATGCGGATTTTCTCCATCGTATTCATGGAAAAGCCCGGTGACTGCTCGCCGTCGCGCAGCGTAGTGTCAAAAATGCGTACGGAGTCCATAGAGTCTCCCTAGGATAGGTAAACAGAGCCGGGACCGCTGGTCAAATTTATCTTTATTCTACTTTTGATAATACTGCCTTATACTTAGCACCACAAGGAGGCAGGGTGGACCTCGGCGAACTGCAAGTCTTTCTGATGGTGGCCAAGGAGGGCAGCTTCTCGCGCGCCGCCGAACGCCTGTATCGCACGCAGCCGGCCATCAGCCTGGGCATCCGCAAACTGGAAGATTCCCTGGGCCAGCCGCTCTTTGTGCGCGGCTCCCGGCCAGTGCGCCTCACGGACGCCGGCGTGCTGCTGAAGGATTACGCGGAGCGCCTGCTCAACCTGCGCGACGAAGTAAAAAAGGGCCTCAGCGAGCTGGAAGGGCTGAAGCGCGGCGAGTTGTCCCTTGGTGTGAACGAAAGCTCCATCCACGCGCTGCTTCCCGCGCTTTCACGATTCCGCGAGATGCACCCCGGCGTGCAGGTGCGGGTGCACCGTATGTTCTCGCGCGACATTCCCCACGAAGTATTGAATTACCGGCTCGATGTTGGCGCCATCTCGTATGTGCCGCGCGACACACAGTTGCAAGCCACGGAAATCCTGAAGGATGAACTAACACTCGTCGTGCCGTTGAAGCATCCGCTGGCAAAGCGCCGCGAGGTAGACGTCGAAGATCTCGGCAACGAAACCTTCATCGGGCACATCGTCGAATCCCCGTTCCGCCGCCGCGTCATCGAGCTCTTCGCCAGGAACCGCACGACACTCAACATGCCCATCGAAATGCCTACCATCGAAAGCATCAAGCGCTTCGTACAGATGGGCATGGGCGTAGCCATCGTCCCGCGCATGTGTGTGCAATGGGAGATCGAGCGCGGCTGGATGAAAGAAGTGAAGGTGCGACAATTGAGCCTGCCCCGCCACGTCTACCTTGTCACCCGCCGGGGCGCGCGTCTCCCACATGCGGCTGCGGAGCTCATGCGCATCCTGCGCAACGGAGAATAATCCGCCTTCGCATACCCGCGGCGCGTGCGCCCACACCCATTCTCCGGTATGCTGCAAGAGCAGTAGCCACTTGGGGCGCAAGCATGACTAGCGGATTGGCCATCCTCGCAATCGGTTTCTTTCTGGGAACGCGGCATGCCACCGACCCGGACCACGTCATCGCCGTCTCCACCATCGTCAGCCGCGAACGCTCCATTGCCAGAGCCGCCTTCATCGGCGTTTTGTGGGGCTTGGGCCACACGCTGACGATTCTCGCCGTCGGCGCGGCCATCATTTTATTTGGATTGGCAATTCCCGCTCGCGTCGGGCTCACCATGGAATTCTGCGTCGGCTTGATGCTGATCCTGTTGGGCGTACTGAATCTTACCGGCGCGATGAAATGGGTGAGCGTGAAGTTCTCTCCCGTGCATCCGGCGGTCACCGGAGAGCACGCGCACCTTCACGAGCACGACGCGAAGATGCACTTCCACTGGCATTCGCACGCTCCGGAGAGCGAGCATCACGCGGACAGCCTCGCGCCGCCGCCGTCGCTCGAGCGATCGTTCGCGGGCCTCGGCCTCTACCAAACGCTGCGTCCTTTCTTTGTCGGCGTCGTGCACGGCCTCGCGGGTTCCGCAGCGGTAGCGCTGCTGGTCTTGAGCGCCATTCGCGAGCCGAAGTGGGCCGTGCTCTACCTCTTGGTTTTCGGCGTCGGCACAATCGCCGGAATGATGCTGATCACCAGTATCATCGCGCTTCCCTTCTCTTTCGCAGGGTACCGGTTCGCGTGGCTGAACCGCAGCCTGGTCACCGGCTCCGGCATCGTCAGCTTGGCTTTCGGCCTCTTCGTCTGCTACCAAATCGGCTTCGTCGACGGCCTGTTCACCGCGTATCCAAACTGGAAACCGAGCTGAACGCTAGCCCGCCTGTCAATTGCCCATCGCACCTGCAAAAATTCCCAAATTGGGAATTTTTGCCTCCATCTATTTTCCTCTTAAGTTAACTAATTTCTTGACTCATCCAAAAGTCTCGCCGTATATTGCCGGCTGGTCCCTCTCAGAAATCGATTCACCGCCGTTTCGTTCGGCTAAGGAAGAGTTATGGCCCAGCAAGCGCCCCTTTCTTCCCCGTCGCTCCCGGTGTTGAATACGCTCAGGATTTTGCGGCTCCTTCTACTGCAGGCAACGCTCGCAGCCTCTGTCGCCGCGCAGGCTCCTCAGCAGCAATATGTCTTCGGCTCGGTACCCATTACCACCGCCACATCGCAAGTGGCTGCTTACGCAAAGAATGGACAAACCGGCGCCCTCTCTGCGGTCGCCGGCTCGCCGTTTGCCAACAACCTGCAGGGCGGCGCAATGGCCATCGACGGCCTGGGCCGCTTTCTGTTCGTGATCAATATCAGCACCAGCAACATCTCGATGTTCCAGATCGATCAGAGCACCGGAAGCCTCACGGAAGTGCCCGGCTCCCCCTTCTCCACCGGCCCGACCGAAAACCTCAGCATGGCTGCCACTTCGCCGGTTTGTCTGGCGGCGGAAAAGTCCGGCCAGTTCCTCTACGTGGGTTATCGCTTCGGCAATTTTGTCAACCAGGGCGCGATCAACGAGTATTTGATCGACGCCACCAACCGGCAACTGGTGCCTTTGCCCGGGCAGCCGACCACGGACATCGCTTCCGCCCCCATCGGCATGGTCACCAACCCCAAGGGCCTTCATCTTTACGTCGGGCTGGGCCTGAATCCTTCGACAGGAGTGCAGTATGCGGGCACAAATGTCTATTCCATCGATCCCGTCACCGGGGTGCTCGGGCTTACCGGCACTGCGGGCAATGCCATTTCCGCGGGGCGAAGCATCGCCGTCGACCCCCAGGGACGCTTCTTCTTCGATGGCTGGGGGACAACTCTGGGAACGATTGACAGCGCGCTCATCTCGCCGGCGGATGGCACCGCGCTCACTGGCATCTCCAGCGTAAGCTCCGCAAACCAAATTCCGGCGGCCATGCTTGCGGATAGCAGCGGGAAATTTCTATATGTGCAGCAAGGGTCCGCACCAGTGGTCTACGCAATCAACCAGACAACCGGCGCGCTGTCAGTGCCCCCGGCCGCTCTCGCGGTTTTCAGCTTTAGCCCTGGCAGCGCCGCCGCGGATCCTCTGGGCACCTACATCTATTCACTCCAGCACGACGGCGTTCATGGATTTTTGATCGATCCTCAGAGCGGCGCTCTCTCCGAAGTTCCCGGCTCGCCCTTCGGAGGCACTGCCGCGCAAGGAACGCTCGCCATTTCCGGCGCACTGGTGCAAGCGGTCAGCGGACCTGTGGCGGCGATTTTCCCAGCGTCGGAAGATTTCGGTGGCATAACGGTGGGCCAATCCAGCAATTCCAAGCTTGTCACGCTCACCAACACGGGCGACCAGGCGCTCAGCGTCAACTCCATCGGCGTGACCGGCGCCAATCCCTCTGACTTTGTGGCCACTCCCAATTGTTCGTTTCCCACCGTTCTCTCGCCAAACGCCACCTGCACCATCAGCGTGGTTTTCTCCCCCTCCGCCGCGGGACCACGCCAGGCGAGCTTGGCTGCCGCGGACAACGCACCCGGCAGTCCGCAATCGATTCCCCTCAGCGGCATCGGCGCCTCTCCCCTCCCAGCCGTCACGCTGGCGCCGGGCAGCGTGACTTTCGCGAGCACCACGCAAGGAAGTACCAGCGCGGGCGCCGCTCCACTGCACATTTCCTCGGTCCTGCCCGGCGGCGCCAATCCCGCGGATTTCCAAGTGACCAGCACTTGCTCCGGCGTGTATCCCGTCACTTCCACTTGCAATATTGCCGTCACGTTTTCCCCTGTGGGCGCCGGGCAACGCACCGCCAACGTTACGATCAACGACGACGCACCCAATTCTCCCCAATCGGTGCAGTTGACCGGCACGGGCGCAGCGCCACCGCCCGGAACACCCGTTGTAAGACTGACGCCCAACAGCGTCTCCTTCGGCACGGTCACGCAAGGTGCGGCCGTCGCCGCTCAGATCATTACGCTCACAAGTTCCGGCACGGGGCCGCTGCATATCGCTTCCGTAGCTGTCGGCGGCACAAACTCGAGTGACTTTAGTGTGACGAACAACTGCACCGCCCCGGCCTACGCAGTTGGCGTCGCTTGCACAATCGGCGTATCGCTCTCGGCGGTCGCAGCCGGCACACGCGCTGCCTTCATTGCGATCACCGATGACGCGCCCAATTCCCCACAGACTATCGGCCTCAGCGCCACCGTTAGTGCCGCTCTTGCGATTTCGCCGGCCGCTCCGGGCTCAACTTCCGTCACCGTCAAGGCTGGGCAAACTGCGGCTTTCAATCTGCAATTGACGCCTGGCCTCGGCTTTACGGGTAGTGCTTCCTTCGCATGCGCGGGCGTGCCAGCGGCTGCCACCTGCACTTCTCCCAACGTGCAGTTCACCGGCGGAGCTCCCGTTTCTTACGTTGTAAGTGTGACCACTACCGCCAGCACGATGATCATGCCTCCGCCGCACGCGCCGCAGCTCCCCCCATTTGTCTGGCTACATCTGTTTTCGTTGGTGGCGTGCTGCGGGGCTCTTGTGCTGCTTCTCTATGTTTCCAAGTTGCACCGGGTAAGCTCAACGGCGGAGTTTCTGCGCGTCGCAGCGCTAACCGTCCTGGCATCACTGTGCGTATTCGAGGCTGCGGGGTGTGGTGCCGGCGGGGCGAGCGCGAGCCCTCAGGTTGTTCCCACACCGCATGTGATTGGCACGCCGCCAGGGACGTCGACCATCACCCTGACGCCGTCGGTGACGACGTCAACCGGCACATCTTTGCCAGGCATCCAACCGGTTCAACTTACACTCACGGTGCAGTAGTCCTTCGAGCTGCGCCCAATTCGCTGAACTCTAGTGCGTGACTGAAATGCGGTAAATCACCGCCGCTCCGTCATCAGATACTAACAGCGAGCCATCCGGCGCGACGGTCACCCCGACCGGACGTCCGTACACCGTGTCCGACAACGGATCGGGCACAAGCCCGGTCATGAACGGCACCGGATCGGCCGAAGGCTGCCCGTCCTTGAAGGCCACGAATGCGACCTGGTATCCCGAGCGTGTAGAGCGGTTCCAGGATCCGTGCTCGGCTACGAATGCTCCGCCGCGATAGCTCTCCGGAAATTGCTTCCCGGTGTAGAATGCAAACTGCAGCGGCGCCACGTGCGCTCCCAGCAACACGTCCGGCACAATGGCCTTCGCCACCAGGTCCGGGCGCTGCGGCTTCACGCGCGCGTCTACGTTGTCGCCAATATAGCTGTACGGCCAGCCGTAAAAGCCGCCGTCCTTCACCGATGTCAAATAATCCGGCGGCAGGTTGTCTCCGAGTTCGTCCCGCTCATTCACCGATGTCCACACCTGGCCTGTGACCGGCTCAAGCGCCAAACCCACGGGATTCCGCAGTCCGGTTGCGAACAGTCTCGCGTTCTTGCCGTCCGGATCGCAAATGGTGACCGCTGCGCGAATCGGCTCCTCGCCGGGGCTCACATTCGACTCCGATCCCACACCGATAAATACGTGCTTGCCATCCTTCGAGATAACCACCGAGCGCGTGTCGTGCCCGCCGCCCGGAAGATTCAACAAATGCTCGGCTTCGCCCAGTCGCTTGGACGTTTTGGGATCGTACTTGAAGCGGACCAGTTCTCTCATGGCTCCGACGTACACATAGTCATCGTGGAAGGCAATTCCGAATGGCCGGCTCAGCCCTGTCACAAAATTTTCCCGCGCCTGCGCCCCGCCGCTGTTTTGCGGATCGCGCAACACAACGATCTCGCCCGCGCCCGTGTCCGCCAAAAAAATATCGCCGTTCGGCGCAACGGTCAGCCAGCGCGGCCTTTTGAAGCCGGTCGCAAAAACGTTTATTTTGAATCCGGCCGGAACGGCGGGAAGAAATTTCTCTGGAGGACTTACCTTGTCGGGCGCGTTCGCCGATGATTTCGTGGCGTAAGGTAGCGGCAACGTTGGCTTCTTTCCATGAGTCACTTGCGCCGAAATCGCTACCGGAGCGCAGAGCAATACGGTCAGGCAACCGAGAACTTGCATTCGCGAAGGCATTATCATCTCCCTTAGATTGGCCGGCACCCTAGCATGCCTGATGTGCCCACTGTATTTCTACTTCTCCCGCGCTAGTATCCGACTGACTACAGCGTGTTTCAGAATCCGCCTCACTTCGGTAAGGTGGACTAGTCATCCGTCCCGCAACTGCGGGATCATTCGACCCACGTTCAAGCGAGGAACGATGAAAACAATTGCCAGTGTTGTATGCCTTGTGGTTCTCGCCGGCAGCGTCGCCGTTGTGCAAGCCCGCAGCGCCGCCGCTTCCAAACCTATCACCGTGGAAATCAAAGACGCCCAGGGTCAAAAGGTCGGGACCGCCGTCCTCAGCGAAGCTCCGCAGGGAGTAAGAATCAAGCTCGACGTCAAGGGCTTGCCGCCGGGCGAGCACTCTCTGCACATCCATCAGAACGCCAAGTGCGAGCCCCCTGACTTCAAGTCCGCCGGCCCGCACTTCAACGGCGCTTCCGGCCATGCAGGCCACGCGGGTCTCCCTGCCGGAGACATTCCCGACTTTTCGCTGATCGTGGCAGCCGACGGAACCGGCCACGCGACGGTAGTTGCGCCCAACGTCTCCCTCGGTACTGACGAGCATTCTGTTTTCAGCAACGGGGGGACGGCCATCGTCATTCATGCCGTCGCTGGCGGAACTTCCAGCGCCGCTCCTCCGCGCATCGCGTGCGGCGTAATCGGCAAGCCCGAATAGCGCATCATCCAAAATCTCCGCGCCGGCGTATACTTCAACAGCGGCGTTGTAGTCGCGTGCTTCGGCCTGCCTGCGCAGGCAGGCGCGCGTGCCAGCTTCGCCCGCGTCCATCTATCGGGAGCGAAACCGTGCGCAGTCCCACCATCGGCCGCACATTAGCTGTTGCTGCCATCGTCGCTTTTTTCGGTTGGAACGCTGTCCGCTCCATCGGCGCCCGGCCCGCCTCTGAGCCACGCTACCCGTTCCCAAAGCCCGCGGTCGACGCTCCGCTCGCCAGCGGCAAATCCCAGCAAACTGCTGTCCTCGCCGGCGGCTGCTTCTGGGGCGTGCAAGCCGTGTTCGAGCACCTCAAGGGCGTCCGCTCCGTCGTCGCAGGCTACTCGGGTGGCCGCATCAATTCACCGAGCTACGAGATGGTCAGCAGCGGACTCACCGGCCATGCGGAATCCGTCAGCATCACGTTTGATCCGTCGCAAATTTCGTACGGACAGATCCTCATGATCTTTTTCTCCGTTGCACACGACCCCACGCAGCTGAATCGCCAAGGCCCCGACGACGGGACGCAATATCGCTCCGCCATTTTCTATTCTAGCGAGGAACAACGGCGCATCGCCGCCGCCTACATTGAACAGCTCGATGCCGCCAAGGTCTATCCTCGGAAAATTGTCACCGAGGTCGTGCTTTTCAAAGCGTTTTCCCGCGCCGAAGACTATCATCAGGACTACCTGCAGACTCACACCGACCAGCCGTACATCGTCTACAACGATCTCCCAAAACTAGAGCATCTGAAAAAGCAATTCCCAGAGATGTATCGCAACTAAAGGGCTTGTTCGGGAAAGTGGCTTTGCGGCGCTGCTTTCAAAAGTGTGCGCCAGCGGTGACAAACTAACTAGGATTTGGACGCTCCGTCACAGCTTTGCCGGTCGCTCCCGGTAACGCCGCCTTCGCTCCGCCCCGTGCCTCACCCTTGAGCAGCGTTTCCAATCCGTCATACGCATAAATGGTCGGCGCATGATTCTGCATCAACCCGCCGGTGTCCGCCGTTGGCCCGTAGTTGCTATGCAAATCGCGCCCCAGCATTCGCAGCATGGCCATCTGCTGGCCGCGATGATGTGAAGTATGCGTCAGCCGGCGCGTCAGCACCCACGCCCGCGAGCGCGCTACATCAAAAAACTTCGTCTCGTCCTCAAACCAACTCTCCTGCTTTCCCCGCAGCTCCTGCAGCCGCTTCCCACTGTCTTCCGTATAGCGCTTGATGAATTCCAACCGCGTCTCCTGCGCTGGCAGCGGCGGCGCGCCCACCTCAATTCCCAGCATCGTGCGAAACCACAAATCCTCACTCACACACTGGTGCACCATCTGTTCTCGCACGCTGCGTCCGCGCCGGTCATCTGCTCGCGGACGCACCGGCAAGTCTTCGTCGCGAAACTCGCTCCAAACGCTGACCACCTTCACGCGCTCGGTCTCATACGTCTCTACCAGGAATTCGTAGCGCATAAGAAATCTCCCGCGGCGGAATTTCCCGCCCATCTTCGCTCCGCTACTCGACTGGCGTCAACGCTGCAAGAGTAGTGCAGGCCTCTGGGGCCTGTAGCGCGGGCAGCTCAAGGAAAAACTCCTCCCACAAACAAAAATGGGCGAGCATTTCTGCTCGCCCCTTTTACTGTCACTTGCTCGTGGAGAATGTTAGCTGCCTTACTTGCGGCAACTGCGGCTGACCATCTTCACGTCCGTCACCGTCAGGTGTCCATGCTCGTTCGGATTGTCTTGCGTCTTTTCTTTGGCCTTTTCCTTGGCGTTGTGCATTTTTTCGTGATCCACCGTGCCCTTTACACGCACGGTATGGCCCACGTGATCCGCCAGTTCTGCCCGGTCGCTTTTCAGCTCCCAGGTCGAGCCATTGTCCGCCACGAGTTCGTATTCGTCGCCTTCCTTTTGCAGGCAGCCCGTTACTTCACGGACCTTCCCCCGATCGTCATCGCGATCTTGCTTCGCGGCGGCCGCGAAACCTGCTGTCAGCAGAGCCAACCCAGAAAGAGCGAAAAAGCTCAGCGTTAGTTTGCTTTTCATCAGTTATCTCTCCTCGTGAGGAGCCTCGTTTCCGGCACTCCTCCCTGCAAAATTGTTTCACTTCCCCTCTCTCAGCGACATAGGGACAAATACTCAGCATCTCGTAAATCTGACATTACTCGACCCTGCATACTAAGCGATTGCATGCAAAGGAGTTAGGGGCGCTGCAACCTGACCGGCACGTGCCCGGGCAAAACCCTTGACTTTGCCTCGCCGACGGGAGTATCTACCCCTTTACGCGCACGAGCCTTTCCCAACCAACTGTGCGCGCACGTCCAAAGCTCCCTGGAGGATCTCCAATGTCAGCAAGTGTTCGTCCCATTCCCGAAGGCTATCATTCCCTTACCCCGCAACTAACTTGTCGTGATGCGGCCCGCGCCATCGACTTCTATAAGGAAGCCCTTGGCGCCAAGGAAATCATGCGCATGGCCGGTCCCGGTGGCAAAGTCATGCATGCCGAACTGCAGATCGGCGACTCTCGCTTCATGATCGGTGATGAATTTCCCGGAATGTCCGCCGCGCCCAACCCGTCCGCGCTTCCGCCCTTCTCTCTGTTTGTCTACACGGAGGACGTGGACACCGCGTTCAATCGAGCGGTAAAAGCAGGTGCCCGCTCGGTCATGCCTCCCAGTGACATGTTCTGGGGAGACCGTTACGGCAAGTTCACCGACCCGTTCGGCCATCAATGGGGTGTAGCTACGCACGTCGAAGACGTTGCGCCGGAGGAGATGCAGCGCCGCTCCGAAGAGTGGTCCAAGCAAATGGCCAAGGCCGCTGGCCAGTCCAGCTAATCCGAAAATTGCAGATTCCCTGCCCGCCCCGCACCAACGGGCGGGCAGTTCTATTTCTGCAGACTTCTCTTTTCCGCCTCGGTCCATCCGCTGTCGACTCGCAACTTCTTCCTCTGCTAGCATTCGCAAGTGCCCCAAGAATCCAGTTCGACTCGCTTTCTCCTCTCCGCCCTTGTTCTCTTCGCAATCAACACCCTCAATTTCTACGACCGCCACGTCCCCGGCGCACTCACCGAGCCAATCCGCAAAGAGTTCCATCTCACCGACACGCAAATCGGCCTCCTCGGCAGCGCTTTCATCTGGATTTACGCCCTCGTCGGCCTGCCGCTCGGCCGCATCGCGGATTCCGCCAGCCGCAAGAAGCTCCTGGCCGCGGCCATCCTCGTTTGGTCTTCGCTGACCGCGTCCGCCGCCTTCGCCGCCAGTTTCACCATGCTGCTCTTCTCACGCATAGGTGTCGGCATCGGTGAAGCAGCCTGCGCCCCTGCCGCAACCAGTTGGCTCGGCGACCTCTTTCCGCCGGACAAACGTTCTCGTGTCCTCGCCCTGTTCATGCTAGGCGTGCCCGTCGGCGGCGCGCTCAGTTTCTTCTTCAGCGGCCCTCTGGCCCAGGCTTATGGCTGGCGCGCCGCAATGATCCTGGCAGCCGCTCCCGCGCTGCTCCTGGTTCCCGCTTTACTGCTGCTGCCCGAACCCCAGCGCGGCGCCAGCGAAATTCATTCCGCTCCACCCTCCCACAGTTCCATGTGGACCATCTTGCGCATCCCCACCCTCTGGTGGATTATCGCTTCCGGCGCGCTGCTGAACTTCAGCCTCTACGCCGTATCCACGTTTCTGCCCGCCTTCCTCAGCCGGATTCACGGACTCTCGCTCGCATCCTCCGGCATCGCCACCGGCATCATCTACATCACTGGCGGCCTTGCCGGCTGCGCCATCGCCGGCTATCTCGGCGACGCCGCCATTCGCCGCCGCAAGGACGGCCGGCTGCGCGTTGCTGCCATGACCTCGCTGGCCGCCGCGCCTTTCGCCTGCTTCGGTGTGCTTCAGCCCGCCGGCTCGCTGCTCGCCGCCGTCATTTTCCTAACTCTCGCCTACTCTTTGCTCACCAGCTACTACGGCCTCGTTTATTCCGCCATTCAGGATCTGGTCGCTCCCAACCAGCGCGGCGCCACTATGGCCATCTACTTCATGGCCATGTACATGTGCGGCGCCTCGTTTGGGCCGCTGCTCACCGGACGCCTCAGCGATTTCCTCGCCCACCGCGCCGCCACGCTGGCGGGCTCCGCCACGGTCACCGAACCCTTCCGCGCCGCTGGCCTCCAGCAAGCTATGTTGATTATTCCGGTGTTGTCAGTGGTGCTCGCCGCGGTCCTCTACGCCGGCTCTCGCACCGTCGTCACGGACATCGCCGCTCACCAACCGGCCGCATCCGTTGTCGCCGCCGACTAGCCGCTTTCTTTGCACACCGGGGCGCAGTAGCGCTGCGCCCTTCAGCTCCGCTCACTCAGTAGATGTGGCCGTTGTTTTGGGTTGCGGAAATCGGCTCCGCATTCAGCCGCGAAGTCGCCCGCCAATCCACTTCCGTCAAATCCACCGAACCCGTGCCGCCGCTCGCCAGCACATAGCGCAAGCTGCCGCCGTTGATCCGATAATTCGTCACCGCATACACATTCTCGGACTTCAGTGCGATCAGCCGAACGCGCGCGGGCTGGCCGGTAACTACCGAACTTGTCCGCGCCATCAGCGGAGCGGGTGCCTCTGATTTGGCGGCATCCGATGTAATGGCAGCATCGGTCGCCGTCGCATTCGACCCCGCATAGCTAATTTCAGAAATACTCGGCGCGCTGGTCGCCGGCGTTTCTGAATTCTCAAACTTAGCCGGCTTGCGGAACGATTGCGAATGATACGAGGCCGGCGCAGGCGGACGCTCATAAGAACGTAGGGACCCAGCCGAGCGTGGCACATCAATATCGTCCATCAACCGCACGGTGATCTGCGATTCGCCTTTCAGCGTCGGACGCGGGCCGCGCGCCGGCAGCATCAAAATTTTCCACGGCCACAGCGGCGGAATCAGCCACTCCACTGTGTCTCGGGTCGCGTGCCCCTTGCCGACGATGTCTCCCTTTTTGTCCACCCGATATCCTTTCGCAGCGATGATCTTGCTCGGCACAGGAATGTCGCTGTCCGGGAAACCAATGCGGTCAAACTCAATCTTCAAATAGCCTTTGCCCACAAAATGGCCCGGCTCTTTATCCGCTTCCAGGTGTCCTCCCAAATAACTTCCCCGCGGAAAAACTGCTTTCCCGAACTGCCGCAGCGCGCTCAGATGGCAAACCACCGGATCGCCAATGTCCGCGGTTGCTGAGGAAAAATTTGGTTCATCCAGCGTGCAGCGCAGCAGTGTGCCGGCAGGAACAAGAATGTCTTGCCCCTTCGTACTCGCCTGCACGCCAAAAAACAACACAGAAAATGCCAAATACGCAGAGATTCGCCGCATGTACTACCTCCCGGTTCGCAGGCCTGGCAGAACGAGCTCAAGACGCAGGCACGGGGACGACAAATCGGAGACGAGCGTGAGGAGTGCGCTGCCAGGGCCCACCCAATGTTCGCGCCGCGAAATTCCTTCGAGGAGCGTAACCGGAAACTACTCCTCTCTGCGCAACAGATTCAATAGGCAAGATTTACGCACTCTCCGCCAAAAAACGCGGAGCCGCGTATACACCTATTCTTAAACCCACGAACACTCGCATTTCGCAAAAGTTGCGCGCTATAGTGGAACAGAAACACAAGAGTCCGCCACAAGAGGCCTTGTGCCATGAACCTCAAGGGAAAAGTTGTGATCGTCACTGGAGGCAACTCCGGAATCGGGCGCGCCACCGCGCAGGTGTTCGCGCGCGAAGGCGCCAAAGTAGTCATTGCCGCGCGCAATGCCGAGCGCGGCGAGGAAGTGGTGAAAGAGATCCAGAAATCCGGCGGCGAAGTCTTTTTTGTTGCCACGGACGTCTCGAAATCCAATCAGGTCGAAGCGCTTGTCCAGAAAACTGTCGACCGCTACGCCCGCCTCGATTGTGCCGTCAACAATGCCGCCGCTTACACTGGCGCTTTTTCTCTCACCGCTGATTTCACCGAAGAAGAATTCGATCACACCATGGCCGTCGATCTGAAAGGCGTGTGGCTCGGCATGAAATTCCAAATCAAGCAGATGCTCATACAAAATCCGCCAGGTGGCGCCATCGTGAACACTTCTTCCGTGAATGGTCTCGGCGGCGCGCCCATGGGCTCCCTCTATTCAGCCGCGAAAGCCGGTATTCTAGGGCTCTCCAAATCGGCCGCGCTGGAATTGATTGGATAAGAGCGAAGGCTCCGATCGGTGGCCGAGTATGCTTCTGATTGGAGGACCGAAGCAATTCGGTCGAAAGGAGCCTTCGATGATCCTTA